>Ga0326728_10019248_pt1 | contig 13278 bp, 9 predicted proteins | sample MB3enrmetagenome_FD_207602 | JGI IMG/M metagenome (GOLD analysis project Ga0326728, IMG submission 207602) | Lab enriched peat soil microbial communities from McLean, Ithaca, NY, United States - MB31MN | ecosystem: Environmental > Terrestrial > Soil > Wetlands > Peat | place: USA: New York...
TTTGAGACGGCAAAGGTTATGTGGTCCAATTTGTTGCTCACCGATTACCCTCCTTTCTCTGGTCTCATGGTGACGAACCAACCCTAAGAAACGGTCCGTCCGCCGACCTTTTGAGCCTTAATGCAAGCCATCCGCTCTCTTTTCTGTTGTCTCCCGGATGTCTCCATGTTATGAGAAGGACATTATGCTGTCAACAAGTTTCTTTGTCTGTGAGAGCTGACGATAGTCGGCGATCCCCCCTAAACGGAGGCATGCGGGATGAGAAAGCGATTCGAGTCAAAGGTCGTGGTGGTAACGGGCGGGGCAGCAGGCATCGGCCAGAGCGCGGCCGTCGCGATGGCAAGTGAGGGCGCGAGGGTAGTTGTGGCAGACGTTGCGGGCGCGGAGGAGACCCTTTCCAAGATCCGGGAAAAGGGGGGCGAAGGCCTCGCAATCCGCTGCGACGTGAGGAAGGCGGCCGACATCCGGTCCGCGATCCGGACCTGCGTCGAGACCTACGGTGGATTGGATTGTGCTTTCAACAACGCGGGGATTAACGGAGGCGGGATGGTGCCTCTCACTGATCTCGATGAAGGGACCTGGAATGACGTCATGGCGGTCAATCTCACCGCGGTGTTTCTCTGCATGAAATACGAGATCCCCGAGATGCTTAAGAAGGGCGGCGGCGCCATTGTCAACACTTCGTCGGCAGCGGGAATAAAGAGCTCTCCCGACGTCTCCCCCGCTTACAATGCAAGCAAGCACGGACTCCACGGGCTGTCGAAGGGTGCCGCCGTCGAGTACGCAAGCAGGGGCATCAGAATCAACGTGGTGTGCCCGGGGTTGATCAGGACCCCCATGTCGGAGAACAGCCTCCTCGCCGATCCGTCCATCGCCCGGTCGATAATTGCGAAGCATCCGATCGGGAGGGTAGGAGAGCCGGAAGAAGTCACGTCCCTTGTGCTCTGGCTCTGCTCTGATGAGGCTTCGTTCGTCACCGGGGCGATGATCCCGGTTGACGGCGGCATGGTATTGTCATAGAGGCTAAAGACTCGCGCCCCATTTTTGGGGATGCAGGACCGAAAAGGCCAAAAAAGGCAAGGCTCCCCGGCGAATTGGGAATGAGGATTCCATGCCGCATAAGGATAGTGGACCGGCTCCCTTTTAGAGATATCTCTTTAGCTCACGCTGACTTTCTTTTCTGACGGATTGGGGCCCTTGATGCCCGGAAGGCGACTGAGAATGTACTCCCCCCGGAAAGCGCGCATTCCTGTGGGGACTTGACAAAGAGACACTCCGAGACCTTGCCGGGGCAGATGTCCCGGTCGGTCGGAATGTGCGGACAGCGGGTACTCGTCATGGCAAGCTCAAAGCCGAACCTCTTTGCGTAGACCTTGAGCTTGAGGAGGTCGAGGCCCTTGCCCCCGGCGCCGAAATCGTACGGCCCTCTCGATGAGTAAAGATCCGTTTCCGTGGTGTGGAAAAGACCGTCGAAGACGTAGGGCTGATTTTCTTCGGATATCCCTACCCCTGTATCGATGACGTCAATCCACGCCATGTCTCCCCGCTTCTCGATCCTTACCGTGACCTGGCCACCATCGGGAGTGTTCTTCACGGCGTTCTTGAGAAGGGCTTCAAGTATCTCCCGGAGTATCTCCGGGTTCATGGTGATGTGGAGCCGGCTGTCCCCGCCCTCCCGAGTGATCCGAACCCGCCGCTTTCGAGCGAGAGAGCGCACCTTCTCGATGGTGTCGTCGACGAAGGGAAGAAGCTCTATGACTTTGAACCTGCCGCGGCTGGTAGGCATGTGGCGGTCTATCCACAGCCTGATTGCCCGGGTGTGGGCCAACATGTCGTCCGAGACTTTCGACAGACCCTCCATTCTCTGCTCGAGCCGGTCGATGTCATTGCGCAGGGCGTTTGCTTCCAGATCCTGAGACGCCCTGATTATTTGGTCGGTCTCCCTTGATACCTCAAGGAGACGGTCCAGGTTCCTTTCGAGTATGTCGAGCATCTTGGCCGGATCACCCGTGGGTTCGGCTCCTGTAAGCATCCTTCGCAGCATCGTTAGGCTCCCCCGGGAGAGCGCGAGGGGTGTCTTCAATTCGTGGGAGATATGATTCACGGCTTTTCCCTTTGCCCGGTTAAGCCGTTCCAGCTCGTTGCGGGACTCCGTCAAAGCCTCCTCGGCTTTTTTCCGCTCCGTAATGTCGCGAAGGTAGACCAGGCTTACGGGTTTGCCCCTGTAGGTCATGGCCGTTCTCGATGCCTCGAGATGGATGGTCGTCCCTTTCTTGGTGATACCCTTGAACTCGTATCGCGGCGATACCGGCTCCCCGCGGTCCCGCTGTTTCCTGAGGCTCTCTATCATCTCCCGGTCATCGGGATGGACCAGGACCCAGGTGGGGGCTCCCACGATCTCTTCCGGGGCACTATAGTCAAACATTTCCACAAACCGCTGATTGACGTAAGTGTGCACGTTATCGGTGATGATCGCCATGCCGTCATTCGAGTGTTCGACGACGGTCCGGTATCGCTCCTCACTCTCCCTTAAGGCTTCCTCATTCTCTTTCCTGCCGCTGATATCCCGCATCGTCCCTTCGTGGTAAAGCGGCTTCCCGTCCCTGTCACGGACAAGACGGGCGTTAATCGATATCCAGTGAATGCTCCCGTCCTTGCGTTTCGTCCGGGCCTCGAAGTTCTCGGCCCTGCCGAAACGCCCTAGGAGTGACAACAGCTCCTTCCGTCTCTCCGGATCGACATAGAGCTGCCGCGAGATATCCGTAATCCGGGTCATCATCTCTTCCGGCGAATCATAGCCGTGGATGCGGGCAAGGGCTGGGTTGGCACTCAAGAATCGCCCTTCAGCGCTGCTCTGAAAAATGCCTTCCGTGGCGTTTTCGTAGATGTTTTTGTACATCTCCTCCACCTGATGGAGGGCCTCTTCCATCCACCTCCGCCGCACCAGGTCGTGGACGTAGACGGCGATTCTCGCGACTGTCCCCTCGGGGTCGAGAATCGGGTAGAGCCTCACCTCCAGGACCGTTCCGTCTTTGGGGATCTCCATTTGCGCCGGAAGGCGCGAATCTCGCACCTTTTCAATAACCGCCTTCCGGATCAGACCCGGATGGCCCTCGCCAGCCTCCCATATGGCTCTGCCTGCCAGCATATCCGGGCGGGTATCAAGCAAAGCGGCTCCCGCCGGGTTTCCAATGATAACCGCACCGGAGAGGTCTACGAGAAGGAGGGGGTCCTCCACGGCATCGAGAAGCTCACGAAGACGCTGCATTTGGACAACCGTTGTCTCAGGCCCGATCATGATTCTAATTGTAAGCGAATCACGTTTTTGTCACCACAGAAATCGGCGCGCGCCGAAGATGTCGCGCGCCTTTAGCTGTCCGCGAAAAACCGCAAAGTAGTCCGTCATACCAATAGTAGCGCCAATAGGGTCGATGATCCCGCGCAGAGGGTGGCAGCGGGGAGACCGGCGGAAGGGATTGCATAAAGGCCGGCGAAGAGCGCGGCAACACATCCCCCGAACAGATCGGCTGCGTAAAGCGGTGGACCCCACCTGCTTTGGTCGCCGGGGTCATGTTGACAGGCGCAGACGAAGATGCCTGCCACCACGAAGCCTGCGCAGGCGAGGATAGAGCCCGTCTCAAGGAGCCCTGCGGCACGGCCGGAACCGAGCTGCCAGTAAACGAATGCGCAAAGGGCGCAGAATCCTACCAGGAGGCATCCGCTCCACAGCCGCACGCTCTTCATCCGTCCGCCCGTCCCCCTTTGCGCCCTTTCCACCATCCACGCGCCCGCGGCGAGGCCCGCCATGAAGCTCATGAGCATTAGGCCGATGTCCTGATAAAGGACCCCGTATTTCACCTGATAGTAGAGGATCACCGTCGATTCCAGCACCATCCCCGCGAAGCCGGCTGTGCCGGCGAGCATAACCCTGCGGGTGCGCGCTCTTTTCCTGAGCGTCCCAAAAAGGAGGACGACTGCGCCAAGGAGGAGCCAGACCCATGGCGAGCGAAAGGAAAACACCCCCCAATTGGAGGCGTCCTTCGAGGCCAAGGAAGGGAAGAACTTCGACAGCCAGATCATGAGCGTATATTGATAGCAGATGGGTCTCAGGTCGGTGTTCACAGGCGCGTGTGCCGATTTCAGCGTGTCTTGCATCTCGAAGAATCTGTCGTTCGAATAGAGGTAGCGAATGTATTGCGGGGAGATGAGGAGCGTCTGAATGGTCAGCCTCCGCCACCGGCCGATCAGGATCTCCGGATCCATCGGCAGCCGGGCAAAAGAACCGGTGACGATGGTCGTCTCGCCGGGAAGGAAGAGCACCTCGGGAAAAACAGCCTTCAATGCTGCGTATATGCTCTCCATCAGGCCCTTTGCGGCGGGTGTCCAGAGATTTTCCCCGGTTCGGATTCGGAGGGCCACGATGCCGTCGGGCTTCATGAGGGAGGCACACGCGGAGAAAAACTCCCTTGTATAGAAGCGGTTCGCCTGACCTGAAAGCGGCTCGGCCATACCGATCATGACAAGGTCGTAGGCGCCGGGGGTCAGCACAAAGCGCCGCGGATCTGCAATCTTCAGGCTGACGCGAGGATCATTGGTCAACTCCCGCATTTCGGCAGGTAGCTGCGCCATCACCACATCGACCTCGCCCCTATTGAGCTCCACGCAATCTATCCTTTCGGGCTTGTACTTGAGGAGCTCCTTCGCAATACCCCAGGTGCCGCCTAGAACGAGCACGTTCCGGATAGGAGAGGTGTGCTGAAGGGCAGGAAGGTGGGAAAAGACCTCGATCTCCCTATCCTGCGTCTCGAATACCAGGGCGTCGTTCTCGAACACAGCGATCTGGGCCGACGATCCGGTGACAATGACCCGGCCGTACGGAGTGTCCCTCGTCGAGAGCAGGTCCGCATGGTTCCAGGCGGTGGTCATGCTCTCGATGGGGCCTGACAGGGAGATGGCGAGCACCAGGATCGGAGCGAGGATGATAGCCGAAGAGCGCAGGAGCCGGGTCGGCCGCACCCGTGCCGCCGGAAGCAGGCAGACTATGGCGCAGCCGACGGCGAGCGTGAAGTTCTGCGTGTCCCATCTGACGGAGAGCGTCGTGGCCAGGCCTCCCAGGAGTCCCCCGGCGCTCTCTGCCGCATAGGCGAGCGCCAGGCCCCTGCCTTTCTCTATGTAGAGCCGTGCGGCCCGCTGGAAGAGCAACCCCAGCGGAACACCTATCGGCGCCACGGAGAGGAGCATGATAACGAGTTGTTGAGGGAAAGAGAGATAGGCGCCCGGCACACCGGAGAATATGAGACGGCTTCCCCGCAGGAAGAGCATGTCAAGGGGCAGAGCCCATGCGAGGCAGAGGAAGAGGACCCTTATTCCGGCCAATGAGGGCTTGCGCCTGCCGTCGATGAGCGCGCCCGCCGCTGTCGATCCTAGCCACGCCCCTATTGCGAGGATATAGATCAGCTCGACGCCGTAGAAGGCGACATTGAGCTCCCGCAGGATGACCACCTGCGCGAGCATCGATACAAAGCCGACCAGGAAGAGGAAGAAGGTCATCTAGGCCCGGAGGTGTGCTCTCCAAAGTTTATGGCCTGGAATGTCGAGATTCGGGCACCCTCACGCCAGCAAGTGCTCTCCAATCCAGCCTTGCGGCAGAGATTGTCGAGCATCGCCGAAAGACCCCAGTGCTGCTCCGTTGCCACTTGGGGGAGGAAAAGGGCGGACCTTTCTCCCTTGGTGAGCAGGACTCCGTCTCTTCCGACCACTATGTCCGAGGTTCCGGGAACGGGTTTGAGCCGCGTGAGGACTGATATCTCAATCTCGATTTCCGGCAGCTCCTGGGCGCTGACGGGCTGGAAGCGGGGATCGAATAAGGCCGCCCGGATCGCCATGGCCCCAACTCCCTGACAGAGGGGTGTCTCCGGTTCGGTCTGTCCGATGCAGCCGCGCAGCTCGCCCCGCTCTCTTAGGGTGACAAATACGGCCCTCTTTTGCTCGAGGTTCTCCCCGAACCCTCTCGCAAGGGGGGCCGTCTGGGTCAAGACGGCGCGGCCCATGCTCTCCCTGGCAAAACCGAGGAGCGATCCTCTCTCAGGCCCACTGAAGGTGTCCGAGTACGGGGGCTCCCTGGTTTTCTTCCGAGCCGCGGCAAGCCCCTTTTCCGCGGTCATGACGACCGCCCCGTAGCCGACGACCCTTGATTGGTCGCCGAAGGCCGTCTGCCCGGAATGGGCGTAGCTCACGACCGTTCCTCCCCTCGCACCGAGCCTCTTGGCTGCCTCTATAGCGGCAAGGATCGGGGCCTCGCCGCAGGCGCACGTCACGAGGTTCGGGACATGCCGCCTCATCTGCGTCTCGATAGTCGATCTCAAGCCTTCCCCATCGAGTGCGGCTATGGCGCCGAGGACCTCTCTATCCACACTCTCAACAGCCGTCGCTGGAGGGTAATGCGATAGGTCGGAGCTTGCCACTATGAGGGCCCGCCGATTCCTTAAGCCGTTCGCCAGGGCCTCTCCGAAACGGGCGCAAAGAACGGCGTCGGATGAGCCGACGACCACCGGGACTATCCGGGCGCCCGGAAGAAGCACCTGAATGAAAGGCAGCTCCACCTCTATCGAATGCTCATTCCTATGCACCCCTTCCTCAGCCACGCAATCAGGGTCTGCCTTCAACAAGGCAGCGGCAATCTCCCGGTCGATTTCAGTGACTCCCAGGGGAGTGCGAAAGCCTCGGCCGTTGTACACCGATATCTTCTGAAAACCCGGCGTCGTGTGGTTCGTGCCGAGTATTACGACCACCTCGTAGCTCTCACCCTCTACCTGTTTGAATCCATCTGCGGCAATCTGCCCTGAGAAGATGTAGCCCGCATGGGGCACCACGATTGCGATCGGCTTGACTGCCGTGCGCGGCACCGCGTCCCGGAGGAATTTCTGCACGGCGCCTTTCAGGGCCTCAGGAGAATCGGGATAGAACTGTCCGGCTACCGCGGGAGGCCTGACGGCGTCGCTCATATTGCCTGCAACACCGGAAGTGACAAAGACCGCGAGAATCAGAACGAGAAAGAAAAAAGCTTTCATCTCTCAACTCCACACGCCTGCAATCTTTCGTTTGCAATAGGCGCATCTGCCATCCTCTATGTGCATCTCGACGACGAAGAACGAATCTCGCTTGACTACTACCTTGCCGCAGGATGGACAATAGGTGTGGTTGCCCGGATGGCCGGGCACGTTGCCGACGTAAGCGTAGTGCATCCCTTTGGAAAGGGCTATCTCACGGGCGCGCTCGAGCGTCGCGACAGGGGTCGGAGCAAGATGGGGCATCTGGTAGTCCGGATGAAAGCGGGTGAAATGGACGGGAACATCGGGTCCCACCTCGCCTATCACCCACTCTGCCAATCCTTCGAGCATCTTCTCCGAGTCGTTGAGGGTGGGTACCACGAGATTGACTATCTCGAGGTGTATCCCGCTTCTGGCGACCCCTTTGATGCTTCTCAATACGGGACGAAGCTCGGCGCTGCAGACGTCCCGGTAGAATTGGTCGCTGAACCCCTTCAGATCTATCTTTATGGCGCCGAGAGCCCCGCACATCTCCTTGAGGGGCGTTTCGTTCATGAAGCCGCACGAGACGAGGACGGAGCGGATGTGCCGTCTGGCCGCCTCCCTGGCGATATCGATAAGGTACTCTGCAAAAACAGTGGGTTCGTTGTACGTGAACGCGATGACAGGAGCACGGCGCGATGACGCGCCGTCGACGATGGAGGCGGGAGGGACGAAGGGAGTCTTATAGTCTTCCGGCGAAGCCTGGGAAATCTGCCAGTTCTGGCAGAACTTGCACGCGAGCGGACAACCGGACGTCGCAAGTGAATAGGCCGCTGACCCGGGCATGTAATGGTAAAAGGGTTTCTTCTCGATGGGGTCAACATGGATGGCGATGGGGCGGCCGTAGACGAGGCTTCGCAGCTCGCCCTCAACGTTCTTCCGTGCCCGGCACCCGCCTGACCTGCCCGGAAGGATGACGCACTGCCGGGCGCACAGAAGGCACTTTACCATCTTGTCCGGATGAGAATGGGCGGCTGCTGTCAGCCTTTCTGCAGGGTCGTGGCATGCTCCGCAGTTGCGACCCGCCGAAGCAACCGAAGCCCAGAAGCGCGCCAGCGGCGCTGCCCGCAGCACCTCCTCCCCATAATCGGCGGCCACAGCCTGATCGCCGAAGGTGAATCTCGAGGTTGACAGCCGGGACTCGAGGGAATCGGCCAAGCCTATGCCTCCGAGCAGGGAGGCCGCCTTCAGAACAGTAAAAAGGAACACCCGCCGCGAGATCATCTGGCTTAACTCTGTTCTTTTTCGCAGGTATTGTCCTCATACTTATAGTGCCAAAGGGGTATGGTGTCAACATAAAAACGCCGGCAAGGATCCGGGGTTTGTAATTACTGATCTGGCCGGCTCTCGAAGATGGGGCCAGACCCAAGGAAAGGTCTTGTGTGGGCGATCTGGCCAACCTCGCGGTTAGTCTGCAGAACATCGTTGGAGGATTCAGGCTCTAAGGCGCGAGGGGCTGAAAGGGATAAGAGCGGACGCCACTGCAATATCGCCTTTTGCGCCTCCGTTCTTCCCTCACGCCTTCGCGTCCCAGATGAAGGCGGAGGTTACCAGCGCTATCGCGGTCACGGCGATAGCCGAAAAAGTGAACATGGTGTGGAAGCTGTACCGCTGGATCAGTCCTCCCATGATGGGCGCAAAGATTGCGCCGGTATATTGCATGGTGAAATAGTATACCCCGTAGATTGTGGACCGATGTTTGGCGGGCGTCTGGCTCATTATGAAGACCTCGGTCACGGGCATCCGAATCGCCATGTTCATGCCCATGATGAAAAGCATCGCGTAGAATCCGAGGCCCATGCCGAACGAGTTTATGCCGAAGATGACGAGGCCGCTGATCAGGCTCGTTGCGATGATCACCTTCACGCTCCCGATCCAGTCGGAAAGATAGCCGCCGACAAAAGTTGCGCCGATTACAGCCGGAAGAAACTGAATCGACATCAGCATGGTCGCCTTCGCATTGGATGCGCCAAGGCCATCGACCATGTAGAGGGAAAGAAAGGAAAGAACCGTCATGCCGGCCCCGCCTGCCAGCACCATCTGCACGAGGTAGGCTATCAGGCGCCGTTTGTAACCGGGCTGCGGGGGCTCATCGGACGCGATCCTGCTCCGGGCTGCCTCGACGTGGCCTCTGCCGCTCCGCCTGGTGAGATAGACGTAGAATATCAGGCCAAAGAGTGCGGTCGGGACGGCCATGCAGAGAAACGAGGCGCGCCACCCCCAAACCACCAGGATCGGCCCGGCAAGCAGGGGCGCTATGAAGAAGCTCGAATTTCCGCCGATGAGATGCAGGCCCAGAGCCCGTCCGCGCTGTTCAGGCTTTACCGAGGCCAGGATCAGCGGTGTTGACGCAGGGTGGTAGCCGCCGGTCGTTAGGCCCATGAGCAGCAAGCATATGAGCAGCATGATGTACGTCTGCGAGAGGCCCACCAGGATGCCGCCCACGGCCACTCCGAGCGTTCCGATGCCGATCAGCAGGAACGGGCTGAAGCGGTCGGCAAGCCAGCCTGCAGGCAGCTGTCCCGCGCCTCCGGCCAGCGCAAAAACCGTGGTGACGATGGAGGCTTGCGTATAGTTCAAATGAAACTCGGAGCGTATGGCTGGCAAGAGCGGCGCGGGCAAAGCTGTCAGCAGATGATGGCCAAAATGGGCCATGATGAACCAAGGAAGCGAACCGACGATAAAAGAGCGATGCATACGTTTCGTAGTGATTTGCGCCATGTCATTTCCCTTTCGAAGATGCCGGATGTCCGTGATCCCGGAGTTCTCCATGCGCGTCCGCCGAACAAACGGCGGGTGGCTTCGCGCTTCTTGCAAAGATGTTACAACAGAACCTGCGTCGGAGAGAATCAAAAAGGGAGGCGGCGGTGAAATAACGTCAATGGGACAGGCGGACCGAGGCTAGGGCGGGAAAGTCGAGGGCTGATCGGGGAAACCCTGCATGAGCGTTATGGAAGAAGCTACGGCAGGCAATACTGCATGTCCGGCGAAGTGCAAGTTGCACATTGCGGGAGAAAATGTGCTCATCCGTACGTGGAAATCCAAAAAACGAAGACGCGTTGTCAGCGCACTGTTACCCGATGAGGTCCTTAACGGTGGTTCGCATCCGCATCCGAGGGGAATACCCTGAAGACGACTCGTCCTCAGCGGCCGGGCCGAGATTCACTCTCTCTTGAGAGAAGCAACTCTCTGACCCGCCGCGCGGCAAATATCGGCAGGAAATCCATGATAATCGCTTCCCGTTTCATCTCCGCCAGGACAGAATCGTAGAGGGACTGCACCTCATGCGCGTCGAACCCCTCAGACCGGGCAAGACTTATCACAGCCGCTTCAAACTGTGCTCGCTCAGCCTCACTCTCGTTTTGCTCATTCACCGCCCTATCCTCAACGGCTGACCTCTAGTCTGCACGTCAGCACTGTGCACTCCCGTGCACCTCGGCTCACAATCAAATCGAGCCACGCGCGTCTTCTGCCGTCTGGTTGTGTTTTCAGATTTTAGTCGAGGATTTTTGAGCTGTCAACTCTCTTCCGCGTGGTTTGCGCGGGCAGAGCAGAAGAGTCCGGTGCCCATCCTCCGCCCTGTCTGCCTGCAATGAGCGAAACTGGGCCGATCTTCGCGACAGGAGTCAAGGGAGGGAAGTAATGAAAGTGGTCCCCCACGCTCTTGTGCCCTTCGTATGGAGCACCACACCGTGACATAGAGTCAGCAGCGGACTCGCGGGGAGCAACGTGTGCCATCGGCGAACACAGTGCGCGCGTTTTGGCTTAAAACCTGGCCACGGATGGAAACGATGAAGAGGGACGCAACAGGTATTCGCGCATCTAGAGCTTTCCGCAGAATAAAGTAACGATAGCCACGGCGTAATCTTTTCCTAAAGCGGACCCTGGCGTAGCAAAGGAAAAGATGGAGCCGGTCGGTAACGGGAATGAATTCTGCGGAACGCTATAAACTCCTGTGCGGATCTTTCGAAAAACCGGGTGCCGACGACCCTAAGGAGCTTGAGCGCCAAGGACATTCACCCATCCTTAACCGATTCTTTATGCGGACTTAACAACCTTCGCCTAAGATCGAAACGCCGTCCGGACCTTTGGGGCTCGGACCATGCGCAGACGGGAGATCCGGGACAGCTGACGAACGGCTCCGTATCGTGCGAGGGGATGCGACGACCCATGATTGGATGCAGCAAGAGTGCCTTTAAGGCCGCGGCGGTTGCCATGCTTCCGATCCTGTTGGTCCTTGTGGCTATTTCCCCGGCCAATGGACAGGAACCGACGCACGCGCTTTTGGGCAAGCCGGCACCCTTCTTCAGCATTCGCTCGGGTGACGACGAAACCCTCGTTCCCGAGATGTTCAGGGGGAAGGTCGCCGTCATATTCTACGAGACAAGAGAAGCAAGCAGAAAGAACAGCGATATCAAGGGTCGATTCAACAAGCTTTATGACAGCCAGGACGAGGCTGTGCGTTGTTCGATCATCCGCATACCCGTTTTCAATTGCTCCCGCGTGGTATGGCCCGTTACGGCAGTGTGGAAGCAAGGCCTAAGATACCACTCGAAAAGGGTCGGGATCACGCTTTACGGCGATTGGGACGGGCGGATGGCGAAGGATTATCGGATGAAGGATGGCGACAGCAACCTGATTATCGTAGATAGAAGAGGAATCATACGCTGGGTGTCCGTCGGCCACGTCACCGACCGACAGTTCCTCGAGATCGAAGAATTACTCGACACCCTCGCCAATCAAGAGAAGTGAGGGACCTTACTTACGGCTAATCTGCCCTTTGCCGCCGTCTTCGAAGGCATAGGACTACTTCCGGGGAATCACGAAGAAGACGCCGAGGGTGCGTGAATTGGCCGCTTGGGCCTCAGGCGCCGGTGAGGTGAATTGACAGCTCCTTTCGGGCGCTCCTCTATGAGGGCCTCGAATATGTTGGCGGCGGCCTCAAGGGCAAGGGCTGCCGTGCGTCTCTCCTCTTCTGCGGATAAACCGCTCCGCCTCCGAGAAAGAAGGCTGGCGGGGAACGGCGCGGCAGGCGGACCGGATACGTTGGTGACCCACACGCCGCGGTATGTGCACGCCTGTACGTCAACCCGTCCAAGACCGTCGAACGCACCTGCCACGATTATGAGATCGGTACACCGGTCGAGAAGATCCTCATCGATCACGTCCGTTGGGAATGCCATGATGCCTTGAGCATCTTGCGCGCGCCGGAGGAGCTCTTCCCTGGAAAGGCTTTTCCCCGTCATATTGGGCACGACCTCCAATGAACGACTCAGGAGCTCGACGATATGAGGGTGAATCCACTGGGTTATGACCACTCGCTGGCCCACATCTCCTCCCCCTCGAGTGGACAAGCATAAACGCGCTTCTTTAAGGGTGTATTAGGAGAGTGTTAACTTTCGATTAATCGTTTCAGATGGGGAGGATTGGTGCCTCGGTTCCGCAAATTTCTTTTCGCAGAATAGACGCTCGATCAGAGCAGCGGCTCCGAGAGGCGGATAAGGGAGGTTGCCGATTCCTCATCCAACGGCCTTGCGAGCAGGTAGCCTTGTCCGAGCTTGCATTTCATATGCTTGAGCTGCGCCAGTTGGCCTTCCGTCTCGATGCCTTCGGCGACAACGTCCATCTTGAGGCGCCCGGCGAGGTCGAGGATCGTTTGCACTATGCCGGAGTGCTCCGCACTGGAAGCCATTTTCTCGAGGAAAGAGCGGTCGATTTTCAGCTCGGTCACGGGAAGGCGGTGCAGATAGCTCAGCGACGAGTATCCCGTGCCGAAATCGTCCAGGCAGAGGCGAACACCCAGTCTCTGTAAATCCGCAAGGGTTGCCCCCACCGATTCCCAGTTGTTGATGACGGCGCTTTCAGTGATCTCCAGGTCGAGGCTTCCAGGGGAAACCCCCGTCTCCATGAGTATCTTTGAGAGGACAGCCGTCAGGTTCCTGTCCCTGAGCTGACGGGCCGAGAGATTGACTGCCACCCGGATATCGGCCCCGTCGTCGTTCCACACCTTTATCTGCCGGCAAACCTCGCGCAGGACCCACTCACCGATCGGCACAATGAGACCGTTTTCTTCCGCGACGGGGATGAAGGACGAGGGAAGAACGAGCCCGCGCACGGGGTGCGTCCAGCGTATGAGGGCTTCCAGCGAGGCGAGGCTTCCCGTTTCCAGATCTACTATGGGCTGATA
>Ga0326728_10019249_pt1 | contig 13277 bp, 8 predicted proteins | sample MB3enrmetagenome_FD_207602 | JGI IMG/M metagenome (GOLD analysis project Ga0326728, IMG submission 207602) | Lab enriched peat soil microbial communities from McLean, Ithaca, NY, United States - MB31MN | ecosystem: Environmental > Terrestrial > Soil > Wetlands > Peat | place: USA: New York...
ACGGTCTTTTTTCTCCTGCAGCTGCTGGCGGATGTTGCTCAATTCCATCTGCTTGGCGGTCAGGGCCGCATCATCCGTCTTGGGATCCGTGAAAAGCTTCCGCATCTCTATCCGTTTGATCGCGAGACCATACCGGAGATCCCGGGTCTCACTCCGAAAACGGTCATGTAAATCTTTCATCTTTTCCAACTGGTTTTTTGAGAGGTTGAGTTTTTGGGCAAAATCGAATTTCTTGTGTGCATCCACACATGATTTGCCACTGTCGGCGGCGTTCGCGGTTATAGCCATGGCCGAGACCAAGGCAATGGCCATCAAGAGGGTGAGGACTTTTTTCATGCTGCTGTGCTCCTTTCATGCTGTTTGCGTTATTTTTTTAAAAGCGCAAGAAATGTGCCAAGGAGAATTTAATCATTTTCATTTTTTATTTTATATACTTATTGAAAAATAGGATGACTACGAATGAAGAGATGACCATAAAAATGGATAGAAAGTATCCAATTTTGGTATCCAATTGAGAAAAAAATATCCAAAATGAACATATGGAAAAAAGGGCTATACGGTGTTTCAGGTCGCATGGGAGTTTAAATGCCTGGGAAAAAATGGAACGAAGATGCAGGGCAAAACAATGGAGGTTGTTACAGTGTCCGGCCGCCCTTTACATAGAAAACCACAAAGGATAGAAATATGGTAATGATGGCCACGGTGAATGAAAGTGATTTCCCGTGCCACAGCCCGGTGAACCAGCGTCTGAACTCGTCTGCAAGGACATTTGCCTTTCCTCCGTACAGTTCCAAATCATGCTGATATATCTTGGAATCTTCGGGCATGATCGGATAGATCCGCCCGTCTATTACTTCATAACCTGAGGCTCTTGTCGCATCCTGGGCTGCCGTCTGATAAATCACAGCAGCACTGCCCAAGCCAATCAGCAGAATAAGGGCGCTGATGAGGTTAAATCGCTTTCGCGGATCTGCAATTTTCCATTTCATGCGGATAACAATCCATTGCTCGGAAATGAAACCGGCATGATGACCACTTTCCATTTTATTATAGCTCTTTGCGGCAACAAAATGAAGCGTGAATTTTTGACGACGTTCAGGAATGGATAAGGCAAGCGGTTGTGCATGAATCAGATTAGGCTTTTAAAAAATTGCTTTATTTATGACATTGAGGTTCTGGATCATCCCGGTAGTTGAGACGTCCGTCCGCAACAAATCCATGGAGGTAAACAGCATCAAGCATTTTCTTAACCTTTGCCATGTAGCATCTGCCGAAGAGCAAAAAAAGCTTGACAGAATTATTTCCCTTATATAAAGTTACCAAAGTAAACTATTAAAGAGGGTAATTATTATTGAGTGTCACTTCTGGTGAATGCGCGCGATGGATTCTGCAGGTCATTCCGATTATGATGCAGATCATCCGGTCTGAGATGCGCTCCCACCGCATGCCGGGCCTGTCCGTGCCCCAGTTCAGGACATTGGTCTTCGTGGACCGTAAGCCCGGTGCATCACTGTCAGACGTTGCGCAGTATCTGGGATCGGCATTGCCTCCGATGTCCAAACTCGTCGATGGACTTGTGGCGAAAGACCTCATTTTAAGGGACCCATGCAAGGCAGATCGGCGCTGTGTTACGCTCCGTTTGACGAAACATGGACAGATGGTTTGCCAGGCCGCCCGCACTGCCACGGAAGCACACCTTCAAGATTTCTTGTCCAGGCTGCCGGCGCGCGATTGCGCAAAGGTAATCGATGTAATGCTGATCTTATCGGCACTCCTCGACCCGGCATCAACAGAAGCTAGGGCGAAGCGGAAATGAGACCAATCCTGATGCTTAAAAGGAAGCCATGCAAAATGACATTAAAAAAGGGTTTCGGACTGGCGGAGATAATTATTGCTCAGCCGTTTTAAAATGGTATTGAACCTGTTGTGATTCCAAAAGCAATTTTGTGGAAACCCACAAAAAAATACATGATGTACTCTCGGAATTTGGTCTTCGAAATTCTTTGATGTTTCGAGAACTTGTTGCGTATTGACATGCCTAAGCTTTTAGGCATGTTGAATGGCCATTAACCATTAGTTTTTTCACGGGATGATCATTTATGACGGCCGACCCTTCCCCCCAAAGCGATACTCCCAGGGGACTTACCTCCGCATTGCTTCGAAGCCGATGGACCTGGTTGCTGTTTATCTGCCTTGCCTTGGTCATGTCTTACTGGTTTCTGTTTGGTCGCGGAAACGCGCGGAAACAAATTTCCGCCAAAAAGCAGACGATACAAGCCCCGGCTGTATCGGTCACTGTAGCGGCTGCGAAATTGGCTGATTTCAATATTTATATCCCCGGCCTTGGCTCGGTTACCTCCCTCAATACCGTTACCATTAAAAGCCGTGTCGACGGGCAACTCATGGAGGTGCTTTTTAAAGAAGGCCAGATTGTCCGAAAAGGAGATCTTTTGGCCAGGATTGACCCGCGGCCGTTCCAGGCACAGTTGCTCCAGTACGAAGGTCAAATGGTCCATGACCGGGAACTATTGCAAAATGCGCGCGTCGATCTGGAACGTTACAAGGTACTGTGGGCGCAGGATTCAATTCCCAAGCAGCAACTGGACACGCAGGGATACCTGGTCAAGCAATACGAGGGTTCAGTCAAAATGGACCAAGGGCTGATCGATGGCGTGAAGGTTCAGCTTGTTTATTGCCAGATTACTGCACCGGTGAGCGGTCGCGTGGGCTTGCGCCTGGTTGATCCTGGCAACATCGTCCATGCTGCTGATACGAACGGCCTCCTGGTCATCACCCAGTTGCAGCCTATTTCTGTGATTTTTTCGATTCCGGAAGACAATCTTCCCCAGGTGCTGGAACGTCTCAAGTCCGGGAAACATCTCGCTGTTGAAGCATATGATCGCGAGATGAAACAGAAATTGGCGGTCGGTTCTCTTTTGACCATAGACAATCAGATCGATCAGTCGACTGGCACCATCCGTCTTAAGGCTGTTTTCCCGAACCAGTCCAATGAGCTTTTCCCCAACCAGTTTGTCAATGTCCGCCTGCTCATAGATACCAGGCGCGGGGCCGTGGTTGTGCCGACTGCCGCCATACAACGAGGGCCCCAGGGCGTCTTCGTTTACCGCGTGAAGGGCGACAAGACCTCCGAAGTGACACCTGTTGCAGTCGGAGAAATTCAAGGAAATGATGCCTCCATCAAGACGGGACTGGCACCCAATGATCTCGTCGTTGTAGATGGAACGGACAGACTGCGGGCAGGTTCCAGGGTCAGTTTCCGATGAACATATCCCGCCTTTTTATCATGCGCCCGGTGGCGACGACCCTGTTGATGATCGCCATCATCCTGGCAGGCTTCATCGCATATCATCAGTTGCCCGTATCCGCCCTGCCTACGGTGGATTATCCGACCATCCAGGTGAGAACGTTCTTTCCCGGCGCAAGTGCAGAAGTCATGGCATCATCGGTGACTGCCCCGCTGGAGCGTCAGCTGGGTCAGATGCCCGGCCTCAACCAGATGACATCCAACAGTTCCAGCGGCAGTTCTATCATCAACCTGCAATTTTCACTTGACCTGAGTCTGGATGTTGCAGAACAGGAGGTGCAGGCTGCCATCAATGCGGCCTATACCTATCTTCCGACAGATCTTCCGGTCCCACCGGTATACAGCAAGGTTAATCCTGCCGATGCACCGATTCTGACTCTGGCATTAACCTCGGATACCTTGCCGCTTTCTGAAGTGGAGGATCTGGCTGATACAAGGTTCGCCCAGAAGATCTCCCAGCTCTCTGGCGTCGGTCTTGTCAGCATCAGCGGGGGACAGAAGCCATCCGTCAGAATTCATGTGAACCCGACCGCCCTGGCTGCCAAGGGCTTGACCCTTGAGGATTTGAGAACGATTGTCGGTGCCGCTAACCAAGATCAAGCTAAGGGGAGCTTTGATGGGCCGCATGAAGCCTACAACATCGGCGCGAACGATCAACTCTTTTCAAGTGCCGATTACCGGAAAGTGATCATTGCCTATAACAATGGGGCTCCTGTCTATTTAAGTGATGTTGCCGACGTCATTGATGATGTTGAAAACGTGAAACAGGCGGCTTGGATGAATACGACCCCCGCCGTGATCATGAACATCCAGCGCCAGCCCGGAGCCAACGTGATCAAGGTTGTCGACAGCATCAAACACCTCCTGCCGCAGTTGGAAAGCTCATTGCCGCCCGCGGTCAAGGTCATGGTATTGACAGACCGGACAACAACCATCCGCGCCTCAGTTCACGACGTGGAGTTTGAACTGATGCTGGCCGTGTTTCTGGTCGTGCTGGTCATTTTTATTTTTTTGCGCAACCTGCCGGCTACGACAATCCCTAGTGTGGCAGTCCCTTTATCCCTCGTGGGGACGTTCGGCGTGATGTACCTGGTGGGTTTCAGCCTTAATAACCTGTCGCTCATGGCCCTCACGATTTCAACCGGCTTCGTGGTGGACGACGCCATTGTCATGATCGAAAACATCGGCAGGTATGTTGAACAGGGCGACTCGCCCATGGAAGCCGCCCTCAAAGGCTCAAAACAGATCGGCTTCACCATCCTGTCGCTGACCGTGTCCCTCATCGCAGTCCTGATTCCGCTTCTCTTCATGGGTGACGTAGCAGGAAGATTGTTCAGGGAATTTGCGATCACGTTGGGCGTGACCATTCTCATATCGGCGGTGGTATCGCTGACCCTGACGCCGATGATGTGCTCAAGGATCCTCAAACATACCCCGGAGGAAGCGCAGGGAAAATTTTTCCGCTCTTCCCAACAAACCTACGATCGCATCATTCAATTTTACGGCCGGACGCTGCGATGGGTGCTTGAGCACCAGAAGGCAACCCTTGTGGTCGCCATATCCACGTTGGTCGTCACTTTACTTTTATATGTGATTGTGCCGAAAGGTTTCTTCCCGAATCAGGACACAGGCGTCATCCTTGGAATTTCGGAAGCACCGCAATCCATTTCGTTTTCAGCGATGGCAGACAAACAGCAGGAGCTTTCGAGAGTGATCCTGCGTGATCCCTCTGTGGAAAACCTTTCGTCTTTTATTGGCGTGGATGGAACCAATACGACATTGAATAGTGGACGCATCCTGATTAACCTCAAACCTCTGGAGCAGCGCAGGATCAGTTCGGATGCGATTATTCAGAGACTGCAGCGCAGCCTGGAAAAGGTCAGGGGAATCAAGCTGTACATGCAATCGGTACAGGACATCACCGTAGACCCCCGTGTCAGCCGGACGCAGTTTCATTATACGCTGGAGACACCGGATATTAATGAATTAAACAGCTTTGTTCCCCGTCTCGTGGAGGCGCTGCGCAAAAATCCCGAACTCAGCGATGTCAACAGCGATCAGCAGGACAAGGGGCTCAGGGTTTCAATGACAATCGATCGAAGCACTGCCTCCCGGCTGGGCATCACACCCCAGATTATTGACGATACGCTGTACGATGCCTTCGGCCAGAGGCAGATATCCAACATCTTCAAACAAACAAATCAGTATACCGTCGTCCTCACTACAAAACCCGAGTTTCAGACGGGGTCCGATAGCCTGAAGTCGATCTACATCCGGAGCGTAGCGGGCGGACAGGTTCCCCTTGGTGCCATCAGCCGGATAGAAGAGACGACCGGACCCCTGGTTATAAACCGTCAGGGCCAGTTTCCGGTTGTTACGGTTTCCTTCAACCTCGCGCCGGGGGCATATCTTGGTGGGGCAGTCCAATCTGTGGCTGATACGGTAAGCCGGGTTGGGCTGCCCGCCGGTATAGCCGGTGATTTCCAGGGCACGGCAAAGGCCTTCCAGGCATCACTGACCAATGAAGCCCTTTTGATCCTGGCGGCGCTTGTAACCGTGTATATTGTGCTTGGTGTACTTTATGAAAGCTACATTCATCCCATAACGATCCTGTCGACGCTTCCTTCCGCCGGTGTGGGAGCACTGCTCGCATTGATGATCTTCCGTACCCAATTGGACATTGTTGCCGTGATCGGCATCATTCTTCTGATAGGCATCGTGAAGAAGAACGGGATCATGATTGTTGACTTTGCCCTGGATGCCGAACGAAAAGAAGGGAAAAGCCCCATGGAGGCTATTTACCAAGCCAGTCTCTTACGGTTTCGGCCGATCATGATGACCACGATGGCGGCCATACTCGGCGCACTCCCGCTGGCGGTCGGTCGAGGGGTAGGATCCGAGCTTCGCCATCCCCTCGGCATCTCCATTGTGGGGGGATTGATCATCAGCCAGGTTCTTACACTCTATACCACACCAGTCATCTATCTCGCTTTTGACAGGCTGGCGTGGCGCTTACGCGGTGGCCGGCCGCAAAAATCGGATGAAAACGGGCTGCTCACGGATTCGGCATGAACTTCTCGGCGATTTTTATTCGCAGGCCTGTAGCAACAACTCTCCTGACGATTGCATTGGTGCTGTCCGGAGCCATCGCCTTCCGCCTGCTGCCCATTTCACCCTTGCCTCATATCGATTTTCCAACGATCAGCGTGGCGGTCAGCCTGCCCGGCGCGGATCCCGAAACCATGGCCACGTCCGTTGCCATGCCCCTGGAGCGCCAGTTGGGGCACATAGCGGGTGTGACAGAAATGACCTCGACCAGCACCCGGGGTACAACGGGCATTACGCTGCAATTTGACCTGGACCGCAACATCGACGGGGCAGCGCGGGATGTTCAGGCGGCCATCAACGCAGCGAGGGGATATCTCCCCCCGAATCTTCCCATCTACCCGATTTACCGCAAGGTCAATCCCTCGGAAGCACCCATACTCATCATGGCCCTCACCTCCGACATCGTGGGGCCGGCCCAGATTTATGATGCTGCTTCCACAATCCTCTCACAGAAATTGTCACAGGTGGAGGGAGTCGGTCAGGTTTTTGTTGGCGGCGGTTCGCTTCCCGCAGTCCGTGTGGAGCTGAATCCCCAAGCGCTGAGCAAATACGGGATCAGCCTCAATACGGTAAGCGGCGTGCTGGCCAGCACCAACGCGAACCGGCCGAAAGGGCAGCTGTCGGACAAGAAATCTGCCTGGGAGATCCAGACCAATGACCAGCTTCGTGCTGCCGAGCAATACAAGTCCGTCATCATTACCTACAAGTCGGGTGCAGCACTGCGGCTGGCCGATGTTGGTACCGTTCAGGATTCGGTGGAGGATCTGCGCGCCGCCGGCATCGTCAACGGGAAACGCGCCGTGGTCCTGATCATATTCCGCCAGCCCGGTGCGAATATCATCGAGACAGTGGACAATGTCCGCAGCCTGCTGCCACGGCTCACCGCGGAAATGCCCGGCGGAATCATGCTCACAGTTCTGATGGATCGGACAACTTCAATCCGCGGTTCGCTGCGCGACGTGGAGCGAACCCTCATCATAGCCGTCATGCTTGTGATATTCGTCGTTTTCGTTTTTCTGCGGAACATCCGATCGACACTGATTCCCGGCGTTGCGGTGGTAGCTTCCCTGATCGGTACTTTCGGGGCAATGTACTTGCTCGGATATAACCTCGACAACCTGTCTTTGATGGCTATCACCATTGCCACCGGGTTTGTCGTTGACGACGCCATTGTCGTTCTGGAAAATATTACCCGTTACATGGAAAAGGGGATGACGCCCGTCAAGGCTGCTTTGGCGGGATCTAAAGAGATAACTTTCACGGTAATTTCCATGAGTGTTTCACTGATTGCAGTGTTTACCCCCCTGCTGTTAATGGGAGGTGTCGTCGGACGCCTGTTCCGAGAGTTTTCCGTCACCCTTTCCGTTGCCATAGCCATTTCACTTGCCCTGTCATTGACGACCACCCCTATGATGTGCGCCACCCTTGTCAAGCGAGGAGGGGCCACCTCACACGGCAGCCTTTACAGGGCAAGCGAAAAGATTTTCGATCGGGTTCTGCACCGGTACGGTTTGGCTTTGCATTGGACGTTGGGGCATCCCCGGTTTATGATCCTGCTTGTACTGGTTGCCATCGGGTTGAACGTCGTCCTTTTCATTTTCATTCCGAAGGGATTCTTTCCGGAGCAGGACACAGGGAGTATCATGGGGACCATTCAAGCGGATCAGGACATATCGTTTCAGGCCATGAGAAAAAAGATGGGAGCCGTGGTTGATATTGTAAAGAGTGATCCGGATGTTTCCACAGTAATGGGATATACAGGAGGTGGAACTGGCACAAATGCGGGCAGAATGTTCATCTCTCTCAAGCCATTCGGCCAGCGGAGGGCAACGGCGGGGCAGGTAATCGCCCGCCTGCGGAGGAAGCTCCTGAGTGTACCGGGTGCGCCCTCCTATTTGCAGCCGGTTCAGGATCTGCGCGTGGGGGGAAGAATGAGCGGGGGACTCTACCAGTATACCCTGCAGGGGGAAAATTTATCTGAGCTCAACCTGTGGGGACTCCGACTGTTTCAGAAAATGCGCACCTTGCGTCAATTGGCCGATGCAAACAGTGACCTGCAGGAAAAGGGCCTTGAAGTGGATGTGGTCATTGACCGTAAAACCGCTTCAAGATTCGGCATTACTCCGCAAATGATCGATGAGACCCTTTACAATGCATTTGGCCAGGCACAGGTTTCAATTACTTACACCCTTATGAACCAGTACCACGTAGTGATGGAGGTGGATCCTGTCTATTGGCAAAATCCCGAGACGCTGCGTGATATCTATGTGACCTCTCCCTCAGGGGGGGTTGTACCGCTGAGCGCCTTTGCCCATTTCGAGAGGACGACGGCACTATTGGCGGTGAATCATCAGGGGCAATTTCCAGCAATGACGATTTCTTTCAACCTGCCACAAGGAGGATCTCTAGGTGATGCGGTAAAGGCAACCGAAGACGCCCAGAGACAGATGGGCATGCCCGGTAGTATCCGTGGCGGTTTCCAGGGCACGGCACAGGCTTTTCAGTCGTCCCTTGCCAACGAGCCCATCCTCATACTCGCGGCCCTGTTCGCCGTTTACATTGTGCTTGGTGTGCTCTATGAAAGCTACATCCATCCGATCACGATCCTGTCCACCCTGCCGTCGGCGGGTGTTGGAGCCATGCTCGGGTTGATGCTTTTTCGGATGGACATGAGCATCATTGCCCTGATCGGGATCATCCTTCTGATCGGACTGGTCAAAAAAAACGGAATCATGATGGTGGACTTTGCACTGGAGTTCGAGCGGCGGGAAGGCAAGAGTCCCGAAGAGGCGATTTACCAGGCGAGTCTCTTGCGGTTCCGCCCCATCATGATGACTACCATGGCGGCAATGTTCGGGGCGATTCCCCTTGCCGTGAGCATGGGAATCGGCTCCGAAATCCGCCGCCCGCTCGGAGTATCTATTATCGGAGGGCTTATGATCAGCCAGACCCTTACTCTTTTCACGACTCCTGTCATCTATCTGTACCTGGACCGTTTCCGGCTGTGGGTCAATACCAAGCGTAAATTACGCAAAGTACCCGCCAGACCTTCCCTTGTACTGCTCGCTTTCCTAGCGGTCCTTTTCGCAACCTCCTGCAGTGTCGGTCCGGACTACGTCAGGCCAACTGCCGAAGTGCCCGCCCATTACAAGGAGATGAACGGATGGAAGATCGCTCAACCCGGGGATGAATCCCTACGCGGGAAATGGTGGAAGATATTCAACGACCCGGCACTGGATGCATACGAGGAACAGGTCAGCATATCCAATCAGAACATTGCCCAAGCGGAAGCACAGTATCGCCAGGCGCTCGCACTGGTCCAGTCTGCACGGGCGGGATACTTCCCTGTCATTTCGGCAGGGGCATCCTATACGCGCTCGCTCAGCTCATCCAAAGTCCAGACAGAACAGCCGGGGGTAACCCTTTCGGACTACCTTCTGCCGGTCTCACTATCATGGGAACTGGATGTGTGGGGGAAAATCCGTCGTCAGGTTGAAGCCGGTGTTGCAAACGCACAGGCAAGTGCCGCGGATCTGCAATCGGTCCGCTTGAGTGCACAGGCCCAACTGGCCCAGAGCTATTTCCAACTGCGCGTTCTGGATGAACAAAAGAGATTGTTTGCCGAAACGATCGTGGCCTACCAGAAAACCCTCGATTTGACGAGGAACCGCTATGCGAGTGGTATAGCATCGAAGGCCGATGTGCTTCAGGCGGAGACCCAGCTTAAAACAACCCAGGCCCAAGCCATCGATATTGACGTGCAGCGGGCACAACTGGAGCATGCCATCGCGTTATTGTGCGGGAAACCGGCGTCTGCTTTTTCCATTCCTGTGACAGCGTTAAACGCTGTGCCGCCCTCCATCCCTGTGGGCTTGCCATCGCAACTGCTGGAACGAAGGCCTGACGTCGCTTCGGCTGAAAGGCTGATGGCGTCGGCCAATGCCCAGATCGGTGTGGCCATGGCTGCCTATTATCCCAGTGTCACACTGAGTGCTACAGGAGGATTCGAAAGCTCCAGTTTCTCTGACTGGCTCTCATGGCCGAGCCGTTTCTGGTCACTGGGACCGGCCATATCGGAAACCATATTTGATGGGGGTTTGAGGAGTGCCCTGACCGCACAGTCGCGGGCAGCATATGACGCCAATGTGGCATCATACCGGCAGGCAGTGCTCACCGCGTTTCAGGGGGTGGAGGACAACCTTGCGGCCATGCGGATCCTGGAGGACGAGGCCAGGGCGCAGCACGAGGCTGTCAGGGCAGCCCAACAATCGGAGGCCGTTGCCGTGAACCAATACAAGGAAGGCATCGTCAGCTATCTCAATGTTATCACGGCACAGACGGTAACCCTGACAAATAAGCAAACCGAGCTTGGCATTCTCAGCCGCCGCATGGTCGCCAGTGCGCAGCTCATCAAGGCCCTTGGGGGGGGGTGGGGCGAATCCCCGGCGCGTGAAGGAGACAAACCATCGAGGCAATGAGCATGACCAAGGTCTACCCCCGATTTTCTTGAGATCATTGGTTTATATCTTGATGATTTCCAACATGTCCAATGCGCTCACGGCAGCCAAGTTTTTTCTAGGGCCGTCATCATTGAACCAGAATTCATGGCCGCCTTCTGGTTTTTTAAATTGTTCGCTAAAAATGAAAGACATTGTATCCGTTCTCGCTGCAACCCCTTCCCTTTCTGCCGACAAACTCGTGTTTTGTCATTGCTTCTAGTAGGTCCTGGTCTTGCTCGGCTTTAGAGAGAAACCGCATCCCGTTATCAAGCCTGCCGATAATGATGGCACTGGCGTTGCAACCTGACCGGTCATGGAAGTTGGTTTGGCAACGGTTGCATTCGCCGACTCCATGTCAGGATTAAAGGAACGGTGAGCAGTGTTAATCGGCATCGTCGAGGCTCAGTGTTCAACCGTGCAAGGCACTGTATTTGTCGACTTGGTTCCTATGGACGGTCATGCGGTTCTTATGCATTGTTAATAACATTTTCATTTCATCACTCAAGATGGTCGCCTGTTTCAATGTTGCCAGTATATTGATGTAATCGTCAGTCCATGCAGTAATATTTTGCAACCCGTCATCGTCACCAAATCGTTTCCAACCTCGATTGAGCAAGGGTTCGAGTTGCGTTGAATGATTTGCTAAAACAACATACAATGATTCCTCCTCGTATTCTTTTAAATGGTAGATGTAACTGCTCATGGCACCGGAAAGATGCAATGCATCAGATATGGATTTTAGAACGGGTCGCAGATCATAATACCGATTTGTTATATGGAATACAAGTAAGCCTCTCGGAGCCAAGCGATTTTTATATACCTCGATTGCCTCCGTTGTAAGCAGATGGGTCGGGATGCCACCGCCGGAAAACGCGTCCACAATAATGATGTCATACTTACCCGTATCCCCTTTGTATTTTAAAATCGAGAGGCGCCCGTCACCAGCAACAACGCTCACCCTCCCCTTGCAATCGCCGAGGTACGTAAACCACTTAGGGCGATGCCGTCATTGTCCGGATCTATCTCGAAGTAGGTAATCTGGTCATCCTTCTTTGAGTAAGCGGCGATGCAGCCGGCACCAAGTCCTATGATGCCGATCTTTCGTGGCGAAGGCTTAGCTTCAAATACATCTGAGATTCCACTGCTTGATAGTACGATGTGGGAACTTTGTGAAGGCCCGGATTGAGAAGTTGAGAACCATGCACCGCTGCTCCGTGGCAAAGCACCCGTATGCCATCCCGATATCCTCCAAAAGGGATGACATCAATGATGCGATATGTTCCATAAAAATTACGATGGCGGAATATCACATTATCTTTTAAGGATGGCCAACCAAGCATAACGATGAGAACCAATACCACCCCTATGATCGAAGTCCTGAATGCTGTATCCGAAAAAGGAGCCTTTGTCCAAAAGTTGAGAAAGGATTTGTCGCAACACCACCAGAAAGCGAAGGCGGACAGCATCAATAAGAGCGGATAGTCATACAATCCCTTGAATATCTGTGGTGCAACCAAGCTGGAAAAAGCACCACCCAACCATCCACCCAATGCGGCTGTCAGATAAAAGTTTGTCAATCCGCTCGCCGGAGGACGTTCTTCATAAAGAGTGCCGTGTGCAATCAGACAAATAAGAAAAAGGATGGAAACATTCATTATCACGGCGAGCCAACTCTGAGATCTAGAGAGATAACTTGCAAATGACAGGAGCAAAAATTCTGGCCAGAGGGTTTTTAAAAAATGCGGGACCCCGCCATTACTGCGAAATGTTATTATAAAGCTCCCGAGATACAACGCAAGGGGAGCAACCCAAATTAATGGGAATGATCCCACCTCCGAAGTGATAAAGTTGGTAACCGATAATAATAGGGCAGAGGGGAGGCTGCTCAGGAGTAGCCATTTTCCATAAGTGCTTCGCGAGATACCGGACTGCGAATGCGTTCCCCCCCCCCCCCCGCTGTTCGCCGAAACCGCGCTCCGATCTTTATAGGGACACATGACAAACCAGGCCGCCATCAACACAAATATGTAAACCAGATAGAGGATAGTCCATGCAAAACTTTGCAACCTCAAGCCGAACAGAAGTTCGACTATGAAGACATACCCAAGGTATAATCAATATAATCTTGTGGAGACTTCAGTGGCAAACAAAAAAGGGGTAAGGAAAACCCCTTACCCCTTTTAGCAGCGTGTTGTAAGCCCGTTAAGGAGTGATCCCACCGTTGGCATCCACCGTGTAGGTGGTGTCGCCGGGCCCGGCCGTCTCCTGGGTCTGCATGCCGAGACTGCCAATCGTCCCCTTGTTGACCGTGAGGGCTACATTTACTGTCGGTTTATAGCCGTAAC
>Ga0326728_10019251_pt1 | contig 13276 bp, 10 predicted proteins | sample MB3enrmetagenome_FD_207602 | JGI IMG/M metagenome (GOLD analysis project Ga0326728, IMG submission 207602) | Lab enriched peat soil microbial communities from McLean, Ithaca, NY, United States - MB31MN | ecosystem: Environmental > Terrestrial > Soil > Wetlands > Peat | place: USA: New York...
GCGGCCACGGCGATGCTCTGCAAACTGATCATTTTGGCCATCATGCTCCCGTTCGTGTTGGCCGCGGCCATGAGGGTCGGGCTCAAGCCGAGGCGGGTGGCCGTCACCACCTGGAGATTGCCGAACAGTGCGTTGGCGGAGGTAATCGATCCCGTCAGGAACCCGCCCAGCCCTCCCAACACGGCGCTGAAGAACGGAAACAGCACGCCGGTGGTGGCGAATACGAGTCCCAAAGTGGCAGTGGCCCCGGAATAGTTCATGACGAAAGCCAGCCCCAGAACCGCGGCGATGGTGATCTCGGAGAAGAAAACCTGCTTCCAGGTGGCCCGTAGAAGCTTGCCAAACCGGGCCGGCGACAGGCCCAGCAGCAGCGACGAAAGGACCGCCGCGAGCACCGCGGCCGTGCCCGCCGCCCCCAGCCAATCGAAGCGGTAAATCGCCGCGTAGGGGGTCGCTTTGGGAACCACCGGCGCGACTTCCGTCACCGCCAGGTGCAACCCCGGCCACGGGAATACGATCGAGACCTTTGCCAACAGCGTCTTCAAAGCGCTCGACAGGACCACCATCAACACCAGGATCGCGTAGGGGCTCCACGCCCGGATCACTTCGCCGGTGGTGTGGCGCTGAGGAGCCGCCTGGACCGCGTGGTCGCCCGCGAGCACGAAGTTGTCCTTGGGCTTCCAGACGAGCAGCAAAACCACCACCGCTACAAGAGCCGCCAGCGCGCCCCCCATGCTGGCCAGATGCGGGCCGATAAAATACGCGATCAGAAACTGCACGCTGCCCCAGACCCCGCCGCAGACGAGCGCCGCCGGCAGCACGCCCTTGAGCGCCTTCCAGCCGCCCATGACGAAGATCATGTACGCAGGCAATATCAGGGAGGCTGGCAGGCAGATTAATCCCACGGCCCCGCTCAGTTTATCGAGCGGCAGGCCGGTCACAGCGGCTATCGTGATCACCGGGATGCCGATGGAACCGAAACACACCGGCACCGTGTTCCCTATTAGACAGAGGGCGGCCGCGTAGAAGGGCGCGAATCCCAGCCCGATCAGCATGGTGCTGGCCACCGCCACGGGTACTCCAAACCCCGCGGCGCTTTCCAGAAAGGCGCTGAAACAGAAGGCGATCAGCAGGGCTTGCAACCGCCGGTCCTGCGTGAGGCCGCCCAGCGAATCCTTAATGATTTCGAACTTTCCGGACTCCACCACGACGCGGTAGAGCAGGACCGCCGCGAAAACGATCCAGCCGATCGGGAACAGGCCGAAGCACGCTCCATAGACGGCCGAACCGGCCACCAGTTCCACGGGCATGCGATAGAGCAGCAGGGCCACCACAATCGCAGCGACGAGCCCCGCGACGGAGGCTTTCCAGGCGGGGAGCCGTTTAATTCCGAGCAGGTAGAGCATCGCAAAGGCGGGAAGCGCCGCCACGATCGCGGACAATGCGAGGCTGCCGGCGAACGGTGTATAGTCTTGGGTCCACATATCCGGGTAACCCTCGTGATAACGGACGGCGCCGTGCCATGTCAAGGGGCATGGAGAATCCGGCCGGGGGCGGGCCGCCGCGGCGCCGGTTTCTCTGCTAGATTTGTGACCATGCGCGCCATTCCAGGATGGGACCAGTATTATCTCGATATCTGCAAGGTGGTCGCGGCCCGCAGCAAAGACCCCAACACGCAGATCGGCTGCGTCATTGTCGGCCCCAATCACGAGATCCGGTCCACCGGCTACAACTCATTTCCCCGCGGCATTCGCGACGACGTGCCCGAACGGCTGATGCGGCCGGCCAAATACCTCTGGATCGAACACGCCGAGCGGAACGCCATCTGCAACGCGGCGCGTGCCGGGACGGCCACCGAGGGCTGCACCATCTACGTCGAGATCATGCCGTGCATGGATTGCGCCCGCGCCATCGTGCAGGCCGGCATCACCCAAGCCGTGATTTCGGCCGAACGCATGTCCCAGTATTCGAGCGAGTATTACAACGAACATTTCGGAATGGTGGAGATTCTCTTCGGCGAGGCGGGCGTCCGCGTGCGGCGGGTGTGATGTGCGCTACCTAGTGGCGCGAAAACCGTGCCATCGGATACAATAGGATTTCAATGAGCGTGTGGTTTGTAACGCTCTGAACTAGTTCTAACAGGTCAGCTTCAGGATTCTCCGCCCCTGCTCAGACTCTCCTGCTCCTGCCGATATCTTGGCGGGCCTGGCACGGAAGGACACCATAATGCCGGATGACAACTGTCCCAACGGCCGCTGGAGCCATGAGGAACTGCGCGCCGCCCAAGCCACCGCCTGCCAGTTTCTGGAGGATAACAGCACCGAGATCGCCGAAACCCTGCGCGCCAAGGTCAAGTTTCTCGAGATCCTGATCGAACGCCTGGAGCGCAGGACCACGCAGTTCGAGGACCGCCTGGAGTCTTTCGCGCGGGTTTCGGAAATCGCCCAGTTGATCGAGGACGATGCCGATGGCTTCTTCGAGCTGGCCTCGCAGCCGGTGGTGGCCCGTATCCTCGCGACTGTGCCGCACCACCGGTAGCGCCTACCGGATTGCCCTGATCTCGTATTAAGGTGCGTAACGGGTAAAGACCAAGTCGCGATCTTGAATCTTCTGGTGGCAGGGAAAGCAGGTTTTGAGCACCGCCTCATCGGCAGGTTTGCCGTCGTTAAAATGGGCGAACCCCCAGCCGCCGGTCGAGGCGTATGCTTTGGAGTCCTTAACCATAAACTGAACGTTCGTCGGCGGGCCGGCAACGAAAGATTGCGATTGGCCGAAGACTTTGTTGTTTTCCTCCGACGGAATGTGACGGTAGTGCAAAGCGGCAATGATTGTACCGTCCGGGAAAGGAAGCGTCCCGTCGCGGTAGGCCTTGATCGCGACATCGTTGCCAAGAATGGCGGCAAAACTGTGGAGGTTGCCTTCTTCGTGGGCAACGGAAATCAGCCTCCAGTCGCGGTATCCGGGGGGAATTTTGGTCACGAAGACCGGGGCAGCCTGCGCATCGGCGGCTCCGGTTCGGAGCGCCACAACGCCGGCCGCGATTGCGACTGCGATTAATAGGAAAGTGATCTGTCTCACACGTGACTCCTTCCAAAACATGACGGGATTCTATCAGCATCCCGGCTGGCCGGGTGTGTCTGGGAGAACAACATCGAGGTGCAGGAAGGTGCGCGCCGGGGTCCACCACCTGCCAGGGGTCGATCGCCGCTCGCGCCGGTCAGCTTACAGGCCCAGTTTCTCCAGGTCGGCCGGCTCGCCGAACTTCCGCCCGGCGAGAGCCGGATCGATGGCGCGCAGCAGACCTGTGAGGACCGCGCCGGCGCCTACCTCCACGAAATCCGCACAGCCCGACCGCGCCATCAGCCGGATGGAATCCATCCAGCGCACCGGGTTGGGCACCTGCTGATAGAGGCCCTCGCGCGCCTCGGCGCCCGTGCGGATTTCACGCGCCTGCCAGTTGTTCACCAGGGGGCAGACCAGGTCCCCAAACTCGGTGGCGTCCAGATCGGCGCGCAGGCGCTCCTGGGCGGGTTTCATCAGAGCGCAGTGGAAGGGAGCGCTCACCGGCAGCAACACGGCGCGGCGCGCGCCGGCCGCTTTGGCGGTATCCACCGCGCGATTGACGGCGCCGGCGTGCCCCGCGATCACCACCTGTTCGGGCGAATTGAGATTGGCGGCGCTGACGATCTCCCCCTGCGCGGCCTGGCCGAGAACGGCTGCGAGCTTGCCCTCGGGCAGCCGCAGCAACGCGGCCATGGCGCCCACCCCGGCGGGCACGGCATCCTGCATGTAGCGGCCGCGGTTGCGCACCAGGCGGACGGCGTCGCAAAATCGCAGGCTTCCCGCCGCCACAAGGGCCGAGTACTCGCCCAGGCTGTGGCCCGCGACACAAGCCGGCATCAGACCTTTCTCTTTGAGCACCTCGAAAGCCGCGATGGAGACCGTGAGCAGAGCGGGCTGGGTGTTCCGGGTAAGCTTGAGCTGGTCCTCGGGGCCTTCGAAGCAAAGACGCGAGAGGGGGAAGCCCAGAGCCTCATCGGCTTCGTCGAAAACCCGGCGCGCGGCGGGGTAGGCATCCGCCAGCTCTTTACCCATGCCGGCGAATTGCGATCCCTGGCCGGGAAAGAGAAACGCGGTCCGCGTGGCGGGGCGCGACCCGCCCGCGGGTTTCGAATCGGTCATGAAATGGCGATTATAGCGCCTGCGCGCAACCACCGATTAGTGGATCGAGCGCGTCTTGCGGTTCATGTAGTCCATTAACAGGTACTGTCCGAGCGTATAGGGAGTGGTGAAATAGGCTTTGCCGCGGCACATCTCCGTCACTTTCTGCACGAAGTTCACCAGCCCATAATCGCTGGCCAGCATGAAGGTATTGATGAGGATGCCCTGTTTCTTGCAGCGGTTCACCTCTTCCAGAGTCCGGCTGATCACCAGCGGGTCCAGGCCGAAGGCGTTCTTGTACATGCGGCCGTCTTCGAGCGTCAGGCAGCTCGGCTTGCCATCGGTGATCATGACGATCTGGCGCATGTCCTTGCGCTCGCGGGCGAGCAGGCGCTGGGCCAGGATGAGCCCGTCACGCGTATTGGTATAGTACGGTCCCACCTGCACGCGCGCGAGCTGGCTGATGGCCAGCTCCTCGGCGGAATCGTGGAACAGCACGCAGCGCAGGCTGTCGCCGGGGTACTGGGTGCGGATCAGGTGCGCCAGCGCCATGGCGACCTTCTTGGCGGGAGTGAAGCGGTCCTCCCCGTACAGGATCATGCTGTGGCTGCAATCGAGCATCAGGACCGTGGCGCAGGAGCTCTGGTATTCGCACTGGTGCACCCGCAGGTCGCTGTAATCCATGTCGAGCGGCACTTTAGCGCCTTCGCGGCGAATGGCCGAGAACAGCGTTTCGCTGACGTCCAGGTTCAGCATGTCGCCGAATTCGTAGGGTTTGGAAGCGCCCGAGGTCTCGATTCCGGTGGCCAGGTCGCGCGTATCGTGGCGGCCGAAACTGGATTTGCCAAGCGAGCCCAGCAGGTCCTTGAGGGTTTTGAAGCCCAGGAAATCGAGCGACTTGTCGGTAACCTCGAACTTCACCCGGCTGTCTTTGCCATCGCCCATGCCGGGGGCGGAAGCGGCCTGTGAATGGGGCTCTTCGACGGTGATCTGGCCCTCATCCACCATCTTCTGGACGAGCTTGTCGAGCAGCGCATCTATCTGTTCCGGCGTCATCGATTGTAAGCGCTGCATCATCTCCTGGAGGCTCTGCTCATCGAAGAGCTGGCCCTGCTCGAGGGCCTGCTGGATGGCCTTCTTCAAGTCTTCGAGGGTGTGCTCGTTGAGCTCGCTGAAAGGCATGTACTGCGTATTGAAGCCGCTCTCCAGGAGAAAATCCGAGAGCGCCTGCAAGAGGTCTTCGGCGCCGATGCCCATATCCTCGCCGGAATAGCGCGAGTACCGAACCCATTTCATGTGACAGACTCCCCTCAGTTGAACTGCCGCCGGACCGGCCTTTCGGGGCGGCCGCCGCTCTCTTCCCGAGGCGGCTCGCGTTTCTTCTCTTCGGCCGTGAAGCCGCGCTCCTCATTGCGGCTGATGCGGCGGTGCGAGTACAGCCCCTCCAGCACGAACTCGGCGGCCGCGGCGCGCACCGCGTCCGGCTCGTTGGCCGAAAGCCCCAGTCCCTTGGTCTTTTCCATCAGCCCCTGAATTCCGCCCAACTGCTTCGCCATGGTGGCCGAATCGAGGTTTTCATCCAGCTTGAGCGAGCCGCCCAGATCGAACCACTGCACGATCTGGGCCACGTTGGCGCCCTCGAAGTACCGGTCGTAGACCTTGCCCACCGCGAGCCGGATCAACTCGCGCGCCACGGTGTCGCCGCCTTTCAGCTCGCCTTCGTACTCCAGCTCCAGCTTGCCGGTGATGGCGGGAAGCGCGTTATAGAGATCGAGCATGCGCGGGACGGCCACGTCGTCCCTGACCCGAAGCGCCCGCCGCTCGGCGTTCGAAACCACGTTCTCGAGCACCGATATGGGCAGCCGCTGCGACACGCCGGAGCGTTTGTCGATGCGCTTATCCTCGCGCGCCGCGAAGGCCAGTTGCTCCACCACTTCCCTGACGTAGCCTGGCACCACCACCTCGACCGGCGAAGGCCGGGTGAGCCACGCCTCCTGCGAAGTGATGGCGATGCCCTGCTCGAGGGCGGCCGGATAATGCGTCCGGATTTCGCTGCCGATGCGGTCCTTGAGCGGCGTGATGATCTTGCCGCGCGCGGTATAGTCTTCCGGGTTGGCGGTGAAGACCAGCATCAGGTCGAGCGGCAGGCGCACCGGATAGCCCTTAATTTGCACGTCGCCTTCCTGCATGATGTTGAACAGGCCCACCTGGATCTTCCCGGCCAGGTCGGGCAGCTCGTTGATGGCGAAGATTCCCCGGTTGGCGCGCGGCAGCAGGCCGTAATGGACGGTCAGCTCGTCGGAGATGTCATGTCCGCGGCGAGCCGCTTTGATGGGGTCGATATCGCCGATCATGTCGGCAATAGTCACGTCCGGCGTGGCCAGCTTCTCGACGTACCGGTGGTCGCGGCCGAGCCATCCGATGGGGGTTTCATCACCCAAGCTCTCGAGCAGGTCGCGGCAGCGGCGGCAGATGGGTTTGTAGGGGTTATCATGTATCTCGCAGCCCTCGACGAATGGCGCGGCCTCGTCGAGCAGCGAAGTGAGCATGCGGATCAGCCTGGTTTTGGCTTGCCCGCGCAAGCCGAGCAAGATGAAATTGTGGCGCGACAGCACGGCGTTGATTACCTGCGGCACCACCGTATCTTCGTAGCCCAGGATGCCCGGAAAGAGCGCATCCCCACGCTGGAGTTTGCAGATCAGATTCTGTCTGAGTTCGTCCTTGACTGAACGGCTGGCGTACCTTTCCCGGCTGAAGTGGCTCTGACGAAGAGCGCCAAACGTCCGGGGCAGTTCCTGAGTTGCAGTGGACACGCTTCCCCCCCTCTGTTCGCGATTGTAGCAGACCCATTGAAATCTCACGCGTCTCATCCGATACAATGGCTGCTGTGGAGACTCAAGTGAAGAGCCAGCCGCGGACCCTGTGGAGCCGCTATCAGGAGATCACTCACGATGTGCACCGGGGATTCATCGCGGAATGGACGGTGACGGTGATCCTGCTGCTGTTTGCCACCACGAGCCTGGTGCAGGCTTTCGTCATTCCCAGCGCCTCGATGGAGAACACCCTGCTGATCGGCGACCACGTGCTGGTGGATAAGCTTGTCTACGCGCCCGCGGGAAGCATTTCCAGGCATTTGCTGCCCTACCGCGAGCCGCGCCGCGGGGATATCATCGTCTTCCGCTATCCTCTGAATATCGCGGAAGATTACGTGAAGCGGGCCATCGGCCTGCCGGGGGACCATATCAAGCTGGTCAACAAGCAGCTCGTGCTGAACGGCCACGCGGTCAACGAACCGTACGCGGTTCACTCGACCGGCTACATCGATTCCTACCGCGACGATTTTCCCGACGGGCCGCCCGGCATGGGCATCTATCCGCAAGCCATCGAGATGCTGGAAAGCCACGTGGTCAACGGCGAGCTGGTGGTGCCGCCCGGCTGCGTCTTCGCCATGGGCGACAACCGCGACGATTCGCTCGACAGCCGCTATTGGGGTTTCGTGCCCCGGGAGAACATTGTCGGCACGCCGCTCGTTATTTATTGGTCCTTCGAAGCGCCCACCCAGGATTTAACCAACGGCAATATCGGGATCGATCATATCGTCGATGTGCTCACCCACTTCTTCACCAAAACCCGCTGGTCGCGGACATGCAAGCTGATTCGCGGCTATCCGCTGCAGTAGCGCGCCGGCGGGAGCGCGCGGCTATTCGGTCTTGAATGTAAAGGTATCGGTGTTGGTGCGGACCACCACGTGGCCGCCCGTCAGCGGTTTGCCTTCATTGGGGAAGAAGACGGCTCCATCAGTCGAATCGCCCATGGCCAGCTTGGTCCCCACCAGGGCGATGGCGCTGGCGGTCGCGGCGGCCCGAAACCGGGTGGCGCCGCCCATCGCGAGCGCCGCCTGCCGGCGCTGCTCGTAGCCATTCGTCGAGCGCAGATGCGGGTTTCCGTAAATGCCAGCCTCGTAAGCGGTCACCAGCTTGATGACATCCGTTCCGCTGCCCTTCTGCATCAACATGGCTATGACGGTCTGGGCCGGAACGGCGCGGATGCTGTTGCCATCCGGGCGCTGATAGCTGAAATCGTCGGGGCGAATCACATAGGGTCCCGGCGAGCCATTCGAAACGGCCACCTGGAGGATGGTGTATTCGTGGATGTGGGAAGGCATCTGGGCGAACATAACGGTTACACCGGACCGCGTAAGCGTCTGATATTTAAGACCATTCGACTCGAACTCGATGACCTGCGCGGAAAGCGCACAAAGGCCCAGGGAGAGAGCCAGGGCCGACGCGGCCCACAGCCGTTCCATAACCACCATCTTACGATAGCCTGACGGAAGTGTAACGGGCGCCCGGCCGCAGAAAAGCGAATATCCGGCGAATACGGAGCTTGCTTCACACGCAACTAAATTCTTGTTACAATAGAACTTAAGTATCAAATAAGGGAAATCGTCTTGGCCGATCAGGAACTACCGCCACAAGGCTCTCTGGTGCCGCCCGCGGGCGGCGGGGATGGGGGATCCAAGAATCTCATTCCCATCAATATCGAAGATGAAATGCGGCGCTCGTACCTCGATTACGCCATGAGCGTGATCGTGGGCCGAGCCCTGCCGGATATCCGCGACGGCCTCAAGCCGGTGCACCGGCGCATCCTGTTCGGGATGCACGAAATGGGCCTGGCGCCCAACCGCCCCACCCGCAAATGCGCCAAGATCACGGGCGAAGTGATGGGCAAGTACCATCCGCACGGCGATTCGCCCATTTACGACTCCCTGGTGCGCATGGCGCAGCCGTTCACCATGCGGTATCCGCTGGTGGAGGGCCAGGGGAATTTCGGCTCGATCGACGGCGATCCGCCGGCGGCCATGCGGTACACCGAGGCGCGCCTCTCGCGCTTCGCCACCGCGCTGCTCGAAGACATCGACAAGGAGACCGTCGATTTCCGGCCCAACTACGACGATAGCGAGATGGAGCCGGAGGTGCTGCCCACGCGCGTGCCCAACCTGCTGGTGAACGGTTCGGCCGGTATCGCCGTGGGCATGGCCACCAACATCCCGCCCCACAACCTGACGGAAATCATAAACGCCACCATTCAACTGATCCAGCATCCCGCGACGCCGCTGGCGAAAATCCTCGAGATGGTGCCGGGTCCGGACTTCCCCACCGGCGGATTCATCCTGGGACGGCAGGGCATCATCGACGCGTATACCCGGGGACGCGGCCAGCTCAAGCTGCGCGCCCGCGCCGCCATCGAACGGATGGGCAAGGACCGCGAGCAGATTGTGGTCACCGAGATACCGTACCAGGTCAACAAGTCCAAGCTCATCGAGCAGGCTTCCGCGGCGGTCAACGAGAAACGCATCGAGGGAGTCGGCGACATACGCGACGAGAGCGACCGCGACGGCATGCGCATCGTTTTCGAGCTCAAGCGCGGCGAGCAGGCCGAAGTGGTGCTGAACAACCTCTATAAGCACACCCAACTCCAGACCGGCTTCGGCGTGATCATGCTTTCGATCGTGAACGGGCAGCCCCGCGAACTGGGCCTCGTCGACAACATCAAGCATTTCATCGAGCACCGCGTCGAAGTGGTCCGGCGGCGCACCGAGTATGAGCTGCGCAAGGCGCGCGAGCGCGAGCATCTTCTGCTGGGATTCCAGAAAGCCCTCCAGAACCTGGACGAGGTGATCCGGCTGATTCGCGCGGCTCGCACGCCGCGGGATGCGCGCGATTCGCTCATCGGCCGTTTCGAGTTCAGCGAGAAGCAGGCGCAGGCCATCATCGAGATGCAGTTGCAGCGGCTTACCGGGATGGAGCAGCAGAAGATCCTGGACGAGCTGGCCGAGATCCAGCGGCGCATTGCCGGATACCTGGAGATCCTCGGGTCGGACAAGGTGCTGCGCGACCTGATCGTCAAGGAGCTGCGCGACGTCCAGAAAGAGTTCGGCGACGAGCGCCGCACCCGCATCGAGGACGAAACCGGCGAGATCCGGCTGGAAGACCTGGTGGCCGTCGAGGATGTGGCCATCACGATAACCCGCGGCGGCTATCTGAAGCGCACCTCGGTGGACACCTACCGCCGGCAGACGCGCGGCGGCAAGGGCCGCATCGGCATGGGCACCCGCGCCGAGGATGTAGTGGAGCACCTGATCGTGGCTTCCACGCACAGCTACCTGCTCTTTTTCACCACCCGCGGGCGGGTCTACTGGCTGAAGGCTTACGAGATTCCGGACGCGGCAACCAGCGGCAAGGGAAAGCACATCTCCAATCTGATCGGGCTGCAATCCGATGAGGAAGTGCGGGCGTCGCTGGCGGTGAAGGATTTCGTCCCCGACCAGTTCGTGGTGATGGTGACCAAGCATGGGGTCATCAAGAAATCGGAGCTGACCGAGTTCGATAACCCCATGATGCGCGGCATCATCGCGGTAACGCTGGACGAAGGCGACGAGCTGATCGCCGCCCGAATCACCAATGGCGAGAATTACATTTTCCTGGGCTCGCGCGAAGGGCAGGCCATCCGCTTCTCCGAGAAACAGGTGCGGCCCATGGGACGGCAGGCGCGCGGCGTGCGGGCCATGGACCTGGCCGAGAACGATTACCTGGTGGGCATGGAGGTGGTGGAGAAGGAGGGCCTCATCCTTTCCATCGCCGAGAACGGCTTCGGCAAGCGCACCGAGCTCGACAATTACCGGCTGACCAATCGCGGCGGCAAGGGCGTCATCAACATGAAGACCACCCGGAAGACCGGCCCGGTGATAGCGATTCTCTCCGTGCAGGAGGATACCGATCTCATCATCATCAGCCAGAACGGCAAGATCATCCGCATCGAATCCGCCACCATCCGGCAGGCGGGCCGTTCCACGCAAGGGGTCAAACTGGTGAGCCTGGAGGAAGGCGACAAGATCGCGGCGGCCTCCACCATTCCGGAAACCCCCGAGAATGGCAACGGCAACGGGCAGGAATCGCTGCCCCTGCAATAAGCTAGAATAACCGTTGAACGGGGTGCTTGCTATGGGCGCGCTGGTGGAACTAACGGACAAGTCGCATTTGCAGGAGAAAGAGGAGCGTCTCTACTCCATTTTACGGGGCATGGGGCGCGTGATCGTGGCCTTTTCGGGAGGCACGGACTCGGCTTACCTGGGCTGGGCGGCTCACCAGGCGCTGGGGCGCGAGGCGCTGGCCGTCACGGCCGATTCGGCCTCGCTTCCGGAGTCGCACAAGCGCGACCTGGAGGCCTTCGTCGAGCGCTTCGGCATGGCCCACGAGTATATCCGGACCTACGAATTCGACAACCCGGATTATGCCCGCAACGATCCCAACCGCTGCTTCCATTGCAAGGACGAGCTGTTCACGCGGCTGGATGAAGTGGGCCGCCAGCGCGGCTATGAGCACATCATCTACGGCGTCAATCTGGACGACCTGGGCGATTACCGTCCGGGTCAGAACGCCGCCCGGAAGCACCAGGTATCCGCCCCGCTGGCCGACGCCAGGATGACCAAGGCGGATATCCGCGAGCTGTCCCGGCTGGCAGGCCTCCCCACGTGGGATCGCCCGGCCTCCGCCTGCCTGAGTTCGCGCATCCCCTACGGCACTCCGGTGACCATCCAGAACGTCAAGACCGTGGAAACCGGCGAGGAGCAGATCAAGGCCCTGGGCTTCCGCCAATTCCGCGTCCGGTTCCACGGCGAGGTGGTGCGCATCGAGATCGCCAGGGACGAGATGGAACGCGCCCTGACGCTCGAGATGGCCCAGCGCTTCACCGCCATCTTCAAGGCGCTCGGTTTCAAATACGTCACGCTGGACCTGGAGGGCTACCGCCAGGGCTCCATGAACGAAGTGCTGAACCTGAAGAAGTAGAGAGTGGGCGGTATAGAATAAGCCACTTGCAATTGCCCACCCCGCCGGGGCTCGTGCTATGGATAGATCATGAAGCGCGTTCTTCCGGTTCTTGCTGCCGTTCTCGCTCTGTCGTCCTGTAACCGCTCATACTACGGCCCTCCGAGCGGCGGCTCGGGGCCGCGCCAGATGCCCTCCGGCACGGTTTCGGTGACTGGCCCGCTGCTCTCCTATGCGGACATAGTAGACCGGGTGGCTCCCGCCGTGGTTACCATCCGCTCCTCCAAGCGCGTGCGTGCGCCCCAGCAGTTTCCGTTTTTCGACGATCCATTCTTCCAACAGTTCTTCGGAGGACGTATCCCGCGCGGAGGCGGCCAGACCGAGGTGGAACACGCGCTGGGTTCCGGCGTGCTGGTGCGCGCCGATGGGCATATCATGACCAACCATCACGTCATAGATGGCGCCGAGGATATTAAAGTGGATCTCTCGTCTCGCCAGACCTACTCGGCCCAGGTGCTGGGATCGGATGCGCCCAGCGATCTGGCGGTGCTGAAGATCTCCGCCGGTGGTCTCCCGATTCTGCAGCTCGGCAATTCGGACCAGGTTCGCGTGGGCGATGTGGTGCTGGCCGTGGGAAACCCATTGGGCGTGGGAGAGACCGTCACCGAGGGTATCATCAGCGCCAAAGGTAGGGCCACCGGCCTGAGCAACGGCAATTTCGAGGATTTTCTCCAGACCGATGCGCCCATCAACCAGGGTAACTCGGGCGGAGCGCTGGTGAATACGCGGGGCGAGCTGATTGGCATCAACTCACAAATTCTCTCCACCAACGGCGGCAATATCGGCATCGGTTTCGCCATCCCGTCGAATATGGCGCGAAACGTTCTCGATCAGTTAATCAGCAAGGGCAAAGTGGCGCGCGGGATGCTTGGGGTGGGCATTCAGCAGGTTACCAGCGATATCGCCCAGAGCATGGGCCTGAAGCAGGTGCGAGGCGTCCTGGTCAACTCGGTCACTTCCGGCGGGCCGGCCGACAAGGCGGGAATCAAGACCGGCGACGTCATCCTCCAGTTGAACGGCAAGGATGTTACCGATTCCAACAGCTTCAGGAACCAGATTGCCGGCACGCCGCCCGGCACCGAAGTGACGCTGACGATCCAAAGGGACAACGCGGAACAGCAGGTGCGCGCGCGTCTGGGCGAGTTGACGCCGGAGAGCGCGCGGGCGGGCGCCGGACAGGGCGGCGGCAACCAGGGCGGGCGGCTCGGAATTACGGTGGCCCCGCT
>Ga0326728_10019253_pt1 | contig 13275 bp, 12 predicted proteins | sample MB3enrmetagenome_FD_207602 | JGI IMG/M metagenome (GOLD analysis project Ga0326728, IMG submission 207602) | Lab enriched peat soil microbial communities from McLean, Ithaca, NY, United States - MB31MN | ecosystem: Environmental > Terrestrial > Soil > Wetlands > Peat | place: USA: New York...
TGAGGGAACGTACGCCCTCACGGACGACGGCAGGGAAGCGTTGCGCCTGATCCGGACCGTCCACGAAGCAGACGCGCCCCTGGTGGTCCACCCGAAGAGACGGTACCAGCTGAGCAGAAGCCCAGGGCGACTGCTCGGATTGGCTGCCCTCGTTCTTGCCGTCGTCCTTGTAGGCGCAGTAGCAGCGAGCGCCGTCTCGGGGATGAACTTGTACAACTCTCAGGAGACCCTTCAGGGCTCCCTTCAATATACCCCAGATGGCTTCAGCACCATACGGTTCAATAATAGCGCGGGCACCACAATCACCGACTTCAATTTCGACCTGGATGCCACCAACGCTGGTAACCAGACGGCTCACTACAGTCTCTTTCCCCTCGACCTGCAAATCTGGCACCTCCCGGGAACGCACCTGGATTCTCTGCAACTTCAGTTCTACATGGGATCGGTCTGCTGTCTCAACGTCTTCTTCGGCACGGAGCAAGGGGGGTATCCTTGGAATCCGGTTATCACCCAGAATGCAGGTTCGGTGACCGTCAGCATTGCCAACTTCGGATACATGGGAACCGCGTCGGTTGAGCTCGGTCTCTTTCTTGAACCTCCTTTCGTCAACGGCAATCTCTCGTTGAGCATGAGTGTCCAGATGACATTACAGGGACAGGGCACGGTGATTGGCCACACTTACAACGGCCAGTTCACGCTCCCCCTCACGGTAGAACCCGAGCGGATTGTGCCCTCGTCTTCGTAGCTCGTCAATCAAACTGAGTCGCGAATCTAGGGACACAGGCGCTAAGCCGTAACCTCGCGAGGTTTAGTCGTGAACAATCTTCTCTCCTCATCGCTGAGGAAGTTATGGAAAGGAGCACAAAGCTCACTTCGGCCTTCTGTTCATCTCCTCGAGCGCGTTGAGAAGGGTGTTGCCGACCGGTGTCAGCTCGTAGAGCTTCACGTTCCCGTACGCGGTTTTCTCCTGCACCAACCCATGCTTAAGAAGGACCTGTATGTGATAGTCAATCGTCGCCCAGTCCAGACCGAGGTCGTTCGCGAGCTGAAGCCTGTCCTTTGGCGTCAGCAGCTCTTTCAGGATCGTCGTCCTCGTCTCGCCTCCTTTCATCTGGAGCAGGAGCCTGAAGAGACTCTGGTCCAGCCCCCGACGCGTCCAGTCGGACTTCGCTCTGCCCCTCCAGATCCATGCCCCGACTACCGCGGCCCAGCTTATCGGTACCAGCGCGAGGGAATGCGTCTGGAGCGCCACCAGAGGCACATCCTGCGGGGGCGGGGGCGGAATTTGGAATGGCTCCGACGAGTTCGCATAGTTCGGGGGCGTCCCGGGAACCTGGACGCCGACCAAGAGCAAGCTCAGAAGGAGGGTGTTCAGGATTGCGAAGACAAGGAGCACAATGAATAGAATGCTGCGCTTGAACAACCTTCCAGAAAGGCGCCTTTCATGTTATATAATTTGTCCCGAATTGTCTGGAATAACAACATAAGGCGCGCCGATACGGTCGACGAGGTAACGTTGAGTTGAACTCCTCTCGCCCCGCGGTCGGCACAGGCATCCTGGTTGCACTTGTCATAGTGGTTCTTGTAGTGGCTGCCGGAGTCAGCGTCGCCTATGTGCTCGGGACCCAACCGGGCTCAACGAATTCTGCCTCGACCCGCTCGACAAGCACGTCGTCCTCGACGGGGAGTGGGGAGACGTCGACCTTCTATTCGCAGGTCTCTCCTGCGGGCCTCCAGCTTCAGATCAGGCTGAATACGACCGAGATGCCGCAGGATTCGGGTCTGATTGCGCAGGTGTCCCTCTTCAACACCCTTTCCACGAATCTTTCGCTCACCCCTAACTTTTCCGCCGACGCCGGCATCGTGAACTGGGACAGTTACGATTCGCTTTGCGGGCTTACCTCAGTGGACGGTATCTTCGGGTTCGCCCTGTTCCAGGGGCACTATGCTGCAGGGAACCTTTCGCAGGCCGGTGCTCCCATGTTGCTGACTCCCCCCGTGGCGTCCGCGAGCTGCCCGAACAAGTTCGGCGATGAGGCGTACATCCAGAACGTGCAGTTCGCGCCCGAGAGCGTCGTCGCCACCATGTCGGCCAACTCCTCGTTCAGCAACGTCTTCAAGACGCAGTCGACAGAGATGCAGGTGAACGCCACGACCGGCGTCTGCACCACCTCTCCCTATGCCGTGAGCGGCTACGGGAGCGAGGACGGCGTGACGACCACATTCAGCGGGACGGAACTCGCGTGGGGGTGCGGCACCAGCACGGGCGCCCTTAGCGGATACTGGACCATGCCAGTCAACGGTACCTATGTTGGAATCGATAGCCGATCGAACAGCACGATCACTCAGGGTCTGGCTGCCGTCTACGCCGACTATTTCCACCAGTTCTCTCCGGGTTCGTACACGATAGTGGCTCAAGACCTGTGGAACCAGACGGTCTATGCCAACTTCCAGGTGGCCCCCGGTCCGAGCGCGGCATCCACCAGCAGTGCATCAACACCTGGCGGAGCGACCACCGCCACATCGGCATCTTCGGCGTCAATCGGCATCGCCCTGACCTCGAACTCGTCTGACGGGCTCCGTCTCGGCCTCGAGCTTCAGCCCGGCGGCAACGGGACTTTCACGGTGAAGGTCGACGAATCCAATATCCTCGACTCGGTGAACAACGTGACCGGAGCGAATGAGTGGAGGTACCCGGCCGGCCTGCTTGACCCGTTCAACAACTGCGCCCCTGGGGACAGTCCAGTCGGATTCGCAATCTTCCAGGGATACTACGGCATGAACAACTACACCTCAGGAAAGGCTCTTCCGCTCTACAACACGAGCACCGAGTTCAGCTGCACGGAGAACTTCTTTCCGAACGAATTCCTGTTCCAGCCCGTGAGCGACAACGTATCGGTCTACAGCAATCACCAGTTCCAGTACAGCACCACAGCATCCGTATCTCTTTTCACAGGCGGATACTGGACTGGAGGCGTCGGGACCTCCACCGCAGCCACCTTCAAGACGTTCTATCCTGGCACCTACACCGTGTTGGGCGCCGACGAGTGGGGCAACGTCCTCCTGACGACTTTCAGCGTGAGTTGATATGGTCGGCTCACATTTGTCCCCGTGCGTCTTCGGGAATTCCAACCTGGCTTTGCAACTCAGGAGCCGAAGAACGGTGATGACGCACGGCCAGAGGTCCTATTCCGGACGGTGCAACTCGGGAAGTGTGGTTCTGTCGTTCGGACAAAAGTATTAATCGCAAATGGCCCCCTTTTCCACCGATACTACATGAAGGCTCAAAGAACGGCAGTCGGAACGACTGTCACAGCGCTGGGCATCGTCGTAGTAGTTGTGGCCTTGGCGTTTGGAGCTTATGGCCTTGCGAAAGCGCCAACGGTCGAGACTTCCTACGTTAACAGCACGACCACGTATACGACTACTATCTACAAGAACGTCGAGATGGTGGGAACCTGCACTGCGGTCAGCTACATCATCCCCGACACTGAAGAGGTCTCGCTCACAACGGTTACGATGACCTCCGGGACTAATACAACGTATTTCGTGAACACAGTCACGATCAGTCACGCCGGGGAGACCACTCTCGGCACCACGACCTACTCCACATCCACCTACGCGAACAATACAGGCGTCTACACGATGACCAGTACGTCCGATAACCTAAACGACATCCCTTCGAACGGGTGGACTGTCACAACCTGCACTTTCACACCCTAAGGATACACGCTACGGCAGGCAGGGCCGGGACGGATTTCCCCCGTTCGCCTCTTTTAAAGTCGCACGCGCTAGTAGCGCATTGTCGCTCTCTCGAAGGATCGGCTTCCAGTTCAACGACCTCCGGCGGCACATGATCATAGTCGGTGGGACCGGTTCGGGGAAGTCCAATTTGATCCTGAAGATGGCGCACTCCATCTTCTCCCCCGAGAACCAGGCGAACCACCCGTGCTCCGTGATCATCCTCGACCCGCACGGAGACCTGGGGATGGACATGGCCAGGAGCTTCCCCGACCTGACCAAGCTGGTCGTGCTCGACCCGTTCTACGTGCAATTCGGCCTCAACCCCCTCGCCCTCACCCCGTACAGGGACGAGGCGGCAAGGAAGAGGCAGATAACGACCAGGGTGGGCGAGCTGAAGACGTACCTGGCGGACGTGATGAGGTCGGACCCCGAGAGGGCGTCCAGGCTGAGCTGGATCTTCACCGGGGACCTGCACTACCTCTACTCGAAGGGCGACAACCCGACGTTCAAGGACTTCTACTTCCTCGTGGGGGACCAGTCCTGGATGAACAAGAACGACATCAGGGCGATGCTCATCGGGTCCGGCCTGGACGACAAGACGATAGAGAAGACGCTCGAGGGCATACTGACCCTCCGCGGGGGGGAGGCGTTCCCGCCGCTGCTCAACAGGCTGGCCCGCTTCGTCCTCCCGTCGGGGTCTCTCCCCGCCAGGACGTTCTGCACCAGGGCGAACACGGTGAACGTGTCCGAGTGGCTCGAGCCGGGGAAGATGACCGTGATCAGGATACCCAAGGTCCACGACATCCCCGACGAGTTCCGGGAGCTCCTCGCCGCGACGGTCGTCCTGAACGTCTTCTTCGCGGTGCAGAGCAGGGCGAGCAGGCTCGAGGAAGAAGGGAAGGACATGTCTTCCAGGACCCCCGTCTTCCTCTTCATAGACGAGTTCCAGACGGTGGAGAGGCTCCAGACCCTGGAGACGATACTATCCGAGGCAAGGAAGTTCGGCCTCTCGCTCGTGCTCGCGAACCAGTACACCGCGCAGCTCAGCAACGAGGCCCTCCTCCAGGCCATCATCCAGAACGCGGGCGTCATAGCCGTGGGGAGCGTCAGCGGGGACGACGAGAAGCTCTTCGGGCGCGTGCTGGGGGAGGGGTTCGAGGACGAGCTCGACAAGAACACCACGGGCACGTTCGCGATCAGGATAAGGCCCTATCAGATAGGGGGGCTCGCGAGGACCGAGAGGTGGCCCACGTCGAAGTTCCCGGCCTACGCCCGGACTCAGGACGTCGTGATCGACTACATGAAGACGGTGATGGAGACGAAGTACGGCGGCGCGGAGGAGCACAAGGACCTGATCTACAAGAAGGATCAGATGAGGGTGCTCGAGGAGGCGGGGAGGCCGAAGCTCAGCCCGCTGAGGTGGACCCTGGTCTGGTGGCTGTACAAGAACGCGGGGAACGACTTCGAGAGGACCGACGCGCAGCTCAGGAAGCACTTCTGGGACAGCTACGGGTGGAACTCCGTGCAGGTCCACAACGCGCTCTCGGACCTGATGGAGTACGGCTACGCGGTCGAGAGGACGGACTACATGAACAGCATCCTGAAGGGCAAGGACCCGCAGACCGGACAGCCGATCTACGGCGCCCCGACGACGCAGGACGAGAAGGAGAGGGCGAGGGTGGTCATGTACGCGCTCACCAAGCAGGCCATCGAGGAGTTCTTCTCCATCAGGATACACGGGCCGAGGGCGGGGACCGCGCTCCACCTGCTCGCGATACAGAAGCAGCTCGAGAATTACAGGGACAGGCTCGGCTACTGGTGCCAGGTCGACGTGGGGGAGAAGAAGGCCAAGAAACCGGACATCGCCGTCTTCAAGCGCGAGACCGGTGGGAAGACCAAGGACGCGAGGGAGGGGAGCCCCGACGTCTGGGACGACAACCACGTGATAGCCATCGAGGTGGAGACGAACCCGAGGAAGCACGACAAGCAAGTCGTCGAGAACTACGAGAAGAACGTCGGCAACTACTCGGAGCTGAAGTTCATCGTGACGCTGCCTGAGCACGTCGATGACGTGCACAATGTGCTGGCCGACAGGGACCCGGCGACGTACAAAACAGAGTACCAGGACGTCGGACTCGGGAGGGACAGGGTAGCCGAGCTCGAAAACACGCCGATAGAGGAGGGGGAAGGGAAGAAGAAGGAGGGTGAGGCCGAGAAGCTGGTCTCTCAAGCGCTGGAAGCGAAACCCGCCGGGCCGCCTGCCTTCACCCAGAAGGATGTGTGGGTCTTCCAGTACTGGAAGGAACACGGGAAGCCCGTGATGGGCGAGCCATACAGACAGAAGCTGCTCGCGGACCCGAACTGGAAGGACGACCCGATATGGGCGGCCGCCGAGGGGAAGGCCCTGCTGAAGACGTATCATGAGCGGGAGGGGATGGAGGTGTACAAAGAGAGGGAAGGCAGGGAAGAGGCCGCCTCGCCTCATAAGACGCAAACATCCCAGCCGACGCCGCCGCTGCCGCTAATCCAGTCCACATCGTTAGGGGCCATCCCGACATCGACCGCGGGATTCGTTCACGGCACTGCCGTACAGGCGGAACCATCAGGGCAGCAGCCAGAAGCGGTTTCTCAGCCATCCCCACAACCGGCAGCTGAGACGGCAGCAGAGACCACCTCCAGCTTATCACCCGATGGCCTATTGACTGGCTCGACGACGCCCTCCGTCGGAGACCGGACAGGTCCCGAGACCCCAGGCCTTGAGACCCCAGGCTCCGCGATCCTCGGCCATGTCTCGAGCTCTGTCGTCATGGTTCCTGGAGAGGAGGGACCGAGCGGAGACGGGGCGGAGGAGGCCGACAATGAGGGGGAGGAAGAGGAAGAGGGAAGGGAGGTAAGACGACAAAAGACCGCCAGCCCGACTCCTGCTTTCAAGAAGAGGATGGTCCTCGTTCTGAACGTCATCCACGAGCGGGATTTGCACGCGAACTCCGAGGTCGCGGCGGCCATAGGATCCTCGCGGCGGCAGACGCTGAGGTACCTGAACGAGCTCGTCGACGGGGGCTTTCTGTCAGAGGACAAGAAGCAGTATTTTGTCACAGAGAAAGGGCAAAAAGTGTTCCAATAGACGTTTTGCCGTCATCCTCATCTGAGGCTAACGAGAGCCGGGGGCGAAATCCAATCTACTGCGCAGTGGTGTGGACTGTGAACTGGACTTTGGCCTCTGCATAGCGGAAGGGTGGGTGGCGCCTTCCCTTCAGAAGGCTGGTCCATCGCGAAGGATGGCGCGATCTCCGGGAGGTGCGAGGCAATGCGCCGGGGAACGGACATGGCGGCGGCAAGTTACAGGTGGCCGCAACGCCGCCCAGGAAGTCGGAAAACGCATGGCCGTTTCTTTCGGCTTAAAAGGAGACCCAGTATACTATCAGTACTACTAACGTAACATAGGCACCGACCTCCTAATTCGGCCACGGACCGCATTCCGCCCGTTCGGCAACCCCCAGGTTGCATTTTATTGTGCCATACTTGGAGCGAGATTTATGGGCAGTTCCTGTATTTCCGGCCATGCCCGATGCTAATATTCAATCATACCATAGTGAAATCGAAACACTTCCGGCCATACCCGCTACTTCCGGCCATGTCCGATCTCTGTTTTAGTCGTACCATAATGGGTTCTGAGGTAAGAGTGCGTTGCCACGCCCGAATCGCTTCGGGCAGGAAACACGCACCCTCCCTCCCAAACCCGGCGTGATACTTTCGCATCACCGGGCTTTCACCCCTACGTCCTCCGTCCTCTTCTTGTGCTTCAGGTGGATGGAGTTCCAATTCATCATGTTCATTAGTTCCTTAATCCGCTTAGGGTACCAGTGGAGTGAGTGTGTCGAAGACTTGGGCGTTCATCCCTTGAGATACGTTATTCTTGCCGTCGAGGCTGCCGTTCTGGTCTATTTCCTCGTGGCGGTTGGTTGGTTTACAGTGTTCGTGGTCTTGTTAGCTGTTGTTCTAGGGGGAAGCGTCTATTTGGTCATAGACTTGCGACGACGTGACGAAGAAGAGGTGAGGCACCTCCAGTCGGTTAACAGAGAGGGGCCCTAGGAACGCCTTCTTCCAATCAAGTTTACCCGAACCGAATTGCTGTTCATCTTGTTACTCTTCAACTTGGCGGGGCATGTTGTAGACGTACGGGTTGGACTAACCTGCCTGACGCAAATTCATGAGCGCCCGTAACCCAAGATTGAGCCCCAAAACGAGCACAAGATGCTCATGGATTTCGGTCACCCAGCTTAGTTTGAATTAGGTGTCTTTGGTACTCTGAAATGACAGGAGGCGCACAGAGTCTGCAAGTTCTCGGTGTGATGGATGATTGAGGAATCGAATTGCCCTTTGGGAACTGGCTTTACGTGGTGTGCCTGAAGATTGTCCCGACTGCCGCACTGGACACACTTCCATCCATCCCTCTCGAACGCCAGAATGCGGTTGGAGAGATAGATTTCGTCGTTGTATGGTGTCGTAATCGGCAGACGATCAGGCACGTCTATGATGGGATTCTCGTCGGTGTCTAGGGTCGAGACAGACTTGAGCTATGTTCCCGAAATTCTGCAGATATGACGACACGCAGCTGCAATACGTCGGACCGACGCCTTTCACCCCCCTGAGGGCGTGAAGAACCCGCTGCACTGCACCACGTGCAACAGAAACTATCCGGTCAGGGTCAACTGATCCTGCTGGGTAGTCCCCTTTTTCCGTCAGCATTCCCTCTTTTTTGGGCTCTGCTGGGTGCTACGCCAATGCACGCTCGAGCGACAATACTCGAGCAAAAATTGGTCTGTCTGTTCTGTCTGTCGTCTGGCCGGGGTAAGTCTGTGCCCGCCCGGCACGACGTGTTAGGAAACAAAACTTCTTCCGGACGAGTCTCCGAAGAGAGATGAAAGCGTAGGCGAAAAATAAGATGACCCTACCACTTTTGTCTTCTTATTCGAGACAGGAGAAGAGAGATGAGACGGGAGCTCCTGCCCCCGCCCCACGTCCCAGGCCGTTCTGGCTACCTTAACCACAGCCCGAACTAGGCTTGAGATAACAGACGTCTTCCGAATATTTAATCTTTTGAAAATTCGGGGCCGTCCGGGGTTCGGGGAGCAAGCAGGTCCTTTCGCCAAGTCCTCAGACCATCGTTCCCGAGGGAGCACGGCTATCCAGCGCCTACCCAGGCGGTGGTGAATCGGGTTCAGGCAGGAGGTTGTGTACCTTGAGTACCAACATGGGTTCTGTACGTGACGTACTGACCGATGCACACGGTCGCGCGTGCCAGCAACTGAGGGAGTCGTACGACCGCGGCTGTATGCCGGGGACGATGCCCGTCATCGCCGGGGACGAAGAAGAGGTGTCCTCAGAGTGACCGCCGGAAGCATCATCGAAGTGGCGAGCTCCGTCAAAGGGATTTCGGAGTACTACAACGGGAGGACCAGCGAGTTCCTCGGGTTCGGCGTGCCGAGCATGGAGGAGAAGTAGGTTGTCCAAAGACGGCAACCTGTATCGGGAGTCGGAGCTGACGGCAGAACTCGAGAAGAAGTTCAGCTTCGGCCCGACCTTCCTCATCCAGTTCCTTGTTCCTGGCCCACTTCGGTTCGTACCGGGCCAGAGCGATGAGGGGCACCGCTGGTGGACGCACACGGAGAGGTTCTCCATCGCGGAGGCGAGACAGCACCTGGCCAGGTACTCTTCGGACGGCGAGCAGGCTGGCTACACGCGCATAGTCGAATATGCCAAGGACATATTCGAGGTCGACCAGGCGGCTACCCTGTCAGCTGAGCAACGCAACCCTGGCCTCTTCGCGCCGCGCGGGTTGGCGCCGTTCGAGGTGGTGGCATAGATGCCATCTCTACTCGAAGAAATGGGCGGGGTCGTCGATGAAGTCCCGGAGATGTTCGCGGGCAAGGTCAGGTGCTCCGTCCACAAGGACGAGCTGGCCATCGGCATGACGTGGAAGCACGGGGACGACGAGTTCCACTGCACCGCGTGCTACGTGTACGAGAACACCGCGTGCACCAAGTCAACGAAAAGCCTGCTCGAGTGGACCAGCAACTTCGCCGGGGAGATCTCCCGGTTGAGGAGCCGCGTCGGTCTTCCCGAACTGAGTGCCAACGAACTCCAAGAAATCGTATCCAGGACCCACAGGCGGGTGGTCAGCGCGCAAACCGGCTCTGGGTTCCACGGCCGCAGGTTATGGAGCCTGCAGTCGATGCAGAGCCAGCTCGAAGCCATCGCGGCTGCATTGCAAGGGCTCAAGGCACAGGGGGAGGTGGGGTAGATGTCACCCCATAGGCAGCAGGCGAGTGCCCTCGGCTCGGACCCGGAGGACAGCGTCCGTTTCCTGCGGCACGTTCGGGAGGCTGAGGGCGACCACACTTACGGGTCGTGGCTGATGGCCGCGCTTGTGGGCATGTCAACAATGGAGGTGCGAAGCAGATGATGCAACAAATCGAGAAGCTGGCAACAGCAAGCATAACCTGCGGCGTACTCCAGGCTGACGGGGTCCTGGAGACCCTCCCGCTGCCGCAGACGGCCGTCCAGTTCGCGCACGCCGGGGTGGAAGTGATCTTCGTGGCCACGGCTGCCGCGCTGGCGGTCAAGGCTGCGGCGATGGCCTTTGGGCACTTCATGAAGCCCAAGTCTGAACGCTTCCAGAGCGAAGTGGCAGGCTGGCTCAGAGGTCTGAACTCAAATGACAAACTGAGGCTTGGATTGAGGCTGATAGCTGGCTCGGGCCCGGCAGCACCGATACAACAGGCACCCAGCGCGGCACCAACGCCCGCAGCGAGCCCAGCAGCACCAATACAGGCGCCCGCAGCGGCGCCAACGCCCACAAGTCCGGCAGTGCCAGCGCAGACGCCTCTTGCATCAACGGATAGAGGGGGTAAGCCGCCGTCCAGAGGCCAACAACTCCAGCCCGGAAGCATCTCCGTCGATGCCGTCCTCGGAGCGATGGGGGTGACGGCGTAGGATGGCCCAACAGCAGGTAGCAGCCCAAAGCCGGAGTGGGTACGTCCAGGTCCCGGCGCCCGACTATCCGTACCTGCTATCCTACCTTGAAGACAGGTTCGGCAGTCAAGTGAACCGGGCGGGGAACATCTTCTGGGCGACCAACGACGGCGGCGTGCCGAGGCAGGTCGCCTTCCTCGTCAGCGAAGGGATTCTCTTCCCGGGCAGGAGCATTCTCAAGCCGGAGAAGGCGACCGTCGGTGCGCTGGTGGCGCAGCAGAAGAAGAAGGGCAGGCGCGTCGTCGCCGAGACGGCGCTGGGCCACTGCGAACGGTGTCTGACCTACTTCACGCAGGACCTCCGCCGGGGTGAGGCGCCGGCGATGGAGCACGAGGCCGAAGGCGAGATGCACCCCGTCAGGAACATCGGCGTCCTCAGCTGGCGCAAGTATGTGCCCTGGCGGAAGCCCCTTTACCAGAGCACCGGTTGGATCAACCCGCTCGTCCTCGAGAGGGAGCTCGGGAAGTCGATGCCGCCTGAGCAGGCGCGCTGGCTGACCGACCTGCGGGTCACGGCCTTCAGGATGGGGAAGAGCGTGTCCGTCGAGAAGATCCTCGAGAAAGGGGAAGATGCCTTCAACCAATACGCGAAGGAAGCTGCCTTCGCCTTCAGGGACGCGGCGGAGGCGGAGATGTGCCCACACGTCAAGACGACGAAGCCGTTCGTACCATTCGCGGCGGGCGGTCCGGACCGGAGCCATGGCGAGATTGGAACAGCCACACCAGTCACCTACGGCTTCCAGACCTTCCTCAGCTGGAAGGTCGTCTTCGACGGCCACGAGCTGAGCTACGGCCAGAAGATGGAGGTGGCCGAGCGGCTTGAGCTGGTCTTCCCCTTCGGCCCCTATCAGAGCGACGGTCCCGAGCCATTCAAAGTCGGGCTCGTGGATGCGGCCGGCGCAGCCGTTGCGGATGCCGCTGTTCTTGGCGCGGAGGAAGAGCCGGAGCAGCCAGAGGCGGCCGCGAAGAAGGAGAAGGAGCACTGGCAGGTGCGGAGGAAGCAGTACCGGCAACCGAGGTCCTGGAGGGACAGAGACGCCCGCGGAGAGAGCATCCGCAGGGTCGCGACGCCCGGGGTGGTGGTGACACCGGTACCGAGCGAACGGCCGGAAGAGGAGCAACAGCAGCAACAGCAGCAGCAGCAGCAGCCCTCGCACCCCCAAGGTACCATGGCGGGATTGGAACAGGCTCGCACGGCCACGGAGGCGAAGCCGGACCCCGAGGAGGCCAGGAAGGCCTTCTTCGAGAGGTTCAACCTGGTCCAGGCTGACATCGAGTACGAAAGAGAAGACGGCGGCCTGATCAAGGCTACCAAGATCCTCCCCACCGCAGTGGGCATGGAGCGCCTGGAGTTCTTCAACGTCCAGCTGATGCCCCAGCGCCTGCCCTATGAGAAGGAGTGGCACCCGGACGCGATGCAGGTCGCCAGGGAGCTGGCAGAGGAGCTCGGGGGACGGGTCGTCGTGACGGAGCAGAGGTCGCGGGGCATGAAGTCCCTCGCGGTCAACGTCGCCGACTACACGGTGAGAGTCGCTTCGGAGCGGCTCTCTCCTCCCTCCGGAGGCGCCCAGTGAAGGAACGGCAACGGACCACCGGCTGAAACCGGCCGCAAATGCGACAAGTGCGGTCGGCTTCACCGCACACGGCGTCAGCAGAGAAGGCACCTGAAAGATAGAAAGAAGAAAGGAGGCGATAAGGATGGAACTTCACGACAGCGAGTTCATGACGGCGAAGGACAAAGCACTCGTCCTGAAGCAGTGGGAAAGGTTCCTGAAGAACGGGCTGAGGCAACAGGACTTCAGCGACAGGCTTTACAAATATCTCAGCCTGCACTGCATGTTCATAGCGCATTTCGACCGCTATGGGTTCTACGCGACGTACTTCGAGAATCCCGATGACACGGTCAGGTTCCTCGGCCAGTTCGATGCCGATACCGGGTACGGGTCGGTCGAGTACGGCAAGTCGGACCTGTGGATGAAGGGCCCCGACCATGCGGACGTGAACGGGGCGATGTGCGACGTCTTCGCCACGTACAAGGAGGCGATCTACGGCGCCCTGAAGGCGGCGGCAAAAGCGAAGGACCTGGGAAGGGCCAAGGCGCTCCTGGAAAAGCACGGAATCAGCATCACCATCCCTCAATAAACGAACGAGGAGGCGATTGCAGTTGGAAGAAACGGCGTTGGAAGGACAACAGCAACCGGAAGAGAAGCCGCAGTCCGGATTCCCCGACTACAAGAAGCTGAAGTGCCCGAAGTGCGGCAACACTACCAGCTTCGTGGAGTTCGCGATGCGCGAGACGAAGCAGCCCTTCACCGTGGACCCGGAGAAGGACGAGCCCGACTGGGAGGTGTTCGACTTCATAGACGACTCGCCCTACCCGGAGGAGGTCGTCTGCGGGAAGTGCTTCGAGGAGGAGCTCGTGACCGTGTGGAAGGCCGTGAGCGAGGGTGAGGAGATGACGACGAAGAAGGACAGGCACATGGACAGCACGAAAGGA
>Ga0326728_10019254_pt1 | contig 13275 bp, 7 predicted proteins | sample MB3enrmetagenome_FD_207602 | JGI IMG/M metagenome (GOLD analysis project Ga0326728, IMG submission 207602) | Lab enriched peat soil microbial communities from McLean, Ithaca, NY, United States - MB31MN | ecosystem: Environmental > Terrestrial > Soil > Wetlands > Peat | place: USA: New York...
AACTCCAGCGCGCCCGTTACCATCACGCTTTCGGCCGAAAGCAGTTCTCCCGGCGTCACCGTCGCGACTTACAGCAAGGCCATCTACGACCAGTCGCAGAATAACGTCTGGGCCGCGCCGGCCACCGTCAGCTTGGGCGCTCAGACCTTTCCGCTGTCTCTCACTCTCCCTGCGTGGAGCATGAACGTCGTGATTATCCAGTAGCGGGTCGCGGAACCGCCACCGCGTCATCCCTTCCGCGTCGAAATTTGACCACACTACCGACTGTGACCGCACTATCGCCGCATTGGGGCTCTATGCTACGATACGCGCTCTGCTGTGGAGGAATTCATTTGAAAAAGCTTTGTTTGCTTCTGGGTTTGATGATGGCGATCGCCGGATGTGTCGTGGCAGCGGAGGAATACCCGTACGGCCCGGACTCCCAGCGCCAACCGGGGGTGCCCCAGGGCACCGTCACGCAGTATTCCTGGACCAGCAAGATTTTCCCCGGCACCGTGCGCGATTACTGGGTCTATGTGCCTGCCCAGTACACTCCGGACAAGCCTGCCTGCGTGATGGTCTTCGAGGATGGCAAGGGAACTCTGGATGACAGCCCCCTGCGCGTTCCCACGGTGTTTGACAATCTTATCGCCAGGCATGATATGCCGGTGACTATTGCCATTATGATTAATCCCGGCGTCCTGAAAGGATTGGCCCCGGGCCAGGCGGACCGCCCCAACCGCAGTTACGAATACGATTCCCTCAATGACCGTTATGCGCGATTCCTGATGGAGGAAATTCTCCCCGAAGTCGCCAAACACTATAACCTCTCCACCAATCCCAACGACCGCGCGATTTCCGGCGCGAGCTCGGGCGGAATCTGTTCCTTTACCGTCGCCTGGACGCATCCGGAGGCCTTTCGCCGCGTCCTGAGCTTCATCGGCAGCTTCGCCGATTTGCGCGGCGGCGACATCTATCCCGCCCTGATCCGCAAGACGGAGCCCAAGCCGCTGCGCGTCTTCCTTCAGGATGGCAGCCATGACCTCAACAACTTTGCCGGCGATTGGTGGCTGGCCAATCAATCCATGGCCTCCGCCCTTGCTTATGCCGGATATGACGTCAAGCTCGTGACCGGCGACAAGGATCACGACATGATCCAGGCAGGGGCGATTTTCCCCGACGCTTTGCGCTGGCTCTGGCGCGACTATCCCCATCCTATTGCCCGGCCCCCCATGCATCCCCTGGGCGATCCGCGTGCGGGCTTTGTGGATTTTGTGGATGCGGGTTCGGGTTGGGAGTTGGTGGCGTCCCTGAGCCCTACTTCCCCGGAAATTAAGGAAAACTTGAAAGGCATGAGTATCGCGCCGCTCAAGAGTATCACCGGAATTGCCGTGGATCAGCAGGGCAATGTCTTTGCCAGCAATTCCTCCTGGAGCGCCATTTACAGGATCGCCGCGGATGGACAGGCCTCCACCTTTGTAGCCGACGCCGACGGCGCGGGCGGCGTGGCATTTGGGCCGGATGGGCGGTTATATGGGTGCGACAGCAAGGGGATAGCCAGTTACTCGTCAGAGGGAAAGAAAAGCGTCCGCCTGCACGGTGTCTACTGTGGCAACGTGGCTTTCTCGAGCGACGGCGGGCTCTATTTCACTTATTCCCTTTCCGGCATACTGGGATTCCTTCCTGCCGGCAGGTCCAACCATCTAGGTCATACCCCCAGCGCGCAATTTCAAGGGCTTGGTAGCTCCAGGGCGGATGGAATCTGCCTGTCCCCTGACCAATCGAAGTTCTACGTCAGTGACGCCTCGGGCAAATGGGTATGGTCATACCAGATTCAGGCTGACGGCGCCATCGCCAATGGCGAGCCCTACTTTCGCCTGGAAACGCCTGACGAGTCTTCGGAAAGCGGGGCCACCGGCATGGCCGTGGATGGCAAGGGCCTGCTCTACATCGCCACCCGGATGGGAATCGAGGTGGGCGATGCGGAGGGAAGGGTGGTGGCGATTCTCGACAGTCCGGAATCACCCGGGCCGGAACCGGTTCCCATTTCCGCAGTCGCGTTCGGCGGCCCCGACCATCAGTACCTTTACGTCGTGGCCGGAAGCTATGTTTATCGCCGGCATCTCGTACGCCGGGGCGGGCCGTGACGGTCTGGCTTAGGGGCGGTTCGCGAACCGCCCCTGCTTTCCATGCCCGGGGGACAGTTTGTCTCTTGACCAAACGAGCCTTTTGGTATAGGCTAGATTTGCGATTAAGGCCAGACGCCATGCCGCCGCCCCCACGAAAGCCTCCCCAACTTATCCCTATGGCCGTGAAATCAGGCAACACAAAAAATATTAAAAATGAAGAGTGCTCTGGATGAGTTATTGAAAACAAAGGGCCGAAAAAAGTGCTCTGGATGAGTTGATGAAAACAAAGCAGTTAACGTATTTTCACGATGAGTTATTGAAAGGAAAGGAGATAGGCCTTAGTTTTAAGATACTTGTGGCTCGCAGCCGAAATGGTCTTACTAACTCGATCCGAGGTTCCATACGCCATCTCTGCTCTTCTCATTCATAACTTCATGCAGGGTGCGCCGCCAATACAGAGGAGGCTTTTGATTTGAACAGTCGACAAAGGGTTAAATGCGCCATCAACTTCAATCATCCTGATCGGGTTCCCATCTCCCACGCGGTTCTTCCCGCCGCGCAAATCAAATACGGCAAGGCGCTGGACGAAATCCTTACCGAATTCCGTGAGGATTTCGGCTGGGACTACATGCAGGACCTGCCGCGGGAGGATTTCCCGGCGGTTTATAAGCAAGGCAGAAACATTGACGACTTTGGAACGGTCTGGTACTCGGAGTGGCTGGGGGTGTGCGGTATTCCCATCGAATGGCCCCTGAGCGATTGGGCGCGCTATGACCACTACCAGTGGCCGAAGGTGTTTGACGCCGGTCCGCCCTCCGGCAGGCTCTACAGCGGCCACATGATGGGCTTTGATGATCGCTGGTACGCGCGCGGCGCCTGGATCACCTTCTTCGAACAACTCCAACAGTTGCGCGGCATGGAAAACCTGATGCTGGACATCGCCACCCAGCCCCGAGAATTCTACCGATTGCTCGACGACCTGCTGCGATTCAACCTGGAATGGATCGACAAGTGGACCGCCCTCGAATATGACGGCCTGCACCTTGCCGATGACTGGGGTGGGCAAACGGCCCTCATCATCAAACCGGAAACGTGGCGGCGCATGTTCAAGCCGCGCTACGCGGAGATGTTCAAGCGCGTGCGCTCCAAGGGCATGGACGTCTGGTACCATACCGACGGGCAGGTGCGCGACATCTTGGGCGATCTGATTGAAATCGGCGTGCAGGTGATCAATTGCCAGGTCCCCGTGGTGGCGCATGAGTGGATTGCCCAAAACGGGCGCGGGCGCGTGGCCTTCCGCACCGATATTGACCGTCAGCGCGTCATGCCTTTTGGCTCCATCTCGGAGGTGAAGGAAGAAGTGCATCGGACCTTCGAGGCGTGCGGCTCCTCCCGGGGCGGCATCATCGCCTGCGGCGAAGTCGGCCCTGACCTGCCGCTGGAAAACGTTCGCGCCATGTATGAGGCGTTCCGCGAATACGGTACATATACGGCATGAAGCTGTTCACCGCAGAGGCGCGTCGGCGGGGAGGAGAGAGAACAAGTCAAAAGTCAAAAGGCAAAAGGCAAAAGGCAGAAGTCAAAAGGCAAAAGTTAAAAGCGCCACTGCGCATGCCTTTCACCGGCATTATCATCAGGGAGAATCATTGAATGTCCAGCCCTCGCCCCCTTGGGGGAGAGGGTGGCCCGCAACCGGCGCTCTCATCAGCCGGGGCGGGCCGGGTGAGGGGGTCAAAACCTCGCCCCCCACATCAACTGTGACGTCGAGTTGGCACTTTTGCCTTTTGCCTTTTGCATTTTGCCTTTTGACTTGTTCTTTCTGCCCTGCGCCTCTGCGCCTCCGCGGTGATAGGTTCTTTACGAAGGATGGATATGACTCCACGGGAAAGAGTTCTGGCGGTCTTGAACGGGCAGCGGCCCGACCGCGTGCCGTGGTTTGGCGATTTGGATTACTGGGCGACGGCGTTGATCGGCCGGGGTGAGAAGCCGCCGGACTTCAAGCGCAGCGATGCTTACCTCGACTGGCACCGCGACCTGGGGGTGGGTTATTACCTGCAAGGCGATTTTCCTTTCCGCGCCATCACCGAGCGCTGCCGGATTCGGGAGTGGAATGAAGGAAAGCTGCGGCGCCGCCAAATCGAGACACCCTGCGGCACGCTGGGTGAAACCTGGACGTGGCTTCCCCAATCGTTTGCCGAGGCTCCCACCGAGCACCTGGTGAAATCGGCCGCCGACCTGCGCGCTTACCGCTATTTCCACGAGAATACTCACTACGAGCCGGACTACGCGTTTGCGGAGCGGCGGCGCGGGCAGGTGGGAGACCTGGGCGTGGTGCTTTGCTACCTGCCCAAGAGTCCCCTGATGCAGTTGATTGCCCTGGACGCGGGATTGACGGCGGTCTTCGAAATCTTCACCGAAGCGGGTGAGGAATTCCACAAAACCATGGAAGTGGTGCGGCGCTCGCACGATGCGGCGGCATCGCTCGCGCTCGCATGTCCCGCTGACGTGCTCATGATTCCTGAAAACCTTTCCTCCGAGTGCGTGGGCAGGACCTTTTACGAAATGTTCATGCACGATTATGAAGAGACCTGGGCGCGGCGCATCCGTGAGGCAGGGAAGTATTCGTGCATTCACCTGGATGGGACCATGAAGGGGTTGCTGCGCGAGACGTGCTCCACCAGCCTGACGTTTATCGAAGCCCTCACCCCCGCGCCGGCCGGCGATTTGGAAATCGAGAAATGGGCGGAGTGGAGCGGCAACGCGCGCACCGTCCTCTGGGGCGGACTGCCGGGCGTGTTCTTCACCGAACTGGTGAGCGATGAGGAGTTTGAAGCCCACGTCCGCCGCGTGCTGCGCGTCATGCGCTCCGCACCACGCTACGTGCTGGGTGTGGCCGATCAGGTTCCGCCCGATGGATTGGAACGCCGCGTGCGCCGCGTGGGTGAACTGGTGGAATTGCACGGCGCGTACCCGTAGCGCGGGCGAGGCGCCTGCCCTACCAAACGAGTTCGTCACTGCCCTTTTAAATCCTCGATGGAAATAATTCCCTCAACCCTTCATCGCAAGCTGCCGATAACCCCAGCAGGGGAGTGTGTCCACGGGCGCCGCACCGCCTTCCCCCTAATGAGGCGTATCGGCGGAATTTGACCTGCGGATGAAACAAACCCCGTGTAGCGCGGGCAGGATGCCCACGTCTCAGCGGTCGAGACGCCCACCCTACAAAAGGAGTTCGTTACTGCGCTTTTCAACCCTCGATGGAAACGATTCCCTCAACCCTTTATCACAAATTGCCGATAACCCCAGCGGGGGAGTGTGTCTACTGGCGCCGCCCCGCCTCCCCCCTTAATGGGGGGTATCGGCGGAATTTGACTTGCGGATGAAACAAACCACACGTAGTGCGGGCATCTTGCCGCCGTCGCGGAAGCGTCTCCGGTTGCAGGAGTCCGATGGTCCGATCCGAATCGGACCTGAAATCGGACCCGAGCCCGCCTGGAGCGCGGGCAGGATGCCCACGCCACTGCGGGCGAGACGGCCGCGTTACGGTTCCTATCGTGGCAATTTTGCCTGACCATTAATCGCCAAACTGGCCTTTATGCCGCCGACCGTTTCCCCTGGCAGGGCGCCGCCTACGAAAATGGAGTAATCGCCTGACTCCACCACGTGTTCTCCCTGTTCGTTGACCATGCTCAGGTCGCGGGCGTTGAGCGTGAAGCTCAAATGGCGGGTTTCTCCCGGCAGAAGGCGCACGCGCTCGAATCCACGCAAGGCGCGCGCCGGGGCCCCGGCGATGGGTGGAAATTCCAGGTAAAGCTCCGCCACCTCATCGCCGGGAATTTTGGATGTATTGCGGACGTCTACCTGAACCGTGAGCGGTGCGCCGGCATGAATCTGCGCTTGGGATAGTTTTAGGCGGTTGTACTCAAACGTGGAGTAGCTCAATCCATAACCAAATCCGTAGAGGGGTTTGCCTTGGAAATACCGGTAAGTGCGGTTCTGCATCGAGTAATCATCAAATGGCGGCAGTTGGTCAAGCGAGGCGTAAAAGGTGACGGGCAGGCGGCCGCCGGGATTGTTAAGCCCGATCAGGGTCTCGGCGATCGCCGTGCCGCCTTCTTCGCCGGAGTACCACGCCTCCAGCACCGCTGTGGCATGTTCCTCGGCCCAATTCACCGCCACTGCGCTCCCACTCATGACCACAACCACCAGGGGTTTGCTGGTGGCTGCCAGCGCTTCCAGCAGTTGTTCCTGGGGCCACGGTAACCCGATGTCCGTGCGGTCGCCGCCCTGGAAGCCTGGCACCTCGATGCGCATCTCTTCACCCTCGAGAGCCGGGGAGAGCCCCACGAATGCCACCACCGCATCCGCCTGCTGCGCCGCCTGCACCGCCTCGGCGCGCAAGACTTCGACCGGGGGCTGCCAGTTGAGCACCACATTGCCAGCCGCGAATTCGGACTCCTGGACATATTCAAGCTGAAAGGCATGGGGTTTCGCATCGTCGAATTGCACCTTGAAGGTGTTGGAATTCTTGTCCTTGCCTTCCTCATCCCAGTTCGTGGGGATGGGCAGGGTGGTGTCGAGAACAAGCCGGGAGTCGAGATGAATCCGGAAAGCCACCCTTCCACCATTGTGATGAAAATCGGGTTTGGGGACGCTGAAGGTGAAGGTCCCGGGGCCGGGCGGAGTCAGCGTGCCGGTCCAGCGGATGGAGTAAGCCTTTTTGGAGATCCCCGGCGCAGGCGCGGCGGCGAGCCAGTCAAACTGGATTTGTGGATCCACGCGCGTCAGCACCGGCTTCCCGGAGAAGTCGGGGTTCGAAAAGTATTCGCCTTGCAAGCCCGGGCGGGCGGCATCCTCCGCCAGGTGATACACGCTGGAAGGCACGGGAACCGGCAGTTGCTCGACGTAGGGCGAGCCCTGGGCGTAGATAATATGCGCCTTGCCATTAAAGATTTTACGAATTCCTTCGATGGGGAGGACCGGATGAGACGGCGTTCCGTAGTAATTTCCCTCGAGCGCGAGCAGGGACTCCGCATTGGGTCCAACCACCGCCAGGGTTTTGACGTTGGCCTTGAGGGGCAGGATGCCATTCTGATTCTTCAAGAGCACAATCGATTCCCGTGCCGCGCGCAGGGCGAGCTGCCGGTGCTGGGGTGAGTCATTTTCCGCAAAGGGGATCTTGTTAAACGCCACTTGACCCGGCGGATCGTACATTCCCAGGCGGAATCGCGCCGTAAACAGGCGCTCGAGTGCGGTGTCGATTTCGCTTTCCTTGATCAATCCGTCATGCACGGCTTGCACCAGATCGACATACTCCTGCCCGCAGGTGGTGTCGGTGCCGGCCCGGACAGCCGCGGCCGAGCCGTGCTCATTGTCCGGCGTCGCATTGTGGCCCGTCGTGATGTCGCCCACCGCGCCGCAATCGGAAGTCACATAGCCCGGGAACTTCCAGGCGCCGCGCAGCGTGTCGTCGAGAAGAAACTGGCTGGCGCATGCCGGCTCGCCGTATATGGCGTTGTATGCGCACATCACCGAATCCGCGTGGCCCTCCACCACCGTGGCGCGAAACGCCGGCAGGTAAGTGTCCTCCAGGTCGTGAAGGGAAGGATTGACATTGAACATGTGGCGAAGCGGCTCCGGGCCGCTGTGCACGGCGTAATGTTTGGGGGTGGCAATGGTCTTGAAGTAGCGGGGATCCTCACCCTGCATCCCGGTCACGAAGGCCACGCCCAACCGCGCGGTGAGGAAGGGGTCTTCGCCCAGTGTTTCCTGCCCGCGACCCCAGCGCGGATCGCGAAAAATGTTGATGTTGGGCGACCAGAAATCGAGGCCGAAGAAAATATTGTGATTGCCTTCCCGCTGCGCCTGGTTGTACTTGGCCCGGGCTTCGGTCGAGATGGTTGCGCCTTCGGTGTGAATCAGGTTGAAATCCCATGTGGCCGCCATGCCAATCGCCTGCGGGAACACGGTGGCGTATCCTGCCCGCGCTACGCCGTGCAAGGCTTCGCTCCACCAGTCATAGGCAGGAACGCCCAGCCGGGGTATTTCCGGCGCCACATGCTGCATCTGCCGCACTTTCTCCTCCAGGGTCATGCGCGAAATGAGATCGTCCACCCGCTTCGCGATGGGCAGATCAGGATTCCGAAAAGCGGGGATGGGATTCGCAGGATTAGTTTGGGCATTTCCAGGCAGCGCAAGTCCGCAGGCGATCACCAGGGCAAAGAGGACTTCTGCGATCAGGTGAACTACCAGGCGGTTTCCAGCATCGTTCATGGGATTCACTCCAGACAAGAATTCAGAGGGCACTAAACTAGCACAGCCGGAGGGCAACCAAAAGGGGCGTCAGTTCGGTATCAGGATGGTTGGGGGCAGGGAACCGCAGGAACATGGTCACTCAGATCACCCGATGATCCGATGGCCCGATGATCCGATGGCCCGATGATCCGATGGCCCGATTCCTACACTTGTTCCAGAATGGCGAAGTCGCCGGGATTCCAGGCCAGCGCCATGATGTAGAACTTGGTTCCGATTTTGCGAATGGCGGCGTTGTGAATGTGGGTGAAGTTCGGGAGGCCCAGGTCTTCCTTGATCATGAGGGTGGAAACCAGCTTTTCGTTTTCAAGGACATAAATGGGCGCGCCCTTTTTCTTGTCAGGGCCTTCCAGCGCCGGAACCACGCTGTATTGGTGGTCGAGGTAATTGATGTCGCAGGGCAGCGAGCCCGAGGGCATGGGGTTGGTGGAAAGGTAGTGGCCGTAGCGGGTGAAGCGTTCGAAGCGCGAGTTGGGGCGGTCGGCGACGTCCAGGTGGGGTTCGCCGGGAATTTTGGTGATGCCGTGCCCGGTGTTGAACTGGCCGATGCCGTTGCCCTTGCCGCCCCAGGCCAGATCGTTCCAGACGGCCTCAAATTGTTTCGCGGGATTGACGCGGGCAGTCAGCACATAATCAAGATTGCAATATCCGGTAGTGACATAATACAAGCCTTCCAGATACTCCACCGCGGTGGGGGCGAAATTGCCTCCTCCCAGAAGGTAGTCGTGAACCTGCTGCTGTTCGAAGCGGTCAGCGGCGGTGGGAGCATCAAGTCTGTGCACCAGCTTGCCATCCAGGGTGGTGGTGAAGATCTTGCCCTCGCTGTTGGCGGGAAAAACCAGGTAGGGCGTTCCATCCTGGTCGTACCAGATGTTGGTGTCGTGCAGGTTGATCTTCCGCATCTCGTCCGGAGTCTCGACCATGCTGATGGTCTTGAAATCCGCGCTGATCTGGACAATGCCTGCGCCGGGGAGGGCGAAGTAGGTCTCCTCCTGTCCGGGCCGGCGGTCAACGGCAAAGCCGCCATGCGCGTCCGTCAGCACTTTGCGCGCTTCGGGGGGAAGGTGATCCGAAGTGTACAGAACCTTGAATTTCATGGCCCCCTGGCCGGTGACGCCCGGAGCCTTGTCGGCCATGGCGCCCGGTGCGGTGAGCGACGCTTGCGCAGCGCGCTTGTTGAGGCGCGGAGCGTGATGGTGCGCGTGCAGGGTGGTAAGATTGCGGGTCATGCCGGCCAGGCCGACAAGGCCGTACATCATGCGTCTTCGCGAAAGGCTCATGGCTTATCTCCCCAGGACAGTAATAGGTAGTGAGTGGTTAATTCCTAACGACTCGCCACTTTCTTCTGCTTAATAGATTTTCGAGGTGCGCCTGAACATTAGCAACGGGAGTTTTCACTGTCAATTCCCGCCGGACTGGTAACATATCGCGAACCGCCATTTCGCGCAATATGTTGTTGAGATGGCGCGGCGGGTCCATCCCGCCACGTGGCGAGGCAAGCCCACAGCGACACCGGTCAAGGCGGCCGCCCGAATCCGCGGCAGTGTCTAATTTGAACGTAGCGCCGCCATCTTGGCGGCTCAATGCCGGCTGGAAGCCGGCGCTACCTCCCAAATTAGGACACTACCGAATCCGCCATTGACAACCTGGGGCGTTGGTATTAGAACTGCAATGGGGGTATCGGGCGCCCTTCAAGTCCTCTTTTTAAGGAGTTTTCGATGCCGGAGAGCACATTGAAATTTCGACTCGACGAGCGCCAAGTCCGGCACTTCGAGGATGAGGGGTACGTGGTGGTCGAGCGCCTCTTTACCGACGAGGAACTCGAGCCCGTTATCGACGAAATCAGCGCTGACCTTGACCAGCGCTGCCGGGAGGCCGTAGCCGCGGGCACGCTTTCGCGGACATACGAGGAACTCGATTTCGAACATCGCCTGACCCGCGTCAACGCCGAAAATGTGAACATTGCGAAATCGATGTGGGACATGAAGGTGGTGCTGCCGAGTTTCTTCGGGCTGATGACCAATCCCAAGTTGCTCGATGTGGCCGAACAGTTCTGCGGCCCGGAGCTCATCGCCTCCAGCGTGTACCGGTTGCGCCCCAAAGTGCCCAGCCACTCCTGGAGTCCCGTGCCCTGGCATCAGGACTCGGGTTACTTTGAGCCTTACTGTGACTTGGGACTAATTCTGACCGTCTGGCTGCCCCTCGTCGATGCCACCGAGGAACGCGGCTGCCTGTGGGTGATGCCGCGCATGCACAAGGGTGGGCTCTTTTATCACCATCCCGATGCCATGTCACATTACCTGGTGATTCCCGATGAGGAATTCGGCGGCCGCCAGGCCGTACCGGCCCCGGTGCCCAAGGGTGGCGTGCTGTTTCTCACCAACCGCACTCCGCACGCCAGCTTCGAGAATAAGACCGACGTGGTGCGCTGGAGCATGGACCTGCGCTACCAAAGCGCCGCACTGCCCACCAATGCCCAGATCACGCGCCTGCCCGGCGAAGCCAAGAGTTCGAGCACCGTCGGTGTGCCCCTCGCCTGTAATCCTCCCGAACCTGACTTCCTGGTGCGCAGCCAACTGCGGCCCCAGGAGGTGATGAAGACGGCGGAGGAATTCATCGCGCTACGCAAGAACCACGTCTATCAAGCCGCCACCGACCGGTGGGGATACTCGGTGGCCAAGCGCAAGGACCCATTGGGTAACCCCTACAAGACCGGCGATCCCAAGCGCAACTGAGCGCAATCCGAACAATGAAAACCACGGGGAGGCAGCCGGTTCGCCGAGCCCTCGGCGCGTCTCCCGGCGTGATATGATGCCGTCCTTTGGCTTGGGTCTTATTCCCTTGAGGTCGCGGAAGGAGGGTCGATGCTGTCCGTCGCGTTGGCGCTATTCCTGCTGTTTCCCTGGGAGGGGATCCAATCCACAGTTCCCAATCTTCCGAAGGGGGGCGAGCCGATCCGCATTTCTGCCGCACGTACGACGAAGCGGCCCATTGATGCCAAGCAACAGGGGCAGTTTATTGAACTGCTCTGCAGCCTGATTCCTTCCATCACCGCGCAGCAGGTGGTGCAAACGAGCTTCGAGGACGCGCCGCCCTGTCGCGTTGACTATAAGCGCGAGGTGGATGAGCCCTACCGGCCCTGGTACCCGGATGGCGCGGTCGAGGTGGCCGGATACTCTTTCGATACGGTCAATCCCTTCAACGGCGCGCGTTCTCAGAAGATTGTGCTGCCCGCGGCGCATGCCCGCGCGGGAATCTCCCAAGACGGTTTCTACCTCCAGCAGGGAATTGTTTACAAGCTGCGCCTGCACATGCGCGGGGAAGGGAACCCCCCGGTTTGGGCTTCGCTGCACGCAGGTGGACGGTTGGTTGCCGGCCCGGTTCTGCTGGGCCATGCGGGTAAAAATTGGGCTGCCGCGGAGGGCGATTTGCGGGCGGAAAGTACCACCGACAATGCCACCCTGACCATCGACTTCCAGGGGCCGGGCTCTCTCTGGCTCGATCGCGTCTACCTGATTGGCTCTGACGCGGTGCTGGGAATCTGGCGGCCCGACGTGGTGGCGGCCCTCCAGGCCATGCACCCGGGAATTATCCGTTTCGGCGGCAGCACCACGGAACAATACGAGTGGGACCGCGCCATCGGTCCCTGGGATGACCGCCTGACCTTCACCACCGTTTGGGGTGGCTGGGAGGAGAATTTTGTCGGCATCGATGAATTCCTGCGGCTTTGCGAGCACGTGGGCGCGGAGCCGCTCATCTGTGTGCGCTGGACCGGCAAGAAGCCGGAAGACGCTGCGGCGGAGGTGGAATACGCCAACGGCAGCGCCGCCACCCACTGGGGAGCGCTGCGCTTGAGGAACGGCCACCCCGCGCCCTACCACGTGAAGTACTGGCAGATTGGCAATGAGGTTGACGTCTCGGATTACGGAACTTCGGTGCGCGCCTTCGCCGCGGCCATGAAGCAGGTGGATCCCAGCATAAAATTGATGTCCTCCTTTCCGACCAAGGGTCTGCTGGATGCGGCGGGCACCACTTTCGACTATCTCTGTCCCCACCACTATGAAGTCGAAAACCTGTCCAAAGAAGACAGCAGTTTAAGGGAACTCCAGGAATGGATTGCGGCGAACGCTGGCGGCAAGGACATCCGCGTGGGCGTGACGGAGTGGAACACCACTGGGGGAGATTGGGGCCTCGCGCGGGGCAAGCTTCAGACCCTGGGCAACGCGCTGAGCATTTCCCGCTACCTGAATCTACTTCAGCGCTATGCCGACCTGGTGGAGATTGCCAACCGCTCGAACCTTGCCGACAGCCGCGGTTCCGGATTTCTCGAAACCGGGCCCGGGTGGATTTACGAGTCGCCCGCCTACTACGCGCAGGAAATGTACGCGCGCGCGGCCGGCTCATACCCACTCCGCATCGAACGATCTTCCCCGCTCCCCTGGGACCAGCAGGAGCCGGACCTCGCCGCCAGCGTCAGCGCCGACAGCAGGAAGCTGCGGATTTACGCCGTCAACTCGACGCTGGATTCCCTTCGGCGGAGTTTCCAATTGGAGGGATTGAATGTGGCGGGCGGCGCCGTTCTGGTTCTTGAAGACCATGCCCACGCCGGGACTGCCGAGGTCATGAACAGCCGCGACGACCCCAAACGGATTTCACTCCGATCGCAGCCCACGGAAATCCACACGACACGGTTTGAGTTCACCTTCAAACCGCTCACCATCACGCTGCTCGAACTGGATCTGCGGCCGTAGGAAATTGCGCCGGCCCAGGGCAGGTTCTCATAAGCGTTAACCTAATCGCCAACGCCTCCAGGAGCCCGCGGAGCTGGCGTCGTCGTTTAGCCCACGGCGAGCCAGCC
>Ga0326728_10019255_pt1 | contig 13274 bp, 10 predicted proteins | sample MB3enrmetagenome_FD_207602 | JGI IMG/M metagenome (GOLD analysis project Ga0326728, IMG submission 207602) | Lab enriched peat soil microbial communities from McLean, Ithaca, NY, United States - MB31MN | ecosystem: Environmental > Terrestrial > Soil > Wetlands > Peat | place: USA: New York...
GATGAATAGCGTTTCGCGCGTTGTTGATTGAGGGATCCGAGATTTTTCATTTATTTGCTGTGTCTTATTGAAATATCGTGTAATTGTAATTCCTCCTTAATTATCAGATTAATTGATAATTTGACTCTATTTATCCAAAAACTACCTTATAAAACATACAACTGTGGGGTGTAAGTGATCCCACAGGAGGAAAGATGGTAACGGTAACAACAGGTAAAGACGGAGTGGAATACATCCACACTAACGTAAGTATTCCCCGACAACTACGGGATGAGGCAAAGGATCGAGGAATTTCATTGTCGAAAGAACTGAGAAAAGCACTGGAGATTAAAATAAAAGAAGGCGGTGCAGGGACCAAGCAGCTACCAACACACGAGGCCCCCGCATCCCTATCCAGCACTCACGATGAGGTGGACGAATGAATTCTCTTTGTTCTGGTACTTCAACATTACCGCATCCCCGGCCCATTCCGGGTTTCACCATTGACCGGGAAACCCTGGAGCACCTCAAGCAGACCAGCCCTCTTCACTATCTTGTTGCCGTAGCATGTCTGAACGATGGTCGCTGGAAATTGAAAGAGAATTATGCGATGACTTTGGAGGGACCGCAATGACATCAATGACGGAGGATCTCTCATGACTGTGTTACCATGTAACACCCCCACCACCACCACCATCCTGAGTACAAGTGTTACAGTACAACATAACATAACTTTTAGAAAAATCAGGAATCGGGAATTTGTGTTACCAGGTAACACGGAGAAGATCCCCCATGGGTAAATCCCGGTCTACGGTTGTATTCAGTGTCCGAATTGACGACAGACTTTATCGGACTGGCGAGTTTCTCAAATCCCGACATCCCCGGACTCTCACTCAATCAAGGATCTATTTTGCCGGCCTTGAATCGGTTATTGCAACTCTCATCGAAAAGGGCGAGAATCTACCGGAAGACGTGATCGGTGCGATGATCAAATATCGCCAGGATGAAATCGACGCACTCTCACAAGAAGTTGAAGATCTCCGGGATCTCCAACAAAAACAGGTAGCCCGGGAAGGGAAAACCCTTGCTGGTCCGGTCGGGAGCTATAAGGTAAAACCCGGTTATCGTGTAGTGACCACAGAAGATGGAGTTATTATGGGTGTGGAGGTGTGATATGAGCGAACTTCTTTTCATTTCCGATATTAAACAAGATGCGGCAACTCAACCCCGGACTAAAATGGATATGGCGGTGATTGATGAGTATGCCGAAGGAATGAAAGCAGGCACAAAATTCCCTCCCCTTCAGGTTTTCCGTGTTAAGGATCATTATATCCTAGTAGATGGATATCACCGGCTCTGGGCTGCACAGAGTGCAAAGATTCAGCAGGTTCTTTGCAATGTTCACATGGGCACGATGCGGGATGCAATTTTGTTTGCTTCCGGTGTCAATGCCACTCATGGGATCCGGCGCACTAATGACGACAAACGCCGAGCCGTAGAACGTCTTTTGGTCGATTCAGAATGGGGGCAGTGGTCAGATAACAAGATTGCAGAAATCTGTAATGTATCTCAACCATTTGTCAGTAAATTGCGTGGTGTCACTTCAAACGTTATAAGTGAGAAATCCGAGGAATCCCCGAAGGAATGTCTGTATGCAACCAAACACGGCACCGTTGCCAAGATGAATACCGGGAATATCGGAAAGAAGACCGTACCTGTCAGCCAAGGAGATATTGACCCCAATTATAAACTCACCAAGAAATACGAACAAGAGGAACAAACTGAGGTGTCCAGCCATTCACTTGAAGTCACACCCTTATCTGCACCTGACGTGCAATCAGTGGATGAGACACATGACAGCCAGCCGGAACAACCGGCACCGGTTATTGTGACCGAGCCCGTACGGCTCCTGCAAAATGCTCCCTGTATCGATTCAAAAAAATTCAAGCGTTGCCCGGACGGACAGGACCACACTCATAAGGAGCCCCATACCCGGGGTCGTATCTGCCTGCTCTGGAACGAGCCATGCAGCCAGCTTCCAAAAAACCAATGCTATTTTGATATGCAGCAACAGCACGCAACCGAGCACCCGGAGATGACCCGGATATTCGATAAAGACCGACCCGGATTTCACCAGGCAAGCGCACGGCCAAGTGTCCAGGGAATCCCCAAGGCAAGCACTGACCCAGGCCGGACCGTGACGATCACCTTCGATGCAGAGCAATGGGAGATCCTCAAAAACCTCCAGCGGGACGACTTTGCGGATGGGTTCGAAGAAGCGGTCAAGTTCTGCGTAGACGAGATCGGGGAGCGGAGTGATCTCTGATATGAACAATGGTCAAGGGGTTGACAAGTTTTCAAGGGGTTCACAATTTTCAAAACCCTTTTCGACATTTTTTCACAGTCAGACGGTGACGTTACGTCACAGACGGAGGAATTCGCGCTTTTTTGCCGTAATAGGTGATAACTCCAGTGTTCACGTAACATGTACATCCAGTTCTCAAGCGATGTCTTACTGAAGATTGTTGCACCCAGAACACGTCAATCTTGGAAAATACAGATCTGATACGGCACGGTACTAAGTACCCCGAATTAAACGGGGGGAATTCCGGGATAATAGACACCGGTTTGAGGCGGAATCACGAAACCGAGCGTGGAAACCGTGAAAAAGTATCCCGAATTTTAACGGATACATAAAAAAAGGCTGCACCGGTCTGATCATGCATCACGCGGAAAGCAGTACTCCAACTTTCTGAAGTCCCTAAAAAGGAGCTTCGCATTTCTGTGCACTATGAAATGTCGTGAAGGATCTGGCTTTGTGAAAATTCCTAAATTAGATCAAGGGTTTGTTCAAGGGGTTGATAAGTTGTCAAGGGGTTGAAATCAATTCAAACCCTCGCTAAACTTTCCTACTCCTCACTTTTAGACATTTGTAAACCTCCGCCTTTGAGGTGATGTCAATGACGGAGAAAGGAGATTTTTACTGTAATCCCGGAACAACAACCGTGATTACAGATTTACGATCCGGGTAGCCCGACTTTCTCAGTACCATAAAAGTATCCCGAATTTTTGCACATGCATAAAAAAAACAATAACCTGTCCAATCATCTGCCGTGCGATACTAAATTCTTGACATATCAGGGAAAATTCCCGACTTAATTAAGACCTAAATGAGCTGGAATCCCGAAACTGAGTACTGAAACAATGTAAAGTACCCCGACTTTTCCGACCCCCTAAAAAGGGCGATGATCCGGTCATGCATTGAGAGGTACTAATTATCCCGAATTTCTTCACCCTATAAAAAGGGAAAAGATAAGAAGGATCACGTATCGAGCGGTATTCGGTACCCGATTTTTCCGCTCCCATAAAAAGAGCAATACCGGACCCATCAGGCATCGAGCGGACTAATTACCCCGACTTTCTGAAGTCCCTAAAAAGGGAATGCCCTTGTCGATCAAACATTGAGCGGTATAGAATATCTAAAATTATCCGGAATTAATCCCAATAATAGACACTGATTTGAGCCGGAATCACGAATATATGCATGGAAACCTCGTAAAGTATCCCGAATTTTTACGTATACATAAAAAAGGCAATGACCGGACGGATTATGCATCGAACGGAACTCAGTACCCTGACTTTCTCCAGCCCCTAAAAAGAACTGTGACCCGGTCATGTATCGAATGGTACTACAGTAATTCGCTGTATCTGGAAAAAAATCCCGAAATTATTTGTATTATTGTCTTACTTTTAAGTTAATGAATGAGATAAACTTCGGTTTGTGTTATTTTCGTTATCTGATCGTCAATAAAATTTAGGAGGAAATGGTAACAACCACGCCTTTATGGTCGTTCAGGACTATTGGACGAGCACTTTTCTTATCGATATTCCAACATTCTGTGTTAATAGATGAGATGGGAACAAATGATTCGCTGACGACGATATGATCAATCATTTCTGGAATCACTGCTGTGAGATTCTTCATCTTAAGTGATGTAAAAATATTATTCAGGGGAATTGTTGCTTTTTTATTCGGGTGATATCTGCCACTGAAAGATATATTGAAATCCCCAACATAGCAAATATTGTATCCCTCTATTACAAAACGTCTGAGATCCTCTATTTGGTTTTGCAGGTCGGTGTAAAAATCCTTAACGAAATTACCCTGTATTCCGATGTTGCATCCAAAGACAGCAAGATTTCCAAAGGAGTCTGGAGAACTGCACAGGCAGTCGTGAGGGGATTATTAATTTTCAGTTTATCGATAATGGGATACATTGATCAGATGCTGATCCGACGTTCACCTTCTTTGTAGTAGCCTCCACCTTTCTCATTATCAAGCGGCTCATTGTGGTGGGCATTATAGACCGGCCCAGGAGAGATGCGTTTATTTGTTTCAATTTGAAATTTGGAAATTATTTTCGTTTTTTTCTAATACCTTCACTCCTCTTTTCAACATCCAAGCGCCAACTCTCTAACATATTGATGTCTTCCAATAATTCATCAGGATCAGGAACTGCAACACCACCCATAAGTGCCTTGTCATGAGAATAGTTTGAACATTTCGTCATTCCCTGTTCCACTTTCAGATAGTCAGTATTTTCAACCATGACCCCTTTGAGTCTTTGGGTCTCAATCCCTTTTCGAAAACGTAATACAACCTTTTGAAAAAGGACTTCTTCCACTGCTCTTTCCCAAGTATTACGCAGTAATTGATATGCATCAACAGTTCGTCGGCGATATTCTTCATCATCACCTGCCTTGAAAATTTTCGTGATTTCTTGTTGCTGCGCTCGTAAAAATTTTACACGATCTTTAGTGCTCAATCCTTCAAAGGGATTACCCGGTTCAGGGACTCCAAATCCATAAGGTTTTTTAACGAGACTTCGTGTCTCTATGAGTACACCGGCTTTCTCAGCTTCATCAATCAAAACACAAAGAAAATAAACATCATGCGTGAGAATGATCACTTGCCTCTTTAGAGATTCTTGAGCAAGACGCTTTGCGACTCGTTCCCGACGTCGATGATCGAGGGACGAGACAGGATCGTCAAAAATTATACCTCCTGTTCCACCATTAAGATCAACTTCGGCAAGAAATGAACCAATGGCAATAGCCCGTTGTTCACCCTCGCTGAGGATTTTGCTTGGATTCTCATAATTTGATAGATTAAGCCGGAGTTTATACAAGGGTTTGCCTTTTTCTGAACGACTTTTCAAGTCAACATTTAGATCAGCCACACCTAAATTTTTAAACTCTTTATTGAGTGCATCGCCAAGATCCCGCGTAATTATGGTTTCAGCAATTTCTTTTGCTTTTAATGAGATGGCATTGGTTTTAACAGCGCTCAAACATTTTTCAAGGATTGATTTTCGGCGTTTTTTCTCGATAACTGTCAAAATGGCTTCTTTTCTCGGAGAGAAACGTATTTTTGAATCCAATTCATTGAATTGATCTTCTAAAGTTCTCCTCGTGGCGCATTGAGCGGCCTTTGCCAAGATATCAGATTCATTGTTAAGTTTTTTTGCTAATAATTCAAGATTTTCAGATGGATTTAATAATATTTTCTCAACATCACTCCAATTGTGAGAATTAAAAGCTGCTGAAATGTTGCAGTAGCGCTTGGTCAATTGCTTTTCGAAATCTTTACATTCTTGTGCTAATTTCTTATCATGAATCGCAATTTCTGCTATTGTTTCGTCGTCAAGTCCCAAAAACAGATCATGGTCGAAAAAGTTTTGTTTCGCGCTATCTAAGTCCTTTTGTCTTGCACCTGCGGTTTGTTCGGTGTCTTGTTGAACAAATTCCTCAAACTGTTTAAGACGCAAACCTGCATTTTCAAGAGGTTGTTGGCAAAGGAGACACTTGGCGTCACCACTCGTGTGAGGGAAAGAATGCCCTGGATATGCCACTTCAGAAAATCTTCTTGCAGCCTCGAATAGCTCTCTCCATTTTTCACCGCCAGTCCCAGGAAGCAATTGACCAGTTTCATTGAATTTTTTTGCCGCTATTTCTGATGCCGCTTTTGCCGAAAGAAATTTTCGATCGAGTTCAGAAAATCGTGTAAGTTCTGCCTCACTAACGCAAATAAGTTGCTTTTTGACGTTATCAGCGATGCGGATAAAACGTTGACCACTCCGTTGTAATTGTTCGGCTTTTTCTATGGGATTGTTGTAATTGAGGCTTCGATTTAATAAACTGTGTTTTTGTTTATCTTCAGGTTTTATAATGGCCAATTCTTTGACTTGATTTGGATCCGTTTCGCTCGAAAGATTTTCAATAAGGCGTCCAACATTGGTTGTTCCTTTTAAATCATCGAATTGGCCAGTATCGATTGTACATTGTGAAAGTTCTTGAGTTATTCTTTCCTTCAGCTGATTACATAAATCTGCGAGTCCTTCAAAAATATCAAGACCATATGGCACATAAGAAAAATCATCTTCATCATCAACATAAGCTCTTGCACACCTATGATCAAAAATCGCTATAGTTGAAAGATCTTCATGGGCAGGTGAATCATTTCTCCAAATTTCCTCTCTGACCTCACCATTAACATTGATCTCAAAGATTGCCTCAGCGATTCCTGCTTGAGAAGGTTGATTCGCATTAGGAAGGATAGGTTCACTCTGATCGCGGGCACGGCAAGCTTGTTTTAGAACGCGAGAATAGCCGGATTTCCCTGATCCGTTGTCGCCATAAATAACGGTCAATCCTTTTGCACCAAAAGAAAGTTTCTGATTTTTAGCTATTGCATTCACGTGCTTTAAATTTTTAATACAAAGTAGTTCTACATGTTTTTCGGAATGAGTCGGACCGGAAATCTGATTGGTTCTCAATTTTTTAGCTGTTCTTTTCTCGGGATCTGAGATACCATGTTCTGCTTTGAGGAGAGCATATAAATCATCGATATCCTCATTAGAGAGATTTTGTTTAGCAAATAAGCGAGCGATCGCATCACCCTGCCAATCGGGTAAATCCTTACTCCAATCTAAAATCTCTCGAAGAATATTCATATCCAATCCTTTTACCGCGAATTTATGCAAGGGTTCCTTCGAATAATGACTTTATTATCATCTATTATATCTATGCTGTGTAATAATTCTTAAACAGATGTCGTCTCTAACGAAGAATATTTTCCTTAATACCATTGCATGTCCAACATTTGGCTGGCGGCTGAAAAATGGAAAGATAGAAGAAGACCGGTCCCCTGAAACGCTATACTGGTTGGACCAGGGGAAACGGATCGGAAAACTAGCAAGAGAATTGTATCCCGATGGGGTGTTCGTCAATGCAGTTGATAACGAGACCGCCGCAGCATTGACCAGTGAACTTACCGCAGATGCAAAAGTACAATCAATATTCGAAGGCACCTTCATCACGGGAAATTATGTTGCAAAAGCCGATATCCTCATACGGAAAGGAAAATCGTGGGATCTAGTTGAAGTTAAGTCAGGCTTGAATGTAAAAGAGGATCATATCGCAGATATGGCCTATACGACATTGATTGCCCAAAAATCCGGTTTCAAAACATCAAACATCTTCCTTCAGCTCATTAACAAAGAATATCGGCTTGGAGTGCCCCTTGAAAACCTCTTTGTCCGGATTAATTGTACCGGGGATGTCCTCGAAAAGGTCAAGGAATTCACACCATACTTGTCAAAAGTCGATCATATTGTTCATGCCGCCGATGAACCCGAACCAGAGCCGACGATAAACTGCAAAAAATGTAGTGAATTTAAGCAATGTATCGGAAAGGATATTGAAAATCCTATTTTCCAAATTCCGCGACTGAGTGAAAAGGCTTTTACTGCACTCTCATCAGTGGGGATATTATCCATATGCGATATTCCTGAATCTTTTACATTGACTCCTCTTCAGAGACAGGTCGTTCAATGTATAAAAAGCGGGGAAGTCGAGATCGATCCCGTAATGAGAAAGAAACTGGATGAAGTTGTCTGGCCTGCATATTATCTTGATTTTGAAACAACACAAACAGCAATTCCGCTCTATTCCGAACTCGGCCCCTACGATATATTTCCAACGCAGTATTCCATCCATATCTGTGACCGCATTGGGAATATCACCGCACACCGTGAATATATTGCAAATCCCCAATTAGACTGCAGGAAAGAACTTGCACAGCGTTTGATTGCTGACCTCGATAAGAAGGGTTCGATCATAGCCTACAGTAATTATGAAAAAACAAGAATCAACGCACTATGCGAGGCATTTCCGGATCTTGAAAAACCACTTCAGGCATTGATCGAGAGAATTGTGGATCTGGAAAAGTCAGTGAAATGTGTCCATCATCCACAGTTTGCTGGGAGAACGTCAATAAAAGTAGTCCTCCCGGCCCTCGTCACTGATCTTTCTTATGAGGGTCTTGCCATTTCCGGCGGAGGTTGTGCAATGGTTGTGTTTGCAATGATGGCGCAGGGAATGATGAGCCTGGAAGAAATGGAACGAAAAAAGGCAGAATTATTGGAATACTGTAAACTCGATACCCTTGCCATGGTCAGAGTCCATGAACAATTGCACGAATTACTCGAAAAGTGATGAACTTTTGTTTCAATTGAATGTGGATTTAAGTCAAAAAATGCTAGAATAATCCCTTGACACACTCAATCAACAAATGCCCATCATCTAGTATTCTAAAAAACATAAAACCGAATGATTCAATACTATTATTTTTTTTCCTAGTTATTTGAAGAAATTGAAAATTTTTGCCTTGAGTCTTGGAGACTCTCTTAACGTGCTATTTGGATGTTGACAAATTCTTTTAAGATCATCTGATAGTTCAGCATATGGGATTTCAGAAACTGGGATCTCTAATTCATACTTCGCGCCAGTTCCCAGAATATCTACTCCAGAACTAATGACAATTTTTGAAGATGGACCAGGACTAACTTTTATTTTCAAATCGTCGATTTTTGATTCTATGGACTCCAATCTTTTATTTGCAATTATATGTGGAATCAAGGGAATAACCGATCCAATAATATCTAACTTTTTCGCAATGTCATCAGTGTGAGAAATTTGATCAATTTTTTCTTTGATTGGAAGATTTTTAGGATCATCTTCGATAAAAATTTTTAGAAAAAAGGTAATTTTTTCTATCTGATTTGAAATTTCATCTACATTTTTATCGTCAAATTGTTGTATATTATTAAGGACGATATATTGTGGGGATAGAGGATCGGAAGCAAAATACGAATGTTCAATTATCTCGGTTGTGTCCGCTTTGATTTTTCTGACTAATGATGGAATATTTTTTTGCTGTAGGTAGCGAATAAAAATCGTTGAAGAAACTGAAATTTCTTTAACCTGAACTCTCCCATCATTTTCATATTTAGAAACGAATTCTTCGACTTGTTCATGTTGATATCCACCTGCCCCGGAAAAATCATTTCCGCAATCAAGAAATAATAACCATCCAGAGGAATCTGAAATCCAACTGCCGCTCTGAAGAAGAATCCCGTAACTAATATCATTTTTTTCTTTATCTACCGGATGTTTTATTCTAGCAAGCCAAATGGGATCAGCTACCTTAAACATTTTGTACTTTTCTACTTCACCAATTAGCAACGGTATAAATGCAAAAGCGCCATTGAAAACATGAACCTTATTTGTATCCAACACGTCCATTTCATGCCAAAAGAAGAATGAATCCAGAAATTTTGCCCAAGAATTGAACGTTTTATGTTTTAACAAATAATCAGGTTCTGAGATTTTCGATAAATGCATCAGAGGATCAATGGAATGAGGATCAAAATTATTAGACAATTTTATTTCGCTTTTTAATATTGTTTTTGGGAACCTTTTTTTAATTATTTCATCATTGAGTTTCGAAAAAAACTTATCGAGTTCTTGCCATTGATTCCATACCCTTTGTTCGCTTAAAGGCATTTCCTCCGAAAAAAAATCAAAGGTTTTTTTTGTGGGGGTCTTTTGGGATTTTACAGTTTCATGTAATTTAGAAGCGGATGATTCCATGAAATCTTTTTTGCTCAGCAATCTGGACCACAAATACTGAAGAGAGTACACATAACCGGGAAAAACTTTATCAAAATTATTGGAGTTTATAAATGAATCTAGTATTGTTCCGGGATATCCAAGAGGGTGACCCTGCCTAGTGTCGTTCAGATAACTAAATGTCCAATAAAGGGATCTGCTCCAAATAATATCAGATTTAGAAATATTTGTCCTAGACTCTACCGAATCTGTAAAAATTTTATCAAAAATTGGAAAAACCGCATGATTTTTTTCTTCAATTTGATTTTGTAATTCTGTCCAGTTTTTGCAGTTTCTAAGAATGCGATAATGATTCCAAAGATTTTTCAATACTCTCACTTCATCGCAGGAAATTGGAATATCATCAATGTGTACTCCTACAAAACTAGCCCTATACACATTATAATCAGATTTTATCCCAAATGAGGAATATCGTTCAAATTCATGAACTATATGACAGAGAATGGCATCGATGAGGTATTGGTACCCCACTAAAAGATGATGGTCGTTTTCAATGTTATGTGTATTTTTAATCCAATTCCGGAAATCGTTAGTATCGGAAACGATTTTTAAAATATTTAAAAAAGCATAGAGAGTTTCAACATCAGTACAGGATTCTTCTTTTTCGATGCTGCCCATTTTATTACAATATAACAACTGAAGAATAAACAATCTTTCTAAAGAATATACTCATGTACGGCATTGGGCCGAGCGTGATTTTGTCCATAATGTTTCTTTTCGATGCTGTATGAACAAGAGGAGGTTAAAGGTATCATTGGAGGGTTTTAATGCGTCTGCGGGGGATGACCTGCTGCCAATAGCGGACGATCACCCCACATGACCCCGGATCTATATCCAATTCAGTGGAGCAGCACCCACTCTCCCTGCCTCAAAAATAAACCCGTATCGGGCTCCGATTGTTCATAATCCCTTCCGAAAAACCTCATAAAATGCCCGGATTTGAAGGTGATTATGAAGTTGTTTATACGGGACGATTTTGCCAAAATAACGCTTATTTGCCTTCTGATTTTGAACCCCAGATCTGGGCGAATTTTCGTTTTGGACATACCCAAACCCGATCAAGAGGAGATCGGCTGCTGGAAGGCCATGGCGGCCGTTTTCCGGAATGTCGAAAACCGGCGGTTTTTTATGGCGGATTTTGGCAAAAAACCGCGATTTGAGGGAGGTTTCCCACGACGGTGAAGGCATGCGATGAGTGACCCATACATTATAGATCTTTTCGTTTCATTTCTCCTAAGTATCTCCCCGACCCTGATGAGCTCAAAACCGGATTATTCACGGGTTTTTTCAGGATCTATTATTCCTCGCACGGAATAAGATTAAACCAAATCTCTGCGCTATTCCAAAAAATTGACAGCATATCTAGGGACAAATAAATCGTTTACGACAAAAATCACATCCTGTAGTATGACGTTCCGCCGCAAAAAATACAAGAAAAGAACACGGAAAAAATTGCTATCGTGCGTTGCCACATATTACTTCATCATGAATAATTATAATGGATTAATCTGGACGCAGTGTACAAACTCAGTTTAATCTGCATATGCACGTGAATGGTACATCTGTAGTTATCTAGACACTTTGTCCAGATAGTTGTCCAGATACACATACACATAGAAAGAACAGCGTTTATCCGGACGTGGCATACCAACTCAGTTTAATCTGCATATGCCAGTGAATGATACATCTGTAGTTATCTAGACACTTTGTCCAGATAGTTGTCCAGATACATATACACATAGAAAGAACAGCGTTTATCCGGACGTGGCGTACAAACTCAGTTTAATCTGCATATGCACGTGAATGGTACATCTGTTGTTATCTAGACACTTTGTCCAGATAGTTGTCCAGATACATATACACATAGGAAAATGTGTTAATGGAATCTTGATCAATTTAGAGATCACTGAATCTGTCGTTATGGTATTCGTACCTGATATCTCATCGTCCGGCCTGCCCCTATTCTAGTAACCAACTCTTTTTCGACAAACTTGCTGAGATGACGCTGTGCTTTACGTGGATCGAAATCCATTTGACGTGCATACTCAGCCTTTGTTGTGGAAGTTCGTGTAGTAAGAAATTGTAATCCTGCCTGTTCATCTCGATTCAATGACTCAAGTATTTCCGAAGAGATGGAACGAAGCACCCCTTCGGTACCACGGTAGAAAGTCAGATTTAGGTAAGGATCGATGAAGGAATACTTGGGTAGGGGGAGATGAAGATTTTCAGCGGTCGATTTGAAAGTTTTCAATCCCAATCCACGTTCCTCAGCGAGATTCATTTGAGCAAACACGTAATGAATTCTGGGATTACGACTTAACATAGGTGCTTCGAAAGACTGCATTTGTTCTAATGTAATTGGGTAGGGAGGACTGCCAGGACTTTTTATTGTGACGGCATTTTCAGTGATAGTAATCTGACATTTTGCTCCTTCTATCTCATAATCACGATGAACAAGAGCATTGACTACTGCTTCCCGTATAACCTCATTTGGAAGTTCCGGGCGATTTTGCCGAGTCATATGGCTTCGATCAATGACATTTCGTAATTTATTTTTAAGCCACTCTTCGACCTTATTGGGGATAAGAATCAAGGGAAAATTGAAATCCTCGGTTTCAATCTCTCCATCTGAATATTGTATAGTTCCGAGCAGGCCTGCCCGTGTATACACATCCCGTGGTTGCCTACCAAAAACCAGTACCCCAAAACCCGTTGGACTAAATGTACCATCCGTTTCTTTTAGAAAACCGAGCTGCGCCAATCGATGTCTAAATGGGACGGAATGTATATCCTCATCAATTTTAGCATTTTTTCGATATTGTTCCAACGCATCATCTGAAAAATCCTGGATATTTACATTTTCTATAACTGTCTCGAGTTTTGAAGATGATATTTGTTTTCGTACCTTTCCTTTTTTGGCATCTACGGCTCTTTGTTCGGCCTGGGCGATAAATTCCTTATTTTCTTCGCGAATTTTTTCCTGAAGATCGCGATCAAACATATGCACAGCGATTCCACATTCCCGAAGGTGTGTGATTCCTTTGTGATCAACAGTAGGATCGGGATCTTCAATTCCTATCCAAACCTCACTGATTCGAGCATGAACGATGCGTTCTGCGCAGCTTATTTTTGGCTCATGTCGAGAGCCGGGGGCACATGGTTCTAATGTTGTGAAAAGGACGGCGTTATCGAGCCGGTTATCCCGATTTTTTCTTTCTAGTAATGTATACTCCGCATGGTCACCATTGCGCAGCTCACTGCGA
>Ga0326728_10019256_pt1 | contig 13274 bp, 10 predicted proteins | sample MB3enrmetagenome_FD_207602 | JGI IMG/M metagenome (GOLD analysis project Ga0326728, IMG submission 207602) | Lab enriched peat soil microbial communities from McLean, Ithaca, NY, United States - MB31MN | ecosystem: Environmental > Terrestrial > Soil > Wetlands > Peat | place: USA: New York...
TCCGCTTCACCTTCGGCAATGGCGACCGCGTGATGACGCAGCTCGCCAACGACACGGACCTGAAGTACGCCGAGATCGACCTCTGCCTTTTCCATGTGAACTCCGGGATTCTGCTGCAACTGTGGAAGGGTGTCATCCAGAATTTCACGAGCGATGGAACGCCGATCTTCCCGGTAACCTGCTCAGACGGGTTCTTCCAGATCATGAATCAGTACCCGGAGCGGCAGCTCAGCCGCCAGTGCTGGAAGACCTACAACGATGGTGTGAACTGTCCGTGGGCCACGAGAGGGCACAGCGCCGCGGCGGTGACGGCTGCGGGCGGCGATCCCACAAGCTGCGACTATTACCTCGAATCGGCGAACGGTTGCCAAGTGCACGGCATGGCTCCCTATTTTGGAGGGCACCAGGCCGACCCGCAGGGCGTCGTCATCAAGGACGATTCCACCGGCTTCCTCGGCTTCGGGCGCAACACAGTAACCGCGACTTCGATTGTTTCGGACACGATCTGGGGTCTGGCTCTGCCTGAGATCTGGTGCAACAGCGGTGGGAACCCGCTGTTTGCCTTCCTGGCCACAGCCCTGATGGTGGATTACCGCGACGAATCGGGCTATGCCGACTCGCTCGGCATTCTCAGCGCCGGGCCGCTGGGCGGATTCGCCGCGTCAATGGTCGTCACAAACGCCGACGGCTACCGATACGTCGTTGCCCCGATGGTGGATGGCTACACCTGGCAAGGGCTGAAGGTCGACGGCAATCTGAACGTCACGAAATACCAGCCGGGCATGGGACTGCGCTACGTCACCGGCAGCGACCCGGCGAATGCGAGTACGGACTACTTCTCACTCGGGCAAGGGTCGCCGCAGGTTTGGGAGCCGAACGTCTACGCGGCGGGCACGGCGGCGTGCGAGATTCGCATCGTCAAGTCCACCACGATTCAGCCAAGCACACCCGACCAGCACCAGATGACCGTCCCGATCGACTACGGGATGTGGGGCTGGACTTGGGATCAGAACGGCAACCGCACGGCGGTCAGAGGCCTTATCAATCCGTTCTGGATCGCCGTCAACATGCTGCTGCGCGCGATGGGTCTGTACGGTGATCCGTCCACCGGCTCGAATCCCGCTGGCGGAAGCGGCCCCACGTCGTTCGCGCAGCTCGCCACGTTCGTGTTGCCGTCGCTGATAGTTGGTGATGGCTCCGGCGCGGCCGAGATCGCGGCGGACCAGGTCGCGGCCATCCTCGGTACCGGCGTCGAGACACAGTTCCAGTTCCAGGGAATCATCAGCAGCCAGAAGCCGTTTCGCGATTGGCTCACCGAGGTGCTCAATTGTTGCCTGGGATTCTACACCTGGGAGTTCGGGAAGCTGAAGCTCGGCTGCCGCATCAACGCCAGCGCGGTGGACGCCTACACACTCGCCAACTCTCTGTTTCAAAGCCTGCGGCTGACGCCGATCCAAGCCGGATTCGAGCACTTGGTGCTTTCGTTCGCCGACGTCGCCTATCAATATCAGGCGAACACGGCAGAGTATTGCGACAAGAGCCACGCGGCGTATTACGGGCGCGCCGGATCTCCGCTCACCAGCCAGATGCATTCGGTGGGGTGCTCGTCGCTAAGCCAGGCGTTGCGGATCGCAGCCACTCGGACGCGCGAAGAGATCGGCGGCGTGAATCCCGCCGAGTGGCGCGACGCGCGCAACGCCGCATGGCAGACCACGCTGCTCGGTCTCGGCAACGAGGTTGGGCAGGTGGTCTCGATGACCCATCCGGACATCCCCGGACTTCATGGGACCTGCAATGTCACCGGCACGTCGGTGACCTGGGCCAGCGGCGATGCCTTCGACACGTCGATGAACAACAAGGAAGTCGTGATCAACGGCGTGCAGGTGTTGATCACGGGCTACACGACGGACCCGACCTACCATACGGTGACCGGCTTGCTCCTGGCTTCGGCGCCGGGCAACGGGACCAATCTTCCGTTCCAAGTTGTGACGATGTCCTTCCGGATTCAGCGATGGAGCCTGAAGAAGGACTGGTCGGTGCAGATCGAGGGCCAGACCGTGACCGATTCCATGTACGATCTGGACGTCGGGCCGAAGCCGATGGACGTCGTGCCCGGACCCCTGCCGCCTCTGTTCTATTCGATTCCGCTCGGGCCGGCTTGGGCGCCATATCAGGTGCAAGCGGCGGCGAATGACGCGCTGTTTCCCGGCGAGTGGACCTTCGATACCAACCAATCCTACGCGCAGATGGCCGACGGCAGCATGCTCGCGAACCTGGTGGTGACCGGAAAGTTGCCGGTCAACGAGTTCAGCGCCACCGGCGCAGGTGCGCCCGGAATTGGATCGATTGCGCAGTCCGCGACGGGCGGGTCCTTGCCAGCCAACGTGACGCTGCGCGTGGCCATCTGCGCGGTCGACTCGAACGGGCTTCCTTCGGCCCCGTCGAACATCGCCATCATCGGGACCGGAGCGTCGGCGGGTGGCGCGTTCACGTTGGAGAACATCACCTGGCCGGCGGTCTCGGGCCTCGTTTCCTACGTGTTGTTCGTGGCTACCCAGGACGATCTGATCTGCGCGCAGGCCACCGGAGCGTTGACGGCGGGTCCGAATAACACCTACACGCCTGGATCGATCACATTCGGCGGGCCGCTTGTGCGCTCGACGTGGGCACTGCCATCGCCGTATGTCAGCAAGGTCCGGCTGAAAGCCAAGCATGAGATTCATGGCGGGATCATCGGCGCGCCCGTCGATAGCGTCTCGACCGGAGCGCTCGTGGTCGGGTACCTGAAAGGCAGCCCGCCATCCAGTAATCCTTCGTTCACGCCGGTGGGCCGCATCATCTCGATCATCGGCAGGCCGGAAAGCGCCACGCCGTACTTCAGCGGGACGATCACGTCCTGGGACCAGACCACCGGAACCATCGGCGTCACGCCGGACCCGAACGGCATTGTGCAGGCGGGCGATTGCCTGGTCGTCCGGTACAAAGCCGACGCGTCGAATTCCACCAACCCTACTTCCATAACGGACTCCGGGTGCCAGAACATCGCCTATCCCGCTGGGATGACACCCGGCGCGGAGGTCGGCAATCTGGTTCGGGTGATCAAGGGCGTCTCTCGCGGGACGCCGCCCCGGAAGATCGTCGCGAACACCGCGACCACCATCACGTGGGATCTTCCGATGGTCATCAATCCCGGCGATGTTTGGATCATCGAAGAGCCGACCTGGCCCTACTCCTGCGACACGACCTCGCTCGATAACGGCAACCCGCTGGCGGTGACGACGATCAACATGCCGACCGGCAATTTCGTGGACGAGGCACTCGTGATCTCGGGCTTCACCGTTGACGTGAACGGCAACGAATCGCCCGATGGCGATGCGCCGATCCGCGAGGACTGGGTTTTCGGCGCGGAAGGACTGTCGAAAGTCGCCGGCCTTGTCTTCCAGATGCAGGGCACGCTTGGCGTGGAATCCAACGCAGCACAGCCTCTCTATTTGAATCGCCCGGTCACCGTCGGCGATGTGAAGGCTTACGTCCAGGCCGCGCCCACCGGGGCGGCGATCACGTTCACGATCTACGTCGGAGGCGCGGCTTGGCTGACCCTGACCATTTCCGCCGGCCAGACCGTAGTGGTCGCCACTCCGTCGCAGATCGGCGCGCTGACGCAGATCCCGGCGAATACGGCAGTCTCCATCGGCATCACGGCGGTGGGGACCACGTTCCCCGGTTCGAACCTCTCGGTCTTCATCTACTCGTAAAATGGACCAGATCTACAAGCTGCAGCCGCATCGCACGATGGCGCTGCAGGGCTTCGACGACTACGGCGCGGCAGCGGCACTGTGGGGTGCGTCCGATACGGGCTTCACCGTCTCGGGCGTGTTCCGCGACCTCGCCGATTTCGCCGTGCTGGTCTTGTTTCAGAAAGACGATCCGTTCGGCCACCCGCTGTTCTCGTATCTTCCGGACGGCGATCTCACCGGCCTCGTGCTCGATTTCGACGTCACTTGGCAAGGCATTCAATCCTGGGAATCGCTCAAGAGCGCGTGGACGGATTGGAACACCCTCGATTACTCTACCAACGGCGTCGGCCACACCGACGTGAAGTGGATCGGCACGACTGGCATCACGATCACGTGCAACACGACGGGCCGCGCGGGGGCATCGGCCACCTTCACGCTGAACATGGCGAGTCCGCAGGCTGGCGACAAGGTCACGCTCTGGTATCAGAACCAGTCGTTCATCAGCCCGGCGATCATTGCCGGTAGTCCCACCACCGACCAAGCTCTGTGGTGGCAGGGATCGGTGGCAACTACCGACCAAGCCCTGTGGTGGCAGGGAAACACGGCCTACAACCACTGGGTAAAGATCGGCTCGACCACGTACTCCTGCCTCGAAGATTCGCTGAACAGCGCGGGCGTTGCCAACAATATCGCCGCCCAGATCAACGCCTCCGATCCCAATTGCTCTTGCACCACCGGAGGCGCCTACGGCAACGAGGTCTTCATTTCGCTGCGGTCCGGCAAGTACGGCCCTGTGGCAGTGTCCAGCTCAGACGGCTCTGGGGGCGCCACGCTGTCGAACTACCAGCACTGGGTGAAGATCGCCAGCGTCACGTATTCCTGCTACGAAGGATCGCTGAACAGCGCGCAGATAGCGGCCAACGTCGCGGCGCAGATCAACGCTACCGACCCAAACTGCGCGGCCACCGTGGGAGGCCAGTACAACAACGAGATCCTCATCACGCTGAGGTCTGGCGTCGCGGGCCCAATTGCGGTGTCGAGTTCGGATGGCTCCGCGGCTGCATCGCGGACGCAAGGCACGGATGCCGCCACCATCCTGAACAACATCGCCAACCAGATCAACGGAACGAACTGGGTGCAAAACGGACCCGCCGTGCTCAGTGCAGCCGTGATCGCGCCGAACCAGTTGGTGATTACGGCCACGCCGGGTGCCGACGGCAACATGGTGGCGCTCTATCAGACGGATAACAACGGCAGCAGCCGGCTTTATTTCACCGCGAGCAACTGGAACCTGTCCGGCGGCTCATCGGATAACGTGTCGTGGCACGTTCACATCGACTTTACGGTGCTCGGCTGGAGCAGCGTGGACAAGGTCTGGTGGACCATCGCGCCCGCGCTCCCGAACAGCCAGGCGTACCCGTCCACTGAGTGGAAGATGGTGGTCACCAACTGGGCCGTGACCAGCAATCCTGTCAGCAAGCGCGCGCTCAAGGTGGCTGGCCCGGGATCGGTGCGAATCGAGGAGGACAGCACCTGGGTCAACACTTCCGGCTACTGGGAGGCCGCGCCAGGCAACGACCCTGTGAACGGCGCGTTCGCCTTCTGGAGCCAGGGGCGGGCGATCCGCGCGGCGGCGTCCGGTGCCAGCGTCACCATCGAGACGCACTGCCAGTACACCCACGCTATCTACGTCGGCACGCGGCTAGATACCACCTGCGGCATTGTGACCGCCACTCTGGACGGCGGCGCGCCGGTGGCGCTCGATTGCTACTATCCCACGGCCACCACCTCCCAGAAACGACGCCTGCTCTTCTCCGGCGTCGGAGCAGGGCAGCACAAGGTGGTGATCACGCTCTCGGGCAATAAGAACGCTTCGAGCCAGGGTTGGTATTTCTATTTCGATTTCCTGGAATGCGCGGTCGCAACCGACGTCCCCGATCCGGTGGTGACGACTACCGCCGTGGCGGTGGCCACCGACTTCGACACGGACAACACCTACAAGCTGTCGCCGCAGAGGCTGCTCTGGAACATTCAAAAGCTCGGGCTGCTCGGCGAGATCGATCACTATTGCGGTGTCTTCTGGTGGAAGCAGTCGGTGGCGTCCAATCCCGCGTACCCCACATGCACGGTCACGTTCTCCGGCAATTGGAACGACCAGGATGTCGTCTGGCTGCACATTGGCGCCTCGGCTATCGGCAAGACGGTGTTCGGCGGGCAGGACAGCAGCAATACCATCGCGCGGCACTTCGCCAATTTCATCAACGCGATCTTCGACGGCGTCTGGGCCTCGGTCTCCGGCAGCGTGCTCACGGTCACTTCCCATTCGTTCGCGAGCGGGTGGCAGTATCACGTCTACACGGAACTGCCAGCGTCCAATACCGGCAGCGGCCACGCCGCAGTGGCCGGCGATATGCAAGGCGGCACGTATGGCGTGAAGTGGGTGATCTATCCAACCCAGACGCCGGCGCTCAATCGGGCCTTCCGCGATTGGAATTCGGATTTCTTTGGCCTGCTCAAGGCGAACGGCATGAGCGCCGTCTGCTCCTTCTCGCAGGAACTGGTGCAGCCGCCGGACAATCCGGCCGACGGTGCGGTGTGGGTTCAACGCTTCCCCGACGGCACGGCGGTGGAGACGGCCACGGGATTCGGCACGCTGAACAGTTCGCAGGTCGCCTTCAGCTCGGGCCCGCAGGCTTACATGGGGCAGGCCTTCGCCGCGATGGCCGGCCTGATGCTGGCGGCGGGACTGACGCCCAAACTCCAGTTTGGCGAAATCCTCTGGTGGTTCCTGGCGAACGCTTCCGGCATGGCGTTTCACGATGCGGACACACAGACCGCCGCACAGTCGGTGCTCGGCCGCGCGTTGGCGACGTTCCACACGCCGAACGACGACCCGTCGATCAACAGCTATGCGGACGCCAACTTCCTCCGGACGCGCCTGTACAACTACGTCGCCGCGATCCAGAGCTACGTGCTGGCACAGTGCCCCTCTGCCACCTTCGAACTGCTGTGGCCCATGGACGTCAACGACCCGGACACCTGCAAGCTCCTGCGGTACATCAACCTGCCTTCCCAATGGACAACGCGCGCGGGCTCAGGCTTCGACACGTTCCTCATCGAGGGCTACCAATATCCGGGAATCAACCACAATCTTGACCAGACCAGCCGGTGCGCCGCGTATCCGTGGAAGGAACTCGCCTGGGACCAAGCCCACTGCCGTTACCTGATGGGCCTCTATTACGGCACCTGGCCATGGCTGAGGGAATACGTGAACGCCAGCCGTCTCGGGCTCCCGGTAATCAAGCTCTGGGCCTACGACCATCTCTGCCTTTTTGCATGGCCGGTACCCCTGCCTACGAGCGACGACCGCTCATTCATTTACTGATTCAACCCAAGAGGTGTTACATGGAAGATCGCGAACAGCGCCTGAAGGAGGTCGCGGCCATCGCCGTTGCGCTCGAAGTGCAGACCGGCTGCCCCGCGCAATTGCTCATTGCGCAGTGGGCAGTGGAATCGGAGTGGGGCGCGAAGCCCGCCGGCCACGCCAACTATTTTGGAATTAAGAAAGCAGACCGTCACGAGAAGTGCTGCACCGTGATGACGCGCGAAGTCGTGGGTGGCAAGTCCATCGTGCAGGAGTTGCAGTTCGCCGACTACGACACCCTGGAGGATTCCTGCCGCGACTACGCGTGGCTGATCACCAACGGCGCGCCGTACCACGCAGCTTGGCGGCAGTATCGGAACGACCGCGATCTGCACACGCTCATTGCGGCGGTTGCGCGCGTCTACGCCACTGATCCCGACTACGCGCGATTGACGGCGGCGATCGCCGGCCAGGAGAATGTGGCCCAGGCAATCGCGGAAGCGCGCCTTGAGGTGTCGGCATGACCGCGCAAGACATCACTATCGCGGTGTCCGTCCTTACGGTGGTTTCCGGAGGCATCAATGTGTACGTCGGCCTTCGTCTGTCTGCACTCCAGGCGCAGATGAAGGCCGACTCCGCGGCGGCCGAGATTGCGCTGGTGAAGCAGTTCGTTGAGTGGAAGGACGACATGCTTCAACTGCTGAACGGCAAGTATGTGACAGCCGTCCTGGTCGCGGAGATTCGGACTGGCATCGCACACGACGTTTCGCGGATCGACAAGGTGCTGGACCGCATCGAGCGCAGATGCGAGGAGCGCGGACCCGTCGGCTGCATCTTCCATCAAGCGCACGTGCCGCCGCCCGAAGACCAGGCGTAATCTCACCCCTCACATCCCGCGTTCACGCTCTCCACTCCACCCGCGACTATTTCTTCGGTTTCATTCTCTCCGCAACAGCCTTGACCCACCTGCGAACCCTGGCCCCGTGGGCCACCAGGAAAGCCAACTCCCTTCCGCTGTTCCACTTCCAGGGAATCCCCGCTTCTAATTGGGTTGTCGTTGCGCAGTTTATAGCTATAAACCGATTTATTTTCGGAATTGCAACTCCCAATGGGACTCAATGTTGCGACAAAAAAGGGCTACATCGCTGTTTCTCAAGGGGTTGACGCTCCATGTCAATCAGATTAACTTCGAGTGGTACTTCAGAGAATCTGGGGTCGTTGTTAGGGACACGGGCGATCGGGAACGCCACACACCGGCTTTCTATCTTGTCTCCTGCCGCTGAGCGGAGGCCTGCCCGTCTGCCATTCAAGTTTCGTTTTCTGGGAACAGGAGCCGCCCGTGACAATCCGACAGGAGAGCACTGCGCGCAAGCGCGGTAAGAGGGTCAATCACCGGTACGGTGACCTCGTCAAGATCACAGCGGAGATCTCCGGGCGCTCCAAGGCAATGATCTATGCGGTGCTCACCGGGCGGGCCACGTCCGAGCCGGTCCAGCAGGCAATCGAGAATGCGCGCGAGCGCATTCGCCGCGCCAGGAAGCGGGCGGCATGACCACAGCGGACATCGACTCCGGGCGCATCATCGTGCGGCCGTCATTTGCCGACCTGTTCGTCTGCCGACAGATTCCGGGCAGCCGGTGGGACGCCGCGCGCAAGGCTTGGTCACTCCCTGCCACCGTCGCGACCGCAACGATCCTCCGCAAGAAGCTCCGCAGTGTTTCGGAGTCCGACCGCTTCAAGCTGCTGCTCACCAACAGCATCACAATCAAGCTCGGCGGGGAGCAGACCACCGCTCTCCTGGCGGGCGCGGTTGTCCCCGGCAACGTGGTCCCGCTCGTTCCTCCCGTGCCCGATGCGTTGCCAGTGCCCGCGCCCGGCGTGCTGCCCGTCGCCGTTCCGCAGGAACCGGAAATCGTGGTCGAGTTGCCCGGCGGCCTGCGAACGAAACCGTGGCGGCACCAGCGTATCGCCTACAAATTCTGTCTCGATCACTTCGCCCAGGGACTGCACGGAATCCTGCTGGCGATGGGCATGGGCACCGGCAAGAGTCTGGTGGCTTGCCTACTGTTGCTGGGTCTCGCCGCCAAGCGCGTGCTGATCTCCTGCCCGTTGCGTGTTGTTCCGGTGTGGCTCACGCAGTTCGAACGCCACGTCGCCATCGACATGGTGGTGGTCGCGCTCGACGAGGACATCGGCAGCGTTGTCAAGAAAATGGAATTGGCGCAGGAGAAGTTGCGTCTCGCCGAGGCGCGCGGCGTTCCATTCGTGGCGGTGATCAACTACGATTCCGCGTGGCGTGAGCCGTTCGCGGAGTGGGCCGAGAAGCAGCGGTGGGACCTTGTCATCGCGGACGAGGCGCACCGCATCAAGGCGCCCGGCGGCAAGGCCAGCATGTTCTTCAAGCGCCTCCGGACCAAGGCGCTGCATCGCGTGTTGCTCACCGGCACACCCATGCCGCACGGCCCCATGGACATCTTCGCCCCTCTGCGCTTCGCGGACATCACCATCTTTGGGCCGTCGTTCGCGGCGTTCCGGCAGAAGTACGCGGTAATGGGCGGCTACCTCCGCAAACAGATCACCGGTTTCCAGCAGCTCGATGAACTGGAGCGTCTGATGAGCCGGGTCACCTACCGGGTCGGTAAAGAGGTTCTCGACCTTCCGCCCGAGACAGATGTCACGTATCACTGCGATCTGGGGAGCGAAGCGCGCCGCATATATAAGGATATCGAGGAAGACTTCGTGGCCCAGGTGCGCGACGGCATGGTTACCGCCGCGAACGCCATGGTTAAGCTGCTGCGGCTGCAGCAGGTGGCCAACGGCATCGCGAAGACCGACGACGGCGTGGAGCAGCGCATCGATAACTCCAAGCAGAAGCTTCTCGCTGACACGCTGGAGGACATCGGCGGGGACGAGCCGGTGGTGGTGTTCTGCCGGTTCCACGCCGACCTCGACGCTATCCACGAGGGGTGCCAGGCGTTGCAGACCGGACTGACGGAGGAGGACAGAGCCAGTGGCCACTACCAGACCCTGGAACTGTCCGGACGCCGCGACGAATTGAAGCAGTGGCAGGACGGCGTGGCGCAGGTGCTCGCCGTGCAACTCGACTCCGGCGGTGAGGGCGTCGATTTGACCCGTGCCAGGTTCAGCATTTTCTACTCACTGTCGTTTTCCCTGGGCAAATACGATCAGGCACGCTCGCGCACCCATCGCCCCGGCCAGACGAACCCTGTAGAACACATCCACCTCATTGCGAGGAACACGGTGGACGTGAAGATCATGCGCGCCCTCGAAAAGCGCGCCGAGATCATCGAGTCGATCCTCGCTGAAATCACGAACTAAACCAGCCCGAGGAGCACGAACGCAATGAACCAAGAGCAGTTGAAGGGATTCGTGTGTCTGGAGAAGCGGAAGCGCGATCTGGACGCCGAACTGAAGCAGGTAAAGCAGCAAATCGACGATCTCGAACAGGCGTTGATCCCGCAATTCATCGAGTTGGGCGCGGACCCCAGCGTTCGCCTCGATGGCATGACGATCTGGCTGGTGCAGGAGATTTACGCCAGCCCGGTCAACGACCGTCAGGAAGTAGCCGACGCGCTGAAGTTGTCCGAGTTGGGCCAGTACGTCGCCGAAAACTACAACAGCAACTCGCTCAGTGCCTACGTTCGCGAGGTGGCCCGCGAAGTCGCGGCGCGCTTCAAGAAGGAAGAACGCATGTACGACGCCGAGGACGTGCGCGCGGCGCTTCCCGATCCTCTCGGGAAGACGCTCAAGCTCTCGTTCGTTCACAGACTCAGCACCCGGAAAGCTTGAAAAGGAGAATCCATTGTCACAGGAACTTGTAAAAGTCACGGCGCCCAAGGCGCTTTCCATTCCACCCGATGAAGCGGCGGCGGTCCAGGAGGCTTTCGCCATCAACATCGCGAGCGGCACGGTCTCGGAGTTCGACCTGCCCAGAATCAAGGTGATGAGCGGAGCGGCGCTCTGGCTCATCCCCAGTCTGGAGGGCGATGAAACCGTCCCCAAGATCGAAGGCGTCATCGTCTTCTCGCGCGACGCGCGGGTGTACTACGCCTCCAAAGACGCCGGGAACGTGCCGCCCGACTGCTCCTCGACGGACGCCATCACGGGCATCGTCCAGGGCAAGTCTGCCGATGTGAAGTATGGCGGCGCGTGCCAGGCATGTCCGATGTCCAAGTGGGACTCGGCACAGGACGGCGGGGGCGGCCAGGCCTGCAAGCAGGTGAAGCAGTTGTTTTTCCTGCGCGGCGATTCGATGTTCCCCGAGGTCGTCTCGCTGCCGCCCACCAGCGTGAAAGCGGCACGCCAGTTTCTGGTGAAGCTCACCACGCAGGGCATCCCGTACTACGGCGCTCTCGTGGCCATCGAACTGGAGAAAGCCCAGAACGCGGCTGGCAAGCCGTACGGCAGGGCCAGCATGAAGTTCCTGCGCCGCCTCTCGCCCGACGAGCAGGCGCGCGCCGTCGAGTTCCACCAGATGTGCCAGCAGTTCGCCGGGCGTGTCCACACCGGCACGGCCGCGGACGCAGCCGAGTAAAAGGAGATGCCGATGTTCCAGGAAACCATCGTTCAGATCAACAACGGCGCGGCGGTTGCGGAACTGTCCGACGCGCTTGAAAAGGTCGTCGCCGCCGTGCGGCAGACCGGGAAGAGCGGCACGATTACGCTCACGTTGAAGGGCACCAGCAACGTACTGCTGATCGAGTCGCAGGTGAAGACGAAACTGCCGGAGCCGGAGCGCGGCATGACGATCTTCTACGCTACCGAGGACAACAAGCTCGTCCGCAACGATCCGAGGCAGCAGATGCTTCCGCTCCGCGTGGTCGAGTTCGACCAGCAACCCAAACAACTCAAGGAGGTGATTTAAGCCATGCCCCAGTTCAACGACTCCGATCACATCGGAGACACTCAGACGGCGATTGCCGCCGGAGCCGCCATTGGCGATCCGCGCATCGTCGTCCCCACCAATGAAGGCGTGTTCGCCGTGGTCCCGAAGGATTACGAGATCCAGAGTCTCGAAGAGTACCTTCCCAAGCCGCTGCGCGTGCGCCAGCACGTCACCCTGAACGACACGGATTCGTTCATCGAGTACGTCAAGGCTTACGCGAAGCAGCCCACCACGCGCCTCTTCTTCGCCAACGAGGGCGAGGCCTTCGAGGCGGTGATCGACTACCACGAGAGCGCCGACGCGCCCGCCTGGTGCGAGCACAAGGCCACCTTCAAGCCCGTCCGGTCGGTGGAGTTCACGACCTGGATGGAGCGCAACCGGAAGCAGTTCACCCAGGTCGATTTCGCCCGGTTCCTGGAGGAGAACCTGCCCGATGTGGTCGAGCCGGAGGGCGCGGTGCTGCTGGAAGTGGCGCTCACCATGGAGGCCAAGAAGGAGGTCACGTTCAGCAGCGGCGTGCGCCTCGCCAACGGCCAGATTCAGTTCGCCTACGACGAGGAGGTTCGGGGGACCGCGAAGAAGGGGACGCTCGAAATCCCCGAGCAGTTTGTGCTGGGCATCGCCATCCACGAGAACGGCCCGGCCTACCGGATTCCGGTGCGTCTGCGCTGGCGGCTGCACGAGGGCAAGGCGATTTTCTGGTACGAGATCGTTCGCCCGCACCGCTTCGTGCAGGACGCCATCAAGGAAATCCGGGCGAAGGTCACCACCGACACCGGCTACCCGGTCCTGACGGGAGTGCCCAAGTAGGGCCCAGGCGCGCGGAGCCATTCCCATGGATACCAACACCCAACCCGACGCAGTCCCGGTCAAGCGCATGACGCGGGTGCTGGTGAAGACCGCCGCCACGCTCGGGCGCAGCGATGCGCGCTACCTCGTCAATGCCTACTACGCGATGCAACGCCAGCGGGAGTCCGCCGAGGCGCAGCTCCGGCGCGCCTCGGACTCCCGGCCTCATGAAGTGATTGCGTGGGTGATCGAACAGGACCGCATCGTCGAGAAACAGATCAAGCGCGCTCTCGATGAGTGGAGCGACACCATATCGGCCGCGCGCTGGGCGAAAAGCATCATCGGCGTTGGCTGTCGATGGCGGCGAAAAACAGGGCCATTTTGGCGGGGTGGAAATCGGCCAGGGTGTGGGTTACGCTTCGGCCTTCAGCAAGCCTGAAAAACGGCCAGGGCGGCCAGCTGCGTTTTACTTCGGATC
>Ga0326728_10019257_pt1 | contig 13274 bp, 12 predicted proteins | sample MB3enrmetagenome_FD_207602 | JGI IMG/M metagenome (GOLD analysis project Ga0326728, IMG submission 207602) | Lab enriched peat soil microbial communities from McLean, Ithaca, NY, United States - MB31MN | ecosystem: Environmental > Terrestrial > Soil > Wetlands > Peat | place: USA: New York...
ACCTTCGTGATGGCCGCGGTCAGCGTCGTCTTGCCGTGGTCGATGTGCCCAATCGTGCCTACGTTCACGTGCGGCTTGCTTCGGTCAAACTTCTCTTTCGCCATAAAATCAGTCCTCTTGCCAAAAAATTCCTATGGTCTGAAACCCGCCGCCAAATGGCTGGCCGGCACCTCAGGCTCGTATTCGACTGCCGCGGCCGAAAAATAATCCCACTTCAGGAGCACGACGGAAGCCTCCGGCTCAAGCTCCGGCTCGGTCAGGTTCCAAATATCGGAACCGGCCGTTGCGGAAGGAACCCGGACCTGAAATTTACCGTTGGCCATAGCCATTCCTACCGGCTCACCGTCCGTCCCTGCACTTTGGCCATGATTTCCTCCGCCACCGCGCGCGGGGCCTCCTCGTAACGCGCGAAGTGCATGGAAAACGTGGCGCGGCCCTGCGTGTTCGAGCGCATCTGCGTAGCATACCCGAACATCTCGCTGAGCGGCACCACCGCTTTGATCACCTGCGAGCCCGCCCGGTGCTCCATCCCTTGCACGTGGCCGCGGCGCGCGCTCAGGTCGCCGATGATGGCGCCGGCAAAATCGTCGGGCACCACCACCTCCACCGACATCACCGGCTCCAGCAGCACCGGACTGGCCCGCCGCGCCGCATCTTTCAGCGCCATCGAGCCCGCGATCTTGAAGGCCATTTCGCTGGAATCGACCTCGTGATAGCTGCCGTCGTAGAGCGTCGCCTTGACGTCCACCATTTCGTAGCCCGCCAGAATGCCGCCTTCCATGGCTTCGCGGATGCCGTGGTCCACCGGCTTGATGTACTCCTTGGGCACCGTGCCGCCGACCACGTCGTTCACGAATTCGTAACCGGCGCCCGCCGGCTGCGGCTCCAGGCGGACCTTCACGTGCCCGTACTGGCCGTGGCCGCCCGTCTGGCGGATGAACTTGCCTTCCCCTTCCGCTGCCTTGCGGATCGTCTCGCGGTACGCGACTTGCGGCTTGCCCACGTTGGCCTGCACGCTGAACTCGCGCATCATGCGGTCCACGATGATTTCCAGATGCAGCTCGCCCATGCCGCTGATGATCGTCTGGCCGGTTTCCCCGTCCGTATGCACCCGGAAGGTGGGATCTTCCTGGGCCAGCTTGCCCAAGGCCATGCCCATTTTTTCCTGATCGCCCTTGGTCTTGGGCTCCACCGCCACGGAAATCACCGGCGCCGGGAACTCAATCGACTCCAGCAGGATGGGCTGGTCCTTGTCGCAGATCGTATCGCCGGTGGTAACGTTGCGCAAACCCACGCAGGCGCAGATGTCGCCCGCATAAACTTCGCTGATCTCTTCCCGCTTGTTGGCATGCATCTCCAGCAGGCGCCCGATGCGCTCGGTGCGCCCCTTGCCGGGAATCAACACGCTGTCGCCGGTCTTCAGTTGGCCCGAATACACCCGGACAAACGTCAACTGGCCCACGAACGCGTCGGTCATGATCTTGAACGCCAGCCCGGAAAACGGCTCCTCGTCGCTGGCCCGGCGCTCCAAGATCGCGCCCGGATGCTCCGGGTCGGGGCCTTTCACCGGCGCAATGTCGGCCGGGGACGGCAGGTAGTCGATCACCGCATCCAGGAGCGGCTGCACTCCCTTGTTCTTGAAGGCGGCGCCGCACATCACCGGAAACAGCTTCAGCGCGATCACGCTCTTGCGCAACGAAGCGCGCAATTCCGCCGGCGTAATCGTCTCGCCCTCCATGTACTTGTGCAGCAGCTCATCGTCGTTCTCGACAATGGTTTCCACCATCTGATTGTGGAAGGCCTGCGCCTTTTTCTTCAGGTTGTCGGGAATGGCTTGCGTTTCGAAATCCGCCCCTACGGTCTCATCCAGCCATACGATCGCCTGCATCTCCAGCAAATCGATGATCCCTTTGAAATTGTCTTCCTGGCCGGCGGGAAGTTGAATGGCTACGGGGCGGGCATTCAGGCGCTTGCGGATGGTATCGATGGCATGCTCGAAGTCCGCGCCGCGCTTGTCCATCTTATTGATGAAGCAGATGCGCGGCACGCCGTACTTATCGGCCTGGCGCCACACCGTTTCCGACTGCGGCTCCACGCCATGCACGGCATCGAATACCGCTACCGCGCCGTCGAGCACGCGCAAGGAGCGCTCCACTTCGGCGGTAAAGTCCACGTGGCCGGGCGTGTCGATGATGTTGATCCGTTCCTCGCGCCAGAAACAGGTGGTCGCCGCGCTGGTGATGGTGATCCCGCGCTCCTGTTCCTGCTCCATCCAGTCCATCGTGGCCGTGCCTTCATGCACCTCCCCGATGCGGTGCGTTCTTCCCGTGTAATAAAGGATGCGCTCCGTCACCGTGGTCTTGCCGGCGTCGATATGGGCCATGATGCCGATGTTGCGGCAACGCTCTAATGGAACCTGTCGTGGCACAATGTTTACCTGTTATTCCGCCCCCGCCCTGCCTTCGCCGCGGGCCTCCGGCGCCTGCCTATGGTCCTGCTCCTACCACCGGTAATGGGCGAACGCCTTGTTGGCTTCGGCCATGCGGTGCACGTCTTCTTTCTTTTTAATGGCGGAGCCGCGGTTGTTGGCGGCATCCAGCAGCTCGTTGGTCAGCTTATCGTGCATGCCCTTCTCGCCCCGTCCCCGGGCATAGGTGAGCAGCCAGCGGATGGCCAGCGAGGTGCGCCGGTCGGGATTCACTTCCACCGGCACCTGATAGTTCGCCCCTCCCACCCGCCGCGTCTTCACTTCCAGCACCGGCTTGCAGTTCTCCACCGCCTTCTTGAAGACCTTGAGCGCATCGTCGCCCGCCTTCTCCTGTAAAACCTTCATGGAGGTATAGAAAATACCCTGCGCCGTGCTCTTCTTGCCGCCCCACATCATCGAGTTCACGAACTTGGTGACCAGCGTGGAACTATAAATCGGATCGGGCAGCACTTCCCGCTTCGCAATGTGACCTTTTCTCGGCATAACACTCAGCTCTCGCTTTTCGAACTCCGCACCGCCCCCGGCAGCCTGGTCCCGCGGGCCCACGGAAATTTTCCGCCGCCGCCGTCCTCCCGGACCGCCTGCGGGCGGAGAAGATTACGCCTTCGGCCGCTTGGCCCCGTACTTGGAACGGCTCTGCTTGCGATTGCCCACCCCCACCGCGTCCAGGGTGCCGCGAATCACGTGATACCGCACCCCCGGCAAGTCCTTCACGCGGCCGCCGCGAATCAGCACAATGGAGTGCTCCTGCAGGTTGTGGCCGACCCCCGGAATATAAGTGGTCACTTCGATCCCGTTGGTCAGGCGCACCCGGGCGACTTTGCGCAGCGCCGAATTCGGCTTCTTGGGCGTCTGCGTGTAAACGCGCGTGCATACCCCGCGTTTTTGCGGACAAGCCTGCAATGCCGGACTGGCCGTCTTGTAACGAGGCGATTGGCGGCCCTTGCGGACCAATTGATGAAATGTAGGCACTCTTTTGCCGCTCCTTCAGCTTTGGGACCACGCGGGTCCGCCGCGTCCCCGCGAGGACGCGTTTTCTCTCTTACCCATTTGGCCAAATCTGGGCTGGCCGGCGCTCCGTGCGCCATACCATACTTTTCCCGCACCGGCCGCGCCGGGGAGAAAGATTCGGTTTCCTTGGACTGGGCCTGACGACGGTGGCGCCCGCACAAGGCGTTCCGTTTCGTCTGCCGCTCCCTGCATACCCTTCCCACTTGACGGGAAGGCAGCGCAGGTTCGTTTCAGCGAGGGCACCGGCCCCCACCGGGCCGGTGAATATCCGACAGCTCAACCAATGCTAACCAGCAGAGCCCACGCAAACTCGCAGAACCATTTGAATATAACAACTCGCATCTCGCGCGTCAATACTCGCGCCGCCCCCTTCTCCCCTGGCCCGGATTCGAACGCCTTGAATTCCCGTCTTCTTGGAACCTCGGCGGTCTGCTCCCTCACCTCAAGCTTGCCGCCCCTCCGGCCGGCGGAAAAAGACCCACGGCCCTGCTGCCGCACGCCCTTGCCGAAAAATTCGCCAGCCTCTACACTGAGAGCTTTGCGCATCTTGCTTCACTTGGGAACTGCGCAGCCCAACGGGCGCGCGCGGAGGTTACATTGCGGCGGTTTGCGGTTCTATTGATTCTGGCTGTGCTGGCAGCCCTGGCGCTTACGAGCTGTGGCGGCAGCAGCTCAACCGGAATTCCGGCTTCCATTGTTTTAGGGCCTTCCCCCATCTCGCTGAACTACGGGCAGGTCATGCAAATCAGCACCGTGGTCACCGACTCGTCGGGTAATACCCTGAGCGGCCAGACGATTACTTTCGCCGCCACCGATCCGAGCGGGGCAACGGCTGCGCCTTCCGCCAGCGTTGCCACCACCTCCATCGCCAGCACCAACGGCCTGGTTTGCGCCGGCGCTTGGGATTCAACCTCGTCTCCGGTGGTTTGCAATCCGGGAAGCACGCCTGGCCCAACCTTGATTACCGCCACGGTGGGCAGCGCAACTGCCACCATATCCATATATGTGCATCCTCCGGTGACCTCGATCGCCGTCAACAACCCCGTCACCCTGGCCGGATGCGCGACGGCCGCCACCAATCCCGCCGCCACCGTCCAACTTTCCGCCAGCGCCTTTTCCGGAAACACGGACATTACCCCCTACGTCGGCCCGTTCAGTTGGACCCTGACGCCCGCCTCGTTGGGGACGCTCGATTCCGCAGTGAACACCACCACCAACACCTGCGTTTATACCCAGACCTTGGGGAACGCCTCGTGTTCTGCCGGCAGTCCTTGCAACACCTGCAAGATTACCGCCGCCTCGCCGGGTCAGGCCGTGGTTACTGCCCGTATTGATAACGTCGCCAGTTTGCCCGCGCCGTATACGGTTTGCCCGATAAAGTCGATCGTTTTGCAGGACGCTAACAATGCCACCTCCAGCACCGTCAGCAACGGCACTGCGGTGGTGCTCACCGCTACCGCTACCGACAGCAGCGGAAAACAGTTCAGCACGCTGCCTGGCGCGGTAACCTACAGCACATCGCAACCGGAGTCGGCGGCCGCCGGCGCCACCATCACCGCGGCCGCGGCCGGCACGGGCTCGGTGTTGGCCGGGTGCATCCCTCCGAACTGCAACGCCGGCTTATATCCCGTGTACAGCAATCCCTATGTCATGGACGTGAGCGGAACCACTTCTACTACCGTCTATGTCTCCAGCACGAACGGGGGGCAGGGCTCCGGCGGAACCTACCTGGTCCCCATCGATATCTCCACCGGCACCGCCGGCCAGAACATCCCTATCTCTACCGCCAATCTATCTGCCAGCTTCGCCCCCAACTCCATGTTGATAAGTTCTACGGGCGCCAACATTGTTTTGGGCACCGACGCCAACGGCGTAATCATCTACAGTATCGCCAATAGTTCCCAGACCGTCGCTTCCTTTAATGGCCAGGTCCTGGCGGCCTCTCCCGATGGCAACACGATGGTCGTTTACGACCCCAACGCGGTGTACAACGGCGCTACTCGAGCCACTCCGACCGTGTACATTTACAGCCTCGCGAGCAGCTCCATTTTGGCGAGCTTCCCCATGCTCAATACCAATACTGCGCGCGCCGCCTTCTCGCCCGACAGCGGCACCGCTTACATCATCGGCAGCGACGGCCTCAACCCCTCCAACAATGCGTTGTATATGTGGACCTCCAGCACCGCTCCGCGCCGGCTTTACCCCGCCGCCAATACGGAACTGTTCAGCGATATCGGCTTTTTCGCCCAGGGATCTTTTGTCTATTTGGCCGGCGGCGCCAATGTCAGCGCCTTCGCGAACTGCAGCAACACCGACGTCACCAACACCCTCGGCTTCACCTTGCCGGCACTCCCCGCGTTCCTGCGCAGCCTGCCCAATGGCGCCGGAGTGTTGGCCGTCATTCCGCCCAATATTTACCAGGTAAACATATCGAATAGCTCCGAGAATGTGAGCTTGGGGATTCCCTTTGGCGCCACGCCCGCTAATCCTGCTTTCATCTTCCCGTCGTCCACTGGCCCTGCCGCCTGTATCCCGCCGTCGGTGCAATACACCTTGGCCGCTCCGGCAACCTTCCCGGGAATCAACAGCTTCACGGCCAATCAGCTCCTGATCACTTCCGACAGCAGCACGGCGTTTGTCCTCTCCGGTGGCCAGTCGTCGGTGTTCGAATACCATGTCGCTTCCAACACCGGAAGCACGATTCCGCTGGCCAATAGCGCCACCCTGCTCACCCAACCCTCGGGAGATATCACTTTCAGCCCTGCCTTCGGCGACGTCACCCCCGACAGCGCCTCTCTGTATGTCGGCGGCAGCGACGGCAATGTCCATCTCATCAGCGCCGGAACCGATACCGTCATATCCCTGCAATCGTCGGGCGTGCCCACGGCCTTTATGCCTGACTTGATTGCCGTTATGCCGTGATCGTAGCTAGGAGCTGGTAGCTGGTAGCTGGGGGCTATTGGTTGCTGTATAACTAATGTCCGATTTGAGAGTGGAAGAGCCGGTCCCGCATCACGGTGGAAGAGGGGGGCTTCAGCCCTTTCAATTACCCACAAATGCCGGTACCGTAGGGACAGGAGAATTCGATGTTGGGAAGGATGTCAATACCGTCAAGTGCAAGGGGATGTGCGACTCTCAGCGGTCCGAAGCCACGAGTGCCGGCCTGTCCCGGCGTGCCGGGAAGGCACGACGAGAGGGTAGCCCAGGGTGGAGGCGAACGGCGCGCGCTGTTCGCGCGCTGCTCGCCGGAACCCTGGGTAAAGTTGCAATATCGGGCAAGTCCCGTAGGGACGACAGAAATTGCGCGGGACGTAAGTCCCGCGCGCTCCGGCGTTCTCCGTACACAGCCCATGTTTGTGGGTAATTGAAAGGGCTTCAGCCCCGCGTTACCGCCGCCCCCCTTATGGTGGCTTTAGCCACGGTGGTGGAAGCACCGGTCCCGCTCTGCGGTGGAAGCAATGATCCCGGTCCGCGGGGCGTAGGGAAAAAAGACGCGGCCAAGGCCGAAGCCCGCGTAGCGGGCGTAAGAACGATCGCGGAGGCATCCAGGTTAGGCCACAATATTGCAGACGCCCATCTCTTCTGGGCCGGCACCATTCAATTTAATTATTCAAAAACCATCAGCCCGGCGACAGAGCGTTAGCTGGCCCGGGGCCTTAAGGCCCGGTGTATGCTGTCCCTGCCGGGCTCACCCCTATTTTTCTCCGCCTCAGTTCTTTTTCCCCTCGAGTTCTTTGGCTATGCTGTCGAGCACTCCATTGATGAACTGTACGGACTCCGGAGTGGAAAAGCGGCGCGCGATCTCCAGCGCCTCGTTGATTACGACCGGACGCGGAGTCTTGGGAAAGTCCAGGAGCTCAGCCACCGCGCCCCGCAGCACGTTGCGGTCGACGGAGGCCATGCGCTCCATGCGCCAGTGCTCGGCGTGGCGCTCGATCAGCGCATCGATTTCCTCCGTGTGTTCCATCGCCGCCCGAAACAGATCGTCGGCGAAACCGCGCACCCCCTCGTCGGCGTCTCCGCGCTCCGCCCAAAAAGTCCGGCGCACCTGCTCCCGGTTCTGACGGCCCATGTCCGCCTGGAACAGCATCTGCATGGCAAATTCCCGGGATTTTCTTCTCGTGCCCATCACAGCAGTAGCTGGCAGCTAGTAGTTAGCAGCTAGGAGCTGGCATCTCCATAGGATTTGTGCACTTTCCATCACCAACTGCCTCCATGACTTATCCCAAGAACCAGCGCCGTCTCCAACTCTTCTCTTCTAACTCCTCTCTCCTGTCTCCTTTTCCCTTTCCCATCCCCTAGCTACTAACTACTAGCTACTAGCTACTTTCTTCTTCAGATTCGCCATCTCGATAGCCGTCATTGCCGCCTCGAACCCTTTGTTGCCCGCCTTGAGGCCGGCGCGGTCGATAGCTTGTTCCAGATTCTCGCAGGTAAGCACGCCGTAAGCATGCGGCACGCCGGTTTCCTGGGCGGACTGCCCGATGCCCCGCGTCACTTCCGTGGCGAGATGGTCATAGTGGCTGGTTTCGCCGCGGATGATGCAGCCCAGGCAAACCACCGCGTCCACCCGCCCGCTCTCGGCCAGGGCGCGGGCCGCGGCCGGAATTTCGAAGGCGCCCGGGGTGCGGACGATGGTCAGGTCTTCGTCGCGGGCGCCGTGGCGCCGCAACGCCGCCAGCGCTGCTTCCAGCAGCCGTTCGGTAATGAAGGAGTTGAACCGGCTCACCACCAGGCCAAAACGCGCGCCCTTGGCATCTCCCGAGCCTTCCCACATGGCAATGTGCCGCGGACGCCGTTCCGGCAAATAGGAGAAAATCGCCACCTGGTGCCCGGGCGCCGCTTCCACCAGAAACATGCGCCCGCCAAAGCGGCGGTCGCTGATTTCTTCTGCGATTTTGAAGCCGCGCGCTTTCACCATTTCATACGCGGAATTGGCGTCGGCCACTTCTATTACCAGGCTGGTGCGGGGAAAATCGCCGCCCCGGCCAACTTCGATGCCGGCCTGCGGGGTGCGGAACAGCACCCCCTGGTTGTGGCGTCCCGTCCAGTCCTCGGCCGCTTCCAGGCCCAGCGCCTCGAAAAAACGGCGCAACCCCTCGAACTGTTGCTCGTCCGCGGCCAGACGGACGTAGTAAATGGTTTTGATCATTGGCACCAGTTTCCCGTTTCCGCTTTCAAGTTGCAAGGGGGAAAGCCGCTTCCCGTTCAGGAGATCGCGGAAGCAGCCTTGCTCTCCGGCGCGTCGCCGGCGGGGAAATCGGGGGCATTGAAGCTGCGCAAGCAGCCGCGGCAGTACCACTGATGAGCATCGAGTCCTATGCAGCAGCCGCCCAGTGCGACCTCTGCGCGCTGCGATTGTTCGATCAGCTCCGGTGAGGGTTCGCCGTACACAATGCGGACCACTTGGTCCTCGTAACGGCAGAAGGGACACGCCGGCCGCCCGCAACGTGTCCTGCGAACCCCGGTAGAAGCCATGAACCCCCCTTCCGTATAAGGACGCTCCGGCACGCTCCCGCGCTGCCCGATCTCTTCCCGCCAATGGTCTTTCATTCTATCTCCATCGGGGCAATCTCTTCGCCGGCCGCCCAAGCCGCCGGTCTCAGCACCTGTAAGTCATCGTCTCCCTGAACCCGCGCCATCTCCAAAGCCGCTTCCACCCGGTTGATCACTTCCGTCACCACATCCGCGGGATCATACTTGGGCTCCATCACGGCTTCGGCAATCCCAGCCGTCAGCGTGGGGGCGGCCCCTCCGCCGGGGGTCCGGATGCCTTGCAGAAGATCGCGAAATTTCCTGACCACGGCCTGGGCGCTGAGTTCGTCCGCATCCGGCAATACCAGGGCCACGGTAGCCATGTCGTACCGCACCGCTATGTCCGTCTGACGGATATGGGAAGAAACGAGTTGTCCAATCTGCTGCAACCTTGCCGCCGCCGCGGGTTCCTCGGTTTCCATCTCCTCCCGCTTACCGGAACCGGTTCGCTGGGGACCCCGGTGGCGGGCGGCATCGGAAGACCAGCCGAAGTGCAGCAGCGCCAGCGTCAGTTTCGAGTTTTGCTGCAAGCCCCGGCTCACCTCGGAGAGCAGCACCTCGAGATACGAGGAGCGCTTCACCAGCCCGGTGTTCTCTTCTTTGACCGCAAGATTCTTGATCATGCCGCGCAGGCGCACGTTAGCCAGCGCCTGGACAATTTGATCGGCGACGGTCTTCACTACCGCCACATCGCGGGCAAGCCACTGCCGGCCGGGAGTGCATTGCGCCAGCAGCACCATGCCGATGTGTTCTTCCCCCTCGACCAGCGGGACCGCCAGCAGCGAATCGATGCTCATGCCGGCGCTAAACTGCTTCAGCGCCTCCAGGTTCGGCGTCCGTGACTCGCTGGGCGCCGTGAGCGGGCCATGGGCGAGCAGCAGCGGCTGAAGAATTCCCACCAGCTTCACGATGTCGTGCACATTCGAGGGCGGCACGCCCGCGCCGCAATACTCCAAAGCCACCGACGGCGGCCGGCCCGGCGTGCACAACATGGCCACGCAGCGGCTGGCCTGCCAATGCCGGCCAATTTCATTGACCGCGGTAAACAGCACGGCCTTGACGCTGCCTTGACGGAAAATATTGCGCGTGATCCCGGTCACTCGCGCCAGATCATCCGCGGCCGCCCCGCTGGTGGCGAGGCCAAGGCCGCTCTTCGCCGCCGTTTTCAGCATGCCCAGGCTGACGTATAGATCGCGAAGCCGTTGATTCTTCAATTCCTCGCCGGGAAACAGCGCCTGGATGCGCTCCGCCCTCTCCAGGGCTCTCCCCCGCACCGCATACCGCAGGAAAATTTCGGCCTGCAGCATCAGGTCTTCCAATACCGTCGAGCCTTCGCCGGCCAGAGTTTCCAGCAGAGCGGGCTCCTCCTCCGTTTCTTCCGTCACATCCGGCTTGGCGGCATCCGTCACTGCGCCGCCCAGACGCTGGGCGATATTGCGCAGCCGGACCTCGTCCACCTTGCCTTGCAGCATCTGCAGCCGTTTCCGGTGTCCCGGAACGTAAGGATCGGCTTCGGCGGCGCGGTCCAGGCATTCGCTGGCTTTCAGAAAATTCCGCGCCGCATAATAAAGTTCAAAGAGCTGGAGCAGCGTCTGGCAGTAATCCGCCTCCCGGTTGGCCGCGTTGAACAGCTCCACTAGGTATTCCAGCAGTTCCGTATCCGCCGGGTACTGCGCGGCCAGCGAGCGCATCATCGCCGCATGTTCGCGAAGCTGGCCGGCCCGTTGCTGCTGCTGTTCCAGGCGGCGGGCCAGAGGGACCGCATCGGAAGTCTGGCCGGCGGCGATCATGCCTTCAATCGCGCGCGCCACGTAGTTCACCTGCTGCGCGTCCTGCTGGTACATCTGCCACAGGTACGGCGCCGCTTCCCGGAACGAGCCCAGCGCCAGCAGCGCCCGGCCGTAAAGCGCGCTGCTTTCCGCGGTCGCCGCCGGTCCCTGCGCGTAGGGCTGAAGGATAGGTGCGGCCGTGGCCGCGTCCGCGGCGGATTCCTCGGCGAGCAATTCGCGCGTGTACGCTATCGCCGTCGCCATATCGGGATTCAGCGCGTAAGCGCGCTCGTAGAGGTTCAGGGACGGCGCCCGGCGTCCTTCCTTTGCCTCCATCTCGCCCGCTTGCAGAAAGGCGGCACTGGCCTCCTGCGCTTCGCCCATCTCGGCCGCCAGCTCTCCCAGTTGACGCAAAGTCTCCACCGCCGGCGCCACCGCGGCCATTCCCCGCAGGGCCGCCAGCGCGTCGGCTCTGCGCGCCATGGCCGTGAAACCCCGCCACGCCGCCTGATACGCCTCCCAGGCCTCCCGCTGGTTGCCGTTCTCCAAAAAGCGCGCCGCTTGCAGACTGCGCTCGGGCGTGAGCACCGCAATCTTCAAAAGCTTCCGGTAGCTAGCCATGGCCGGCGTACGCTGGCCTCGCGCCACTTGGCGGTCAAAGATCCCCAGCAGCAGACTGGCGGCTTTATGGTCGTGTCCTAACAACAGGTGCAGGTCGGCTGCCGCCGCCGCAGCCACGGGGTGCGCCGGTTCTTCCTGCAACACTTCCAGGTACTCGGCCAGGGCATCCTCGTTCTTGCCCTTTTGCCGGTACCGCTCGGCCTTCTCTAGATGCTTCTCAATTTCCCCCATGCCACCTGCTTGACATTTCGCCTTTTATTCGCTAATACTCACACTCATAGGCTTAAAGGAGCGCACTCATGGCCCTCACTCGCCGTCAGCGCCAAGTTTACGACTTTATCGCCGGCTTCGTGCAAGCGCACGGTTATTCTCCGTCCTTTGAGGAAATCGGGGAAGGACTCGGACTGAGTTCGCTGGCCACCGTCCACAAACACATCTCCAATCTGGAAGCGAAGGGCCTGCTGAAACGCGGCTTCAACCGCAGCCGCTCGATCGACGTGCTGCCGCCCCGCGGCCGCATGAAGCAGGCGCTGGCCTTGTCGCAAAGCCTGCCCCTGGTCGGCCGCATTGCGGCCGGGCGTCCGCTGGAAGCCATCGAGAACCCGGAATCCATTTCGCTCACCGATTTCACCCAGGCCAAGGACGTGTTTGTGCTCGAAGTGCGCGGCGATTCCATGCAGGAAGAACATATCGTGAACGGTGACTACGTGTTGGTGGAGCGCGCCGCCACCGCCCACAACGGCGAAATCGTGGTCGCCCTGGTCGCCGGGGCCGATGCCACCCTCAAGCGCTTCTACAAAGAAGGCGCCCGCGTCCGCTTGCAGCCCGCTAACAACGCCATGCAGCCTATTCTCGTTCCCGCCCGCGACGTGCAGATTCAGGGCCGCGTCATTGGCGTGCTCAGGAAGTATTGAAGAGCCGTCGGTCTTCGGTCCCGCTCAGCGGGATCGGCCGCCACCAGAACAGCGTCCCTTGGTCCCACGCGTCCCGGCGCACCGGGACGCGAAGAATTTAGCCCACCAGCAGCGAGCGCCGGCGGCGCGAGCGCACTGGTGGGTACCGCACAAAAAACGGTGCGCGCCCTGGAAGGGCGCGGAGAATTACCGCAGGGTCCCCCAGCGCGGGACGTGAGCCGAGGGACGGAAACCCGTTCACGCCGCCGCACAGCGCCGAAATCTTCCCCTTCGGCCCCCTAGCTACTAGCCCCTAGCTACTAACTACTGCTCTCGGCCCCCAGCTACTAGCTACTATTTTCTAACTCCTCACTCCTGTCTCCTTTTCTGGCTGATCGCTGACCGCTGATCGCTGACCGCTGTTCTTCAGCCCGCGTAGCGGGCGAAAGACTGTAGCCCACGGCGTGAGCCGTGGGTGGGCGTTGGCGAGAAGCCCCAGCCCGCGTAGCGGGCGTAAGAACGCGGTTGCGGGCCGCATTTTGTGCGGCCCGCAACCCCTGGCCAGCCGCAAAAACCCGTGCGCGCCCTGGCGCCTGGATTGTTCATGAGCTTTTGGGTCGAGGCGGCGCCCGCGTCCCGCACTGCGGGACGCGAAGAATTTAGCCCACCAGCAGTGAGCGCCGGCGGCGCGAGCGCACTGGTGGGTATCCCGCAAAAAACGGTGCTCGCCCTGGAAGGGCGCGGAGAATTACCGCAGGGTCCCTCCCCCAGCGTGGGACGGAAACCGTTCACGCCGCCGCCCGCGCCGAAAGCCCGCGTAGCGGGCGAAATACGGTAGCCCCTACGTGCCACGCCGACGGTGGAAGCACCGGGCTTTACAGGCTGCTGAAAAAAGGCTCGCTGCTGTTCTAGTACCCCTTTTTTCCACCGCCTAGCGTGGGAAAAAGGGTCTTGAGC
>Ga0326728_10019258_pt1 | contig 13274 bp, 10 predicted proteins | sample MB3enrmetagenome_FD_207602 | JGI IMG/M metagenome (GOLD analysis project Ga0326728, IMG submission 207602) | Lab enriched peat soil microbial communities from McLean, Ithaca, NY, United States - MB31MN | ecosystem: Environmental > Terrestrial > Soil > Wetlands > Peat | place: USA: New York...
AAGCTATTCCCAGCTGGAAGCGCTGGGCGGGGTTCTTGAGGGAAGCGGCGAGGGCCCCCCTCCTGTAAGAAGTCCAATGTCCCCGCAGGGGACATATCAATGATGGGTATCGACCGACCGAAAGAGCCCCGCCCAGCGCTCGCCAGCGGATTCAGATAAACCGGGACGGGCTCTTTGTTTCCTCTGAGCGCTAGCTAGTTCGTGCACGCCACAGACAGCAGGCATGCCTGCTATCTGTGGCTTCTCTTAAGCTTTGGGAGCGTTCGTGCCCAATGATTTTGCTCCCCGCGCTTCAATCACTTCGCGTATCTCGCGCAGCACCACTTCCCTGCCCTCGCCCGTGATGGCGCTCATGGCCACCGGCGGCCAGCGCAGGCCCAGGGCCTCGCGGATCACCTTCAGGTTGCGCGCGCGCTCGTTGTTCGAGATCTTGTCGGCCTTGGTGGCCACCACCAGCGCGGCCTTGCCCTGCGACTGCAGCCAGTCCACCAGGTCGGCGTCCTCCTGGCTGGGCTCGCGGCGCGCGTCCACCAGGCAGATGACCACCGCCAGGCTGGGCCTGCCCGAGAGGTAGGCCTCGATCATGGGCTTCCAGGCCCGCTTGATGGCCAGGGGCACCTGGGCGAAGCCGTAGCCCGGCAGGTCCACCAGGTTGAAGCCGAAGCCGGTGGTGAAGAAGTGGATGAGCTGGGTGCGGCCCGGGGTCTTGCTGGTGCGCGCCAGGCCGTGCGTGCGGGTGAGGCAGTTGATGAAGCTGCTCTTGCCCACGTTGCTGCGGCCCACCACCGCCACCTCGGGCAGGCCCTCGGGCGGGTACTGGTCCGGCTGGCTAGCGGCCCGGATGTAGGTGCAGGAAGCTTTGGCCATGGCTGCGGTCCCCTATTGGGGGAGCCCGCCCTCCTTCCAGGCTTCGGCTTCGGCCAGCGCGGCCGGACGCTGGCTTTGGCTGGCCTGCCGCGCGCGGCGGGGCTCCAGGGCCAGCTTGAGCACCTGGTCCATGCTGCTCACCAGGTAGATCTGCAGGGCCTTGCGCACCGCGAGGGGCACCTCTTCCAGGTCGCGGCGGTTGGCGCGGGGCAGCAGCAGCACCTTGGCCCCGGCGCGGTGGGCGGCCAGCACCTTCTCCTTGATGCCGCCCACGGCCAGCACGCGGCCGCGCAGGGTGATCTCGCCGGTCATCACCAGGCCGGGCCGCACGCTGCGGCGGGCCAGGGCCGAGGCCAGCGCCACCGCCATGGTGATGCCGGCCGAGGGGCCGTCCTTGGGCGTGGCGCCCTCGGGGATGTGCAGGTGGATGTCGAAGGCCTTGTGGAAGTCGGCCGGGATGCCCAAGGCTTTTGCCCGGCTGCGGATGTAGCTCAAGGCCGCCTGGGCCGACTCCTTCATCACATCGCCCAGCTTGCCGGTCAGCGCCAGCGCGCCCTTGCCCTTGAAGAGCGCGGCCTCGATGGCCAGCACCTCGCCCCCGGCCTCGGTCCAGGCCAGGCCGGTGGCCAGGCCTTCGCCGTTGGCCACCGCCTCATCCTCGCGGTTGAACTTGGGCGCGCCCAGCAGGCGCGGCAGGGAGGCCGCGGTGGCCTGCACCCTGGCCTTGGCCCCGCCCTGGACCACCTCGCGGGCGGCCTTGCGGCAGAGCGCGGTGATCTCCCTCTCGAGGCCGCGCACTCCGGCCTCGCGGGTGTAGCTGCGCACCAGGCGGCGCAGGCCCTCGTCGCCCAGCTCCAGCTGGCCCGGCTTGAGCCCGTGGGCCTTGAGCTGCTTGGGCAGCAGGAAGCGGCGCGCGATGGCCAGCTTCTCCTCCTCGGTGTAGCCGCCGATCTCTATCACCTCCATGCGGTCGCGCAGAGGGGCGGGGATGTTGTGCAGGCCATTGGCCGTGGCGATGAAGAGCACCTCGCTCAAATCGAACTCGGCGTCCAGGTAATGGTCGGTGAAGCCCTTGTTCTGCTCCGGGTCCAGCACCTCCAGCAGGGCGGAGGCCGGGTCGCCCCTGAAGTCGGCGGCCATCTTGTCGATCTCGTCCAGCAGCAGCACCGGGTTGCAGTGCTTGGCGCGGCGCAGGCCCTGGATGATGCGGCCCGGCATGGCGCCGATGTAGGTGCGGCGGTGGCCGCGGATCTCGGCCTCGTCGCGCACGCCGCCCAAGGAGATGCGCTGGTACTCGCGGCCCAGGGCCCGGGCCACGCTCTTGGCCAGGCTGGTCTTGCCCACGCCCGGGGGCCCCACCAGGCACAAAATGGGCCCCTTGGCAGCCTTGCCCCGGCCCAGCAGGCGGCGCACCGCCAGGAACTCGAGCACCCGCTGCTTGGGCTTCTCCAGCCCGTGATGGTCCTCGTCCAGGATGGCCTCGGCGCGCTTGAGGTCCAGGCGGTCCGGGCTGCGCTTGCCCCAGGGCAGGGAGAGCAGCCAGTCAAGGTACGTGCGCACCACCGTGGCCTCGGCCGAATAGGGCGCCATGCGGTCCAGCCGCTCTATCTCCTTGAGCGCCTTGTCGCGGGCCTCCTTGGGCAGGCGGCCGGCCGCCAGGCGCTGCTTCAGCTCCGCCGACTCGCCCCCGGCCTCCTCCTTCTGGCCCAGCTCGCGCTGGATCACCCGCATCTGCTCGCGCAGGTAGGCCTCGCGCTGCACCTTCTCCATGCCGCGCCGCACGCGGCCATGGATGCGCTTCTCTATCTCCAAGATCTCGTTCTCGGCGGCCAGGCTCTTGCCCAAGAGCTCCAGGCGGGCGCGGGGCTCCTCGGCCTCCAGCAGGGCCTGCTTGGCCTCGGCCTTCAGCCCGGCCTGGGTGGCCATCAGGTCCGCGGCGCGGCCCAGCTCGGGCACCGCCAGCAGCGGCAGCAGGGGCTCGGGCGGCATCTTGCCGTTGAGCTTGGCGTGCCGCTCGAACTGGCCGCGCACCTCGCGCAGCAGGGCCTCTTCCTCGGCATCGGCGGGGGCGCTGCCGTCCCCGGCCAGCTCCTCCACCTTGGCGGCGAAGAAGGGCTGCTCCTGGGTGAGCGCGGCCAGGCGCACGCGCCGGCGGCCCTCCAGCAGCACCCGCACCCCGCCATCGGGCAGCTTGAAGACCTGCAGCACCTCGGCCAGGCAGCCCACCTTGTGCAGGTCGCCCTTGCCCGGCTCCTCCTGGGCGGCCTTGAGCTGGGTGGCCAGCACCAGGCGGCGGTCGCGCGCCAGCGAGGCCTCAATGGCCGCGATGCTGCGCGCGCGGCCCACGAAGAGCGGGGCCACCATGTGCGGGAAGACCACCAGGTCGCGCAGGGGCATCAGGGGGATGGGGCCGGCCGGGGCTGGCTTGCGCTTCTGCTTCTTGGGTTCCATCGCGTGCCTCAAATGCGAAGGGGCGGGTTGCTCCCCGCCCCACCGCCGTCCATCCGCTAAGCGCTCTTGCTGCGGCTCTCGTCCAAGACCAGGATCGGCTTCTCCTTCTTCATCACCGCCTCGGCGGTGATCACCACCTCGCGGATGTCGCTGCGGCTGGGGGCCTCGAACATCACCTCCAGCAGGGTCTCCTCCAGGATGGCGCGCAGGCCGCGGGCGCCGGTCTTGCGCTTGGCGGCCTCCTTGGCCACCGCCTTGAGGGCCTCGGGGGTGAAGGTCAGCTTCACGTCCTCCATGCCCATCAGGGCCTGGTACTGCTTGACCAGGGCGTTCTTGGGCTCGGTGAGCACCTGCACCAGCATGCCCTCGTCCAGGTCGTGCAGGGCCGAGACCACCGGCAGGCGGCCGATGAACTCGGGGATCAGCCCGAACTGCAGCAGGTCGTCCGGCTCCACGTGCGCCAGCAGGTCCTTCTCGCTGGCCTTGAGCTTGCGCAGGTCGGCGCTGAAGCCCACCGTCTTCTGGCCCAGGCGCCGGGCCACGATCTTGTCCAGGCCCACGAAGGCGCCCCCGCAGATGAAGAGGATGTTGCGGGTGTCGACCTTGATGTACTCCTGGTGGGGGTGCTTGCGCCCGCCCTTGGGCGGGATGCTGGCCACCGTGCCCTCCAGGATCTTGAGCAGGGCCTGCTGCACGCCCTCGCCGGACACGTCGCGGGTGATGCTGGGGTTCTCGCTCTTGCGCGAGATCTTGTCGATCTCATCGATGTAGATGATGCCGCGCTGGGTGGGCTCCACCTCAAAGTCCGCGTTCTGCAGCAGGCGCAGGATGATGTTCTCCACATCCTCGCCCACGTAGCCGGCCTCGGTGAGGGTGGTGGCATCGGCGATGGCGAAGGGCACGTGCAGGATGCGGGCCAGGGTCTGGGCCAGCAGGGTCTTGCCGGTGCCGGTGGGCCCCACCAGCAGGATGTTGCTCTTGTCCAGCTCCACGCCGCCGCTGGCCTTGCCCTTGTCAAAGGCCTCCAGGCGCTTGTAGTGGTTGTAGACCGCCACCGCCAGGCTGCGCTTGGCCAGGTCCTGGCTGATGACGAACTCATCCAGGGCGGCCTTGATCTCCTGCGGCTTGGGCAGGGCCTGGGGGCCGGCCTCCTGCCTGCGGGCCTTGCGCTCCTCATCCTCCAGGATGTCGCCGCAGAGCTTGATGCACTCATTGCAGATGCTGGCGGAGGGGCCGATGATCAGCCTCCCCACCTCCTCCTGCGGCTTGTTGCAGAAAGCGCATTTCACTTCCCCGCCCTTGCCCGTTCCCGTGCCCGCCATCATGACCTCACTTGCTCTCGGTTTCCTTGTGGCTGCTGATCACGGCATCCACGATGCCGTAGGCCAGCGCCTCTTCGGCGCCCATGAAGTTGTCGCGCTCGGTGTCCAGCGTCACCTTCTCCACCGGCTGGCCGGTGTGCTTGGAGAGCAGCTGATCCATCTTCTCGCGGATGCGGGCCGTCTCGCGGGCCTGGATCTGGATGTCGGTGTTCTGGCCCTGGGCCCCGCCGGAGACCTGGTGGATCATGATGCGGGCGTTGGGCAGGGCGCGGCGCTTGCCCTTGGTGCCGGCGGCCAGCAGCATGGCGCCCATGCTGGCGGCCTGGCCGATGCAGATGGTGGAGACCGGGCACTTGACGAACTGCATGGTGTCATAGATGCCCATGCCGGCGGTCACCGAGCCGCCCGGGCTGTTGATGTAGAGGAAGATGTCCTTCTCCGGGTCCTCGCTCTCCAGGAAGAGCAGCTGGGCCACCACCAGGTTGGCGACATAATCATCGATGGCGGTCCCCAGGAAGATGATGCGGTCCTTGAGCAGCCTTGAATAGATGTCGTATCCGCGCTCGCCGCGCGCCGTCTGTTCCACCACCATGGGGACCAGTGCCATCGTCTCCTCCTCAGTGCCCGGGCAGGCCCGGGGCTTGTGGGTGCTCAGGCCGGGCTGACCTGGGCCTTGGCCAGCACCCAGTCCATGGCCTTGTCATTGAGCAGGCGGGCCTTGATGCCCTGCTCGCGGCCGGTCTCGGCGGCCCACTTGATGATCTCTGCCTCTCCCGCGCGCATCACCTGCGCGAAGCGGGCCATCTCCCTGCGGTACTCCTCATCGCTCACCGTGAGGCCCTCGCGCTGGGCCAGCTGCTCCAGCACCAGGCTCAGGCGGGCCCGCTTCTCGGCCTGGGGCCTCAGCTCGGCGCGCAGGGCGCCCAGGTTGGCCTCGTCGGAGCGGAAGGCCATGTTGCGGCGCTCCAGCTCCTGGCGCTCGCGGTCCACCAGGTAATCCACCTCGGCGTCCACCATCACGCTGGGCACCTGGAAGCCGTGCATGGCATTGAGGGCCTCGCCCGCCTGCTCGGCCAGGGCGGCCTTGCGGGCGCTCTCGGCCTGGGCCTTGAGGGTCTCCGCCAGCTTGGCTTTGAGCTCGGCCAGGGTCTGGTAAGGGCCGCTCTGCTTGGCCAGGTCATCGTCCAGGGCCGGCACCTGCTTCTCGCGCACCTCATGGACGTGCACGATGAACTCGATCTCCTTGCCCGCCAGCTGGGGGTTGGGATGCTCGGCCGGGAAGGGCACCTTGATGACGGCCTTGCCGCCCTTGGCCACGCCCTTGAGGCCCTCCTCGAAGCCCGGCAGGCTGCGCTTGCTGCCCAGCTCCACCGGCACGCGCTCGGCCCGCCCGCCCTCCAGGGCGGTGCTGCCGTCCTTGGCCACGTAATCCACCATCACCAGGTCGCCGTCCTGCGCCGGGCGGTCCAGGCTGGGGCCCAGGGTGGCCTGCTCCTCGGCCAGGCGCTTCAGCTCGGCCTCCACCTGGGCCTCGCCGGGCTCCGCGGCCGGGGCCTTCAGCTTGAGGGAGGCGGCCTCCGCCGCCACGGTGAAGGCGGGCTTCACCTCCACGCGGGCCTTGAAGCTCAGGCTGTTGTCATCGCCGAACTTGAGGTCCTCGATGGAAGGGCGGCCGATGGCGTCCAGCTTGGCCTGCTCCAGGGCCTCCAGGGTGGCCTCCGGCACCAGGCTCTCCAGCGCCTCATGCCGCGCGCTGGCGCCATAGGTGCGCTCCACCACCGCGCGGGGCACCTTGCCCTGGCGGAAGCCGGGGATCTTGGCGCTGCGGCCTATCTGCGCCAGCGCCGCCTCGATGGCCTGGGCCACCTTGTCCTTGGGCACCTCGATCTCAAGGGTGCGCCCCACCGGGCCATTCTCAAGCACCTTCACATTCATCCGGACCCCTCCTGGCTCATTGGAAAATAAGGAAAAAGATTATAAGCACCACCCCCAGGCCTGTCAAGCAAGCCGCCCCCGGCGGGGCTCAGGCTTGGGCGAAGCTGATGCCCATGGCCTTGGCGGCCAGCAGCATGGGATCGCGGGGGCCCACCTTGCGCACCTTGCCGCCCACCTGGGCCAGCGGGATGCTGCCCAGCCGCCCCTGCTTGAGCACCACCATGCGCCCGAAGCGGCCCTGCAGGGCCTGCTCGGCCGCGTGCCAGCCGTAGCGGGTGGCCAGGTTGCGGTCAAAGGCCGTGGGGGTGCCGCCGCGCACCACGTGCCCCAGCACCACGGCGCGGGCCTCGATGCCGGTGAGGCGCTCCAGGCCGTCGGCCACCACCTTGCCGATGCCGCCCAGCCGTATCTTCTCGGGCGAGAGCGGGTTGACCCTGCTGACCACCACCTTGCCGCCCTTGGGCGAGGCGCCCTCGCCCACCACCACGATGCTGGCCTGCCGGCCCTGGCCGCGGCGCTGGGCCACCACCTGGGCGGCCTTCTTCAGGCTGAAGGGCAGCTCAGGGATGAGGATGACGTCCGCGCCCGAGGCCATGCCGCTGTTCAGTGCCAGCCAGCCCGCGGTGCGGCCCATCACCTCCACCACCATGATGCGGTGATGGCTGTCGGCGGTGGTGTGCAGGCGGTCGATGGCCTCGGCGGCGATGGCCACCGCCGTGTCATGGCCGAAGGTCTGGTCGGTGCCCATCAGGTCGTTGTCGATGGTCTTGGGCACGCCCACGATGCGGGCGCCCTTGCGGGCCAGCGCATCGGCCACCGTCATGGTGCCGTCCCCGCCCAGCACCAGCAGGCAGTCCAGCTGATGGCGCTTGAGCGTGGCGATGGCGTCAGCGCTGCGGTCAGCGAAGGCGGGCTTGCCGCCCCGGCCCTCCACCAGAAAGTGGAAGGGGTCGTCCTTGTTGCTGCTGCCCAGGATGGTGCCGCCGCGCTGCAGCAGCCCGGAGAGGTCGTCGGACTTGAGCGGCCGGGTGCGGTCGGTCACCAGGCCTTGGTAGCCGTCCAGGATGCCGGTCACCTCCACCCCGCGCCTGAGCAGCACGCGGGCCGCGGCCCGGATGACCGCGTTGAGCCCGGGGCAGTCGCCGCCGCCGGTGAGGATGCCAGCCTTGCGGAGCTTCGCCATCATCGCCTCGAAAGAGTTGGTGCGAGAGGAGGGACTTGAACCCTCACGGGTTTCCCCACCAGATCCTAAGTCTGGCGCGTCTGCCATTTCGCCACTCTCGCCCTGCGTGAAGATACGACATTCCGCGCAGCTTGTTAAGGACTACTTGCAGATGGCCAGAAGGCAGGGCTCCATTCCCCGGGCCGCCCTTTTCCGCCTGCTTTTTTGCCCTATTCCACATCTTGAAGGGCGTTATTCCACTTCTTTCAAAAGGCCGCGCAGGACACTCGCTAGAATGGATCTCACACCCACAGCTCCCAGGTCCCCATGCGCCGCGCTCTCACCACCATCCTGCCCTGCCTCCTGCTCTTGCCCTTCTTTTGGCTGCTGCGCGCCCGCGCCGCCCAGCCTGAGCTTGCCAGGCCCCAGCTCTTCATCGCGGGCAAGGACATCACCGTGGTGCCCGAGAGCGAGCGCAGCCTGAGCCGCCTGCTCATCGGGCTTGAGCCGCGCGCCCAGGACAGCCCCTACTGCCCCCAGGTCACGCGCGCGGGCCTGCCCGCGGATGAGGTGCGCGCCCTGGACGAGCATCTCTACTGGGTGGACCTGGAGCTGGTGCACGGCGGCCTGCTGCGGCACCTGCCGCCGGAGACGCGCCTGCTGGTGGCATCGCCCGAGCCCGGCGCGGTCAAGGGCGACCTGGGGCACGAGCGCGAGTTCTTTGAGGACTGGCTCAAGCAGCGCCTGGGCTGGAGCAGCAGCCGCATCCAGCGCGTGGTGCGCTTTGGCAAGAGCCCCGCTGAGCTGGAATGGAGCCAGGACTTCAGCCTGGCCCTGGGCTACGATGCCCAGGGACGCCTGGTGCTGGCCCAGGGCTCGGAGGGTGACGTGCCCGGCTACCGCCTGGCCGTGCCGGCCATGGCCACGGCCTTCCCCCAGGATTTCACGGTGTGGCCGCTGCCCCGCGGCGTGAGCGCCGAGGGCGGCGACATGAGCGTGGCCACCCTGCCCTCGGGCAAGCCCTGCCTCATCATCGGCCGCCACCGGGTGCTGGAATACCTGCGCCGCACCGAGCAGGCCTGGCCCCAGGCTGAGGGCCCCAGCGGCGAGCAGGTCGAGCAGGCCCGCCAAGCCTACAGCCAGGCCTATGCCGGCCTGCCGGTCATCATCCTGGCCGAGCAGGCCCTGCGCGAGCCGCAGGCGGTGAGCGATGAGCTCTTCCACCTCGACATGTACTGCGCCTGCTCGTGGGTGGATGGCAAGGCCTGGGCCTTTGTGCCCGACCTGCTGCCCCAGGCCGTGGATGCCAACAGCCGCGCGCCCCTGCCCGCCGACCTGCGGGAGAAGGCGGCCCATGAGATGGACCTGGCCGCTGAGCAGATGAAGAGCCTGGGCTACCAGGTGGCGCGCCTGCCTTTGATGGACCATCCCGTGCGCAGCCCGGCCAACCTGCTGCGCTATCGCGACAGCCAGAACCGCGCCGCCTGCATCCTGCCCACCTTCCCCGACCACCTGCCGGCCGGCGACCCCCAGGCCCTGCAGAACCGCATCCAAGACGCGCTGGGCCGCGACCGCCAGGCCCTGCAAGCCTGGCAGGCCCAGCCTGGCGCGGCCAGCTTCCACGCCGCGGCGGCCGCGGTGGAGGACAGCCTGGGCCTGCTGGCCCGCTCCCTTGAGCTGCCCGATCACGAAGCCGACGGCCAGGTGCGGGCGCTCCAGGCCAGCGGCATCCAGGTGCACACCCTGCCCTGCTTCGTCTGGGGCGCGGGCAGCCTGCACTGCCAGACCTTCCACTGAGCAGCCCCTGGGCATAAAAAAAGGGGGCGGGCCGCTTGGCCCGCCCCCTTTTTTTATGCCCTCCTAAGCCGCCGCGCAGCTCTCGCGCAGCACCAGCTCCACGGGCAGCACCAGCGCTTGGGGAGGCTGGTCCGGCTTCTCGATGAGCTGCATCAGGCGCTGCACGGCCTGCGCGCCCATCTCCCGCTTGGGCACCCGCAGGGTGGTCAAGGGCGGGTGGAAATAGCAGGCCATGTCCACGTCGTCAAAGCCGATGATGGAGATGTCCTTGGGCACGCTGAGGCCCGCCTGCTGGCATTGGCGGGTGAAATGGAAGGCATGGTCGTCATTGGCGCAGAACACCGCCGTGGGCCGCGGCTCCCGCAGCATGGGCAGCTTCCAAGCCGGCTCGTCGGCGGCATAATCGCCGGGCGGCTCCACCAGGCGCACCTGCAGGCCCCGCTGCTGGCAGGCCTGGATGAAGGCGTCGCGCCGCTGGGCAAAGCTCAAGTCATCGGCCGGGCCAGCCAGCATGCCCACCAGGCGGTGCCCCAAGCCGGCCAGATGGGCCGCCGCCAGGCTGGCGCCCTGGGCGTTGTCCGCCTGCACCGCGTTGAGCGCTGCCCCGCGGCTGAAGCAATCCACCCCCACCGCCGGGATGCCGCAGCTGGCCATCTCATCGAGGAAGCCCTGGGGCATGCCGCCCAAGAGCAGCAGCCCATCCACCGACTTCTCGCGCACCATCTTGGGGGCCTGGGCCTGGCCTTCCGCGGCCCAGGGCTGCACCGAGAAGAGCATGTTGACCCCCCGCTCCATGCACTCCGCCTCCACGCCTTCGATGACGCGCGAATAGAAGGGGTTGACGATGATGGTGTCCAGCGGCCGGCGCAGGGCCACCAGGCCCAGGTTGCCGGTGCGCCGCCGGGCCAGGCCGCGGGCCAGGTGGCTGGGATGGTAGTCGATGCGCCGGGCCACCTCCACCACGCGCTGGCGGGTCGATTCCTTCACATCCTTGCGGCCATTGAGCGCCTTGGAGGCCGTGGAGAGCGAGACCCCGGCCAGGCGGGCCACATCATAGATGTTCATGCGCCTCCGATCAGTAGCTCACAGAATCAAGGTACAGGGTGCCATAGAAGGGCGCCTTCACGCCGCTGATGTCAAGCCCCACGCTGCGGACAAGGCCAGCGCCCGGGCCTGCCTTCAAGGCCACCCAGCCGGCCAGGCCGGCCAGGCTGATCGCCGGGCCGGGCACGCAGGCGCCCTGGCTGTCGACGGCCTCCAAGCGGGCCAGGCCGCCGGCCAAGCCCAGGCCCGCGGGCACATAGAGCCAGGCCCGCAGGCTGCGGCCCGCCAGGCTGAGCGGGGAGCTTGAGAGGTCCACCGCCACCCGGCCGCTCTGGGTCAGGCCCTGGAAGGCGCAGGCGCAGGCCAGGCTGCAGCAGCCGTCATGGCTGCGCGCCGAGCTGGCCGCGGCGGACAGGATGCCCAGGCCGGCCGAGGGGTCCACGGCCCAGCCCTGGCTGCCGGCGGCGTCAAAGCCCCATCCGGCCGCGGCCAGCGCCGGGGCCGCGCTGTGCTGGGCCGAGGAGGTGACCGCGATGGCGCCGCTCGAGCGGCTCACCGCGGGGTCCTGCGGGTTGTTGCGGGCCGGGATGTCATACCACAGGGGCAGCCAGGAGGCGAAGGCTGCCTGGGGTGCCAGCAGGAGCAGGGCGAGCGCAAGGTGCTTCATGGTCTCCCTCATGTCAGTAGTTGGCCTTGAGGCCGGCCATCAAGGCGCCGCCCCGGCTCAGGCTCAAGGCGGGCTCCAGCAGGGGCTTGGCATCCAGGGCGGCATCCACCAGCGTGTAGGCGTAGAAGGCGCCGAACAGGGCGTAGAGCACATGGTTGGCCGTGCCCCAGTCCTGGGTGCGGCCATAGGCATCATCGAACTGGGCGCGGCTGCTGTTGCTGCCCAGGCTGCTGTACTCGCCATAGGCGCTCTGGGCCTGCAGGTAGCTGTAAGCCGTGCCCGCCAGGCAGCCCAGGGTGATGGCGCCCAGCGCCAGGCCCTTCTCCGGCTCGCCATTGTAGGCCTGGCCCCAGCCGGGCAGGATAGCCGAGCGCCACAGCGGGGCCCAGCGGTCGCGCGGCCCGGGCAGGTCCTGGCGCGCGCCCAGCTCAGGATGGCTGAGCAGGAAGCTCAGCACCACCGGGTTCTGCGGCTCCAGGGCCAGGCTGCTCAGCAGGGCCTGGCCGGCCTCATCATAACGCCCCTGCTGGTAGAGGGCCTGGCCCAGGCCCTCATAAGCGCGGGCCGCCACGGCTTGATGCGCGGGGCCTGGGCCCAGGTAGAGCAGCCCCCGGTAGGCGGTCTCAGCATCCTGGGCCTTGCCCTGGCTGAGCAGGCCATCGGCCTCGGCCAGCAGGCTGTCCATGGGGCTAGCGGCCGGGAATGAGGGGGCTGGGGCAGCGGCCGCATTCTGGGTGACGGCGCTGGGCGCGGCCATGGGCGCGGGCGCAGGAGGCGGCGTGACTGCCGGCGGCGCCAAAGGCGCGGGCGTGGCATCCTGCGGCATTGGCGGCGCGGCCGGCGCTTCACTAGCCGGGCTCTGCGCTGCCGCGGCAGCAGCCGGAGCCTGCGCCTGGGCGCTCACCGTGGCCAGCCAATCAGCCAGCCCCTTGTTGCTGGGGTCCAGCTCCACGCTCTTCTTGAGCGCGGCGATGGCCTGCTCCTGCTGGCCCTGCTTGAGCAGGCAGCTGCCCAGGCCCTGATAGGCAGCGGCATTGGCCGGGTCCATGGCAATGGCCTTGTTGAAAGCATCCTGGGCCGCGGCAAGGCTGCCCTGGCTATAAAGGCTGGTCCCGGCCTGCACCCAGTGCTGGGCCGAGCTGTCCTCAGCGCAGAGCAGGGCTGGGCAAGCCAGCGCCATGGCAAAGACCAGTGAGCGAATGAGCATCTAAGCCTCAAGCATGAGGATGAAACTCGTATTTTTGCCAGAAAAACTCTAAAATGTTTTCGGGCTTTTGCGCGCGGATAGCGCAAGGGCGCTTTCCGCTGATTATACAAGAGGCCATCTTCTTGGCAACATTGAACTTGCAGTCGACTGAAAGAATATGAAATTGTTGAAGCCAGTCAGCTCCGCCCTTTACCGGGTGATGACCGCTGACAGCCACCTGCCATCATGCTGCCCGCCTTGGCTGGAATCTGCCAGCAAGCGGATGATGTAATAGCCTGAAGCGCAGCGCGCGCCATAGTTGTTGTCCCCGGCCCAGATGAACTTGTTCGGGCCGCGCTTGCAGGGCTGCTGCATTGTGCGCACCTTTTCGCCAGCCACATTGTAGACCGCCAGCCGCACCTGCGCATCTGCCGAGAGCTTGAACCAGATGGTGGCCCTGTCGCTGAAGGGGTCTGGGTAGACGCCCGGGCCCGGCGCCATGATGAGGGGCGGCACGTAAGTGTAGACCACCGGGCTCTTGGTGGCAGTGACCGAGATGGTGGGCGATGCGGTGAAGGTGAGGCTGGCCGTGGGCGACGCGGTGGCCGTGCGCGTGGCGCTAGCAGTGGGGCTGGCCGTGCGCGTAGCCGAGAGCGTGGGAGTCTGCGTAGGCGTTGCGCTGCCGCTGGGCGTGGGGCTGGCGGTGCTGCTCTGCGATGCCGTGGCCGTGGCCGAGGAGGAGGCCGAAGCCGAGGGCGTGAGCGTCTGGCTGGGCGTGGCCGTGGCAGTGGCCGAGGCCGAGAAGGAGGCCGAAGCCGAGGGCGTGAGCGTCTGGCTGGGCGT
>Ga0326728_10019259_pt1 | contig 13273 bp, 14 predicted proteins | sample MB3enrmetagenome_FD_207602 | JGI IMG/M metagenome (GOLD analysis project Ga0326728, IMG submission 207602) | Lab enriched peat soil microbial communities from McLean, Ithaca, NY, United States - MB31MN | ecosystem: Environmental > Terrestrial > Soil > Wetlands > Peat | place: USA: New York...
TGGGCTCGAATTGCTGGCTGCAACTGGCCAGCAAGCCGGTCATGCGGCGCACTCCCAACCACCTGCACTGGGATCGAATGGAGCAACCGATAGCAAGCTCAGGGAAATTGGGCTATGCCGGTCGTCATCGACTCCCCGGCTGCTCAGGACGACGGTGTTGTGGCGATGCAGCCGGTTCTTGCCGGGTGAATAGAATGGGTGGAACACTCTGAAGGGAACGTGCCGGAAGAATCGCCGCAGGAACTTGGTTGCGTCCATCGTCATTACGCCTTGGCAAATCGGTCTTCCTCAAAGCTGGGAGTGAGATGGCCTGCTTGACGGTCTGGCTGAACGGCAAGCTGATCGCTGGCTGGCGCTCCGGCTATAATGGGTGGCGGCTCAAGCTCGTGCCCTTCGTCATTATGGGCAACGTCAACCAGCTCACGATTCGGCTCGATCATCCGCTTGATTCGTCACGCATCGAGCGTCAAGGCGCACGGCCTTATGTAGGTAGCCGGGAATCATAATCATTGCAAAGGTCCGTGCGTATGTTTTGGATGATGGACAAGACTTCGATTGGATGCGCTCCATCCGGAATTCCGGCCAAGGTGATCGCATGAGACTGTTCCTTGCTATCGCAGCGCTGTCAGGGATCATGGCTGCCGAATCGGCGGCCTGCGCGGGCGAAACGGCTGTCTCGGTTTCGTCGCAGAATGGGAAGGGCAGCTTTGCGTTAATTCAGAATGGCCGCCCGTCGGACATCTTGATTGACGCGACCGCCGACTCCGCCGTGAAGCATGTTTCCGATAGCTTCGCCGGCGACCTGAAACGCGTGAGCGGGCAGGCGCCGCGGCTCCTCGAAGATCTCGGGCAAGCGAATGGCGATCTCATCATCATCGGCGTGCTCAATCAGAGCCCGGTGATCGACGGATTGGTGCGCGGGGGCAAGATCGAGGCGAGCGATATAGACGGGCAGTGGGAGGCCTATCGCCAAATCGTCGTCGACAATCCTTTCCCCAAGGTGCCACGGGCACTGGTGATCGTGGGTGCGGATCGGCGTGGCGCCGTTTACGGCGCCTACGATATCTCTGAGAAGATTGGTGTTTCGCCGTGGCACTGGTTCGCCGACGTGCCGGTAGAGCGGCGATCCAATGTCTTCCTCACTGCCGGATCCCGGCGCGATCAGCCCAGGGTGAAATATCGCGGATTCTTCATCAACGATGAGAATCCGAGTTTTAATGGGTGGGCAATGAAGCACTTCGGCGGGATCAACTCTCGCATGTACGAGCATGTCTTCGAGCTCGATCTGCGTCTCAAGGGCAATTATCTCTGGCCTGCGATGTGGTTGCCCAAAGCGTTTGCCGTCGACGATCCGCAGAACATGGTGCTGGCCGACGCGATGGGCGTCGTAATGGGCACCTCGCATCATGAGCCGATGATGCGAGCGCAGGCTGAGTGGCATCGGCATACCGACGAGGGCGTCACCGGGGGCAAGTGGGATTACACGACCAATGCCGCCAATCTACGGGCGTTCTGGCGCGGCGGCATCGAGCGGATGATGTCCAAGGGCGGCGGCCAGTCCTATGAAAGTGTGGTCACGATCGGCATGCGCGGTGACGGCGACGAGCCGATGGCCGAGGGAACCGCCACGCAGTTGCTGGAGACGATCGTCGCTGACCAGCGCAAGATCATTGCCGATGTTACCGGCAAGCCCGCCGACCAGACTCCGCAGATGTGGGCGCTCTACAAGGAGGTTCAGGATTATTACGACCACGGCATGAAAGTGCCCGACGACGTCATTCTGCTGTTCGCCGACGATAACTGGGGGCAGATTCGGCGGCTTCCCGAGGCCGGGGCCGAGCGCAAGGGCGGATATGGCATCTACTATCATTTCGATTATGTCGGGGCTCCCCGGAACTACAAGTGGATCAATACCAACCAGATCGAGAAGACCTGGCAGCAGATGGATCTGGCTTATGCGAGCGGCGCGAGGACATTGTGGATTGTGAATGTCGGCGACATCAAGCCGATGGAGTTCCCGCTCAGCTTCTTCATGAAACAGGCCTGGAACCCGGAGGCGATGACGCTGGACGCGCTCAACCGCTATCCCGAGGAGTGGGCTCGTGAGACCTTCGGGCCGATGCAGGCGAGCGCCATTGCCGATCTGGTTACGCGGTATAGCCAACTGGCGGCGCGGCGAAAGCCTGAACTGATCGATGCCGGCAGTTTCAAGTTGGGCGAGAGCGCAGGGGACAAACTGGATGGGGGTGAGTTCGGCACGATGATCGCCGAGTGGAAGGCGCTCGAACTGGAGATGCGCTGGGTCAAGGCTATGCTGCCGCAGAACCAGCGCGACGCCTATTTCCAGTTGGTCGAGCACCCGATCCTCGCCCTCTCGAACCTCTACCACCTCTACTACGCCGTGGCCTGGAACCGACGGCTTGCGGAGGCGAACGACCCTCGCGCCAATGTCTTTGCCGACCGCGCAGAGGCCGCGTTCCGCCGCGACCACGAGATCACGAACGCCTACCATGCGCTGAATGGCGGCAAGTGGGACGGCATGATGCTGCAGACCCATATCGGCTACACCTACTGGCAGGAGCCTCGCCAGCAGGTGATGCCAGAGGTGAAGCGCGTCCCGTCAAATGGAGCGGCTCCGACCGTAGTCTTTCTGCCTGTCTCGACCAGCCTTCGGATCGCCCGGCAGCAAGATGTCATTGCGATCGAGGCGCCCCATTATGCGCGGGCCGTGGGCGGAAAGGGCCTGACGTGGCATACGATTCCTCACCTGGGCCGCACGCTTGGCGCGGTCACCGCTTTTCCCCAGGGGCGTGCGCCGACGACGGTGCAGGATGGCGTCCATCTCGAATATGACGTGACACTGAAAAAGCGCGGGGATTTGGCAGTCCAGCTGATCATGGCGCCGACGCTCGACCCCACCGGCAAAGGCACTCTCCAGATTGGCCTCTCTGTGGACGGAGGAGCCGTCCAGACGCTCACCGACCGGCTGACGCCCGCGCCGAACGAGACCGTCACTCAAGAGCAGCGGGACTGGAACCAGGCCGTCGAGGACAATGCCCGTGTCCTGCGGGCAGGCTTCCCCGGCATCGAGGCAGGCAGGCACGTCGTCAAGGTCTGGCGTCTCGATGGTAACGTAGTTCTCCAGAAGCTGGTGATAAGCCACGGGCCTATCCCGCCAACCTATCTTGGCCCGGCGGAAACTGAACCGTTCCATTCCAACTGAAAGAGGCTTCGGAGCCTGAAATGGCCGCGCATCAGGCAGCGCTCCAGTAGCAGGAATGCGCGAAGATGACAGGAACTTCGGGGGTGTCGAAGCCGGCGCCTCTGTCCCAATCCCTGGTTTGCAGGCGATTCGCTCGGAACTTCAGGATTCGCGACGCCGGTTACAAATTGCTCAGCGCTTCTCGCGGAGCGACTTTGCCATTCCTGCCTCGACTGAGAGCAGGATCGATTGGGAGATGGGGGCGAATTGCCCCCATCTCCCAATCGCTTTTGAACAATGGACGCAATCCCCCTCTTCCATTAAGCACCCGGCCCGTTCTCACGAGGCCGACGAATCGTCGTCGACCGCGGGGGAATCATCTGCCGGAGCTTCTTCGGCCGGGGCATCGTCCACCGGAGCTTCGTCTGCAACGGCGGCGCTGTCCTCCGGGCCCAGCGAATCGCCGAACTCGCCCGCTTCGCCAGCATCGTCGGCACTCCCCTGTTCGCTTTGCGCTGCGTCGGAGTAGAGTTCGGCGTCGGCCGCATCGTCGGGATTTCCGGAAGTATCGGTGGCGTAACTCTCGGCGGTCTGCGCGTTCTCATCGGCGGTCTGCTGGTCCCAGTTGGCCCAGCTTTCGTCCTGAGACGCTTGCCAGGTCTGGTCGGTGTTGTCGGGGCCTCCCGCGTTGGCCAGATCCTCCGAGGCTGAATAAGCTTGCTCAGCATCGTCCTGCGCGGTCGCGAAGTCGCCTGAGGCGGCGGCCTGTCCCTCTGCCTGCTCGTCCTGCTGGAGCGATTGCTGGGCGTCGCTTGCGGCGTCAGACTGAGCCGGAGGATCAGGGTCAGTCGTGTCGGTGTCGGGATCAGCGGTTGCTGCGTCGGGGTCGGCAACGGCGGCGTCAGGATCAGTCGCGTCGGCGGCGGGATCAGCGGTTGCGGCATCAGGATCGGCAACGGCAGTGTCAGGATCGGCAGCGGTGACGTCGGGATCGGCGGCGAACCCGGCCGTCGAATCGTCGGCGCTGGGCTCAGCCCCGGTCGAATCCCCAGTGTCCGTGGGGTCAGTCGCGAATTCTTCGCCGGCTGCAGGGGAATCGGAAATCGTATCCGCCGCGCCTAAAGGCTCATCGGCCACCGCCGCTGCCGCGCCTGCATCCGTGGGGTCTATCGCGCTCGCTTCGCTGCCGGCTGCTGAGGAATCCGCGCCGGGTTCCACCACAAACACTTCTTCCACCACTCCTTCTGGAGTTGTAACCGGATCGGCGGAGTTGTCGCCGCTCCCGAACGGATCGAGGATGACGTCAATAATCTCTTCCGCCACCGATTCGTTGCCGGAGGAATCTGTGGTGCTGGTTGCGTTCGCGGCCAGTGTGCCGGAGTCGTCGGGCACAATTACTACGACTTCATTCGTGGGATCGTCTGGCATAACTCAGTCTCTCTTTCCCGGTCTCCCGGCTTATTCTTGTTCGGCGGCAGGCGCCGCCGATGCATCTGATTCTGTTTCTGCGCCGTCAGGCGCCGGCGGAGGAGCAGCTGGCTTGGGGCGCAACGTAATCACGGTTTTACATTGAGGACATCGGACATTCTGTGACGATTTGCCGCGCAAGACGGCAAGCGGAACCCGCATGGCGGCCTGGCACTTGGTGCAAACAACCCGGATGGAGTCGGTTGGTGTTGGCGACGGGGCAGTTGTTGGGCGCGGCGCGGGCGCGGCAGCTTGAGAAAGCGGCGCCGGCTTCGGCTGAGCAGCGGTTTGCTTGCGGACGGACTGCACATACTGGCTCCAACGCATGAGTTCGGGCTCGCGCGCCGACTGGCCGAGCAGCCGCAAGCGCCGCGTGGTGTACATCGAGGAAGAAGTCGTCATTTCGGAAAGACGCGTCATCTGGTCGTCGCTTGCATCTTCCTGCTTCATCCATTCCTCGATGTTCACTTGTTTCAGCAGCCGGGCAGAGCGGATGGACCAGGCCAGCAGAACGCGTCGCGCAAGGGCCTCGCTACCCACGGCGAGCAGCCCGGCGCGGTCGGCGGTGATCTCCGATTGCCGCGCCCACGCCAGCAGCGGCAGTTCCACCGTGCCCTGAATCAATTGCATGGGGTGGATGGCGTTGATCAGTCCATTGGAAAGCAGGCCGTGCATGGCGGCGGAGTCGCCCGCGATGAAACGAGTCACGGTCTTCCAAAGAGCATGGCCGGCGCGGCAGTGCCCCATCTCGCGCGCCAGCACAAAGAGCATTTCATCGTTCTGGAAGTTGTTGAGGATGGCCGTGCCCAAAACGATAAATGCACTGCTGTCGGAGCCGAAGGTATAGGTGTTCCACTGGGAATCTCCCGAAACATACACATCGGGCAAAATGGGCAAGCCCACAATGCGCGCAGCCAGAACCGCCTGCTTCCACACATCGGGCAACTGCCTGGGGCCGAGGCGGATGCCGTTGAAGGTCGATTCGATCCAGGGGCGGCCCACCTTGTCGGAGGCGGAGCGCACAATCGAGTGGAGCGCGGGAATCTTCTGCAATCTGGTCATCGCCTGGCCGTCCTGCGCCCACAGGAAAACCGAGCGATCGAGCTGGTAACCGGGAACCATCGGGCGCAACCATCCGCATTGAGTGCAGACATCCTCCGCGAGGCTCAGGCCAACCCCGTTGCCGCCGCAGAGCTTGCAGAAGGCGGGTTGGTTGGGGGCATTGAGCGGCGGCCCGGTTGGCGCAGGCGGCGGCGCGGAAGGCACGGACGGAGTCTGTTCCCCGGCGGGTGGGGCGACCAGCGGGGTTCCGCACCGCGTGCAAAATGCCGATCCCGGAATTCCGGGTCCGTGCCCCTGCGGGCAAACCAGTTGAAGAGCGGTGCTGCCCAAGGCACTTCCCTTTCCGGTCGCGCTCGCGACCCTTAGGTCTGTGACCAAATGATTTCGTACTTTGAATTCAAACTATCCCGGGTCCCAAAATCGGAGCACCGAGAGTTGGTACAACTTCATGCGGTCACAGACCTAGTGACCTGCGAACTGCATCAGAGAGAGCTTGAAGATCCAGCTCATGAAATAAAAGGCCGTGGCAGCATACACCGCCTTGGTGAAATGCGCACCTTCAGCAATACGCCGGAACGAGATGCGCAGCCACAGGAGATAGATCGCTGTCGGGATCGTGGCCACAGTGCCAAAGAATGCGAAAAGGCCAAATGGATTGGCGAGAAACGCCTTCCAGAATTGGAACCTGATTGCGTACGCAAAGCAGGTGGTAAGCCCGCAACTGGGGCACGGCAGATGTGTCACCAGCAGAAAGTAGCATGGTGGCAGCCCAAGCTGGGTGTGCGTCCCGTAGCCGCACGGCGCGGGCTTGAGCCAAAGAGCTGTGGCGAGCACGCCGCAGGCGGCCGCGAGCAAAGCAACGGCAACCGATTTGTCGGCCCGGTTGTACACGCGGCAACTCCGGACAAGCTAAAAGCGATGCAGCCCTACCAGGCCCATATACGCGCAAATTCCGACGATAAAGAGAGCCAACCCAACGATGTTCAGGTAGAAGGCTACCTTGGCCGTCGATTCGTCCAGTTGCGGAGCCCGCCCGGCGGCGATATCATCCATGTCCTTCTTCGCGAGGAAGACTCCGATTACCCCGGTGACCGGCCCGCAGCAGAACAGGGCTGCAATACCCAGTCCAAGAGCCCATTTGGTATTGTCACCCATCACCTTGGCTGCGGGAAGCTGCGGCGGATAACCGCTCGGGGGCGGCGGGTATGCGCCCGGGGGAGGGGGATATGCGCTCGGGGGCGGTGGATAGGCACTCGGGGGCGGAGGATAAGCGCCCGGGGGGGGTGGATATGCACTGGGGGGCGGAGGTTGAGGAGCGGCAGGCTGCTGCCCCCCCGGCGACGAAGAACTGTCAGCGGGAGCAGCGGGTTGTTGAGCGGCCAGTGGCGCTCCGCACTTACCGCAGAAAGCGGAATCCGAAGGATTTGTCCCGGCGCATCGTGGACATCTGACATCGCTCATCGTATTCACCTTGAAACTGCTTGAAGAAACTCGGAACGCAATGGATGCACACGCCACGACTGCCCGGCGCCAACCTCGCAAACGGGCGGCGTGCGCACCCTCTACTACTTCTGCTCAACCCTGGGGGAGTTCAAGACAATGGATGAAGACCAGAGCGATGCTACGAAGCTCGCCAACCGGGCGCAGTGACGGCGGTCACTTCGCCAGCCATCCAAGCAAGATGCCTTGCCCTCGATCGCTGCCCTCGCGACTGGCGAGGCCCGCGCCGTTCGCCACCTCGGAGGATACCCGAAGCTCTGGGAGTAGTATCTCAGCAGGTTGGTCCTGCTGACCGCGCTTCCAAACCTCATCCGAGGGACTCTCATTGGCAGCCGGTCAACGGTCTGGGGTTTGCCCCGTCTAATGGAATGAAAGTGTGTCCCCACTTGAACCCTATGCGAAATCGATCTGCTTTTTGCCTTGCCGTATCGATGCTGGCCCTGGCGTGCGTGCCCGTGACCAGCCCAGCCCAGCAACCCGCTAGCAATCAACCGGTCGCGACCTTGAAGATTCAGGCGCGAGAGGTGGTGCTGCCCGTGACGGTGCGCGACAAGAAGGGCGCGCTGGTAACCAGCCTCAAGATCAGCGACTTCACGCTGACCGAGGACAGCCGGCCGCAGACCATCAAGAGTTTTACGCGGGAGTCGAACCTGCCCTTCCGGCTGGGTCTGCTGGTGGATACCAGCCGCAGCGTCTCCGGAGCCATGGAAGAGGAGCGCAAGGCGGGGGGCAAGTTTGTCGACCTGATGCTGCCCGCCGATCCCAAGGCCGCGGACGCCAAGAAGGATGAGGCGTTTCTGATCCACTTCGACCGCGAGGTTGAGCTGCTGGAGGACTTTACCAACTCGCGCGACAAGCTGCACCACGAGCTGGATGAGATGGGGCCGACGCGCGCCGCTCAGAACGACTCGCAGGGTCCGGAGACCAGCGGGGACGACCGCGGCAGCGGGGAAACGCGAGTCAGGCACGGCGGCGGCACGCAGCTTTACGACGCGATTTATCTGGCCTCGGACGAGCTGATGAAGCCCAAGGATGGACGCAAGGCGCTGGTCGTCTTCTCAGACGGAGTGGACCGCGGCAGCAAGGAGACGCTGAACGACGCGGTAGATGCAGCGGACCGGGCCAATGTGGCCGTTTACACCATCTACTTCAAGGGCGAGCAGGAGCGGCCCGCGGGCGCCGGCTACCCCGGCAGCGGCGGGCGGCGCGGCGGCATGGGCGGCGGAGGTTATCCCGGCGGCGGGGGGGGTGGAGGCTACCCCGGCGGTGGCGGCGGTTATCCAGGCGGCGGCGGTCAGCGGCGCGGCGGCGGCGGCCAGACCCAGCCGGGAGTGGACGGCAAGAAGATCATGGAGAAGATTGCCACGCGCACCGGAGGCCGGTACTTCGAGGCCAAGGGTAAGGACAAGCTGGACGAGATCTACGGCCAGATCGCCGAGGAGCTGCGCGGGCAGTACCTGCTGACTTATACGCCGGACGTGGTGGACAACGACGGCGGCTTCCACAAGATCGCGCTCAAGGCCAACAAGGACGATCTGCTGGTGGTGACGCGCGAAGGCTACTACGCGCCGGGCGGGGACGCGAAGTAGGGATCGCCTCACTTTGCTTCATTGCTGAAGATGCAAGGGCTTGATTCGAGGCTCCGCTTGATTCAGAGTACACTCCGCCGCCCGGCTATCAGGTTGAAGATCAGAACGATCACCGCCAATACAAGCAGAAGGTGAATGAGGCCGCCGGCAACATGGAAGCTGAAGCCCAGGAGCCAGAGAACCAGAAGAATTACGAACAGTGTCCAAAGCATAGTTACTCCTTCGCCGCGCCGCGGGCGCATGAGAACTGCAAACCTTCCCAGGCGTCCGCGCATTGGCAATTGACTGCTGTTAGTTGGAAGCGATGGCCTGAGCCTTTGCGTCTCTGACCGCATCGAGGAACGCGCCTGCCGAAGCCGGCACGGCTATTTCGCCGCGCAAAATGCGGCCCGTGGAGATGTCATGGCCGTAGATGGCCTCGGTGGAGTCGTCGTCGCGGCGAATGGCGGCGCCGGTCAACGTGAGTCCGGCGAAAGCGCCCCTGGCGCGCGAGTAGGTCAGCACTTCGGTTTCCAGCTTCCAATCGGTATCGGCGGAAGCGTGACGTCCAACCGGTCCGGCTGCCGCTGAAGCATCGCCGCCCAGCTGGAAGTTACTGTTGATCAAATGCTCCATGCCCCGGTCGTTCTGGATGATCATGACCAGGTCAACTCCTTCGACGCCGATCTGCAATCCCCAACTGCCGCCGGTAATGGTAAAGAACGCCGGTGCGCTCCAACCGTTTGCGGTCCGGCAGGTGGCAACGCCTCTGCCATTCTCCGCGCCAAACACAAAGCCGCCCTTGAGCATATGCGGCACCACAGCCACGCACTTTGCATGTTCCAGAACTTCCTCGGGAATGCCTCTATCCGGCGCCGACATGATCTCGTGCAGCACCGCGCCCGCATGATCCAGCCGGTCGACCGTTGCTTCGCGACCGGATGCTGCCCAGCACATGCTCGACATGCCGAGTATGGCCACAAACGTCATAAGTTTCTTCATGCATCTCACCTTTTCTACCCATGCGCAGCGTCACTTGCTTTACGCGCATTTGAGGCGCACAAGGTATCTCTCACACTAGAGGCATGGCATGACGCTGTCTGAGCAAGAACGCTCATGAGGCGATGAGCGCGCAACGCCGGGCAAGCCCGGATTGAAAAACATCTTTCCAAAAGTGAGCAAAAGAGGACAGACCGCCCCCCTCCCCGGATTCAAGCTGGCACTACGTGTCGGTGTAAGGAAACGGCAATTGTGCATCGCTTCGATCTTCTCCTTGATTGCTTCCGGCAATAGAAGGCTCCGGCGATCGCCGATGATTCCGATTCATCGGCGCAAGTGCTTTGCAAGCCGCGTTGCTTGGCGCTTGCGCATCCTCTCGCAATCTTCGCGTCATCGCCTCGCGCGTGAGGAGACCTTTCCATGGCTTCACTTGAGCATCGCACCTTCGATACCGCCGCCTTTCTGGCCAATGCTGGACTGGGACGCAGAATCGTTGAACTGAATCCCAAGGGGACCTTCTTTTCGCAGGGAGACCCAGCAGATTCCGTCTTCTATCTACAGAAAGGCCGCGCAAAAGTCAGTGTCGTTTCAACAGCAGGCAAGGAGGCCACCATCGCTCTTGTCTCAGCGGGTGAGTTTGTCGGAGAAGGGGCGCTCGCGGCGGTGCCTGGGTTGCGCTTGTCCACTGCCACAGCCGTCACTGACTGCTCGGCGCTCCAGATAGGGCGGGAGGAGATGGCCCGGGTGATGCACGCCGAGCCTGATTTCTCCGACCTGTTCTTCAAGTATCTGCTGGCCCGCAGCATGCGCACGCAGGCCGATCTGGTCGACCAGCTCTTCAACTCCAGCGAGAAGCGCCTGGCGAGAGTTCTCCTTTTGATGGCAGAGTTCGGTCTTCCCGGCGAGCCCGAAAAGCTGATTCCGAAGATATCGCAGGAGACTCTGGCGGAGATGATCGGCACAACCCGATCGCGCGTCAGCTTTTTCATGAACCGGTTTCGCGAGCACGGCTTTATTGAATATAAGGACCGCATTCGCGTGCACAGATCCCTGCTGAACGTGGTTCTGCACGATCAATTGCCCGACGACACCCCAGAGAAGCCGCCGATTACGGCACTCCGGGCGCGCAAGACGAGACCGGCCAGCGAATCCTCGGCAACTCTGTGCTGATTTGAACAGCCTTGCCGCCCGGTCAATGGCATACTCGTTCCAATTCCCTGAGCGATGCTCCAGAGGGGGTAAGAGATGCCCAATGCGCATGGAACACTCCTCATTGTCGACGACGAGCCCAAGATTCGCATGTCGATTTCACAGGTGCTCACTGAAGTCGGCTACAGTGTGCGATCGGCCGAAGACGGCTTTGCCGCCTTGCGCGAGATACGAAACGAAGTTCCCAAGCTGCTTCTCTCCGATCTGAATATGCCGGGCATGTCGGGCTTCGAGTTGCTCTTCGTGGTGCGGCGCCGCTTTCCCGCCATCCGGACGATCGCCATGAGCGGTGCGTTCTCCGGCAACGAGGTGCCTTCCGGAGTTTTCGCCGATGCGTTTTATCAAAAGGGCAGCAGCACTCTCGCCCTGTTGCGGATCATGGAAGCATTGCCCCAATTGGAGCGCCATGCATACCAGCCCACGAGCTCCGATCCGCCTGTGTGGATTCATCGCGGCACACACGACGTTTCCGCGGGTGCTTCCGTAACGATCGCCTGCCCGGAGTGCCTGCGGTGCTCTCCCCAGACCCCAGCCACTGGCGACCTGAAGCGCGGAACCCGTTGCATTTATTGCGGAACTCCGATTCCCTGCGCAACCGTGCAGCCGGCAGATCGGATGTCTTTGCATGTTGTTCCGCGGAAAACCTCAACGGTAATACCCTTTCAGCGCAGCGCGTCCAGCGCCCGTTACTAAAACAGAGAAAGAGCGAACGATGCGGACTATCGCCGAACGGAATATGCTGCTGCGCGCACGCACCGAACTGCCCAACGGCCTCAGCCTGGCGACAGAAGAGTTTCGCGAGGGCTGGAACTTTGTGAAAACCGTCAACGTTCAGCGGCTGGAGAAGAGGATATTGATGCGGGGATGGAACTTCATCAAGATTCCCGATGAATCGCTGCGCAGCGGTGTTGGAGATACATCGCAGGAAGCGATCGCCAGCGCGCTCAAGCTGGCGCTTCGCCGCATTGGCGCACGCTTCAACGCCGCGGAAGTGGAACATATCGAGTTGACGCAATATCCGTGGTTCTTTCTGGCCAGGGTCAGAGTCTATCCATTCCGTATTCAGCAAGGCGCGGCGCTGCCGGCGTCCAACGAATTCCTGCCTGCTCCGAGCGTCCAGCAAGGGCGCCTGCCGCAGCACGCAGCCGCCCTGTTCCCGTCCTTTGGCAGCGCCATGCCCCTGCTCAAGGAAATGCTGATCTCATCGCGAACAGCTCAGGTTCCCTAAGTCGGATGGAATCTACAATAACCACTTTATTCTGAATGCTTTCTACTATCTCCAAATGGAGGGGGATTCTGGAGCCGACGGTCAGACTTGAACTGACGACCTGCTGATTACGAATCAGCTGCTCTACCAACTGAGCTACGTCGGCCTGCTGCTCCTCCGATTGTATCGTTGCGCTGGCGGAAGGTAAAGCTCGGCTCTGACGGCTGCGCAGCCGGCGTCGCCGTCCTGCCCGGGGCAAATCGGCTATACTGCCGCTCATGCAAACAAACCCGGCCGAAGACTGGCAAAGTCTCACGGAACACTACCGCGAGATGAGCGACGGAGAATTGCTACAACTGGCGGCGGATTTCGTCGATCTGACCGAAACCGCGCAGCAGGTTCTGCGCAGCGAGATGAGGAGCCGCGGCCTGGGTGAGCCGCGAGCGGCGGGCGAAGCGCCAAGGGGGGCCGGTCCTTCCGCGCCTCCACGATGGGCCAGCTCGGTCGATCCGGATACCGGCGAGATCGAATCCCGCGTCCCGGACGGAGATGAGGAGGACGATTCTCCGGTGGACTACACCTGGAAAACGCTGCTGTGCGAGTGCAACGACCAGGAACAGGCGTGGCAAATATACGAGGTGTTGAGGCGAGCAGGGATTGAGAGCTGGATTGAGCAACCGGGATCGCGCTACTCCATCGGCGTCAGCTATCCACGCGTCCTGGTCGGCGCCGATCAGCTTGAGGAGGCGCGAGAAGTTGCCGCCAGGCCCATCCCGCAAGAGATCGTAGAACAATTCCGCACAGAGACGCCGGAGTTCGAACCGCCCAAATGTCCTGAGTGCGGCGCCGAAGATCCGGTGCTTGAGAGCGCGGAGCCGGCCAATGCATGGCTCTGCGAGGCCTGCGGGAACCAGTGGACAGAACCGGCAGCAGAGCCGGGTGGGAGCCCGGATGAGGCTGAGCGATGAGCTCCCAGAAGACGGAAAGAGCCGCCCGGCAACAGGGCAGCTCTCTCCTCAGGGAGAATAGTTCCAACGGAGGCAAAGCCATCAGAACTTT
>Ga0326728_10019260_pt1 | contig 13273 bp, 3 predicted proteins | sample MB3enrmetagenome_FD_207602 | JGI IMG/M metagenome (GOLD analysis project Ga0326728, IMG submission 207602) | Lab enriched peat soil microbial communities from McLean, Ithaca, NY, United States - MB31MN | ecosystem: Environmental > Terrestrial > Soil > Wetlands > Peat | place: USA: New York...
CCTCCCCCCTCCGGGTGCTCGTGACCTCCGACATCGCCTCCGAGGGTGTGAATCTGCACCACCAGTGTCATCACCTCCTCCACTTCGACCTGCCGTGGTCGCTAATCACCCTGGAACAGCGCAATGGACGAATCGACCGCTACGGGCAGCTCCACCCGCCCGAGGTTCGCTACCTGATCTACGACCCTGCCAACGCTGAGATTGCATTGCAAGTGATGTTCGGGTCGTCGCGAAACTCATCGAAAAAGAGAACGCTGCCCACAAGGCCCTTGGAGATGTCGGGTCGATCATGGGTCTCTACAGCGAGTCCGCCGAGGAGGATGCCATCATCGCAGCTCTTCGCGAGCGCACCGAGGCGGAGAGGGCGCAGGCCTTCGAAAAGGCGACCCCGACGACCAGGATGTTCGATCCGTGGGCTTTTGCTGGCCTTGTATCCGCGCCGAACAACGTGTTGGCAACACCCCAAGTCGATACAGAACCGCTACCGGCGGTGTTCCGTACGATTGACGATTATGTCATCGCCGGCCTTCGACTGATCTACGGCGACCTCAGTAGGATCGGCTGGGAAACCGACGGTTCGGTAATCAGCTTCGAACCCCCCAGCGACCTCTTTCGACGCCTCGGCGCTCTTCCGCAGTCCTATCTGCGTCAGCGCAACATAGGCGGTCGACTTCGCCTGACCACAAATGCGGCCACGGCTAATCGCTATCTCGCACGGGCCTTGAACGCTAAGGGAGACAGTGATGCCACCGGTACGGCATGGCCCGAAGTCCACTTTCTAGGACCTCAACACCCGGTCCTCGACTGGCTGGCCGACAAGCTCCTGTACCGTGTCGAACGCAACGAGGCCATAGCCATCCCCTGTGATGTCGACGCGCCAACGGTCCTCGTGTCGGGCGTGTGGTCCAACAAGCTCGGCGAACCGATCGCTGAAGCATGGCTTGCTGCCACCGTCGAAGGTGGTCTTACCACCTTTTCTGACCTGTTCGAGACTCTTGCTCGAGCCGGAGTCGCCGACGCAATGGTGAACCCGGCCTGGGAAGGCGACCCTGGTGACGTTGAGAAAGACCTACCGACCGTGGTCAACGCCGTCGAGGCCAACCTAGCCGACAAAATGGAGGCGCCGTTGGCCCTTGTTAATGAACGGCTCTCAGAGACGCGCAAGCGGCTCGAACGCTGGCAGACCGAGGCACGCGTGGTCGCCGAGACCATGAACTCAGAGGCGAGTCGCCGTCGACGACTGACAGACATCGAGCGGGTCACGCACCAGATCGAGGCCCTGATCGCCAACCAGACGCCGGCGTCGTCACCATTGATCCGCGTCATCGGCGCGCTGGTCCCGAGGAACTGAGATGCTCCGGCGCTCACAAAACCTGGCGCAGGACGCGAAGAGCCTTCCCGCCATTGTCAACCATGGCTACTTCAGCGACTACTTTCTTGCCTACCGGCTTGATGCAGGCCTCACGGATCTCTACAAGAGCTGGGATGTGCGCGAGCGAGAAGGCCTCCCCACGGCGCGAACCCGCATGCGCAGTTTGGTCAATGCGTTCGACAAGTTCCGCGTGGATGCGGCCCTCACCTCTCCTGAGACTCGAGACAACGAGGCCGGGCTCAATGTGAAGATCCTTCCTGTCGATGGCGTCGCCGCCCTCCGTGACCTCAACGATGGAGTGCTGACTGCCCTCGGCTGGATACCCGAACGCGGCCAGGTTGTGGCCCTGACGTCGGGTGAGAAGGTGATCCGAGTCCCGGTCGCCTTTCGATGTGACACACCGACCGGTCTGCTCCTTCTCGCCGTCGATGCCGTCTTTGCCACCGACCCCGCTACCGTGGTCGCCGACAAGACCGCTGTGTCCGGAACCCTTCTCGATCCCGTTCTTGTCGGCGACAAGCCCGAAGGACGGACTGTCCTCGAGGCAGCGCAGCTCATCTTTACCGCCGACGATCCACCCAACTATCTTCTCGCCTGTTCCGGTGGCTCGATCACACTCCTCGACCGCGACCGCTGGGGTGAGGGCGTCTACCTGGCGGTAGATCTCGATGACGCTGTCGCCCGCAACGACGCCCGGGCGCAAGGGGAACTCGCCGCGATCGCCGCCCTCTTCAGTGCCGAGGTCGTCAACCCGGGTAACGACGCCCAATCGGTGCTGGCCAACTTGGCCGATAGGGCCGCCAATGAGTCAGCGGGAGTCTCCAAGGAGCTCCGCCATGGCGTCCGCCGTAGCGTCGAGCAGTTGGCCAACGCCGTCGTTCGTGATGTCCGCTACCGGCAGAAGGGGGCATGGACACAAATCGACCCGGACGTGTTGACTCGAGAATGTCTTCGCTACCTCTACCGCATTATCGTCCTGCTCTTCGCGGAGGCCCGGCCCGAGTTAGGGATCCTCCCTGTTGACGACCCCGACTATCAGGCAGGCTACAGCCTTGCCCGCTTGCGGGACGTTGCCCTCACCGAGCTCCGTGGGGACCGGGCCCTCAGCAGCACGCACATCCAACAATCGCTCGCCGTGCTCTTTCGAGCCGTCAACGAAGGCTACGAGCCAGATGCCGTCCTAGACCTCGACAGCCGTGGCTTGTCGTTCCCCGGCCTGGGCTCGGCCCTTTTTGCAGACGAGGCGTGCCCGCTGCTCGACCACTCCCGGATCACCGACGAGACCCTCCAACAGGTGCTCACCAACCTCTGCTTCACCCAGGAGCAGCGGGGCAGGAGCCGACAATCGTTGAGCTACGCCGCTCTTGGCATCAACCAGCTCGGTGCAGTCTACGAAGGCCTCATGGCCTATAAAGGTTTTCTCGCTACCCAGGAACTGTTTGAGATCGACAACGACGGCGATCCCGACAACGGCTCCTGGGTGATCCCGGTCAATCATGCAAATGAGTTCGCCGACAGGTTGTTCCTCAAAGAAGAGGGCCCTGATGGCCAACCGCGCCGCGCCCGTTACCAGGAGGGGGACTTCGTGTTCCGCCTCTCCGGGCGCGACCGCCAGCGTTCCGCCAGCTATTACACACCAGAGGTCCTCACCGAGTTCACCGTGCGCCACACGTTGGACGTCTACTGGGAAGAGCACCCTGACCTCACTGCTGCGGAAATCCTGCGGCTCACCGTGTGTGAGCCCGCTCTCGGAAGCGGGTCGTTCCTGAATGAGACCATTAATCAACTAGCGGCGCGCTACCTCAAGGCCGCTCAGCACGAGCTGGGCGAGACGATCGATGCCGACCACTATCAGCTCGAGCTCCAAAAGGCCAAGGCTCACTTCGCGATCAACCAGTGCTACGGGGTCGACTTGAACCCGACGGCAGTGGAACTGGCCGAGGTCAGCCTGTGGCTCAATTGCATGTACCCGGACCTGCGAGCCCCCGACTTCGATGGTCGGCTATGCCAAGGAAACAGCCTCATCGGAGCACGGCGGGCTACCTATGGACTTGAACAGATCAAGGCCCAGCCTTGGAAGAGTGCCGGCAATGAGCCGGCCGTCCCGCCGACAGACCAGCCGCTCACTGGCGTCCCGCTTGGCGAAGTCATTGGCATCCACCATTTCCTCCTACCGGCAGAGGGGTGGGGGGCGGCGGCCGATGCTCCGGAGCTCAAGGGCAGGGGCGGCGCAATGCCGCAGCCCGGACTGGCCGGCGAATGGGCCGAGGCTGTGCGAGCATGGCGCAGCAAGATCCACAGTGTTCCGTCGAAGGTGCAGACGGACCGGCTTGTGGCACTCGCGCACCGCGTCGAGACCGCCTGGGCCGTTGCCGCCCGGGACCAGGCTGAACACCTTCGCGTACACGATGCACGGATCGAGGTGTGGGGCACACAGATCACTGACCTACCGGATCCCAGCATGGCGAGTAGCACTCGATTCCTCGATCCCGACGGTCCGGCGTCACGCCTCAGAATGGTGATGGATGCCTGGTGCGCCCTCTGGATGTGGGCGCCGGCTAACGGCACGGAACTGCCGACCCTCAACGAGTGGCTCGATGCAGTGGAACTTCTGCTTGGTCAGCCGAACTCTTTGGAGACGGGATCCATGTTTACGCCTTACGAGCTTGCTGACGGCACGCTGGAGTCGGTTCAGCGCTTTGGCAGGGCCTCCGTTGCCGAAGTGACGGCTAGACATCCATGGCTTGCTGCGTGCCGGACGATTGCCCACACCCAGGGATTCTTCCACTGGGAACTTGAACAAGCTGGTGTGTTCGCCGATGGCGGCTTCGACGTCCAGATCGGCAACCCACCATGGGTGCGCCTCGACTGGGAGGAACCCTCTTCCTTGGCTGAATATGACCCCTGGTGGGGCGTCACAGACCTGACAACGACGGCAGACTCCATCAAACGATCCAGGCGCCGGGAGGTGCTGGCAGCCTCAGAAGCTTCGGCTGCCGTCGCGCGGGACCGGGCAGAGATCGCGGGCCTGAGCGTGCTGCTAGGCGCAGACTCACGAGAACCAGATCTCCGAGGCATTCGGACCAACTTGTACATGGTCTTTATGACCAATACTTGGCGGCGGGCCGGGCGAAGCGGCGTTGTCGGGTTGCTCCACCCTGAGGGGCACTTCGTCGACCCGAAAGCAGGAAGACTCCGGTCCGCTACGTACGGACGCCTACGCCGTCACTGGCACTTTGAAAACGAGGGGGAGAAACTCTTTCCGGATGTCGCAAATAGCAGAGAGTTCGGCGTCAATATCTATGCTAGCCAGAGCCGCCCAGCTTTCCTTCAGGCAGTCAATCTTCAGACCCCGTTGACGTTGGACCGTAGCCTTACTCATGACGGCAATGGAGAACCGCCAGGCATCCAATTTCCCGAGGGAGGATGGGACACTCGCCCCCATGCCGCCCGTATTGTGACGGTCAATGAGGACGTCTTAGCGAACTGGGTTCGCCTTTTCGACGAACCAGGAACGCCAGCCACCGAGTCTCGGCTCTTGCGACCTCTCACAACAGCGGATGAGGGCGCTCTGTCCGTCTTTGCTCATCAATCGCTGAGGTTCGCCGACAGCGTCCACTTCTGGACTTCTGGCTTCAATGAGAAGGAACAGAAGGATGATGGAACACTCGTGTGGGAGACGAAGGTACCCGACCGGATCGAACAGTGTGTCCTTCAAGGACCACACATCCTCAATGCGACTCCCATGGGTCAGCAGCCAAATCCGGAGTGTAGAAACAACAAAGATTGGTCACCGATAGACCTCGAAGCGTTGCCAACTGACTTTGTCCCTAGGACCAATTACCAGATACGTCGCTTGCCGACTGCGCCGATGGGACGCTATCCGTTCTGGGAGGGCAAACCCTATACAACACGATATCGCGAAGCGCATCGAGAGTTTGTAGAGTCGGGCACGGTCCGAACACTTCAGACCTGTATCATTGCGCCCGGCATGTCCCACATCGGAAAGGTCGACTCTACGTTCGTCGAGGATAACCTCTCGACGGTGCGATGGTCGGGACTTCTCACGTCCCTCCCGTATGACTTTTTGATTAAGGTGAGCGGAGTCAACGGGTTCAAGAAGAACATCACCGACGGACTACCGATACCGCCGCGGAATTCTTTCCTCGACGCTGCGCTACTACTTCGGACTCTCCGGCTGAACTGCCTGACGGCGGCCTACGCCCCTTTGTGGATCGATCTATTCGACTTGGCCTTTGCCTCGGACCGGTTCGTCGCTGCGATTGATTCAACTGTTGAGCTCGGTGACGTGTCTAACGAATGGTCGGTCGCGACACCACTGCGAATCGACTACGACCGATGGCTGGCAATGTGTGATATCGATGCCATCGTCGCGCTGTTGCTTGGACTGACCGAGGGCCAGCTGATCCAGATGTACCGATCTCAGTTTGCCGTGCTCCGCAAGTACGAATACGTCATGGTGTTCGACGGTAATGGTCGGCAAATCTGCAATGTCCACCACGCCTACGGCTTCCATCAGGCTCAGTGGGAGGCGGATCTGAAAAGAACTCCTGTCAGGCGTGGTGAGGAAAGCGTGGGTATGTGGGACCGGGTCCAGGCTTACCGGGCCGGTGACACGAGCGTCGATCTCGGGCCGTTCATTCCTCCGTTCCGTCCCGCTGATCGTGAAACAGCGATGCGTAGGGCTTATCGGGCCTTTTCCGACCGGTCAGAGATTGACTAATGATCCCCTCCCTAGTCGCCCCGGAACTGCGGGACTCGATCGTCGAGTACCTGGCGACAACCTTCGCGCTTTCCGAGGACGAGGCCTACCGGGCGCTCAGCGAGTTCCTGCTCGACGAAGCTGACGGGATCTTCCGCGGCCCGTACCTGAGAGTACGTTTGCCATTCGTCGATGCTCCCGAGGACGCGGACTTCGGAGTGGCATGGAGCCCCGCTGGGTTGCAGCCTTACGCGCACCAGCTCCTCGCTTGGCATCGACTGGCAGGCCGAGGACAGGCTCCAAAGGCGACTCTGGTGACGACCGGCACCGGTTCAGGGAAGTCGGAAGCCTTTCTCATTCCCGCCATCGACCACGCCATCTGGGCTCGGGGACGCGGTCAGCGAGGGATCAAGGCGCTCCTCCTCTACCCGATGAACGCGCTCGTCACCGACCAGGAGCGACGAATTGCGTCGATGCTCACCGACCCCATTCTCCAAGCTGGGAGAGTCACCGGCGGCGTGTGGATCGGCGATGACGGGTCGATCCGTCCCCGCCGTGAGATGGACGGCACCCATCTCGTCACCGACCCCGCTGCGCTCATGGCCGACCCGCCGGATCTCCTTCTCACAAACTATAAGATGCTTGACCGGCTGCTCACCAACGCAGGTCGTCAACGACTGTGGGCCGCCAACACCCGCCCGGTTGATGACATTGGCAGTTGGGAACAGCCGCTGACCTACCTGGTGCTAGATGAGTTCCACAGCTACAACGGTGCCCAGGGCACCGACGTTGCCATGCTCCTTCGACGGCTCGGGCATCGCCTCGGCACCGCGACCGCGGCATCACCGCTTACGGGCATCGCCTGTGTCGGCACGTCGGCCACCCTCGGCTCTTCGTCGACCGCCGTAGCGGACATGTGTAACTTCGCTTCCAGGGTCTTCGGAACGCGCTTCGATGCATCAGCGGTGATCGGAGAACAAAGGCGGTCTGTGGGCGACGTGTGCAGCGATATCAACTTCGCCCTGCCGGTTCCATCGCCTGATGACGTTGTGGCGCTTGACTCCCTCGATCTCGACGGTCTTGCTGAGGCATTCACCGGTGTGGGGTTCGACAATGCCCAACTGGTTGGCGACCGGCTCCTCCGTCATCGGGTGACCGCCAGTCTGCTCCGCATTGCAGCCGAACAACCTCGTAGGTGGCCCGACGCGGTAGCCGGCATCGCCCAGCAGGTCCCTGAATGGGGTGCCACACTTGCCCAGGACGCCGAGAAGGTTGGCGTCGCTCTGGAACGGTTCGTGGCACTGGTCTCCCAGGCTCGCGGACGGAAGAGCTCCGGCGAGGAGCGGCCGCTGTTCTCAGTCGAGGTCCAGGTGTGGATCCGTGAGGTTAGGCGACTGAAGCGCACGGTTTCACTTGCCCCTGCATTCCGGTGGGCTGATTCACCCTCCAACATCGATCATGACAACGTGACCCGGGAACTTCCGTCGGTGTACTGCACGTCCTGTGGACGCTCCGGGTGGCTCGGCGTCGTCAATCGAGCTGGCGGGCAGGGCGCCGCCGCCATCGAGCGCATCGTCTATGACGTCGAGACCGACCCTTACGCCGTGTCGCTGCGCGACCGGGGACGAACCCGCACCATGCTGCGGGCCAACCCCGGCGAAGCCAACGTGCTGTGGCTCGATACCGACTCCGGCCAGGTCTACGGCTCCGATGGTGAGGAAACGAACCGCATTCCGGTCCTGGTTGGTGGGATGACCGGAGGAGGAAGCAACGAGGAAACCCGAGACGAGGCGGCAGAAAGACAGGAGTGCCCATCGTGCGGGACCCACGACGCCATCCGGTTTCTCGGTTCGCGGGTGACGACGCTTGCCTCGGTGGGCATTACCCAGCTGTTCGGTTCCAAGCACGTTGCCGATGGAGAAAGAAGACTTTTGGCCTTCACCGACTCGGTACAGGATGCCTCCCACCGCGCCGCGTTCTTCTCCGGTCGCACTCATCGCTTCAATCTCCGAGCAACTCTGTCGGCGGCGTTGCAATCCAAGAGCAAACTCCTGCTGCCCGACGCGGCTGACTTGGTGCTGACTCGAGCCGATCAGGACAGCCATCCGCCTAATGCAATTTTCTCCCTCATGCCTCCCGATCTATTGCTGGAAGATTGGCTCAGGGCCGCGTGGGAGTCACCAGGTTCTCAAGCGGCTCTCGACGCCCGCGACGGTCTTGCGCTGCGACTCGGCTTCGACACCACCCTTGAGGCGGGTCTTCGCTCCCGGTTGGGCCGGACCCTAGAGACCACCGGCACCGGGGTAGCCGAGGTCGTGGTGGACGACGAGGAGTGGACGCGTATCGTCAACTTTGCCCTTGAAGCGGTGCAGGCCAATGCGGGATTCCTGATTCCTGAACCGGACACAGTCCGGATTTGGGCGCATGGTGTGATCGAGCGCTTACGACTTCGCGGCGGCATCTTCCACCCCTTCCTCGACCACTATGTTGCGAGCCATGGGAGGCGTTGGGAGATCTGGGGCGGAGGCGACCGCCTCGCTCCGAAGTTCCCAAGAGGGATCTCAGCACCGGCATTCTTCGCGTCGACACCCTCGGATGAGTTCGACCCGATCGCCGGTGCCCAGAGCTGGCTGCGACTCTGGTCGAAGAGAGTTCTCGGTCTCGACGGCGCCGGTGCAGACCAGGCGTTGCGCGACCTACTCCACATTCTCAGCGAGCTGGGCATCACCGAGGAGCGCGGCAACCCGAAGGGTATTGTCTGGGGCCTTCCACCTGGACGGATCGAGTTCGTAGATGTCGCCCCCGTGGACGGTCGCTTTCCTCCGACCGAGCTGAGTTGCAATCTGTGTGCCCATCGTTACTACGCGACACCGGAGCACTTCAGTGACTGGATCGGTCGGCCCTGTCTCCGCCTGCGTTGCACCGGGAGCTATCACGAGGCGACCCCGCCGCTCAAGAATTTCTATCGTGACCTTTACCGCAGTGGAACGATCCGTCGGGTCGTCGCGGCTGAGCACACCGGTCTGCTCAACAGGCAGCGGAGAGAACGCATTGAACTGGGGTTCAAGAACGGTGGCCGACCGGACGCACCGAACGTGCTCACTGCGACGCCCACTCTTGAAATGGGCATCGACATCGGCGACCTCTCGGCTGTGATGCTCACAGCAGTGCCCCCCAGCCAGACGAACTACTTGCAGCGCGTGGGCCGGGCCGGTCGCGCGACCGGGAATGCCTTCATCACCACATTCGCCGAAGGCGACCCCCGCAGCCTTTACTTCCTGCACGATCCCGAACTGATGATCGCTGGGGACATCACCGCCCCAAGCTGCTACCTCGACGCAATCGAAATCTTGCGCCGCCAATACCTGGCGTTCCTCCTCGACAAAGCCGCCCAGGGTCCTGACGGCCTAATCCCCAATGTTGGACTAATGCCTCGGACCATAGGACAGGTCGCCGCGACAGCACTTCAGGCGGGTGGCTGGTTATCGGTCATCCTCGATGCCGGCAAGGACGCGGAGATGGTGGCTCGGTTCGTCGCCCTGTTCGGCCAACACCTAGATGACAAAGTTGCTGCCCGGCTGGTGTCTTGGGCGGCGGCGGACATGAGGCCCCACGTCGAGCAGGTCATGGACCGTTGGCGAGCCCACGTGCAGACCCTCACGAACCAGCGAGACCGTCTGCGCGAACGGGAGAGGCCACTCGCATCTCTGGAGAACCCGACACCCGATGACCTCGCGACACAAGGTCGCGTTGTGGCCGAGCTCCGCTACGTGGCCGGTCGCATCAACCGAGTCAAGACCAAAGACACCCTCGGCGCACTCGAAGCACTCGGGCTCCTGCCCAACTACACGCTCTTCGATGACACGGTCACCCTCGAGGTGAACCTGTGGCAACCAAATGATGCCTACGACCCAGGAGATGAACACTCACGCCGTTTCATCTCCACTGGCTCCGAGTACGTGCGCCCCGCATCCATCGCCATCCGCGAACTGGCACCAGGCAACTACTTCTACGTCGATGCCCACCGAGTCCGGATCGACGCCGTGGACAATGGGACGGAACATGAACCCGCCCACTCCACATGGCGCTTCTGCCCGTCATGTGCCTGGTCTACTTCCGACGCGACTGCCAACGTCATCACTTGTCCCCGTTGCGGTTCGAGCGGAGTCGCCGATCAGGGCTCACTTCTCACCGTTCTTCCCATGCGGGTCGTGTCGTCGACTGAACCGGAAGTCTCTGCCCGAGTTGGCGACGACAGTGAGGACCGGGACAGTGAGTGGCATGAGGTGATCACCACGGTGGACATCGACCCCGAGGACATCACGGCGGCCTACATGCACACCACGACTGTGTTCGGTGTCGAATCTGCCAGCGCTGCCAGGATCAGGTACCTCAACCTAGGCCTTCTGGCAGCCCGATCAGGTCAGAGCCGGCAAGTGCGCATCGACGGGTACGACACCGCTGCCTCGCTGTTCACTGTCTGCCGGCATTGTGGTGGGGTCTTCGGTGTCCGCGGGGATTCTCGTGATTATGACGACCCCAATCACCATCGCTCATGGTGCAAGGTTCGTTCCGGTGCCCGCAAGCCACAGTGGGACCAACTCGTCCTGGCCCATGAGCTCGTCACTGAAGCCGTTCGCATCCTGTTGCCGGTTGCAGAGTTCGAAGCCGACGAGCAGGTACTCTCCTTCAAGGCAGCGTTACTGCTCGGACTTCGTGACTCTTTCGGTGGCGATCCCACTCACCTGAAGGTGCTCACGACAGAATTCCCGGCTCCTGGGGACGAGGTCGAGACTCGAAACCAGTTTGTTGTCCTGCATGACACCGTGCCCGGCGGCACCGGATACCTGCCGCGCCTGGCGGATCCAGACCGGCTGCGGAGCATTCTCACCCGAGCCGTGGAGCTCATCACGACCTGTGAGTGTCAGACCCGGGGCCAGCCGGGATGTCATCGTTGCCTCTACACGGCCGCGGGACGCAACGAAATTCCACTCGTCTCGCGAGACGTGGCGTTGAGACTGCTTGACGAGGTACTCACTGGCTGGCAACTGAAGCCAGCCGAACGCGGCACCATCACAGGCGTCAACCTGTCGACCGTTCGCCAGTCGGAGCTCGAGCGCATGTTCAAGGCACTCTTGCAGCGATGGTCGGTCAAGGGTCCCGCTCGGCTCACGTCCAGGGCTGACCCCGATCATGCCTCCTCCGTACGCTTCGACCTGCGCTTCCAGGACGGGCCACACTGGGAGCTAAGAGAGCAAGTCAACCTCGTTGCCCAGAGGACCAAACCGGACTTCTATGCCTCCCGGGTTGATGCGACCGGCACGACACCGGTCGCTATCTACCTCGATGGATGGGAGTTTCACGGCAACGATCCCGAACAGGTCGACAACGACGCACAACGCCGGACCGCAGTTCGACAAGGCGGAACGAGCGTATGGACGCTCACCTGGCAGGACGTGAAGGGCGCTCTCACTGCCCTTTCGCAAGACTCGGTAATCGGACCGGTCATACCGCTGTCCAATGCCATCCGCCACAAAGCAGCTCAGGGCGCCAAACGCGCATACGGAGGCGATCATCCGGCGTTCGAGTCGTTGAGCCTCGGCGCCTTCGATCAACTCATGAGTTTCCTCAGATACCCTGACCCGATCCCATGGCAGACATTGGCCATGACAACCCTTCTCGCGGCGGGATCCACCGGCACATCGCTGCCCGTGACGAGCCGGCTCGATGCCGTCGATGCGGCCGCACGCGGCGAGTACGTCACTCCAGCCGATCATGAAACTGGGATCGCCACTCAGGAATGGATCTCTCAGAACGGGCAGAAAGCCGCGGCGGTTCTGGAGCGTGACGGCAGTCCGCTTCCGACTGCAGTTCTCTCATTCGATACGAGAGTCGAAGGAGACCGTGCGAGGTGGCACGACTGGCTGCACCTAGCTAACATCCTCCAACACCTCGGTGACAACGCAATTGTGACCACCACCCGTGCTTATACGCCCGGTGATCTCGAAGGCGGAGTGGCCGCTACGGCGTCGCCGGCGGCGGGCGCCGGCGAGCTGCTCGGTGACATCCTGGATCTCGCCGCGCTTCCACTCGGCCAGGCCGCATTCGATGCGGGATGGCGCGACCTCGTCGTTGGCTATCCGTCCGGCGACGAACATGACACCCCCGTCGAGATCGCGTGGCCCGCTGCCAGAGTCGGCATTCTCCCGAGCCGGGTAGAACGACCCTCGACACTCTCGGACTGGGACCTGCGAGCCCCTGAGGAGTGGACCGTGGAGACTCTGCTCCGCGCACTCGCAGGTGGAGAGAACTAGATGGCGACGCTCGTCTTCGCAAAGGAGTTCCTCGATGACTTCGTCACGCTGGAGCCAGCTGTTCGCCAGAAGGTGCGTGAGCTACCAGACAAATTTGAGGACGCGGTCCACACCGGCGTTCACCTGGAGAAGCTAAATAGCGCTCGGGACGACCGAGTGCGAACCGTGCGTGTGGACCAGTCCTGGCGGGGAGTTGTTGTCCGGCTGGGAGAGGCCCGCTACGCGCTGCTTCGGGTGCTGCCTCACGACGACGCCATCAACTGGGCGGCTCGGCAACGATTTGGTGTCAACCCGGCCACCGGCCTGGTCGAGATTCTCGATGTCCCCACGGTCGAGGCCAAGATCGAAGCAGTCGTCTCCTCGGCGCCGCTCGAGGCCACGAGGCTCTTCGCAAACTGCCGCGACCGTGACTTCACCGCGGTCGGCGTCGACCAGGAGCTCATTCCGCTGCTGCGACGGATCGTCGACGAAGCAGAGCTCTATGCCATCGCCAACTACCTACCGGACGCTCAGAGCGACGCTGTCTTATTGCTGGCCGACGGCAAGAGCGCCGAGGAGGTCTGGACTGAGCTCTCACAGGACTACGAGCTCGGAGGAGACGAGGTCGATGTCGACGATATCGACCGGGCGTTGGAGCAGCCCGGCACCCGTTCTGGCTTCGTCGTCACGACCAGTGATGCCGAGCTCGTGGAGTTGCTCTCAGGTGACTTCGAGGCCTGGCGCACCTTCCTCCACCCGACTCAACGGGCCATGGCCTACCGGCCGGCCTACAAAGGACCGGCCAAGGTCACTGGTGGAGCAGGAACAGGAAAGACGGTCGTCGCCATCCACCGCGCCAGATACCTGGCACAGCGGCTCCTCGAG
>Ga0326728_10019261_pt1 | contig 13272 bp, 12 predicted proteins | sample MB3enrmetagenome_FD_207602 | JGI IMG/M metagenome (GOLD analysis project Ga0326728, IMG submission 207602) | Lab enriched peat soil microbial communities from McLean, Ithaca, NY, United States - MB31MN | ecosystem: Environmental > Terrestrial > Soil > Wetlands > Peat | place: USA: New York...
TTCAGCACCCATTCGGTGCGCCCATCGCAGTGCCAGCGCGCCGTCCCAAAAGCCATAAGCGCCGACCAGGCTACAACCTGCATCGCCTCCTCGAAAAGTCCGCCCGCGCTACGGACGGATTACGGTCTGCTTTCCAGAACTGACCCAGACAGTCTGTAGCGATCGCCGGCAAGCCTGAGGCGCGATTTCTCCGGAAAACGGGTCCGAGGCCATAATGCGGTGGACGGAGGCTCAGGGGCAGGAGCTTCCGGGAGCCATCACCTCCCATGGGCCCTCCAGAGAATCCTACAAGCCAGCCCGGAAAGGGAGAGATTCCGCGGCGTTTGGCCTGCCGGCCGCGGATGCGCCGATTCCCGCTCAAGGGATACGCGCAGGGCTTTCATCCGCGGCAGGCGCGTGTCAACGGTTTTGGCTACCGGGTCAATCGCGGGTGCCTAACGTTGTTCAAATCCATGCCGGGGAGCCAAATCCGCCTGGCTGGCCAAGGCAGACAATCCCGTTAGCCGTCCCATGTTCCCGGCGAGGGTGACCGCCGTGGTCACCGTCCGATTCGGCTGCGCTACGCGGACCGCCCAATCGGCACAAAGCTGATTTCGACCCGCTGATTCAACGCGCCTGCGATCCTGCGCAACATTGCCAGGGAGTGGCCCTCGTAGTCGGCGCCCTCAAGGCGGCAGATTGCCGGCGCAGTGGTGCCAATGAGCCTGGCAAGCTGAGCTTGGGTGAGGTCCGCCGCGGCTCTCAACTCGAGGATCTTGCGGGCGATTTCCTCGTTGGCGCGCGGGTCCTCGATATTCTTCAATCGGGCCGGCTTGCCTGCGTAGAACCGGCGATGAAGGATTTCCACGGCGTCAACGGCGGGTTTCGTTCGCCTGGTCATGTCATACCTCTTCGTAAGTGTGGCTGGACGGATTCGCCTCAAACCGCGGCAACGGCCCCGTGGAAGAAGTATAGGATCCGGCGATGAACTCCACGATGGCTGACCCTGAGTTCGTAGATTCCGCCGCGTGGGCACCTCGATCCCGGTCTGTTCGCAAAGTTGCGAAATTGCAACCGGCCACGAAGGACAGGTCGTCAGCCTGCGCCCGGCCTGGGGCACTATCGAAAGCTCGGGCCGGTCACTAAGAAGCGAAAATCGGTTGGCAGGCGGAAGCGCCTGCCCCACCCTGTGGGACAGACGCTTTCGTCAACCCGGCAGTCCGGCCGATTTCTTCACGGCTTCTGACGCTCGCGGTTCCGGGACGGGCTTCAATGAGGTTTTGTGGGCCTGCGGTCCACCAAAGGCGATGCCATCCTGGCTCGGATGCGGCCTTTATTTTCAACCACCTGACGGATACTCGACGGCGCCCCGCCATCCCCCAATCCCTTTTCGCTTGCAATCGTGATGTCAAAGTGATATCATTTTGATGTCAAGGAGACTCTGATGCGCGAAAAAGAGATTAAAGCGGTTTCGGGTTGGCTCGCTTCGTTCCTCGCGGGGGCGGTGATCGTTGCCTCGATCGTCCTATTGGCCCGCACCATTCAGGCGGATGGGGACACCTGGTCCATCGTGGCCCTGGTCTTCGTGCTCCTGCTCACGAGCGGCTGTCTGTTTGGTTTGGCGGTGGTCAATCCCAACGAAGCCAAGGTGGTCCAGTTGTTCGGCGTGTACAAGGGGAGCATCCGGCGGCAGGGGTTCTGGTGGGTCAATCCGCTCACTTCCCGCCGGCGCGTTTCGCTGCGCGTGCGCAACTTCGAAAGCAACCATCTCAAGGTCAACGATCACGACGGCAACCCCATCGAGATCGCCGCGGTGGTGGTCTGGCGCGTGGTGGACACGGCGGAAGCCATTTTCCAGGTCAACGATTACGAGAACTTCCTGCACGTGCAGAGCGAATCGGCGGTGCGCGTGCTGGCCACCACCTATCCGTACGACGCCCACGAAGAAGGGCAGATCGCGCTCCGCATTTCGGCCGCGGAAGTGGCGCACAAGCTGCGCGAGGAAATTCAGGAGCGGCTGGCGCAGGCCGGCATCGAAGTCATCGAGGCGCGCATCAGCCACCTGGCGTACGCGCCGGAAATCGCCAGCGCCATGCTGCGGCGGCAGCAGGCCAACGCCATTATCGCCGCGCGGCAGCGCATCGTGGAAGGCGCGGTGAGCATGGTGGAGATGGCGCTGGAGCAGTTGAGCGCGCGCCACGTGGTGGAGCTCGACGAAGAGCGCAAGGCCGCCATGGTCAGCAATCTGCTGGTGGTGCTGTGCGGCGACCGCGACCCGCAACCGGTGGTCAACGCGGGCACCCTCTACCAGTAGCCGGAGCCGGCGCGATGGCGCAACGCAAACCATTTCTGCTGCGGCTGGACCCGGCCACCCACGAAGCGCTGGAGCGCTGGGCCAACGCCGATCTGCGCAGCCTCAACTCGCAGATCGAGTTCCTGTTGCGCCGCGCGCTGCAGGACGCCGGCCGGCTGCGGCCCAGGGAAACGCCGGATGCCGCGCCCCGCACGGAGGTATAAAAGAGAGATTGTTATGGACTCAACGAACCTGTCGAAACTGCGCGAAGGATGGACGCCTCCCGAGGGGCTCAACCGATCCTGGCCGCGCCCGGTTGGTCTGACCGGCCGGGGCATCGTGATGTATGTGTTGTCGGCCGTGTTCCTGGCGGGCGGCGTGATTGCCGGAGTCGCGATGGCCAGCGAGGGCCGGCGCCAGCAAACCGAGGCGCGGCGGATGAGCGCCGAGGGCCAGGAGACCGGGGGCGTGGTGACGCGCCTGTGGCGCAGCGGCGACAAATCCGACGATCACCGCGTGGCCTACCGGTTCACCCTGGACGGCCGGGATCGCACCGGCCAGGCCACCATCGGGAGCGGCTACTGGAAGAGCCTGCGCACCGGCCAGCCCATCGCCATCCGCTACCTGCCTTCCGCCCCGGCCCACAATTACCCGAGCGCCAGTCCGCCCAGCCCCATGCCGGCCTGGTTGCCCTTTCTCCTGGGCGGGATTTTCGCCGTGTGCGGCCTCCTGATGCCTTTCCAGGTGCGCCGCCAGCGCCATCTTCTGGAGGACGGCCGGCCGGCGCCCGCAGTGGTGACGCGGATGCGCAGACGGCGCTCCCAACACGGCTCGCAGAACCTCGTCTACTACCAGTTCGCATTGCCCGACGGCAGCGTCTGCCAGGGCCGTTCCAACGTCGAGGGAAAGTCCTTTCCGGAAGGCTCGGTCATCTGCATTCTGTACGACCCGGACAATCCCCGCCGCAGCGCTCCTTATCCGCTGTGCACGGTGAAACTGGCCGTGGGGTGACGGCGAAGTCATGACCAGTATGCCGCCGTCAAAATCGTTAAAAGACTGGAAACCCCCGGAGGGGCTCGATCGATCCTGGCCGCGCCGGACGGCGCTGACCCGCCCCGGCATCAGGCTCTGTGTGTTTTCGGCGGTGTTCCTGGCGGGCGGGCTGATTGGAGTGGTCGCGGGCGCCAGGCAGAGCCGGCGTGGACAAGTCGAGGCGAACCGGATGCGCGCCGAGGGCCGCGATACGGAGGGCGTGGTGACGCGCATGTGGCTCGGCGGTCAGGACTACACTATCTGCAGCCTGGAGTATCGGTTCACGGTGGATGGCCGGGTATACCGCGGCAGCGCCGACGTCGAGAAAGGCTTCTGGCACAGCCTGGGAGTAGGAATGCCAATCGCCGTCCGCTACCTGCCTTCCGCCCCCGCTCACAATTACCCCAGCGCCCATCCGCCGTACTCAGCGGTCTGGGCTGCCACCCTCCTGTTCGGGTTCATGGCTGCCCTGGGCGCCGGGCCGCCCTTTAAGCTGCGGCGCGAACGCCGGCTTCTGGAAAACGGCCGGCCCGCGCCCGCCCTGGTGACGCGCCTGCGCAAGCGGCGGTGCACGCAGCCGGGCTACACCCTCTACTACGAGTTCGCATTGCTGGAGGGCGGCGTGTGCCAGGGCCGTTGCAGGGTTGACCGGAAACCGATGCCGGAAGGCTCGGTGATCTGCATTCTGTACGACCCGGACGATCCCTGCCGCAGCGCTCCCTATCCGCTCAGCCTGGTGAAACTGGCCGTGGGGTGACGGTAAACTGTGCCTAATATGTCCCCGTCAAAATCGCTGGAAGGCTGGAAGCCTCCCGAGGGGCTTGGTCAATCCTGGCCGCGCCGGACGGCGCTCGGCCGCGCCGGCATCGCGCTGTGCGTGGTTTCGGCCCTGATGCTGGTGGGCGGCGTCGTCTTAGCGCTCGCGACCGCCAGGGAGGGTTGGCGCAGGCAGGCCGAGGTGCGCCAGATGCGCGCCGAGGGCCGGGAAACCAAGGGCGTGGTGACCCTCATGTTGCACGGCGGTGAACACGACAATGACTTCCGCCTGGAGTATCGGTTCACCGTGGATGGCCGCGTTTACGGCGGCGGCGCCGACGTCGGGAAACGCCAATGGCAGAGCCTGGGAGTGGGAATGCCGGTCGCCATCCGCTACCTGCCTTCCGCCCCCGCTCACAACTACCCGAGCGCCGATCCCCCGGGGACCACAGGGATCTGGCTGGCCTGCCTCGCGGGCGGGATCGTCGCCGCGATCGGCGCCTGGCTGCCCCTCAAGATTCGGCGCCAGCGCCATCTTCTGGAGGGCGGCCGGCCCGCGCCCGCCGTGGTGACGCGCGTCAAAGAGTCAGAGGGGTGGCCGGAGCAGGGTTGGCGATGCACCGTGTACTACCAGTTCTCGCTGCCCGACGGCGCTACGTGCCAGGGCCGTTCCAGCCTCCGCGCGAGATACATTCCCGAAGGCTCGGTGATCTGCATTTTGTACGACCCGGACAATCCCCAACGCAGCGATTGCTATCCGCTCAGTCTGGTGAAACCGGCCGCCGACTGACGGTACACTGTTCCCATCATGTCCCCATCGAAATCGCCTGAAGGCTGGAACCCGCCCAGGGAACTCGACTGCCCGCTGCCGCGCCGGGTTCGTCTGACTGCGAGCGGCATCGCGGTGTACGTGTTCACGGCCCTGCTGCTGGTGGGCGGCATCATGGGAGCGGCAGCGGCCGCGAGGCAGGGCCGGCACAAACAAGCCGAGGCACGCCAGATGCGCGCCGAGGGTCGTGAAACCGAGGGCGTGGTGACGGGCATGTCGCGCACCGGGGAAGACAACGATGTCTTCGGCGTGGAGTACCGGTTCACCGTGGATGGCCGCGCATATGGTGGCAGCGGCAGCGTCGAGAATGGCCACTGGCACGGCCTGGGAGTGGGAATGCCGATCGCCATCCGCTACCTGCCTTCCGCCCCCGCTCACAATTACCCGAGCGCCGATCCGCCGGGGACCACAGGGGACTGGCTGGGCTGTTTTTTTTGCGGGGTCCTCGCCGTGATTGGCGCCCTGCTGCCTCTCGTGGTGCGGCGCCAGCGCCACCTTCTGGAGGGCGGCCGGCCCGCGCTCGCTGTGGTGAGGAGCGTTCAGAAGTCGCAAACTGAAAATGGCCCGCAGTACACCGCCCACTACGAGTTCCCACTGCCGGGGGGCGGCTTCTGGCTCGGCCGTTCCAGCTCCGGCGCGAAATACATTCCCGAGGGCTCGGCGATCTGCATCCTCTACGACCCGGACGATCCCACCCACAACGCTCCCTACCCGCTCAGCCTGGTGAAACCGGCCGCCGACTGACGGTACACTGTTCCCAATATGTCCCCAACGAAACCGTGGGAGAACTGGAACCCGCCCAGGGAGCTCGACTGCCCGCTGCCGCGCCCGGTTCGTCTGACGGCGAGCGGCATCGCCTCGTGCCTGCTGTCGGTGTTGATGATCGCGGGCGGTGTGGAGGGATCGGTCTGGCTGGCCGGCGAAAGCCGGCGCCAGGAAGCCGAAGCGCGCCGCGTGCTGGAGGCGAGCGTGGAGACGGAGGGCGTGGTGACGCGCCTGGGCCACATCAAATCGTTTTGGGTGGACTATCGATTCACGGCCGGCGGCCGCGAATGCGCGGGCAGCGCGCGGATCTCGCGGCAACATTGGAATCTCCTCCAGGCCGGCGGGCCGATCGCGGTTCGCTACCTGCCTTCCCACCCCGCCACCAGTTTCCCGAGCGCCGATCCGCCATACACCGTGCCATTGTGGTTTGCCTACCTGTCGGGCGTGGCGGCCCTCGGAGCGGGCGCGTGGATGCTGTGCACGGTATGGCTCAACCGGCGTCGACTGGCCGGCGGACAGCCCGCGCCCGCCGTGGTGACGCGCGTCGAAACGCGGGGAAGAGCCCGCCGCGGCACTTCTCTCACGGTCCATTACGAGTTTCCGCTGCTGGGAGGCGGCGCCTGTCAGGGCAAATACTACATCAACACCAGTCCGCCGCCGGAGGGCTCGGTATTCTGCGTCCTGTACGACCGGGACAATCCCCGCCGCCATAGCAGGTACCCGTCCAGCCTGGTGAAAGTGGCCGCTTCCTGAGCGCCCCTGTTGTCGCGCGGCGCGCCGCCTGCAACCAGTTCGTCATGGTTTCTTCATCGGCCGTCAACAAACCGCTGGTAGTCTGAACGATTCACCATGATCCACCATATCGCTCTTCCCCTTGCTGTGCTGGTGTGCGCCGGCAGTCTGTGGGCGCAGAATGAAACCGCCGTTCTGGAGGGCCGCGTCACCGATCCCTCCGGGCTGGGCGTGCCCAGCGCGCGCGTCCGCCTGACGCGCCAAACCACCGGGGCCGCTCGCGAAACCCTTTCTTCGGGACAGGGAGATTACCGCCTCGACCTGCTGGATCCCGGCGACTATTCCATTCAGGTGAGCGTTCCCGGATTCAAAACGTTCGAGGATTCCAGGGTCCACCTGCCCGTAGCGCAGACTTCGCAACTCGACATCCGGTTGGCGGTGGGCGCCACCAGCGACGCGGTCAAAGTGGAAGCCGACGTCTCTCCGCTCGAAACCGGGACGGCGGCGCAGGGCACCGTGATCGGCCAGGAGAAAGTGCAAGCCCTGCCCTTGAACGGGCGCCAGTTCCTGCAACTGGCGCTGCTGTCGCCGGCGGTGAATTCGGGCGGCATCGCGGTGCAGCAGAATGCGCTGCGGCAGGGCGAGATCGGCGGATTGAGCGTGGCCGGCTCGCGCACCAACGATTCGGCGTACCTGCTGGACGGCGTGGTCAACACCGATTCCGATTACAACGCGCTCAACTACGTTCCCATCGTGGACGCCATCGCCGAGTTTCAGGTGCAGGTGGCGCAGTACAGCGCCGAATACGGGCGCGCTTCGGGCGGGCAGATCAACGTGCTGACGCAATCCGGCGGCAATCAGTGGCACGCGGCCGCCTGGGAGTTTTTGCGCAACAACGTGCTGGACGCCCGGCCGTTCAACCTCACCACCTCGAGCCAGGTGCCGGAGTTCCGGCGCAACCAGTTCGGCGCGCTCCTGGGAGGCCCCATCGTCAAGAACCGGCTGTTCGGCTTTTTCAGCTACGAGGGTCTGCGCACGCGCCAGGCCGCGGCCAACCTGACCACCATCGCGGTGCCGGACGCGTTGCAGCGCGCCGGCAACTTTTCGGAAGAGATGGCCACCACGGCGATTTACAACCCCAACGTGGCCACCGGCACGGCGCGCTCGCCGTTCCCGGGAAACATCATCCCCGCCAGCCTCGTCAATCCGTCGGTGTCGGCGGCCATGCAGGCGCTGCCGCTTCCCAATCTGCCGGGCGGCCTGTACATCAATGCCACCGACGTGCTGATTCAGAATTACGGCAATTACTCCGGCCGCGTGGATTACCAGATCAACGACCAGCTCAAGCTGTTCACGCGCGTCTCCGGAGCGGCCGAGATTGCCTCGATTCCGGTGGTGCTTCCCGCCCGGGCGAACCTGGACAACGCCGGCCCGCGCAACGTGGCCACGGGACTTACGGAGGTGATTTCCGCCAACAAGGTGAACGATGTCCGGCTGGGCTTCAACCGCCTGAATTTTCTCTATGGGCTTCCCGAGTTGAATTTCAACGTGAGCGGAGCGACCACCCAACTGCCCAATTTCCTGGTGGGCAGCCTGAATTTCGGGGGCGCCGGGCCGTACAACGCCACCGGCCAGGGCGGCATCGCGCAAGCCCGCGACAACGCCTACCAACTGTGGGACGTGTTTGCCTGGCAGAAGGGCCGCCACTCCATCAAGCTGGGCGGCGAGTTCGACGATTTTCAATATGTCCGCTTCGAATACGCCGACCCGCTGGGCTCGCTCACCTTCACCAGCGGATACACCAATGCCACCGCCGCCGCGCCCAAATCCGGCGATCACAGCGGCGACGCCATGGCCACGGCCCTGCTGGGGTTGCCCAGTTCCGCCACGCGCACGCTCGGTCCCAACCGCATCGACGGGCGGCAGCGGAACTATGCCGGATTCGTCCAGGACGACATCCGGCTCGCCTCCAACCTGACGGTGAACGCCGGCCTGCGATACGAGGTTTCGCCTCCGCTGCGCGACATCCGCAACCAGATGTCCAGCATCGATTTCAGCACCGCTCCCTCGCCCATGACGATTTTCGCGGCCGGCCAACAGGGCGTTTACAGCCCCACGCTTTTCGTCTGCGGCAAGGGCGGATACCCCGAAGGCTGCGCCGCCACCAACTGGCGCAATTTCAGCCCGCGGGTGGGCCTGGCCTGGTCGGTGGGCTCGAAGACCGCGATCCGCGCCGGCGCCGGCCTGTACTACGGAACGCAGGACGACAACACCCTGTTGAAGCTGGCGCAGACGCTGCCCACCACCTACGCGCAGACTCTCACGTTCAACGCCTACGTTCCGCAGAATCCGGGGCTCAACGTGTTTACGTCGGCGATCGTCGGCACCCAGGCCATACAGGCGGCCGCGCTGGACCCGCACCAGGGCACGCCGTATTCGCCGCAGTGGAGTTTCAACGTGCAGCGCTCGCTCACGGCGCACACGTCGTTCGAAATCGGCTACCTGGGCTCTTCCGGCGTGCACCTGGAGCAGAACGTCCAGGTGAATAATTCCATGCCTGGAACGGCGGTGAAGCGGCCCTACTACGGCTTGCAGTTGTCGCCCGCGGTGCAGGCCGCGCTCCAATTCCCCATGAGCGCCACCACCGTGCCGGTGACCACCATCAACTATTTTCCGCACTCGGCGCACAGCAATTACCATGCGCTGACCGCGCGCCTGGAGCGCCGTTTCCTGGGCGGCTTCACGCTGCTGAGCTCGTTCACGTTCTCCAAGGCCATCAGCGACGCGCCGCAGTACCGCAATGCCGGGGGCATCACCGGCGACGAGAACTCTCCGCCGCAAAACTCCTTCGACCTGGCGGCCGACCGCAGCCTGGCCTACTTCAACGCCAAGTTCCGCTGGGTGACCAGCGGCGTTTACGATCTGCCGTTCGGGCAGGGCCACCGCCTGGCGGCCGGCGGCGCCACGGCGGCCATCCTGGGCGGCTGGCAGCTTTCCGCCGTCTACCAGTTGCAGAGCGGGTTCCCGTACACCATCGACTACAAGGGCGACCCCATCAACATCGGCGGCGGCAGCGGCGGCATCCTGGTGCGGCCGAACTACGTGCTGGGCCCGGGCGGCGCGCCGGTGGATCCCAATTTCTCCTCCAGCCAGCGCTCCACTGCCGAATGGTTCAATACGGCGGCTTTCGTGCAGCCGGTCTATTCCTTCGGGACGGTGGGGCGCAACACCATGATCGGGGACGGGCTGAGCAACCTGGATGCCACGCTGGCCCGGTCGTTCCGCTTGCGCGAGCGCGCCACGCTGCAATTCCGCTCCGAGTTCTTCAACCTGGCGAACCATTCGAATTACAACCTGATTGGACGGATCGTGAACGACCCCACCTTCGGGATCGTCCAGAACCAGCTTCCCCCGCGACAGATTCAGTTCGCGCTGAAGCTGAGTTTCTGAGCCGCCGGAGGACGCCGATGAGCGGTAGACTGTTATCCGTATGTCCCCGTCGAAATTGGCGGAAGGCTGGAAGCCGCCCGAGGAGCTCGACCGCCCCCTGCCGCGCCCGGTTCGCCTGACCAGCCGCGGCATCGCGTCGTGGCTGATATTGGTGTCGCTGCTGGCGGGCGGCGTTGCCCTGGCGGTTCCGTTCGCCCGGGAATCCCGCCTGGCGGAGGCCGAAGCGCTCCGCATGCTGGCGGAGGGCCGCGAAACCGGGGCCGTGGTGACGGGCCTGCGGTATCTCAGGGGTTACGGCGTGTCCTACAAGTTCGCCATGGCCGGCCGCGAATACGAGGGCGGCGGAGGCATCGCGAAACAGCGCTGGCAGAGGCTGCGAGTGGGGGCGCCGGTGGCCGTCCGCTACCTCCCATCCGACCCCACGCGGAACTATCCCAGCGCGGACCCGCCCAATCGCATACCCCAGTGGTTCGCGTTTCTGGTCTGCGGGCTGGTGGCCGGGACGGGCGTGGTGCTGCCGGTCAAAGTGCGCCGGCAGAGCCGCCTGCTGGCCGGCGGGCTGCCCGCGGCCGCCGTGGTGACGCGATACCACAGCATGTACGTCAACTACGGCGCGTCTCAGACCTGGATGTACTACGAGTTCCCGCTGCCCGGCGGCGGCACGTGCAATGGCAGCGCCGAAGCCATCAGCCAGCCGCCCGAAGGCTCAGTGGTCTGCGTGCTCTACGATCCGGCCAATCCCAGCCGCAACGCTCCGTATCCGTTCGGCCTGGTGAAGGTGGCTGCCGGGTGAGGGGTTGACGGTTCGGCTTCCCGTTCCGCGCCCGGTTACTTCGAGCCGACCTCTTTGCTGTTGACGGTGGCCGGCTCGGGGCCGATATTCTCGCGGACCACCATGGTCTGATCGGAATAGAAGGTCCGGCTCCCATCGACGCCAAAACGGACGGGGACGGCCAGAATCTGGTATCCGCCGGCGTTCCCGGTCATGGTGAACTTGTAGCCGTTCTTCTCGCCGTTGGCCAGATCGTTGTTGATAACATCGGCGGCGGCAGCGGAAGTGGAACCGCTGGCCGGCGGGCCCAGTTCGGTGAGCGAATTGGCAAAGCGGTTGTACTGCGAGTTGTACTGCACCTGCGCCTGATGGAGCGTGTTGATGGAGGCGAGGGCAGCCGTCTCCTTGGTATAGCGCAACGCGTTTACCATTTTGGTACCCACGAACGTCATGATGATGAGGATGATCGCGATGACGATCAGCAGCTCGATCAGGGAAAAGCCGCGGCGGCGGAGTCGGAGGTCGAACATAAGTATCCCTCCTATTTTATGACGTCCCGGCGGTTTGGGGTGTGGAGGCAAATCGCGGCGCGGCTTTCGCGAGGGGACGCCACGGATCGTTTACAATTACAGGAAGAAGCCTGCTACCGGGCCCAGCCCGGCCACAGACCCATGTGAGGCAGAGGAAAGAGGGAATGATCCTGCGCCGGTCCGGTTCCTACCAAGCATTCCGTCATCCACGAGTTCGGAGGAGCGAGTGACGCCGCAGCCGGCCGGGAATCGGACCGCATTGGCAAGCCCGCCGGGCGCGAAGCCGGCCCTTCGGAAGCTGGTTGCCGGCCAGAACGACCCGGTTGTCCGGTTGGCCCTCTACCTGGGGTTGGGCATGGTGCTGGTCACATTCGGCGTTCTGCCCCAGGTGTTGACGTCTCTGGTGGGGGTGAACCTGTACTTGTCGTACGTGGTCGGCCTGCCGGCCATCGTCGCCATGATGGTGGGCGGGGGAGCCAGGAGGTGTTTACGCACCCGGACCGGGGTTTACTGGACGGCTTTTGGATGCTGGATGGTGTTCCTGATCCCCTTCAGTTCCTGGCCGTACAATTCGGCCATGGGATGTCTGGTTTACTGGAAGACCAACCTGATCATGCTGTTTATCACCGGGGGCCTGCTGATCGAGTGGAGCGATGTCAGGAAGCTGATGAACGTGATGGCCTTGGCGGGCGTCTGCGACCTGATCGCCGCCCGTTTGCTTCGATCGGAGGTCGGCGGCCGGTTCAGTCTGTCGACGTCCATGACGATCGCCAATCCGAACGACTACGCCGGGCACCTCCTGCTCATGCTGCCGTTCCTGCTTTGGGTCATGCTCACGGGCAGAGTCATTCTGCGGATCGTGGCACTGGGGTGCATTGGCATCGGGGTGTACCTGATTTTCGCCACCTCTTCTCGCGGCGCCATGCTGGCGTTGGGGATTGACGTGGTGGTCTTTGCGGTCTTGGGCAACGGACGTCAAAAGGCGGCCCTCCTGGTGCTCGGCCCCGCGATAGCCGCGATTCTGGTCATGACCGTGCCCTCAACGTCGTGGCGGCGCTTGATGGGGGCGGCCAACAGCCTCGAGGCCCAGGAGGCGCAGGGCTCCTCGGACACGCGGCGGTACGAGCTGATGACCGCTCTCCGGTACACGATGCAACATCCGGTGTTCGGCGTCGGTCCATTCGAGTTCTCCACTTATGAAGGCACGCACGAGCGCACGTCGGGATCGACGCATGGGAACTGGCTGGAGACGCACAATTCCTATGCCCAGGTGGCCTCGGAGTGCGGAATCCCGGGATTCCTGTTATTTATCGCCGGCATCGGGTCGACGGTGGTGCTTCTGTTCAAGACCTTCAGGCAGGCGCGCGGGCGGCCCGACTGCCGGGACATCCGGACTACGGCTTTCTGTCTCCTCCTTGGGATGGCCGGCTTCCTGGCCGCCATCGCGTTTCTGAATTTCGCGTATTTCTTCTACCTTCCAACTTTGGCCGGGCTGGGGATCGGGATCTGGAGCGCCGGGCAGCGCGAATTTGAGATTCGCGGCGCGGCTCCGAGTGCCGGCGCCGCTTGAACGTCCGGCACGGTGATTGCTGTCCCATGAGACCTTCTCCGGTCCGCCCGGCAGGCGTGTCGCGGCGCGAACCGGCGGCAACCTCCGCCTGTTGAACCGTCTACTGGCCCAGATGGAGCGGATTCTCGAAATCAAGGCGTTGCGACAGGTTACCGAGGCAGTCGTGGGGACGGCTCGGGAAAGCCAGTAATCGGACAGGCCTGATCTCGATCTACTCATTACCGAAGAGCGGTTCGTGGGTTTCCGTTAGTTATGTGGTGCGGACTTGGGCCCTGAGTATGAGTAACCAGTTGCATCGGCGGGCGAGGGTCGTGGTAAACGTAATGATACCGCTCAATGTGAGTCCCGTACAGCACTGGTGGAAAGAGGGACGCATCCGTCAATGATCTCAAACTGGCCGGCGTGGCTGTACGTATGCGTCCCCACCAGGCCTCGCGCCCACAGCGGGTTAATCGTCGTACTATAGTGGTCCCCAGATTTCAGACCAGGCAATAAGCTAAGATTTCGACGGAGTCGTTGACGAAGGAGAGGTCGATGACGACGACGAGGAAACAGTACAGCTCA
>Ga0326728_10019263_pt1 | contig 13271 bp, 12 predicted proteins | sample MB3enrmetagenome_FD_207602 | JGI IMG/M metagenome (GOLD analysis project Ga0326728, IMG submission 207602) | Lab enriched peat soil microbial communities from McLean, Ithaca, NY, United States - MB31MN | ecosystem: Environmental > Terrestrial > Soil > Wetlands > Peat | place: USA: New York...
TTCCGTGGAGTGATACCCCGCCGAGCCCCGCCGTCGCTCAACGGCGACCAGCAACGCTGCCTACCGCTCAACTCAAATCCGCTCCACTGCACCGAGCCCTACTTTGCGGAACTTCCGAAGCTATTGACGCCTATCCCCAAACGTTGCATTCGAGCAGAAATTGGGAGTATACTGGTGGTTCTGATGTTGCGAACCTTCGCCAGCTACGGATGTGGGTACCGGTTTTGGTACTTTACCGGGACCCCATAGAGTGGCGTTGGTTTAAGAGACAAAGAAGTTCGGACGAAGCCAACCCACTCGATTGAGTGGGTTTTTTGTTTTGCCAGGAGGATGGAAGCCATGATTATTTCGATGCGGCCTCACGCCACGCGAGAGGAGATCGACCACGTTTGCGAACGGATTCGGGAGTTTGGCTACAAGGTCCACTCTATCGAGGGCGAAGAGCGTGTCGTGATCGGCGTCGTGGGGATCGGCGACGTGACGGCATGTCTCGAATCGCTCGAAGCCACGCCCGGCGTTGAACGGGCGGTGCGAATCTCGGCGCCTTACAAGTTTGTGAGCAAGGAGTTCAAGAAGGAGCGCACCCAGTTGCGAGTCAACGGTCTGGAAATTGGGGGCGACGAATTCATTGTGATGGCGGGCCCGTGTTCGGTTGAGTCCGAGCGGCAGATCATGGACACCGCCGAAGGAGTGCGGAAAGCGGGAGCGCGTGTTTTGCGTGGCGGCGCGTTCAAGCCGCGCACTTCGCCGTATGATTTCCAAGGCCTGGAGTTAGAGGGCCTGAAGCTGCTGCGCAAAGCGAAGGAGTCGACCGGCCTGGCCATCATCACCGAGGTGATGAGCGACCGCGACGCCGAGCTGGTGGCGGAGTACGCCGACATTATGCAGGTGGGCGCGCGCAATATGCAGAATTTCGCGCTGCTCAAATCGCTGGGCAAATGCGGCCGGCCCGTCATGCTGAAGCGCGGCATGAGCTCCACTATCAAGGAATTGCTGATGTCGGCGGAATACCTGGTGGCACACGGAAACTCGAACGTACTGCTGTGTGAGCGGGGCATCCGCACCTTTGAGACAGCCACCCGTAATACATGCGACATCGCCGCCGTACCGGTTCTGAACGAGTTGACGCACCTGCCGGTGATTCTCGACCCAAGCCACGCAACCGGGAAGCGGAGCCTGGTAACTCCAGTGGCGCGCGCCGGAGTAGCGATCGGAGCGGACGGCTTGATTATCGAAGTGCATCCGCAGCCGGAGAAAGCCGTCAGCGACGGAGCGCAGTCTCTCACGCTCGAGCAATTCCGCAACATGATGCACCAGCTCCGGCCGTACATTGCGCTCTGGAAAGAAGCGCGCATGGCCGAAACCGCCGTGGCGGCCGTGTGATACTGAGTTCGTGAAACTTTCCGGCCGGGCTTGGGCGGCGATGGCAGTGTTGGCGGCCGTGGGCGGCGCGGTGTGGCTCGGTGTTTACGAGCACGCGCGGATTGCGGCTGCGAGTCCCACGGGCATGTTACAGCGGCTGCCCCCGCAGGACGCGACAGTTCTGTTTGTCGACTTCGATACCTTGCGGCGGGGCGGCCTGATGAAACTGCTCTCATCCAAGACGCCCGAAGAGCCGGACTACCAGACGTTCGTGCGCGCTACCGGGTTTGATTACCGGACTGATCTCGACATGGCTGCGGCGTCATTTAGCAACGATGGCGAATATTTCGTGGTCAAAGGGCACTTCGACTGGAAGAAACTCCACGCTTACGCTGAGGCGCAAGGCGGAAGCTGCCAGCGCAACATCTGCCGGATGCCCGGCAGCAAGCCGGAGCGCCGTATTTCGTTCCTGCTCCTGCAATCCAACCTGCTGGCGCTGGCTGTAAGTGCGGACAGCTTTGCGGCGTCGAGGCTGGCCGAAGGGATGTCCGGCATTGTGCAACCGCTAGACCCGCCACGCGACCCGGTTTGGCTGTCCATTTCCGCTGAGAGCCTGAAGACTGCGAACCAGTTGCCCGCCGGCCCGCGCGTTTTCGCCACGGCTTTAGCGTCAGCCGACAAGATTCTGTTGTCGCTCGGCCCACAGGGCGGGGAACTGGAAGCAAGACTCGCGGTGACCTGCCGAACCTCCGCGGATGCGGCGGCACTTGCCGCGCAGTTGCAACATGCCACCGCATTGGTGCGGAACCTGATCGCGCAAGAGAATCATAAACCAGACCCCAAGGACCTGAGCGGCGTACTGACGGCAGGCGTGTTCGAGCAATCCGGCCGCCGCGTCATTGGGCGCTGGCCCTTGCCATCAGTCTTTCTGGAGTCGCTTGCGGGTGGAACGCTCTAAGGCGAGGCGTGCCTCGCCCCTACATACTGTGCGGTAGTGGGTCAGTTTGAAGCCTCGCACTTAAACCGCCTGATGAGCCGCCACCCCTCGGGTTCCATCGTAAAGTAGGATGTTCCGCTGAAAGGGTAGGCGGAGCCGCCATCCGCAGGGCACGTTTTCATCATGAAGAGACGGCTGTTTGGCCGATAGTCGAAATCAGCCCATCCAGTGCCTAGCTTCGGTATTCCGATCTTTTGGTTGCCAGCGTCTCCCACAGATAGGGGCGGCGGATAAACATGGCCGGTCAGTGCGTCAACAACCACCAGCATGAGACACCCAGAACCGCAACCCCAATTTATGACGAAATAGTGCCCTGCAAAATTTGGGCCTTTGCTGGCAACGTACTCAAATCCGCGAAAGGCTCCATCAGGTTTAGCGACACCATCGCTAATCCTCGTGTGATACATTTTCGCCCACGGTTCGATTAACTGCGGGGGCACCGGAGTTCCAGTAAAAATCTTGCGGGAAGAGAAGTCCTCGAAGGCTGGCGGTTTCTGTTGCGAAAAAAGGACGCAACAGAGCATCAGGACAATCCAGACGCGAGCCATTGTGCCATAATCCTATCGATCAACAAGCTAACGCGGCGTCAGATTCAAACTGACCCACTGCCTACTGTGTTGAAGGGGCCGCTAATCGATGTGCTCGTAAGCGGCCAGCGTCATGAAATCCGGAAAGCTGCCGCCAGTCATCATCTGCTCGAAAAGCTGGGAAGCCAAATCAAACTTACGGTCGCCGTAAGTCGCTTTCAGCCTGGTGCACTCTTCGGTGATGGTTTGACGTACTAGATCCTTTGTCAGACTCCGGCCATCGCTCAGTTTTGCGCCGTGCCGCAACCACTGCCAGACTTGCGCGCGGGATATTTCGGCCGTAGCCGCGTCCTCCATCAAGTTATAAATGGGCACGCAACCGTTTCCGCGAAGCCACGATTCCAGGTACTGAATGCCGACATCCACATTCAGGTGCAAGCCTTGCTCGGTGATCTCACCTTTGGGCACCTTGAGCAGATCCTGCTGTGAGATGTGAACATCCTCGCGCTTCACCGCAAGCTGATTGGGTTGCGGCATATAGCGGTCGAAGATTTCTTTGGCCACGGGAACCAGTCCCGGATGGGCCACCCAGGTGCCGTCGTGGCCCGCCTTCCCTTCACGCAACTTATCCTGCCGGACTTTTTCGAGAGCTTTCTCGTTGGCTTCGGGATCGTTCTTGATCGGGATCTGCGCCGCCATGCCGCCCATCGCGTGAATGCCGCGGCGGTGGCAGGTTTGAATCAGCAGATCCACGTATGCCTTGAGAAAATCGCGATCCATCGTGACCTGTGCGCGATTGGGCAACAGGAAATCCGGGCGATTGCGGAACTTTTTAATGAAGCTGAAAATGTAATCCCAGCGGCCGCAATTGAGCCCCGCGGAGTGCTCGCGCAGCTCGTAAAGGATCTCGTCCATTTCGAACGCGGCTAGAATCGTCTCGATCAAGACTGTAGCGCGGATCGTGCCTCGCGGAACCTTGAGATAATCCTGCGCGAACAGGAAAACATCGTTCCAGAGCCGCGCTTCCAGATGGCTCTCGAGCTTAGGCAGGTAGAAATAAGGCCCACTGCCTTTTGCGATCAACTTTGCGGCGTTGTGAAAAAAGTAGAGCCCAAAATCGAACAGAGATCCGGAAATCGGCTTGCCGTCGACGAGTACATGTTTCTCCACCAGGTGCCAGCCGCGCGGACGCACCATGAGCGTGGCCACGCGCTCATTCAGCCGGTATTGTTTGCCTTCGGGACTGCTAAACGTGATCGTGCCGTTGATCGTGTCGCGGAGGTTGATCTGGCCTTCCACATTGTTCTGCCATGTGGGCGAGTTGGAGTCCTCGAAATCCGCCATGAAGACGCTGGCGCTGGAATTGAGCGCGTTGATGATCATCTTGCGGTCAACGGGCCCGGTGATCTCGACGCGGCGGTCCTCGAGATCCTTCGGGATGGGTGCGGCGGTCCAGTTGCCTTGCCGCACGCCGGCGGTTTCGGTCAGAAAATCCGGGAGCTTCCCGGAATCGAGTTCGGCCTGCCGCACCTGGCGCTTTTCCAGCAACTGCACCCGGCGAGATTCAAATTGCTGCGAGAGTTGCGCCAGGAACTCGAGCGCTTCCGGGGTCAGGATCTCACCGTAGTCGGCGCTGACGGGGCCGGCGACTTCCAACTTATTGCGAACCGACGGCGTGGCCATCTCAGTTTCGACCGCAGAATCCCGGGTTGCGGCACATCCCGCTTGGGCACATGGGCGCCGGGCCAGCTTGCGCCGTGGGACCGTTCGCATGCGCGGCGAAGGTAGAGAACTCCTGGGTGAGATGCTTTTGCCCGCATGAAGGGCAGTCTAACTCCGCGGCCTCGGAAGAGCGCCGCAGGAGCTTCTCGAATTTGGTTCCGCAGTCCTGGCACTTGTATTCGTAAATTGGCATAGGCTTACTACCGCATTTTCGCAATTCCGAAGGGCAGGGACAACCAGGCCGCTAGTGTTCCAGTGCTGCCGCGATCTCCTCAATTACCCGGGCTTCGTTCTCCAGCACCTGCCCGGCGCGCGCGATCTGCTCATCGGCTAGCTTCCAGTTTTTCTGCTCGATGGCCTCGCGCACGCCGGGAATCGTCTTCACGCCGTAGCCCGTGTACATTCCGGGCGCGTAGATCTGGTGCTGAAACCACGGCCTCCCCGGCAACCCGTCGGGCAATGTCAGGGCGCGCTCCGCCAGCGCCAACTTCTGGTTTACAGCCGCCAGGGATTTTGTTCCCAGCGCCGTTTTCCGCGCCACGCTATCGTAGTGATCCGAACTGCGCCGCAACTTCTCCAAGCCGTTGCGCAGCGGGGCGAAGTTCAGGAACGGCGGCACTTCTTCGGCCTTCGGCGGTACGAGCGTCTTCTTGGGATCGGCAGTGGCAACGTAAACGCCTTCCTCCAGCTCTTTGTTGCGCTCCTTGATCTCTTCGCTCTTGGTTTTCCAAAGCTTCTCCAACTCATCGACATACTTTCGGACCGTGTCGGTGAAGTCTGTGAAATCGTAAGGCAACAGGTCCGCGTCCGCCAGGCGCATCACCGCGAGGCCGATCGTTTGCGAGAGCGCGCGGCCATAGCGAAAATCCGTGTCCGCAAAGTGCGTGTACCAGTAGAAATCGTCGTAGATGGAATGATAGATGCCGCCGCCATCCTCGCCGCCGTAGCCCAAATTGAGCGACGCGATGCCAAGATGATCGACGAATGCCGTGTAGTCTGAGCCCGAACCCAAAGCTCCTATCCGCAGGTCTTCGCGCTTGCGCACCTGATCGCGCTCTTCAGCAGGCGCGTCCGCAATGTGCTTCAACCGCAGCCGCTTCCACGCCGGGTAGTCTTTCTCCGGATCATCCACGTCTTTGGCGACGCCGTTCATGAACTTTTCGAGCGAATGGGACCCGGCCATTTGCAGATACCCGCGGCCGTTGCCGTCCGAGTTGATATAGACGGCAGCGTGCTGCCGAAGCTCATCGGCGTGCTGCTCGGCCCACTCGGTCGAGCCCAGCAGCCCTTCCTCCTCGCCATCCCAAACGCAGTAAATGATCGTACGCGCCGGCTGCCAGCCCTGCTTCAGCAATTCCGCCAGAGCGCGTGCCTCCTCCATTTCCGCGATGGTACCGGAAACCGGATCTTCGGCGCCGTTGACCCAGGCATCGTGATGATTGCCGCGCACCACCCACACATCGGGCTCACCGGAACCGGGGATGCGAGCGATGACGTCGTAGAGCCGCTTGGTGTCCCAGTTCGACTTGACCTTCAGATGTACTTTGGCCGGACCGGGACCCACGTGATAGGTCAGTGGCAGCGCGCCGCGCCAGTTCGCCGGCGCCACCGGCCCCTGGAGCGCCCTTAGCAGCGGCGTTGCGTCGCCATAGGAAATGGGAAGGACCGGAATCTTCGTGATCGTCTTCGCTTCACTTAACGGCAGACGTTTTGCCCCTTCGCTCGCGCCAACGCCGGGCGTCAGCGGATCACCAGGGTAAAGGGGCATATCCATCACGCTGCCGCGCTGCGCGCCGTCGGCCGATCGCCAGGCGCCTGCGGGAAACACGTCGCCTTGAAAATAGCCGTCCTCGTGCGGATCGGAGTAGATGATGCAACCCACCGCCCCATGCTCGGCCGCGACTTTGGGTTTGATGCCGCGCCATGCGCCGCCGTACCGCGCGATGACGATGGCGCCTTTGACGGAAACGCCGAGGCGATCGAGCTGCTCGTAATCGTCCGGAACGCCGAAGTTCACATAGACGAGTGGCGCGGTGACGTCACCATCAGCGGAGTAGGCGTTGTACGTGGGAAGCTGCTCGCTCTGTTGGTTGGACGTCGGATCGACGGCAACTGCCGGTTCTTCCAGCTTGGCCGTGAAACGCGTCGGCTCGATCAGCTCAACCGCCCGCTCCTTCGGCGAGGGAAACAGAACGTCGAAGTTCTCGATTTTGGCGTCCAAACCCCACTCTTTGAACTTGCTCAGGAGCCACTCGGCGTTGTCTTTGTCGTATGCGGAGCCCACGTGGTGCGGCCGCGCCGATAGTCGCTGCATATACTCGCGCAGCTTGTCCGCGTTGGGTACGGCTTTGAACTTCGATTCCCAGGCGCGCTCGGAAGTGGCGGAATCGGGTGAGAAGCCCTGCATGGCCGGCGGATCGGCGGCCGGGATGAGCGGCGAGAGAAGGGTGAGGCACACGAGTACTCGCGTAAGCGTTGTCATTTTGGCCCGAAACAGTTGAGTGTATCGCAGCCGGGTGGGGCCTCGCTTCTAATCCAGCCTCCGCTCATCAGGAGAATCTAGGTTTCCGCGATCCGGCGAAATTTGCCGAATCCGAAGTTCGAGGCGCGCGAACTCGCCCGTGGCCTCCCGCCAATACCGGCGAAGGTTCCAACCAGCGGCGCGAAACACCCTCCGGTGTTGCTGCCAAAGTAGCCATGCCGTGCCGCGGAAAAGAATCGTATGACCGAGCGCCCGAATCATCCGCGCCTTTTTGCCGAGCGGGCGGCGAATCAGGCCGAGCGTGAGCGCTTGGAAACGAAGGTGGGCGGCTTCCTCGCAAAGAATGCGTTCACAGATCGCCCGGAGCAGTCGTGAATGCGTTGCGTCGCGAAGCGCCTGATAGAACGGGATCGCGAGAACTTCCGCCGTAACCAGGACCGTGGCGCAGAGTTCCAGGCCGGCCAGTTTGCGCAGCCGCCGAAACACCGCGTCGAGCCAGTGCTTCGTTAGCCTGGGAATTCGCTCCCGGTCGAGGAAACGTCCGAGGATGGTGCTGTGCTCCTGCTCCTCCGCAATAAAGAGTTGCAGCGCTTGCAGAAACGAAGAATCTGTAGCAAGGACCGGATGCGCTGCCGCTCTGCGCATGAGACCCCGGCCGCGCGCCCACTCGCCCAACTGAAACTGCTGAATGGAACGGCCGGCCAGCCGGCGCTCGGCGGCGCTGAGCCGGTCGCATTCGCCCCATCGGAATGCGTGTACGGTTGCCCGCTGTTCGAGAAAATGGCGATGCCAAGCGTCATAGGGAGAGGCCGCCGAAGCCGTTGTCACGGAGGAAGTACAAATCATGCATCAATCTTAAAGTACTTTTCAATATAAAGTCAATGCCATTTCCGCCGCAGCCTGCTCGGCTCTAGGGCCCCTATTGTGGCAAGTACTCGTGAGCCAGTTCTTCGAATTCGGAGGGTGTGACCAGGTGAAAGCGGATCTCGAGGGAAGAAAATTTCCGCAGCTCGTCGTGCATCTGGTCCGATGGCAATTCGGAGCCGGCAACAAATAAATGGCCCGCCGCCACCTTGTACGGCAGCACGCGCCAGCGCTTGGCCACTTCGGCGGGTAGGGAGCGGGTCACCGGCCGGGAAATGATTCCCGGCTCGGGCTTTCCGAAAGGAACGTTCTGCTGCAAGCTGAGGGCCTCGTACACATCGCCTTCGGTCACCTTGCCTTGCGCGATGAGGTAATCTCCGAGCTTGGTACCAGCGGGTTTGGAGGCTAGCGCTGATTCAAGATCCTCGGGATCAAGGTACTGGCACCAGACCAGCACTTCGCCGAGCTTCTGCTTGTTTTCCACCAGTGCGGCACGGCTAGGATAGGCGTGCTCGGTCTTGAGCCACACAAGCGGCTGGCCCTTGGACACCGCCGAAAAATAGCGGTAGTACGCCATCACCGTGGCGAAGCAGTTGATCCAGTTTCCCCAAATGGCACGCACCGGGACGCCGAGCGCGAACACCCATCCATAAATACGCGCGCTGCAAAACGCCCGGATCACCATGTGGAACAACTGCAATCCCAGTGTGCCGAAGAAGACAAATCGCAGCAGCGGATTCTGCGCGGCCCGGCCAGCCCCCAGGCCGTGCCCGTCTGCCTGCTCCAAAACCACGTCAGCGCGCCATAGAGAAACAGAACGTTCGAGAGCGGCGCCGCGAGGTTCCCCACCAGCCCCTTACGGTCTCGCCAGAACCAGTAGAGCTGCGTCGCCGTGTCCCGCCAGCCGTGCCTCTGCCAGGACTGTAACGAGATGCCCGTAATCCACCGCGTCCGCTGCCGCACCGCCGCCTTGAATTTGCGCGGGAAATACTCGCGCGTGGCAACGAAGCCGCGTTCGGTCCGGTAAACCGGCACAAAGAACTGTGGGCACCCCAGACGGTGCATGCGGAATCCGTTCTCGTAGTCTTCGGTCAGGCAGACCGGCTCGAAAATGCGGTTGGAGTGCGCTGCCGCCAGCTTCTCCAGCGCTTCGCGCTTGAAACCCGTTCCCACACCGCAGGAGGGAATGAAGCCGCCGAGCACCTGCCGCGCGCGCAGGTCCTTCATCTGGAACGGGATAGGAGGTAAGGCGGGTAGAAACTGCCCTTTGATGAAGGTTTTTTAATCTTAATAAACTATTCTTATGTTTTTCGGACAAGACATTAGTTGAATTTATGCAGACTGCCGATCCGGAGGGGGGTAGCGCTGGGGCGCAGAGCGCGGTTGCAGCGGCGGTGGTGGTGGTGGTCGCAGGCTAATCGTTCAGGGCCGGGGGTGGCGTTGGCACGTGGCGCACGGACAAGCTAAGAGTTCGCTGACACGGAGTTCTGACTACAGAGTTCTGACTAGCAGTTGCAGGGCCAAAACCTGAATGGTATTATACGCCACACGTTGAATTTAGGGAGGATTCCATGCTTCGCGCTTCTCTCATCGCCTTTCTGGCGTTCAGCATGTTTCTACGAGCTGATAGCCTACTTCCACCCATGAATGTGGGTATAGCGCAAGTTGAACTATCAACCTTCACGAACGGCCTCGTCGTGAATCAGGTTAATCAGGAAATGAACGGCTCTCCTGCCACGCTTACTGCGAGCCAGTCGATAAGTGGAGGCACCTTTTCAGGAAGTATGTTCGGACAAGCCGAATTCGGCGTGCTAAAAGCTTCTTCCTCTTCAATGCTCACTGGGACCACGTCGCCCGTCAACACTTTGGCTGCGGGAAGCGCGTTTTTCAACGACGTAGTAACAGTCGAGTACGCCCCATTGAATGGCGACCTCGGCCTCATGCAGTTAAGCTACAACTTGAATGGTACGACAACACAATCGGGCTCTCTTGCTTCAGTCCTCAATGTATATGCGTTTGCATGCTCCGATGTCAATTTAATTTCCTATGCATGTAACGACCCCATCGGGATTGCGGAGAATATGAACTTTCAGTCTGCCACGTCAGGGGTATTCACGTTCCCGGATGTCTTTGACTTTAGGTTTGGGCAACCATTCGATCTCTTTTTTGAGTTATCAGCCGTGAATGGGACATTTACCGTTCAGAATATTTTCAACGTTGGTAGCCTTCTCGGTCTTTCAAGCTATTACACTACGCTTCCTGGCTCAACGAGAGCGGACGCCAGCAACACGCTCGCAATCTCAAACATTTCTATTTTTGACTCTCAAATGGATCCAGTTGCCGGATATACCGTAACAACTGGGTCGGGAACCTCATATCCATTTGTCGGGGCTGTTCCCGAGCCATCCACATTTTCTCTGCTGCTGCTCGGTGCCGGCTTGCTGATGGGCCGGAAGGTTGTTTCCTTCTTCAAAACGTGAGCGCCCCTGGGGACCGCGCGGACGGCACACAAGGCAAGCACAGCACGCTCTTCGCGACGACCCTCACCAGCCAGAATGCCCTCATGGGTAATCGTCGTAAGCCGCCACCCGGATTGCATCCACGTAATGTTGCGTCTCCTCGGCGCGTTCAACGCAGGATACACACCAAAACAAATGTTCCTCTATGTAGGCCAACTCTTCCTCGTCGCGCACCTTACCAAGGTAGTAGCGTTCCAGATCGTGATCCGAGATATGTTCTGCGTTCATGCCAGTTCGTGTTCCGTGGGCTGCGTCTTTCTCACATTTTTTCTCTTCCTCTTCACACTTTCACATTTTCCGAGCTGGGCTGGGCGCGGCGCGCGCGGTGGGGTGCGTGAGGGGGGCGGGGTTTTCGCGCGGCGCGCGTTTCTGCTGGCGGTGCGCGCAATTTCAAGAACTGGGCCGCATGCTTTGGGTTTAGATCCCGCCAATGCCTGGTTGCTACCCTTGGAAAAGAGCGTTCTAATGGCTTAGATGATGTGGCGAGTAATCGCGATTGGCGTGACGGTGTCGATCCATTGCATATTGACGGCTGCCACAATCCCCAGCGAAGTAAAGGAAACCGTCACCTTCATCTTTCGGCCCGCCCAAAGAGGGGATCTTACGTTCGACGGCTCGGGCTCGCTCCGCCAGGCTCAAGAGGGTGAACCAGTGCCCAACGGCACGGGCTTTTTTGTCGGCGTTAAGAATGAAAAGAACCCTTTGGCATTTAATACTTATCTAGTGACAGCCAAGCACGTCCTACAGGACCAGAGGGGCCAGCTGTTCTCAACAATCTGGGTTCGATTGAATAAACTCAAAGGCGGTGCCGAATTCGTATCCCTTGACCTGGCGGCAGTGGAACGAGCAGGACAAATCTACAATCATCCGACAGATAATACTGTTGATATCTCTGTGGTACCGATACTTCCCAAACAAGACACCTTTGCCTTCAAATACATTCCCGACGATCTCCTTACTACAAAGGAATCGTTCAAGGCACTCAATATTATGGAGGGTTCCGACGTTTTCTTTACCGGACTGTTCCTAAATTACTACGGACAAGAAAGGAATCACCCAATTGTCCGATTCGGAAAGGTCGCGCTCATGAGCGATGAACGGGTCTTTTGGAAGGAAGGCGGAAATCCACCAGAGATGTTGGAACTCTACCTTGTTGAAACGCAGTCGTACGGGGGCAATAGCGGGTCACCAGTATTTTTCTACCTGGGATCCGACAGAGTTCCCGGTGCCGTCATCGCAGGACCACCGGTGTTGAAACTGGCGGGCGTGATGAAAGGAAGTTTCAACGAACCAAGAATGTTGGGGTTGGCCCAACAGAATAATGCAAATGTGTCCTTCTCCTTGCAGAACTTGGGAATTGCCGCCGTTGTACCTTCGTACCTTCTGCATGAGATTCTCTTTTCGAACGGTCCGAAGGCAAATCGGGAACAATACACAGGCCTGAAGTGAACGAACCTGCCTCTCACACTTTATGGACTTCGAAGGAGCACCCAGTGCGATATTTCCTAGTCGCTTTAGCACTGACAGTGTTGCTATGCCCTGCGGATGCACAGACAAACCAATCGCCGGTGAATCAGCGAGCATTCCCAGATGATAATCTCGGCTACCCGATATTGATCACGGCGGGAAATAGCAGCGGCTCTGGTTTTTACTTGAACACCGTGGCCGCGAGCTATCTGGTAACGGCCACGCATGTGCTGTTCAACGCAAACACTACCCAACTATGGAACACGTCATTCACCCTTTTGTCATATTCACGAGACCCATCGGATCGAAGCGCTAACTGCATTACTGTAGATACCACCCGTCTTGGGGCGGCGAACATTATCCGCCATCCGACAGCAGATGTAACTGTTGTACGATTATTTACGCATGACGCTGAACATCATGCCGCGCCGCTTCCGGGTGTAATAGTGCAATCACATGCAAGAGACGGCATACTAGGCGTTGCGCCCGATGCGATCAAAAGATTTGCAGACGTGTTGGTAGGAAATGACGTTATTCTCTTTGGATATCCCACTTCTCTGGGGTTGCAAACCATGACCCAAATTGACCTTAGAAGACCTCTTTTGAGAAAGGGAATTGTGGCCGGCGAAAATTTGGCGAACCGTTCGATCATCCTTGATTGCCCTGCCTACCATGGCAATAGTGGAGGTCCAGTAATGGAAATTGATCAGGAAACATTAGGGGCGCGAAGGTACAGAATAATCGGCGTGGTCGATCAGTATGTGCCTTACACTCCAGATGGCAGCTCCCCTGGAGTATTTGTGAACTCGGGTTATTCGGTAATAGTGCCAATGGATTTTGTGCTGGAACTTGTGAAGTAAGCATCACAAACAAAAAAACCCTCAGCGGCACGCGCATAGGTTCGTGTGAACAGACTAGGTTTCGTCGGCACGATTCACTGCCAGCTAGATCAATCCAAGATCCTGTAGCCATACCGCGATCATCTCCTGATTTCTCGGCTGTGGTCTCCTACGCTCCGCGCGCAACTCGATTATTTCTCTTCGCGATAGTTGTCCATCGCACATTTTCACAATTCGCCTCAGTGGCACTTTCTTCAGCGCGGGCAGTATCCTCGTCTGCCATTCATCCCGTCGCGGGTTCGGCGGATACTCTGTATAGACCTCTTGTACTGAATGGACCAACGCCGATTCCACATCCTCGATCTTGTGTAGTCCGTCATCAGAAAACGTAGTTTTCTGAGTTTTGGCCGGGTATAGAGACGCCAGCGACATCATCCGCGCCGAAGGCGCGATCATCGGTCAATCAGCATCATCAAAACATTTCAGTGAAAA
>Ga0326728_10019264_pt1 | contig 13271 bp, 13 predicted proteins | sample MB3enrmetagenome_FD_207602 | JGI IMG/M metagenome (GOLD analysis project Ga0326728, IMG submission 207602) | Lab enriched peat soil microbial communities from McLean, Ithaca, NY, United States - MB31MN | ecosystem: Environmental > Terrestrial > Soil > Wetlands > Peat | place: USA: New York...
AAACGGCGTTTGAACATGGCGTGCGGGATCATCCACCGGCCGCGAGTGCTGCTGCTGGACGAGCCGACGGTGGGCGTGGATCCGCAGAGCCGCGTGCGGCTGCTGGAGATGGTGCGGGCGGAGGCCCGGGCCGGAACCTGCGTGCTCTACACCACGCACTACCTGGAAGAAGCCGAGACGCTGTGCGACCGGCTGGCGGTGGTGGACCACGGCAAGATCATCGCGCACGGGACGCTGGGGGAACTGCGTTCCATGCTGGGGCAGCGCGATCTGCTGCGCTTCACGGGGCGGTTCCAGCCGGAGGCGGTGCGGCGGGCGTTGGGGGAACTGGAGGGAGTGGAGGTGGTGCAGGCGGAGCCCGATCAGCTAAGACTGGCGGCGGAGGAGGCGTCCCGGCGGCTGCCGGCGATCTTCGCGGCGCTGGCCACGGCGCAGGCGGAGGTTCGCGAGACCACCCTGACCCAGCCCAGCCTGGAGAGCCTGTTTATCAAACTCACCGGCAAGGAACTGCGCGAGTAGGCCATGCGCTTCGTACCGATCAGCGCGCTGAAGGACCTTCGCCGGCTGCGGCGCGACCCGCTGGCTTTGGCGGTGTGGATCGGCATTCCGGTGATCATCGGAGTGATGCTGACCGCGCTGTTCGGCAGCGGGAGCAGCCCGACCCCGCACGGGCGCTTGCTGGTCGCGGACGAGGACCAGACCGCGCTGAGCGAATTCCTGGCCGGCTCGTTCTCCCGCGGGCCGATGGCCAAGATGATTACGGTGGAGCAGGTGGAGCGCGGCGAAGGACGGCGGCGGTTGGATCGCGGAGACGGCTCGGCGCTGCTCATCATTCCGAAGGGCTTCGCGGAGGCTTACCTGCGCAACCAGCCGTTCGAACTCAGCCTGGTTACCAACCCGTCGCAGCAGATCCTGCCGGGAATCGTCGAGGAAACGCTCTCGATCATGGTGGATCTGGGGTTCTACGTGCAGTCGCTGGCGGGCGACCAATTGCGGGCGTTTTCGAGCGGCCAGGCCTCGCTTTCCGACGTGGCGCTATCCGGGACGATCATCACGCTGCGGAAGCGCTTCGACAGCCTGCGGCGCTACGTCGACCCACCGGTCATCAAGCTGAAAACCACGGTGGTGGAGCAGAAAGTGGTGAACTCGCCGAGCTTCGCCGCGTTGTTCTTCCCCTGCCTGCTGTTCCAGGCCCTGCTATTCGTCACCATGGGCTTGAGCGCCGACGTCTGGAAGGAGCGGCGGCTGGGGACGTTGCGCCGGCTGATCTCGACGCCCGCGCGTCCCTGGATGCAACTGACGGGCAAACTTCTTTCGGTGGCGCTGGTGCTGATGGCGGTCGGCGTGGCGGGCCTGGCGGCGGGGCGCCTGCTGGCCGGACTTCGTCCCGCCAATACGGCGGCGGCGCTGGCCTGGTATGTGGCGTCGGGCGCGGTGTTCTTCCTGCTGATCCTGCAGCTCCAGATGGCGGCCTCCAACGAGCGCGCCGCGAACCTGCTGGCCAACTTGTTCGTGATGCCGCTCATGATGCTGGGCGGCACGTTCTTCCCCTTTGAAGCGTTGCCGAAGCACCTGGCGGCGATCGGGCGCTGGACTCCTAACGGCTGGTTGCTGATGGAGTTCAAGGCGATTCTGAACGGCACGGCCGGGGCGGGACGGCTGGCGGTGGATTTCGGCGCCGTGACCCTGGCGGCCGCATTGCTGCTGCTGATCGCGGCCCGGCGCCTGCGCTTGAAGTTCGTGGTCTGAGACCCCAATGCTACGCGACGCACTCTTTCTAGCCCGGCAGGACCTGCGGCATATGTTCCGCGCCCGCGAGACGTGGATGTGGATCTTCATCATGCCCATCGTGTTCTTCTACTTCATCGGGACGGTGACGGGCGGCATGGCGGGATCGGGCTCCCAGAGGGAGGCGATCGCGCTCGAAGTTCCAGCCGACGCCGGTTTCCTGGCCGACCACTTGGTGAAGCGGCTGGAGGAGCGGCAATACCGCGTGGTGAGGGGAACGGCGAGCGAACTGGCGGGCTACGACCGGCTGCTGAGCGTGCCGGCGGGATTCACGAAGAGCGTCCTGGCCGGAGAGCCGGTCAGCGTGACGCTCACCCGGAAGGGCAGCGGGTTAGGGGCCGATTACGATGAGCTGCGCGTGACAAGGGCGGTGTATACGGTGCTGGCGGACCTGGTGGTGGCGGGCGCTCCGACGACCGCCGAGGGCATGGCAGCCGTGGCCGCCCAGCCACATATGCTCACCATGCGCGTGGCGCCTGCGGGAAAGCGCCTGGAGCCGCCGCGCGGTTTCGAGCAGGCCATTCCCGGGACGATGGTGATGTTCGTACTGCTGATCATGTTCACCTCCGGCGCGGTGACCCTGACGGTGGAGCGGCGGCAGGGCATCCTGACCAGGCTGGCCTCCTCCCCCATGTCGCGCGGGGCGGTGGTGCTGGGCAAGTGGAGCGCCCGCATGGGGGTTGGCGTGGTGCAGATCGCCTTCGCGATGCTCACGGCCAGGGTGTGGTTCGGCATCCACTGGGGTCCCAATCTGGGCGTCATTGCCGTCGTGATGCTGGCTTACGCGTCGCTGGCCACCGGAATGGGCATGCTGCTGGGCAATTGGGGGCGGACCGAGGGACAGGTGATCGGAATCGGCGTGATGGCTTCCAACGTTCTGGCGCTGCTGGGCGGATGCTGGTGGCCGATCGAGATCACGCCCGTGTGGGCGCAGAGAGTGGCGCTGGCTCTGCCGACCGGGTGGACCATGGATGCCATGCACAAACTGGTGAGTTTCGGCGCCGGGCCCGCCGCGGTGGTCCCGGACCTGCTGGCGCTGACGGCGGCCGCGCTGGGCGCGGGGTACGTGCTGGCGCGCACGTTCAGGTTTCAGTAGGGATGCTTCTCGGGACAGACGGCGAACCCATCGGCAAACTGCGCCGTGTTGCTCTGTGGCGTATGAAACCTGACCTCTACACTAAGATCGCGCTCACTGATATCGCGTTCGCGCTCGTGCTCATTGCCGCGAACCAGTACGTGCACCCGGCAGCGACGGCCAACGCGCAAGGGCCGCTCGCAGGCGTGCAGTACACCCCTAACGGGAACTACAGTGAATTCTTTGACTCTCGAACCGGCGAGATGGAGACTGGGCTGGACTGCCTTGACCGCTATCCGCCAGTGGCGGATAATCAGAATGAGTGGAACTGATCGAGACCTCTATCTTCACGAGGCAGATCGCCGCTCCGCTGAGCCATGAGGAGTATGGCCGATTTCAATCCCGGATCGCCGCGAATCCGGAGTTCGGCGCGCTCATCAAAGGCGGTGGTGGGATACGCAAGGCTCGGGTTGCCGTGGGATCGAGAGGAAAGAGCGGCGGCGCCCGCGTCATCTACCATTGGGCGGTTCGGAGAGACGTGATCCTGCTGCTCTACGCGTACGCGAAGAACGCGATGGCGGATCTGACTGCGAAACAGGTCTCGCAGCTCGCGCAAGTCGTCAAAAAGGAGTTTGCCGGTGAAAAGACAGATGTTTGAAGAACTGCTGGGTAGCGTATGCGAGGCTGGGGCAATTCTGCGCGGCCGGCAAAAGCCTTCGCGGCGGATTGTAATCCCCGCTTCGGGCGTGCGCGTGATTCGCGAACGGACCAGCCTTTCGCAGTCGCAGTTTGCGCACCTGATCGGTGTCAGCGTGAAGACACTTCAGAACTGGGAACAGGACCGGCGGCGCCCTACCGGACCGGCAGCCGCGCTTCTGAACATCATTGCGCATGATCCGGCGCTGGCTGTGAAAGCCATGGAACGGGTATAAGACCGTTCGGGCAGCGCGAGCGAATCCGGCAGGAGAAACGAAGGGTCACTCGGCGGGGATCGCCAGCAGCACCTCGACGCGGACGGGACGGCCGTTCTGAGTGGCGGGGCGGAGCTCCCACTGGTCGAGGACGGAAATCGCCTGGGCATTCTCGGAGGGGTCGCCCTTCCCCAAGACGGCCAGTTCCATGAACCGGCCGTTGGTCCCGATGAAGCCGTGGACCATGAGATAGCCTTCGGAGCGGTGGTGCGGAGGCGGCCGGAAGGTTGTCAGAGGGAAGGGCGCGGCCAGTTGCGGAGGCGCCGCCAGCGTGACCACCATTCCGTTCATTTGGGCGTTCTCGGCCTCCGCGAAGGGGATGCAGTATTGAAGAATCCACTCTTTGGGGGCTCCCACCTCGAGGTAGACGGTGTAGACCGGCTTGCCACTCAATACGCCACCGCTCTCCGGGAAGCCCTCCAGGCCGCCAGACTGCACAACGACGTCGAAGACGCCGCCGGCCGGATGCACCATTTTGGTGGCTTCGACAGCCGCGGAGTGGGCCAGAGAATCGGCGGACGACGGCGCCCCGGCTACGCTGGAGTCGCCTGGAGCGCCGGTTGGGGACGACGCGCCGGCGGCTGGGGAATCCGGGTGGCTGGCGGCGGCAGAGGACGAGGCGGCGCTTCCGGATCGGGCATCCCGGTTGCCGGCCGCCCCGCCGCCATCGGCCCCCGGGCCGGACCAATCCCGCGCTTCGGCTCCCGAAGCCGGCGAGCGCCCCACCTGGCTGCCGGGAGGCACGCTGAGGAACTCGCGCAGGGGCACCGGATCGGAGGAGATCGACAATAGGTTGGTCGGCTCGCCGGGGGTCGAATCCGCGGAGGCGGAGGAGAGCGGGCTGGGATCGTCCGAGAAACTGGTACGGATGGGCATGCCGGAGTGAGGCGCCGCCAGAACCGCCCGCTCCAGCAATTGGAGGGTGCTGGGCGAGACCAGACCCAGGGAAGACAAATCCAGAGTGGGCGGGGCGTCCAGCCGCCGGGCTTCGGCCGGCGGGACGGCATACCCCGGCAGAACGAATGGCTCGGCAACGGCCTGGGGCGCAACCGGCGGCGACCAGAAGAAGACCTCCGGAAGACGCAGATCGCGCTCCGGCAACAGTTCCGCCAAATCCTTGGGCTGGACAATGCTCTGGTCGCTGTCGGCACGCTTGGGAAGGGGAGGCAATTCAAAGCGGCGTTGGCGGCCCGGGGCGCGGTCGCGACGGGAACCCTTCTCCTGGGACGGCTTTCCGGCCGCGGCCGATGGGGCAGCCTTAGGGACGACCAGGGGCTTGCGCCGCTCCGCCAAGGCTCCGGCGGAGGCCAGGTAAAGCCGCTCGGGAACGCGGATACGCAGCGTGCGAAGGAGCCTCTCGTGGCGCACCCAGGCGTCGCGTTCGGCCGGGGAGGCCAGGTTCAGGGTCAGGCTGGGCAGGAGAATAGCGAACGCGAGATGCAGCACGGCGGAGGCCAGAAAGCTGGGCCAGCGGTTGACGTTTTGGGGCGCGACATGAGCAAAGAGGGGCTCCTGGCTGGGCCGCTTGAGAGGGGGCGCGGCCGATTCGGTCAGCGGCAGCGGGAAAAGCGATTGCATGAGCGATACGTGTTCTTAGCGGCGAGACCGCGAGCCAAAGCAGCGCTGGCGCGGGACCGTGTCAGGATCGAGGACTCCAAACCGGGAGGTTCTCGAGCCCCTTGTCGGATGGCTTTTCGAGGACCAGCGAGCGCAGCCACTGCATCTGCCCGGGATCTTTGGCGCCCCCCAGCATGGTCTGCTGCGGGAGCGGGTTGAGGGCGGATGGCTCGCCACTCATGTTCTGCAAGTTCCTCAGGCCATAAAGGGCCAGCTCGAAGCGGTCTTTCACGCCCACCTTCTGGAAGAGACGGGAAAGATAGACCTTCACGGTGCCTTCGGAAATCGACAGCGTGGCGGCGATCTCCTTGTTCTTGAGTCCCTGGGAGAGCAGGCTAACCAACTGGCTCTCGCGCTTGGTCAAAGCGATCATCTTGGCCGACAGGAAGCTGGCGGTCAAGGTCTTGTCAAACCACAGCTCGCCCTCGGCCACCTTGCCGAGGCACTTGATGAGCAGTTCGGGGGGGAGGGTCTTGCGCAGCACGCCGCGCACCCCGAGTTCCATGGCCTGATAGGCCAACTCGGTGGAAATCGCCCGAACCCAAAGGACGATCCGGCAGTTCGGCAGGCCGCCTTGCAGTTGGGTGAGGATGCCGAAAGTGACGTCGGGAGTCAGATCGATCAACAGGACGTCGGGCTTGGAAGTCTGAACAGTGGCTGCGAGTTCCGCAGTACTCTGGCACACGGAAACGGAGTCGAATCCGGGCACCGACGAAAGGACAGAGGTAAACCCTCTGGCCAGCACAGGCTCATCGGTAAACAGCAAAACGCGGGCCATATTTTAGTCACCCTGCGCCAACAACATCAAGCCGTGGCGCCCATACTAACACAATCGCCGAACTCTCAAGTCGCCCCGCCGGACCGGATCGACGCGGTCCCAAGTCCTCTCGAAGCTAGGGCGGGCCGTCTCCCCACCAGGGCCCCTGGTACCAGTACTCTCTAACAGCGTAACGCCACCTTGGTACCGGCGACCCGGAACAACCCATCCGTGGGGATCAGAACCCCGCCGCAGCGTGCGATCATCCTCATTTGTACCGACCTCAAGGGCCCGAGTACTATCTTCGGTTAACTTTCACCTAGTCAGGCACCTAGCCCGTGGCCCCGACCGCGGCGCACAAGGCCATTTTTTTGAACCATTTCGATCTTAAACTGTTGGTTAACCTCAGTCAACAAAAAACTATCATCCATTTTCGGTCTTGATCCAGGGGGCGATCCGGTGTATCCCTTAACAGCAGGCAAAATGGACAGGCGTGCCGATCCACGGGTAGAGGTGAAGCTTCCGTGCCATGTGGCGTTTCCGAGAAGCAAGTCCCGGCTGTTCGTCGGGGTGACGGAGAACATGAGCCGCGGGGGCATTCTGGTGAGCTGGAGCGCAGACCGAATGTTAACAAACCTGCCGAAGGCCGGGGACCTGCTGACGGTGGATATAGAGCTGCCCGCCAACCATTCGTTCGGGCGGCGATGCATGCACTGCCAGGCGGTGGTGGCCAGGGTGCTGGTGGGCGACAGCGGCTGCGCGAGAGTCGCGTTCCAGGTGAACCAGATGCAGTTTCGGAGTTATGCTAATGGGAAGTGCGCCGCGGCGACCAATCGCGACCAGGTTAGCTGCTCGCTGATGTGAGGAAGGGTTGTCGGCAATGATCGGTGGCAGAGAGCGGCGGTGGGAGTGGGACGGAGCGGGAACTGCACTCTGCACTGTCCATCGTTGGGCGTGCAAGCCGCCCAGGCGTTCGGGACCGAGATGAGCAAACAGACCAGCAGCCCGGCATGGCGGTGCCTTCCGTCGCTGACGGACGTGGCGTTCGTGCTGCCGTTTGTGCTGCTGTTCGCCAGGTTGGGCGGCGTCAGCTTCCTGCTCCAGGATTGCGACACGGGCTGGCACATCCGAACCGGCGAGTGGATCCTGCGGAACGGACGTATTCCGGACCGGGACATTTTCTCGTTCACCAAGGCCGGTGAGCCGTGGTTTGCATGGGAATGGCTGTGGGACGTAATCTTCGGCTGGATGCACCAGCACTGGGGCCTGGTAGCAGTGGTGATGGCGAGCATCCTCGCGATTTCGGTCACGACCGCCATGCTGTACCGGCTGACGCGCCGGAAGTGCCCGAACGTGCTGATCGCTTTCGGGGTCACCTTCCTGGCGGTGGGGGCGTTCTCGATCCACTGGCTGGCGCGGCCCCACTTGTTCACGATCCTGTTTGCGGTGATTTTCTACTCGCTGCTGGAGCGGGTCCGGGATGGCGACGTCCGGCTGCTGTGGCTATTGCCCGGGCTGATGGTAGTGTGGACCAACCTGCACGGGGGCTTCTTCGTGGGAATCGCGCTGATCGGCGCCTATGCGGCCGGGGAGCTGGCGGGGTGGGCCCTGGAGAGCCAACCCGAAGCCCGCCGGGCCGCGCTGGGACGCAGCAAGCCTTACTTGTGGGCGGCCGGCGGATGTTTGGCGGCCAGCCTAATCAACCCGTACTTTTACCATGAGCACATACATATCGTCCGGTACCTGAGCGAGCCCTACCAGCTTCGGCAAATCCAAGAGTTCCAGCCGATGAGTTTCCAGCACCCGGCGGCGTTGTTCCTGGAGTCCATGCTGCTGCTGGGAGTGCTGGCGGCAGCCTGGAACCTATACCGGAAGCGCTTCGGCTACGTCATTCTGCTGGCTGGCGCGGGGCACCTGGCGCTGATGTCGGCAAGGAACATCCCGCTGTTCGCGGTGTTGGCCGCGCCGCTGGCGGCCGAGGCCCTGGGGGAGGCGTTCTCCAGTGTGGCGCGGTGGGAGGTGGCGGGCTGGCTGAAGCGGACGGTGGCGGCCTTCGAGTCCTACAGCGCGGAGGTGGCCGAGCAGGACGCCATGGGCCGCATCCCGGTGGCCAGCGTGGCCGCGGCGCTGCTGCTGCTGTGGATGGTGCAGCTCCCGGGCCGGCCGGCTGCGTTGCGGGTGGAATTCGATGCGAAGGCGTTCCCGGTGAAGGCGGTGGCGGCGCTCAGCGGCCAGCAGCCCGGACCGATCTTCACGGGAGATCAGTGGGGCGACTATTTGATATACCGGCTTTATCCGAGCACCAAGGTTTTTGTGGACGGCAGAAGCGATTTTTACGGCGCGAAGTTCGGCGAGAAGTTCCTGGAAGTCATGGATGGCAAGTACGACTGGAAGGGAACTTTGGACCGTTACGGGATCGAGACCGTGCTTTTGCCTGTCAACGCCTCTCTGGCCAGCACCCTGAAGGAATCCAGGGAATGGCGCCCCGTGTACGACGATGGGGTGGCCATCCTGTTCCGGAGTACGGATGCTGGGGCGGCGGCCCGTATGGCGCGACTGGAGAGCGTGCAGTCTTCCGCCGTCGAAAGCGGCGGAATCCCGGTGATCGCCAGATCGCCAACTATAATTAAGCCTCGCGATCGGAAGGTCGCGAGTTCAGATGAAGGAACACTACCATGACGTTTCTTAGCAACTTGCTTCGTGACGAACAAGGCCAGGACCTGATTGAGTACACGCTCCTGCTCGCCTTCGTAGCTCTCGCTTCCGCCGCTCTGTTTATCGGGGCCGGTGGTTCTGTTGGCACGATTTGGACGGTAGCCAACAACCGGCTGGCTAGTGCCGCCACTAGCGCAACGTAGGATACCAGGGGGGCATGGACGCCATGCCCCCCAATCTCCGCTCCTGGAAGGGGCGGTAAGGCAATAGTCCCTGGCGCCTGGAACGAGCGGGCGCGGGACGGTAAGGAAGCAGCATGAACAAGCGGTTTATCTTTGTAGTGGCTTTCGCCGTGGTGGTTGCCGGCGTGTTCACCCTCCTGTTCTATCAGTTGATCGCGAGCAAGATTAAGTCGGCGCCCGCGCCGGTCGCGACAACCCAGGTGCTGGTCGCTTCCCGCACTTTGGACGAGGGCTCGTTGATCCGCGAAGGGGATCTGGATGTGGTCGCGTGGAGTGGAACTCCGCCGCCCGGCGCGTTACAGGACAAGAAACAAGCCATAGATCGGGGCGTGATTTCCAAGGTCTTCCAGGGCGAGCCGCTGCAGGAGTCGCGGCTGGCCGCGCCCGGATCGGGGGCCGGATTGTCGGCCCTGATACCGAACGGGAAGCGCGCGGTACCGCTGCGGGTGAACGACGTCATCGGCGTGGCGGGCTTCGTGGTGCCGGGCCAGCACGTGGATATCATCATCCTGGGGAATCCGCCCGGTTCCGCGGCTACGCTGGGCACGATCTCCAAGACGCTGCTTCAGAACCTGGAGGTTCTTACCGCCGGACAGGACCTTAAGAAGGATGCGGAAGGCAAGCCGGTCTCGGTGCCCGTGATCACCGTGCTGGCGACGCCGGAGCAGGCGGAGGCCCTGAGCCTGGCCAACGGCGACACCCGAATCCAACTGGTGCTGCGAAACAAGATGGACGACACCATTGTGAAGACGCCGGGCAACGCCATGGCATTGCTGTTTTCCGGGCAGAAACTGGGGCTACCCGGCGGGCAGGCGCCAGTAGTGCGCCGGGCGCCCCCACCCCCGCCGCCGCCGGCGATCAAGGCGAAGCCACCTCTGGTCATCGAGGTGATTCAGGGCGGAGACCGGAAGAGCAGCGAATTCAAGCAAGAGCCGGAGGACTAATCCGTGAGCCACATCAGACTGCTGAGCGGCGCACTTCTCACGATCGGCGGGGCGTTGCTCCTGGCCGGTCAACCAGCCTGGGGACAATCGGCCGATTCGGCTGGAGCCCCCGTCCAGCACGCGGCGGGATCCGGAGCGCGGGATCTGCCCTTGACGGTGGGCAAGTCTCTGGTCGTCGAAAGCCCGGTCACCATCCAGAGGGTGGCGGTGGGCGATTCCAAGCTGGCGGAAGCCATCGCCGTAAGTCCGCGCGAAGTGCTGGTGAACGGAAAAGCGATTGGAGACACCAGCCTGATTATCTGGCAGCAGGGAGGCAACCGGCTGCTGTTCGATTTGCGGGTTCGCGCCAGCAACTCGAAGCTGGAGGTAGTGCGTCGCGAGCTGGAGAGGGAGCTTCCCGGCCAGGATGTGTCGCTCACGCTGGAGGATACCAGTGTGTTCGTGCGCGGGACCGTGGCGGACGTGCTGAGCGCGGAGCGGGCGGTGGCGATCGCCGCCTCGCTGGGCAAGCCGGTGAACCTGCTGCGGGTGAAAGTGCCCTCGTCGGAGCAGCAGATTCTGCTGAAGATCCGCTTCGCCGACGTGGACCGCAATTACTCGCAGAACTTGGGCTTGGGCCTGTACAGCACGGGCGGCGGGAACACGATAGGGGCTGTGGGCACGGGGAGCCCTTCCCTTCCCGACGTTACTCCCACGCCAGGACTGGGATCGAGTGGGGTTAGCCTTACTATGGGTTCGGCCACCAACCTGATGTTGTTCCGGCCGGACCTGAACCTTGGCCTCACGCTCCAGGCGTTGCAATCCAAGGGGCTGGCCCAGATCCTGGCCGAGCCTAACCTGCTGGCGATCAACGGCAAGAAAGCCAGTTTCCTATCCGGCGGCGAGTTTCCATTTCCGGTGGTGCAGCCCGGATCGGGCGGCACGGCCGCCACCGTCACGCTGCAGTGGCGGGAATACGGTATCCGCACCAACTTTACGCCCACGATCACGCCGCGGGGGACCATCCGGCTGAAGGTGAATCCGGAAGTCAGCTCGCTGGATTTCTCGAAGGCCGTGACGATCAGCGGATTCACGGTGCCGGCGCTCGCGGTGAAGCGCGTGGACACGGAAATCGAGCTGCTGGACGGGCAGACGTTCGCGATCGCCGGCTTGCTGGACAACGAGACCACCCAGACGTTGAGCAGGATCCCCGGCATCAGCAGCATCCCGGTGCTGGGCAAGCTGTTCCAGTCGCGGGCGGTCACCAAGACGAACACCGAATTGTTGGTGGTGGTGACGCCGGAGGTGGTGCAGCCAGCCCCGGCCGGCATGCAAGTGCCAATTCCCCAGATGCCCATTCCGTTCATAAAGGGCGACGCTACCACGCCGCCCAGAACGCCCCCGATCAGCGTCACGGGGCAGGTTCCGGTGAGGTCGCTGCAAGAGACGATTCGGGTAGAAGAGCTGGAGGCGATGAAGGACACCACGCCGACCACCCCAGCCATGCCCGTAATCCAGTTCCTGCCGATGATGCCGCCGGCCGCGGTGCCTGGGACGACTCCGCCGTCGCCCACGCCAAGATAAGGGATTAGCAGAAGGGCTCGATGCAACTGAAGGTTGGATTGATCGTCGCGAATCACGCCCTGTGGGACCAGGTGCAGGAGTGCATCCGCGAACTGCCGGTGCAGGTGCTGCTGCAGCAGACCGAACTGGGAGATCCGGGAGCGTTCCTGGACCAACTGGAGAGCCTGCGCCTGGACGTGCTGATCATCGATCTGACCCGGCTGTCGGAGCCGTTCGAGCAAGTCGTGCGCCGCATCAAGGCCTCCGCGGTCTCGCCGATGATCATCGCTCTGAACGAGACGGCGGACCCGGAGGTGATTCTCGGGGCGATTCGCGCGGGAGCGAACGAGTTCCTGTACCCGCCGCTGCAGGCGGGACTGCGCAAGGCCTTGGAACGGCTGTCGGGCGAGCGAGCCCAGAAGCACGCCGCGAGCCGGCAGCGGGGCAAGACGCTGGCGTTCCTCTCGGCAAAGGGAGGCTGCGGCGCCACCACCATAGCCTGCCACGTGGGTGTGGAGATCCAGCGCACGACCGCCCAGGACGTTCTGCTGGCCGACTTGGACTTCGACAGCGGGATGGTAGGGTTTCTGATGAAGGCCCGGACGCCATACTCCTTCATGGACGCGGTGCGCAACGTCCAGCGGCTGGACTTGAGCTACTGGAAGGCGCTGGTTTCCAACGGCCAGGCGCACCTGGAAGTGATTTTGGCGCCGCCGGTGGCATCGATCCAGGAAACGCTGGTTCCGGAGCAGTTCCGGCGGGTGCTGACGTTTCTGCGCTCGGCCTACGACTGGATCCTGGTGGATCTGGGGCGCAGCGTGAACGCTCTGTCGCTGGGGATGCTGGAGGAAATCGACGATCTGTACCTGATCGCGACATCGGACATCCCCTCGCTGCATCAATGCAAGCAGGTGGTCCAGGTGCTTCTGGACACGGGCTACAGCCGGCAGCGCCTGCACTTGGTGATGAACCGCATGCCGAAGCGGTCGGATCTGGCGCCCGGCGAACTCCAGCGGTTATTGGGAGTGCCGATATTCGAAGCGCTGCCCAACGATTACCCGGCGCTGTACGAGGCCTATGCGGAGGGCAACCTGCTGCCGGGCTCGAGCGATCTGGGCAAGTCGATGAGCGGGCTCGCCAGCAAGATAACGGGAGTGCAGGTGAAGGAGAAGCCAAAATCGAGATCGAGCCTATCGATTTTCTGAGCGGTGGACGGCCGCCTGGAGCGCGTGCTAGCGCGGGCGGGCGAGGATAAGGAGAGCGGGGATATTCATGGCCACGAACACTGCGGTAGGGAGCCGAGGCGACGCTAGTTGGGTGACGCGGTTGTTCAACGCGCAGCCGCTGGCGCCGGAGTACCAGGAGTTGAAGTTCGCGCTTCACCGCAAGCTGATCGAGCGGATCAACCTGGAAGCGTTGTCTTCGCTGGGTGGAGACCGGGTGCGCCTGGAGGTCCGGGCCGCGGTGGCGCGGCTGGTGGAGGAAGAGACCACTCCGCTGAGCCGGATGGAAAAGGAGCGGGTCACCGAGGAAGTCCTGAACGAAGTGTTCGGGCTGGGTCCGCTGGAGCCGCTGCTGCAGGACCCGACGATCTCCGATATCCTGGTGACCACGCCGCGCCTGGTGTACGTGGAGCGGCACGGCAAACTGTACCGGACGCCGGTGGAGTTCAAGGACAAT
>Ga0326728_10019265_pt1 | contig 13271 bp, 8 predicted proteins | sample MB3enrmetagenome_FD_207602 | JGI IMG/M metagenome (GOLD analysis project Ga0326728, IMG submission 207602) | Lab enriched peat soil microbial communities from McLean, Ithaca, NY, United States - MB31MN | ecosystem: Environmental > Terrestrial > Soil > Wetlands > Peat | place: USA: New York...
CTTACTGCCGGACTGCTGTGGGGAACGATGTACATTCCGTATCGCAAGGCGTACATCAGCGGGATGAATCCGCTGTCGTTCGTCACGGTGTTCACCTTCGGCGAACTGGGGACGGTATGGGCGCTGGCGGTAGTGTTCGATGGCGGCGTGCAGGGCGTCATGGCCGAGCTTGGCAGAGCGCGCCCGGCGCTGTTTTGGCTCTTTCTGGGCGGGTTCTGCTGGGTGTTGGGCGATCTGTTCCAGAACTACGCCGCGAAATATGTCGGGATCGCGCGCGGGATTCCGCTGTCCAACACCAATCAGCTTTGGGGGCTGGCGTGGGGCGTGCTGGTTTTTGGCGAACTGGCGGGGCAGGGCGCGATAGCTCACGGGCTGGTGATGACCGGCTCGCTGCTCATGGTCGCGGGAGCGGGCGCCATCTGCATGGCGAAGGCGTCGGAATCGGAACAGGCATCGTGGAAGGCAGCCATGGAACGGGAATGCGCGCGCTACGGCATGGAGCCCGCGCGCGTGGCATCGAGCCTGTTGGGGGAAGATCCGCTCGCGCTCGAGAAGCCGGGCCGCCGCTGGTGGGAGGTAGCGATTGCGGCCGCGGCGGTGGCGTTGTTCGTCTGGCTGGCAATCGGCGCGGAACATCAGGCCGTCAGGGTAAATCTCTTTTGGATGACTGTGCTGCTGGCGGTCACATTCGTGTGTCTGATTGTCTGCGGATTGCTGCTGTGGAGGCGCACGCGATTCTCGTGATTTTCGTGGGACATGCTTCAGCTTGTCCGGCGAGCCTGGCGCGCCCCCGACTGGCTCGTTCCGAAGCGGGCTGAAGGGGCGAGCTCCGCTCGCCTGGGCAAGCGGAAGCATGCCCCACGTCACACTACGTAATTTGTGGCTGTACGGCGGAAGCTTGCGAGCTGTTCGGCTTCCCAAGCGCGGTCCTGCTTGAGTTCCGCTGCCATGAGGCGCGCCACCCGCGGCGCTATTCGAAGGGCGGCTTGTGAATTCAGGAACAGCGCTCGTGTCCGCCGCGCCAGGACGTCTTCCACTGTGCGGGCCATTTCTTCGCGCACCGCCCAGATCACTTCCGCGGACGTATAGGGCAACTCGCGATCGAGCGGTTCGGCCCACACCGGATCGCTACCGTCGAGTTGCGCGACGAGCGGCGCGTCCGTGCCGTATATCCATAGGCGGCCGAACTTGGCCGACGACGGATGGAATCCGTGGATGTTCAGGTGTTCGGTGACGCATGGCTGGTCGGGCAGGCGGGCGAGGGTAGCCGCCTGATTGACGCAATCTTCCGCCATGTGGCGATAGGTGGTCCATTTTCCGCCGCAGACCGTGATCATGCCGGAGTTTTCGATGCGGATGGTGTGATCGCGCGAGAGGGTCGCGGTGTTGCCGGCCTCACCGGACCGCACCAGCGGCCGGATGCCGGCGAAGACGCTGAGGATATCGGCGCGCGTGGGCGTCTTGGCGAGATACAGCGCCGAGGTTTGCAGAATGAATTCGATTTCCTGCTCCATGGCTGCCGGTTCGAGGGACGGCGCATCAATGGGCGTATCGGTGGTGCCGACCACGGTGTGATCGTGCCAGGGGATGGCGAACATCACGCGCCCGTCGCTGGTGTGGGGCACCATGATGGCGTGGTCGCCGGCCAGAAACGAGCGGTCGAACACCAGATGGATGCCCTGGCTGGGTGCAATCATGGGCTGCACCGCCGGGTCGGCTTGGCGGCGGAGCGCATCGGCGAAGGGGCCGGTGGCATTGATCACCACCTGCGCGCGGACCTCCAGGTCCTCGCCGGTCTCCAGGTCGCGGAACTTGACGCCGTCGACGAAGCCCTCGGCGTCCTTGGTCAGATCCGAGACTTCGGCGTAATTGAGGAGGGTGGCGCCCTGTTCGAAGGCGGTCGCTACCAGGTTGATGAGCAGGCGGGAGTCGTCGAACTGGCCATCGAAATAGATGACGCCGCCGCGAAGGCCTTCGGGTTTGAGGGTCGGCAGGCGTTCGAGAGTTTCCTCGCGCGAAAGAATGCGCGAGGCGCCGAACCCGTACTTGCCGGCGAGCAGGTTGTAGAGTTTGAGTCCGATTCCGTAGAAGGGCGCTTCCCACCAGTCGTAATTCGGGACGACGAAGCCGAGATTGCGGACCAGGTGGGGCGCATTGCGCAGGAGCAGGCCGCGCTCCTTCAGCGCTTCCATAACCAGCGAGACATTTCCTTGCTCGAGATAGCGGACTCCGCCGTGCACCAGCTTGGTGCTGCGGCTGGAAGTGCCCTTGCCGAAATCGTGTTGTTCGAGGAGAAGGACGTCGTACCCGCGGGAAGCTGCGTCGATGGCCACTCCCACTCCGGTCGCGCCGCCTCCGGCCACGATCATGTCCCACCGGCCGGAGTGAGCGCGCAGGCGGCGGTACATTTCGGTGCGGGTCATGGGTTCATTGTACGCGCCCTGGCGGGCCGGATGGGGCGCAGGTTCCGATCTCTGCGGGCCGATTGCCGACGCGCGCGGCCCGGAAAACGCCGCGTGCCGATTCCGGTCCTGGACGCGCTCGATTTGAGCCTAGCTGCCGGATCGCAGCTTCTTGACTTCGTCCGCCTTGGACTCCAGGTCTCGTTCGAGTTGGGACAGATTGTTCTCGAACTCGATCACCCACGCTTTGGTCTCCTGCTCGATCTGGGCGCGGATCGCCAGGCTGAAAGTCCCACACGTGCGGATGAGCCGATCGAGTTGGTTCTCGTCGGGCTGCCCTCCGCGGAGTTTGGCGATGTCGCGGGCGCACTCCAGGCGGAACTCCTCCAGCGATTTCTCCAGCGCCAGCGCGGTGGTAATGTAGCGGATCCAGCCGCTGGAGTATCCGAAGAACCGGTCCATGGCCACGCAACCGGCCGCGATGGCGAGCAGAAGATAGCCGGTTTGCCCGAAATCGAACCCAATTCGCCGGATCGTCTCGGGCGCGAGCGTGGCCTTGACGATCGGCACCAACCCGCCCAGCACGAAGAGCAAAATCGCCACAAAGCGCAGGGCGGTCGAGATCGAGGCCTTCACCTTGCGCTTGGCGTGGTACCAGTCGATCTGTCTTTGCGCCTCCCTTTCGACGTATTCGCACAACGTCGCCAGGGAAGCATGAATATCGGAGTCTTTCCAGGATAGGTTCAGGATCATGGGCGTTTTCAGTGTACGCGCCGTGTCCGCGCACGTACTGGGACGGGAAATGCCAACGCATTGATAACAGACCGCAAGAAGTTTCAACTTTTTCGAACTGGCATTATATAGAGAATATGAAAGCTGCTGTTCTGCGAGCGCCGGCGGGTGTCGGAACGAACCCATTACAGATCACCGATGTGGCGCGTCCGAAGGCCGCGGCCGGGGAGGTACTGCTACGTGTGCGCGCCTGCGGCGTCTGCCGGACGGACCTCCACATCGTGGAAGGTGAACTGGCGCCGCGGCGCAGTCCTTTGATCCCCGGCCACCAAATTGTCGGCGAGATTGTCGAGGGGGCGACAGCGGACCTACCGGCGGGCACGCGTGTGGGGGTGTCGTGGGTGGGCGGCGTCGACGGAAGCTGTCCTTATTGCCGCCGGCAGATGGAGAACCTCTGCGACTCCCCCACCTTCACGGGCTATACGGTGGATGGCGGGTATGCGGAATACGCGGTGGCGCGGGCGGATTTCGTGTTCCCGCTGCCGGCCGGTCTGGACGATCTGCACGCGGCGCCGCTACTCTGCGCGGGGATCATCGGGTTCCGCAGTTTGCGCGTGGCGGGCGTGGAGCACGGCGATAACGTGGGGTTGTTCGGCTTCGGATCGTCGGCATCGCTGACGATCGCGGTGCTGCACGCGTGGAATTGCAAGGTGTACGTCGCGACGCGGGGCGAATCGCACCGGCGGCTGGCGGAGTCGCTCGGCGCGACATGGGTGGGAAGCGAGCAGGAGAAGCCTCCCGTGGAACTGGATCGCGCCGTCACGTTTGCGCCCAGCGGCGACGTGGTGGTGACGGCGCTTTCGAGCCTGCGAAAGGGCGGGGTGGTGGCGATCAACGCGATTCACCTCGACCGCATTCCGGAGTTCGATTACGACAAGCTCTTGTGGGGCGAACGCCAGATTCGCAGCGTGGCCAACATGACGCGCGCGGACGCCAGAGATTTTCTGGAGATCGCCGCGAAAATCGGGGTCAAGCCGAAGGTGACGACGTTTCCGCTGGATCGCGCGAATGAGGCGCTGGCGGCGATCAAGAGCGATTCGGTGGATGGGTCGGCCGTGATCGTGCCGTGATTGGCGAGCTGATGAAGGACTTGTTAGTATAGTCCGACATGCACCGAACCGCTCCCTCGCTCGCCAAAGCGCGAGTGCGGTCGCGGCTCATTAACTGGGCATTTACGCTCGTTCTCGCCGTTTGCCTTCACGCCAAGCGCCTGCCGATCCGCAGTTACACCGCCGCCGACGGACTGGCGAGCGATCAGGTTCTCTGCATCCAGCAGGACTCGCATGGTTTTCTCTGGTTCTGCACGGCCGAGGGGCTTTCGCGCTTCGACGGGTATTCGTTCACCAACTACCATACCGGCGACGGCCTGCCGGGCAACCGGGTCCGCAAGATCATCGAAACGCGCCAGGGGATCTATTGGATCGCCACCACGGATGGCGTGGTGCGCTTCGATCCGCGGGGCGCCGGGGCGGCCCGCTTCCGCCCCTATCCGCTGAGCACCGTGCGAGCTGTCCCCAGCGTGCTGCGGGAGGACCGCGCGGGGGGAATCTGGTGCAGCACCACCAACAGCCAGGGCGTGTTCTACCTTGGCCCGCGGGACTCGGCCTTTCACCATGTGGATACCCCGGGGGTCGATCCCATCGTGAACACGCTTCTCATCGACCGCCGGGGCGCGGTGTGGATGGGCACTGCCGGCGGGCTGTTCCGCCGCGATCCCGATGGCTCGATCCACTCTTACGACGATTCGGAGGGCTTGCGAAAGGCTGTCATCATGGCCCTGCTCGAAGACCGCGCCGGCCGGTTGTGGGTGGGGACGCGCACCGGCCTGGTCCGCCTGGATGATGGAATTACGGTCAGCCGAGTGTTCGGCACGAAGGATGGCCTGCCGCACGCGCGCATCGAATCGCTGCTGGAATCTTCCGACGGAAAGTTGTGGATCGGGACGGCCGACGGGCTGGCGCTGTGGACTCCCGCGGCGCGGGCGGGCGGGAGCGAATTTCAGGCTTTCTCGACGGCGCAGGGATTGAACGCCAGAGCGGTGGGCGCGATGGCCGAAGATCGCGACGGCAATCTGTGGATGGCCACCTTCGGTTCGGGGGCAATGAAAATGGCGCGCAACGGATTCACCACCTATACCGAGGCGGATGGGGCGCCGTTTGTGCAGTCGTTCGCCATGAGCAGGAAGGGCGAACTGTGCGCACTGTTCCGTGAGAAGGATGGCGCGTATATCGGCTGGTTCGACGGCAGCAGGTTTGTGGATGTCAAGCCCGCCTGGCCGCGCGGGTTTACTTATTTCGGATGGGGACGCGGGCAGGATCTGGTGCAGGACGGCGCGGGCGAGTGGTGGGTCGCGACCGGTCATGGCCTCTGCCGTTTCGCGCGGGCGGATAGCGTGGCCGCCCTCGCGGGAGCTACGCCCAAAGCAATCTACACGAGGCATGATGGATTGGCGGGGGACGAGATTTTCACCGTCTTCGCCGATTCGCGCGGCGGCATCTGGATCGGAACCATCGGGCCTGAGAAACAGGACGGCATGGCGATGTGGGACCGGAGCACCGGAAAACTCCGCGCTTTCTCGGAGTCCGATGGACTGCCGGTGAAGCCCGTCCCGACCGTGTTTGCGGAAGATCGCGCTGGAAACATATGGGCCGCGCTGTATCACGGCGGGCTGGCGCGCTATCGACAGGGGCGTTTCACGGTCTTCACGGAAACAGACGGTCTCGCGGGCTTCATCCAGGCGCTCTATATCGATTCCGTGGGACGGCTCTGGATCGGAACCTCTTCGCGCGGACTGGTCCGCGTGGAAGACCCCACTGCCGACCGGCCGAGTTTTGCCGCTTACAGCCTGGCGCAAGGGCTTTCAAGCAGCGCCATCGGGGCATTTACGGAAGACCGGTGGGGACGCATCTACGCGGTAACCGGCCGCGGGATCGATCGCTTCAAACCGGTCCCCGGCGGGCTGGGGCGGGTGCAGCGCTTCACCACCGCCGATGGCGTGGCGCCCGGCGAGCTCGATCTGGCATTTCGCGACCGGCAGGACAACCTATGGTTCAGCACGCCGCTCGGTCTTTCGCAGTTTGTCCCCATGGAGGATCCGCTCCGTCCTCCGCCCCCCGTCCTGGTGACCGGGCTGAATGTGGGAGGCGTGGCGCAAGCGGTTTCGGACCTCGGCCAACAGGCCGTCACGGGCTTGCGTTTCAGGGAGAGGCCGCTGCGCGTGGATTACGTCGGCCTGGAATTCCAGCCGGGCGGCACGCTGCGCTACCAGTACATGCTGGAAGGCGCCGACGGCGACTGGAGCGCGCCTACCGACCAGCGCAGCGTGATTTATGCCGCGCTGGCGCCGGGAAGTTATCGCTTTCGCGTGCGGGCAGTGGCGGCCGACGGCGCTTCCAGCCCGCAGGGGGCGGTGGTGGAGTTCCGCATTCTTCCGCCGGTGTGGCGTACCTGGTGGTTTCTGCTGACCTGCGGCGCGAGCGCGGCGGCGTTGATCCTGGCCCTGCACCGCTACCGAGTAGCGCAGGCGGTGGCGGTAGCCAACGTGCGCACGCGCATCGCCACCGACCTGCATGACGATATCGGCGCGAGTCTTTCGCAGATCGCGGTCTTGAGCGAAGTGGCGCGGCGCGGGGCGGGGAACGGCCGGAATGGCGCCCCACTGGCGGAGATCGCTGGAATCTCGCGGGAACTGGTCGACTCGATGAGCGACATCGTGTGGGCGATCAATCCCGAGCACGACCGGCTGAGCAACCTGGTGTACCGCATGCGGCGCTTCGCCACGGATCTGCTGGGCGGGCAGGGGATGGCACTGCAGTTCCGCTCGTCGATGGCCGATCGCGATTTGCGGATCGGCGCCAATATGCGGCGGCAGATCTACCTGATCTTCAAAGAGGCGGTCCACAACATCGCGCGGCATTCCGGCGCCCGGCGCGTGGAAATCGAACTGGATCGCGACGGCGACTATCTGGCGTTGTGCATCGCGGACGACGGGCGCGGTTTCGACATGGAAGCGGTGAGCGAAGGCCACGGACTGGCGAGCATGCGGAGGCGCGCGGCCAGCATGGGCACGCAGGTGGAATGGCAATCGCCGGCGAATGGCGGGACGACTTTGCGGATGCGGGTGCGGCTGGAGCGGTCGAGAACCCTATCATCGTTGAGGGGTGGAACGGCCGGCGGTTTCCGGTAGGCTGGTAGATTGCACGAAAAATCATTAATCCGCGTGGCGATTATCGAAGACGACCGGCGCATTCGCGACGGCCTGGCGACGCTCATCAATTCCACGGACGGTTACCGGTGCGCGCTTTCCTTCCGCTCCATGGAAGAGGCGCTGGCACGCCCCTGGAGCGAAGCTCCCGATGTGGCCCTGGTGGATATAGGGCTGCCGGGAATGTCGGGTATCGAGGGGCTCAAGCGTTTGCGCGAGAGATATCCAAAGGTAGCGCTCCTGATGCTCAGTGTGTATGAGGACGACGAGCGGATTTTCCAGGCTTTGTGCGCCGGCGCCGGCGGATATCTGCTCAAGAAGACGCCGCCGGAGAAGCTCCTGGAGTGCCTGGGTGAGGTGCTGCGCGGGGGCGCCCCGATGTCGCCGGAAGTGGCGCGGCGGGTAGTGAGCCTGTTTCGCGAGATCCGCCCGCCGGAGAAGGTGGACTACGATTTGACCCCGCATGAGCTGCGGCTATTACGGCTGCTGGTGGAAGGCCACAATTACCAGAGCGCGGCGGTGGAGTTGGGGGTGAGTTTTAGCACCATCAATTTCCATATGCAGAACATTTACGGGAAGCTGCAGGTGCATTCCAAGTCGGAAGCGGTGGCCAAGGCGCTGAGGCAGCGGCTGGTGAAATAATTCGGCCGCAATCGGGAATTCCTGGTATACAATTCCTGAGGCGACTAGCAATGTTGAGGGTTTCCTCGCGGGTGGGGGCTCTATACAATTGCCTGGTTCATCAGAGAAGTGGTAACGGAGGTTCGACGTGAATTCACTGAAAACGAGAAGACAATTTCCGCTGCAGGTACTGGGATTGACGGGGGTAACTGCGGCATTGGCTACGGCACAGCAGCCGAAGCAGACAGTTTCTTCCAAGGCGCATCCCAATCTGGCGGCGGCGCAGCAACTGTGCCAGCAAGCGTACGACAAGTGTGTCGAAGCTCAAGGGGCGAACGAGTTCGATATGGCGGGCCACGCCCAGCAAGCCAAGAATTTGCTGGAAAAGGCAAATACTCAACTGAAAGCGGCAGCCCAGGCTGCCAACGCAGCGGGCAAGAAGAAGGGGCAGTAGGCGCTTACCTGGGTTTGGTTGGGAGTTTGTTTCACGTGGGATAAGCTTCAGCTTGTCCAAGCAAGCGGAGCTTCCTCCGGGACTTGTGTGCCGTTCATGGCATGCGGTTGGCCAACCCGGCTGACAGACTTCATCGGTCTGCGGCGGGTTTCAGCCCGTGTCGGAACAAGCCAGTTGTCCGCGGTCGGAGGAGTTCCTCGGCTTCGTGTTCTAAGGCACGGCGCAGCGAAGCCAGAGAGACCTGTTGGGCGGTGTGGAAACCGGCTAACGGCGAGTTCCGCTCGCCTGACAAGCTGAAGCATGTCCCACGAAAAAGGCCAAACTCCGGACGCGAGCGGTGCTAGCTCTAAGACCCCCCTAGCAGTGTTGACGGTCCGGCAGCCGACTCGATCCGTATACAATCTTTGCCATGCACCGGCAGGGGATCGGGGTTGTCCTTCTCTTCATATCTTCGTCGCGGTTATTAGCGAGCGGCACGTTCACGCTGAGCGCGGATGGGCTCACGGTGTACGACACCGTCAACGGCGTCACCTGGCTTGCCGACGCCAACCTCGCGTCCTCCAACCGCTTCGGTCTTCCCCTATGCAGCGGTTCCGGTTCCGGCGTGCAGATTTGTGTCAATGCGAGCGGGTCCATGAACTATCAGGCGGCCGCGGCATGGGTGCAAGCCATGAATGCCGCCAGTTATTTGGGCCACGACGATTGGCAACTCCCCACCACGCCGCTGGTCGATAAGAGCTGCGGGAAAACCGGACCGACCGGCGATTCATTCGGGTTCGGTTGCTCGGCGGGCGCATTAGATTCCCTGTATAACGGCCTCGGACTGACGTCGCCCAATACCGCCGTTCCGATTCCCGCGAATACGGTGGGTCCGTTCAGCAATATTCAGCCCTATCTTTACTGGTCGCAGTCGAGCGCGGGCCCCATGGCGGGCAATATGACGTTTTCGTTTGCCACCGGCTGGCAGGGCGCCAACACGCTGCCGAATTTTCTATACCTGCTGCCGATGATCCCAGGCAAGATCGCGGGAACGCCGCCGGCCAATGGAATGGGCCTCGACGTGAACCCGGGTGGGCAGACCGTTTACGACCCCATGACGAACATCACCTGGTTGGCGAATGCCAATCTGGCAGCCAGCAACACCTTCGGACTGCCCCTTTGCATCAGTCCCACCAGCCCGGCGCTGTGCGTGGGGCAAGACGGAGCGATGACTTGGGCTTCGGCGGAGCAGTTTCTTGCCAACATGAACAGTGCGTCCTATCTCGGCCAGACCGATTGGCAAGCGCCCACCATCGCCGCCAGTTGCCCCGGTTACAAGTGCGCGGGGGACGACAATCCGATGGGGAACCTGTTCTATACCCAGTTGGGCTTCATCGAGGGGATGAATGCGGTGGCCGTGCCTGACATCGCTGTCGGCCCGTTTCACAACATCCAGCCGTATCTCTACTGGACGTGCGGAGGAGCTACCGTCCAGGACGCCTGCCAGGCCGCCGGTCCGGTGGCGAACTTCGAGTGGAGCTATTCATTCGGCAGCGGCTTTCAAGGCACCGACTTACTCGCGAATAATCTCTACGTTACGGCGTATTTCGTGGGTAACCGGACTGCGACAGCGGGGCCGGTAATTGCCGAGGTGGCCAACGCGGAGGGTGAAAGCCCCGCCATCGCGCCCAATACCTGGGTGGAAATCAAAGGCGTGAATCTCGCGCCCGCCGGCGATTCGCGTATCTGGCAGGCCTCGGACTTCGTCAACGGCAAGCTCCCCACGGCGCTCGATGGCGTGAGCGCCACGGTCAATGGAAAAGCGGCTTACGTTTACTACATCAGCCCCACCCAGGTGAATATTCTGACGCCTCCGGACGCCATTACCGGGTCCGTTCCGGTGGTCCTCACGGTCAATGGAGACGCCAGCGCGACGTTCACCGCGCAGGCGCAGACGATCTCGCCGTCGTTCTTCGTGATTAACGGCGGACCGTACATCGTGGCGCAGCATGCCGCCAATTACACGCTGGTCGGGCCCACGACTTTGTACCCCGGTTCGACTACTCCGGCGAAACCCGGGGAGACCGTCGTTATTTATGCCAACGGCTTCGGCGCGACCTCCGCCCCCGTGGTGAGCGGCGCGGAAACGCAGTCCGGCACGCTTTCCCCGTTGCCGTCGATCGCGATTGGCAATGCCGCGGCGACGGTCCAATACGCCGCGCTGGTCTCTCCGGGCCTGTTCCAATTCAACGTCGTAGTGCCGGCCTCGCTGGCCAATGGCGATCAACCCATCGCCGCCACTTACAGCGGATTCACCACGCAAGCGGGATGCCTGATCACGGTCCACCAATGAAAAAGCTTCTCTTCCTCTCTCTCTTCGCGCTTCCGGCGGTTGCGCAGACTCCCGCGATTACCTATGTCCCCAACTCGTCCGTCAAGTTGTACCAGGTGACCGGGGATTGCGATTGGGTGCAGTGGGACGCCAGCCTTACCGCGAAGACTCCCACCTGTGTTCCGACCGCGAGCAAGACGCTCACCAACGCCGACATCATGGGCGACGACGTCCCGGTCGTGTTCGAGAATAACGGCGAAATGATCGTCACCTTCGGCGACACCATCGGCGCGGCCATAGGCGCGCCGTACACGGCCATTCAGAATTCGTTCGACTGGGGCGCGCACGATCCCATCGGCCACAGCACGACGGTGAACGCCACCGACGGCCTGCTCATCAACTTTTACCCGAGCGGCGCAAATCACGCGCTGGAAGTGCTGCCGCCGCCGCAGCCCAACGGAACCGCCGTGGACATGGGCACCGACGATACTCCGTTCACCGGCGTCAGCGTCAACGGCACGATCTATCTGGGCATACGGACCGGCAACATCGCCAATGGCGGAGGCAACAACGACCACAGCATGGATTATTCCGTGCTCACCACGTTCAACGAGTCTACGCTGGCATTCACCTCCGGCCGAACCATTTCCGCCCTTCCGTCGGGGTTGTTCGTCGGTCCCACATTTTATCCGGCGCAGACTGGCCAGCTCGGCTCGCCCTCGCCCGTTTCGCCGGAGCCCGCAGTGCTGATCTTCGGTATGGGAGAGCCCGGGGCCAGCAACGTCTACGTGTCGGCGATTTCCACCAACTATTTTTGGACCGGCACGGACGCGAGCGGCAACCCGGCCACGCGCTATTTCGCGGGCATGAACAACGGTCAGCCCGTCTGGTCCGTCAACGAGTCGGATTCCGTGGCCATCGTAAACGATGTGAACCCGGCCAAGCCTACCATCGAGCGCGTCACCGTCACCTATTCGCAGTCCCTTGGTCTGTGGCTGATGATTTTCAGCGGAGGCCACCATCTGGCGGCGACCAGTGGCATGTATTTTACCTACTCGCAAACTCCCTGGGGCCCGTGGAGCACTCCGCAGCTCATCTTTAACGACTGCCGCGATAAGGCGTTCGGCACGTTCATGTATTATTACGACAACGGCACCAATACCTGCGCCGGGCTGACCAGCCCCTCCGGTCCCATGGGCCCTACCATTTCGCCGACGGTCAACGTTCCGGCAACCACCACGGGCCACAGCTACAGCCCGGAAATCGTCGGGCGATTCACCATCGTCACGGGGAGCACGCTGAAACTGTTCTACATGATTTCCACCTGGAATCCCTATGCCACGGTGATGATGGAATCGGACTTCACCATCGCGACGCCTCCGGCGATCTCGCTGGTTGCCAATGCGGAAGGCGAAAGCCCCACGATTGCGCCGAATACCTGGGTGGAGGTGAAGGGATCGAATCTTGCGCCAGCCGGCGATACGCGCATCTGGCAGGCTTCCGATTTCGTGGGCGGGAAGCTGCCGGCCTCGCTCGATGGAGTGAGCGTCACAGTGAATGGCAAGGCGGCCTATCTCTATTACATCAGTCCCACACAGATCAATATTCTGACGCCGCCGGATGCCATGAACGGCGCGGTGCAGGTGGTGGTGACCAATAATGGAGCGATGAGCGCATCGTTGACGGCAATCGCGCAGGCCTTATCGCCGTCATTCTTCGTCTTCGATGGCACGCACGTCGCCGCGGCGCACCTCAACGGGACTTATGTCGGCCCCACGAGTTTGTACCCGGGGCTCACCACGCCGGCGAAACCGGGAGAGCTGGTGGTGCTCTTCGGCAACGGTTTCGGGCCGACGTTGGTTCCCGTCGTAAGCGGATCGCTCACGCAAGGCGGAACGCTGATAACGTTGCCGATGATTCAGATCGGCGGCGTCACCGCCAGCGTGCAGTATGCGGGTCTGGCATCGCCGGGCGAGTATCAGTTCAATGTGTACGTGCCGTCATCGCTTTCGGACGGCGACCAGCCCATCACGGCAAGCTACGGCGGTCTGACGACGCAAGCCGGGGCCGTGATTACCGTGCAGCACTGAGAGTTCGAAGTTCGTTATCGAACGCGATCGCCTTTGGTGACCGGCAGGAACTGGCCGGGCTGTCGCCGGGCTGTCGCCCGGCGTGGCAAGCTGAAGCATGCCCCACGTGGGATAAGCTTCATCAGCTCGTCCAGGCGAGCGGAGCTCGCTGTGACCCGCAGGGCCATGAGCGGTCCCTCACGGTCGCGGCCCGTGTCGGCAGATCAACGCCCCACTTCGGCGAACCGCTTCTCGCGCCGGACCAGATAGTAAATCGCCGCGCCCACGAAATGCGCGAAGACAATGATCAGCGTCCAGCAGACCTTCGTGTTTCCGGCGTCAGGTTCCTTCGTGAGGCAATCCATCAACATCCAGAGCCAGAAGCCGCAACTGGCCAGGAAGATGATGGCGAGCACTC
>Ga0326728_10019266_pt1 | contig 13271 bp, 13 predicted proteins | sample MB3enrmetagenome_FD_207602 | JGI IMG/M metagenome (GOLD analysis project Ga0326728, IMG submission 207602) | Lab enriched peat soil microbial communities from McLean, Ithaca, NY, United States - MB31MN | ecosystem: Environmental > Terrestrial > Soil > Wetlands > Peat | place: USA: New York...
TACAGCGTCTCTATGCTAGTCCTGAGATTTCCCTACGCGATCGCGCTGGGCGTTCTGGGAGGGGTTCTGGAGTTCCTTCCAACCGTGGGATGGATCGCTTCGGCCGTGACTATTCTGACGGTCGGTTTCCTGACCCACTCCCACTGGATCTGGATGGCGGGATTGCTGGTTGTATGGAGGCTTGCGCAGGATTATGTGATCTCGCCTCACATCATGGGTAAAAACTTGGGACTACGCCCCCTGACCGTCGTATTTGCGCTGATGGTGGGAGGTCAAGTGGGAGGCGTTGCGGGCGTGTTCCTCTCGGTACCCATAGCCGCTGTGCTGCGAATCGTGTGGCTAGAATGTTTCTCGGCTCAGAACTCCTCGACCGCCCTCGCCGATCAGCCGCTCATGCAACCGTAGGAATGTGAGTAAACACTCGGGTGCTCGCAATTGATTGAACTGATTGATTTTTGGCCGACCCTGGGCAGCAGCCCAGAATTCATGAAAGGAGAGCTGACCATGACTGATGTGTTGGTAATTCAAGTTACCCCGGAGATGATTCATCACTGGGGATGGTTCCTCGCGTTTGGCATCGTGTTGCTGTTGCTGGGCATCGCCGCAATTGTTCGGTCCTTCACAGCCACGGTGGCCTCGATGTATTTCTTTGGATGGCTGCTCGTGCTTGCGAGCATCTTCGAGTTTGTCAGTGCGTTCATGGTGGGGAATTGGGCAGGGTTCTTCCTGCACCTGCTGATCGCGATTCTCTTCGGAATAGTCGGCGTACTGATGCTGGTGAGACCGGTGATAAGCGCCGAGGCTTTGACGCTTGTGATGTCGATGTTCTTTCTGATCGCCGGACTGTTTCAGTTGATTGCCTCGTTGTGGGCCCATTTGCCGGGCTGGGGATGGCACGCCCTGAGCGGAGTCGTCACATCGATCTTGGGCATTCTCGTCCTGGCGGGATGGCCGGTCACGGGGCTTTGGGTGATCGGCCTTTTCGTTGGAATCAATCTGGTTTTTTACGGCTGGGCCTGGATCGCGCTGGCTATCGGCCTGCACAAAATGTGAGGGCAAGGGCGAAGGGCTGCCGGGCTACAGTTACAAGTAGCCCGGCCACTCACAATCAAGAATTAGTGTGCCAACATTGAACGGAAGCGAGCCTCATGCGTGAATCTGCTCGGACAGCAGGGGAGGAATTGAACCATGAACAAACCTGGACCGTCACCAAAAGAACACGACCGCGACGATAAAAAGAAGCGTCAGGAGCAAAGTCGGCGTCAGTGGAATTTCGTCATCACTTATTTGATGACGGGCCTGATTGTCTTGTGGCTGTTCCAGCTATTCGTCCTAGCCCCTACCCGGGGCACAGAAATTCCTTACAGCGAGTTCAAGACAAAAGTGGCTGCTGGTCAAATCGTAAAGGCAACCATCGGCGAAAGGGGCATCGTTGGTGAGATGAGGAATCCCAAACCGGACGGAACTCCTCCGGTTGTCCCATTCAATGCCGTACTTGCGCCTGCCGGCGACCCCAAGCTGATTGAAGAGCTACAAAGCGCAAAAGTAACTTACAACTTCGAGCACCCGCCGAGCCCCCTGGGAGGTATTCTGCTGAACCTTCTGCCGCTCGCGCTCCTGGGCGGTTTCTGGTACATGGCCTACCAGCGAGCGGGCGGGGCCGCCGGCGGAGGGATGGGCAGCATCTTTGGGGTCGGCAAGAGCAAAGCGATCGAGGTCAAGCCCGAAGATGTTACGGTCACCTACAAAGACGTGGGCGGAGCGGATGAAGCCATTGCCGACCTCCAAGAAATCATCCAGTTTCTGAAGACGCCGGAGCAATTCGCTCAGCTCGGTGGCCATATCCCCAAGGGCGTGTTGCTCGTCGGGCCCCCGGGCACCGGCAAAACGCTGCTGGCCAAAGCCACGGCTGGCGAGGCCCAGGTCGCATTCTTCGAGAATAGTGGCTCCGAGTTTGTCGAGATGTTCGTGGGCGTGGGCGCCGCACGCGTGCGCGACCTCTTCGAGCAGGCGCGCAAGGCGGCTCCTGCGATCGTTTTCATTGACGAAATTGATGCCATTGGTCAGAGCCGGGGGGGCGTAGCGCGCATGGGCGGCAATGATGAGCGCGAGCAGACCCTCAACCAGTTGTTGGCGGAGATTGACGGCTTCAAAACTGACACCAGCGCCCCAGTGATTATCATGGCTGCCACCAACCGTCCGGAGGTGCTCGATCCGGCGCTTCTGCGCGCCGGCCGCTTTGATCGCCAGATCGCCATCGGCAATCCGGATCTCATCGGCCGAGTGCAAATCCTGCGGATTCATAGCAAGGGTATAAAGCTGGCGGTAGACTTTGACATGGAGCAGGCCGCCCGGATGACCGCAGGCTTCAGCGGCGCTGACCTGGAGAATGCCATGAATGAGGCGGCATTAGGCGCTGCCCGGCGCAAGGCCGCCGCAGTCACCCTGAATGATTTCGAGACCGCGATCGAACGGGTGATTGCAGGCTCGGAGAAAAAGAGTCGGGTGATGAACCAGCAGGAACGGACTACAGTTGCATACCACGAGTCCGGCCACGCGCTGGTGGCTGAACTGGTGCCGCATGGTGAACCGGTCAGCAAGATCAGCATCGTTCCACACAGCCGTGGCGCCTTGGGCTACACTATACAAACGCCAACCGAAGACCGCTATCTGCTCTCCATCGACGAACTGAAGGACAGGCTCGCCGTTATGTTGGGTGGGCGTGCCGGCGAAATGGTGACGTTCAGTACTATCACCACCGGAGCCAGCGACGACATTATGCGGGCAACTGAGCTGGCCCGCCGTATGGTCACAGAATTCGGCATGAGTGAAAAGCTAGGGTCGGTGCGCTACGCAGGCCAACAGCTCCAATACCTGGGGGGATCGGTCGAGGACAACAGTCAGCTCAGTCCGGAGACGCGTCAAGTGATCGACGGAGAAGTCCAACGCCTCGTGACCGAACAGTACGAGCGTGCTCAGGCACTGCTGAAGGCGCACCAAGCGGCCCATAAAACATTGGCCCAGCAACTCCTCAAGCAAGAGACGGTGAGCGGTAGCGCCGTGAAGGAGGCACTGGAGAACAGTGGGAGCCCAGTATCTCCAGCCGATGGCGCTCACTGAAATTAATAGCTTCATTATTCTCGTGGAAATGGGACAATATCCGGCGGTATGGCTGTTGGAGGTCGTCGAACAAGAATCCAAGAACAGGATCGACGATGAAACTCCGATCTTTGCCGGCCAAGCGACGAAGACCATTACGCCAGCGGACGGATGTCTGGAGAAAGGGAGGAAAATAGCGTGGGAGGTATGATTCCGTTATCGGACGCATCTCGAAGGCCCAGGAATTTCCCCCTCGTCACCGCGGCAATCATCGTCGTGAACGTGGTCGTCTTCGTGTTGGAACTGATGGGCGGTGAGGCATTTGTAATGCAGTGGGCGGAGACTCCCGCCACTATTGTCGCAGGCCACCACTGGATCACCATTCTGACGGCGATGTTCATGCACGCCGGCTGGATGCACATCATAGGCAACATGGTGTTCCTATGGGCGTTTGGGCCGGAAATCGAAGACGCGATGGGGCCGCTAAAGTACTTGGCGTTTTACCTGCTCAGCGGTCTGGCGGCTTCGCTGGCGCAGATCGCCATCATGCCCCATTCCACCGTTCCCAATTTGGGCGCCAGTGGCGCGATTGCGGGTGTGATGGGCGCCTTTCTGGTCACCTACCCTCGTGATCAGATACGCGCGCTGTTTCTGTTCGGCTGGTGGAGCCGCATTACTTTTATTCCCGCCGCGCTCTTGATCGGACTCTGGTTTCTCATTCAGCTCTTCGATCAGGTTGGCGCCGTGGCCGATGTCGGGTCGAGTGGTGGCGGCGTTGCTTATGCGGCTCATGTTGGCGGCTTCATCTTTGGAGCGGTTACCGGCCGAATCTTTGAGGGTTTCCGGCGTATCGAAGATTAGGATACCTAGCTATGTCACCCAACCCTAATCAAACCCAGGTCGCGATTACCGGCTTGACAGCGCAGGAAGCCGAGGCACGGCTGGACCAGTTCGGGCCCAATGAGCTTACAGCGACACAGCACCATTCTTTTCTCTCCGATCTCCTGCATGTGTTCATGAATCCGCTGACGTTGATTCTGGTGATTGCCGCAGCCGCATCGGCATTCCTGGGCGACAAGGTAGATGCGGGAATCATCGGGGTTATTGTTCTGCTGAGCGGGGCTATCGACTTAAGTCAGACGTACCGCTCCGAACGCGCCATCGAACGACTGCGCGATCGGGTTGCCCCGACGGCAACCGCCCTACGCGACGGCAAGTGGAAGGAAATTCAGCGGCGTGACGTGGTGCCGGGGGACATTTTCCGGCTTTCAGCCGGAGACCTGGTTCCCGCCGACGGGCGCCTCTTGATTGCGCGCGACCTCTACGTCCAGCAAGGAATGCTAACCGGCGAATCGCTCCCCACCGATAAAGAAGCGACCGGAGAGCCCGCCTCGGCCAAAGCGGATGCGCGCAACATGGTCTTTCTGGGCACCTCCATCGTGAGCGGAACGGCAACCGCCGAGGTGGTCGCGACGGGCGCGCGGACCGCCTTTGGCGATATTGCGGCTCGCCTCGCCGCACGCCCGGAAGAGACAGCCTTCGATAAGGGCTTGCGAAATTTCAGCCAGCTCATCGCGCGAACGGTCTTCGTCCTCGTTCTCTTCCTGATTGTCGTCAGCATTGCACGCCACCGCGATCCGCTTCAATCTCTGATGTTTGCGGTTGCGCTGGCGGTGGGCTTGACACCCGAGTTCCTGCCCATGATTACGTCGGTGACGCTTTCGAAAGGCGCCGTCGCTATGGCACGGAAGAAGGTCATCGTCAAGCATCTGTCCTCTATTCAGAACCTCGGCAGTTTGGATGTGCTTTGCAGCGATAAAACGGGAACGCTCACCGCTGGAACCATGTCGCTCGATCGCTCTCTCGATCCCTTCGGGAATCCATCCCAGCGCACGCTGGAACTCGCCTACCTCAACAGCAAGTTCGAGACGGGCATTCGCAGTCCATTTGATGACGCCATTCTCCATCAGTCTCCGCCCAAGACGGAAGATTACATCAAGCGCGACGAGATTCCGTTCGATTTCGAGCGGAGGCGGCTCTCGGTGGTGGTGGAACGGCAGTCCCAGCGGATTCTCATCACGAAAGGTGCTCTGGAAGGGATTTTCCCACTCCTCTCCGGTTACGAGGCCGAAGGCAAAGTAGAACCCATTAGCAAGGACGCTACCAAGCGTATCCAACAGACCAGCGATGAGCTGAATAGCCAGGGATTCCGCTCTCTGGCGGTGGCCTACGCCCAAGTTCCTGCGCGCCCGGATTACTCAGTTGCGGACGAGCGCAATCTGATCCTGGCCGGTTTCTTGAGCTTTGCTGATCCGCCGTTGCCTGACGCCGCCCAGGTTCTGGCTTCTTTAAAGCAAGATGGTGTTGAGGTCAAGGTCATCTCCGGCGATAACGACCGCGTCACCGGCCACGTCTGCGCGCAGGTGGGAATCGAACCCGGCCACATCGTCACGGGCGACGAACTGGACCGAACGACGGATCCGGCGCTGGCGCACGTCGCCGAGGAGACGCGTGCCTTCGCGCGCATTTCCCCGGTGCAGAAAAACCGCATTCTCTTGGCTCTCAAACATAACGGCCATGCGGTGGGGTTCATGGGGGACGGCATCAACGATGCGCCCTCGCTGCACGCGGCCGATGTGGGCATTTCAGTGTCCAGCGCTGCGGACGTGGCTCGCGAGTCTGCCGACGTCATTCTCGTTGAGCCTGGCCTGCGGGTCCTGCATGATGGCATCATCGAGGGGCGCAAGGCCTTTGGTAACGTGATGAAGTATCTGCTGATGGGCACAAGCTCGAACTTTGGAAATGTGCTCAGCATGGCGGCGGCTTCGCTCTTCCTGCCGTTCTTGCCGATGCTGCCCATGCAAATCCTGCTCAATAACCTTCTTTATGACGTAGGCCAACTCACCATTCCCACGGACAACGTTGACGAGACTTACCTCGATAAGCCCCAACGCTGGAATATCAATCTGATTCGCAATTTCATGGTTTTCATTGGACCGATCAGTTCCCTCTTCGACTTTCTGACTTTCTATGTATTGCTGCATTTCTTCCATACCAGCGAAGCGCAGTTTCACACCGGTTGGTTTGTCGAATCACTGGCAACCCAGACGCTGGTGCTGTTCGTCATCCGTACCACGAAAAATCCATTCCGCAGCCGTCCGAGCGGTCCCTTAATGGCAACATGCTTGGCGGTTGTGGCGATCGGAATCTATTTGCCGTTCAGCCCGCTTGCCAGCGTGCTCGGCTTCACGCCGCTGCCAGGGTCATACTTTGTCTTCCTTGCTGTTGCGACGGGAACCTACCTCTTGCTGGTGGAAGCCGCCAAAGGGGTCCTTTTCCGTAGGGAAATCACCAAGTCTGCGACCAAGCCTGGAAATACCTTAGCGGCCGCAGCCTAGACTCGGACAAGGAGATGTCTGAAATGGAAAACCTAACGACAGTTGGAAAGGACGCGCCATGAGCTATGCAGCGGAATTGGTGGGGTAAAGTCGCCATGATCCGAAATGCCATGCCTGCTGCCGCATTACTGGTCTGGTTGGCCGCGATCGCCTTGGCCGGCCCTTCTGAGTCGAATCCTGACCTGGAAACATTCTTTCGGCAGAACATCGGACTGAGTGAGGATCAGATCGCGGCCATCCGAGGCGGACAGCCTGTGGCGGTGGCCCTCCCGCCCCGCACCCCGGCCGAGGTCTTGCTGTTCGGGGCGGTCTACATCCATGTTTCTCCTGAGACCTACTTCCAGTTTGCCCGCAATTTCGACCGCCTTCGCGAGGTTCCCGGCTTTTTGGCGCTTGGGGTGTTCACCGATCCTCCGCAGCTTTCTGACTTGCGGGGTTTTGCGTTGGACAGCGATGACATCCAGGCCTTGAAGAATTGCGAACCTGGCAACTGTCGGATTCAGTTGCCCGGAACCTCCATCGAAGAGCTTCACCGATCCATCAATTGGTCCGCCGCCGACGTGGACGAACAAGTGAATCAACTTCTGCAGAAGACGGTACTGGAGCTTCTGCTTGCTTACCAGCGCGAGGGCAATGAGGCCCTGGGGTTTTATAACGATAAGCGTGACCCGACCGAGGTGCCTGAGCAGTTCGCCTACCTACTCAGCTATCACAATGCCTTGCCCGAGCACGCGCCGGATTTCTACCATTACCTTCTCGACTATCCCCATGGGAAGCCCGCGAAGTACGAGGAGACGTTCTTTTGGACAAAGGTGAAATTCGGATTGAAGCCGACGTTGCGCATCGAACACATGGTGACCATGCGCGGGGACCCTGCCGACCATATAGCATGTGCCATCGCCAAAAAGCAGCTCTACTCGAGCCACTACTTCGAGACTGCGGTGGACCTCTCCATCTGTGTCCGCGAGGGTGACGACCCGAAGCAGCCCGGCTTCTATCTGATCAAGGCCTTGGGTTCCGAGCAGGCGGGTCTAAGCGGCCCCAAGGGATCGATCATCCGAAAGGCCGCAGTGGGCCGGGCGGTTTCAAATCTCCAAAAAGGCCTGGCGGCCCTTAGGAACACGTTGGAAGGTAACCCGTAGGCCCGGGCGACCGTCCAACCCCCGACGAGGACCCGGAGTGTACCAGGTTCCATGCGGCGTCTTATGCTTTTGACTTTGATCTCGTTTCGAGGCCAAATCTCCCTCCACCTTGAAATTGTGGGGGCGTCCCAACACACTTGACCGGATCGGATAACCTTCTGTCCGATGGAGGTAAATATGGCGTCGAACTCTCTTCCTCATTTATCTCCCGAACAGGAATTTGCGCATAAATTCGCTGTCCACGAACTGGCCAAGTACTGCCAGGAGTTTTCGAGCTGGCGCAAGTCAAAAGACGGGCAGTGCAGCCTCGGAAGAACTTCAGCGCCCACAGGGTATGCTGGTATCGCCTCCCTGAAGAAGCCAGCACCCCCCCGTGTCGCACCCATCGGCATTGCGAATCCAAAGTCGATTGCGAACACCAAAGGTTGGGATTGACCGTGCCATTGGCGTCCGGCCCGGTGAGGACCGGATTGCGCCCGCCCTGATAATTGCCACGCTGTGAGTGATTCGGCGTGAAAGTCGTCTTCCTGAAAAGGATCATGTCTGCCATTTGGCTTCCTGATAGCTCGTGAAACAGCCCAACCCTTAAAGGCTCGTGCGGGACGGGTTGAGGTACCTGCACCTCCCTTGAGCTGCCCAGGGACAGCCAACGAAAGTGATCGACAGTGTTCTGATCACGAGGTCCGCAATTCAGCTCACGCTCAGTTCTGGAACAATCCGAGCTGATCCGATGCTGTGATGGGGCTCGATGGCCTGCGTGGGGCCTTGCGCTGTTGCACCGGTACATGAGTCACAGCGAACATCACAAGTTGCGTCACCTCTGCCGGGATCGGTACTGGCGGCGGAACGTAGATTTTGGGCAGATCGCGAACTTCAGGCTCAGCTTCGATTTCCGGCTCGCGAGTCTCCGCAACCCGGACTCCGAACACTTCCGCTTGCTTCTCCACGAGCCACTTCCAAACCGCATCGGCTGATCCATATCCACGCTGACAACTTCCTCATGGTAAGGAGGAAGAGCATCGGAGATATCTTCCAGCGACACGAAGGCACCAAGACTCATCAGGAAGCGGCCGAACAGCAAGGGTGAGTCACAGTTTGGGTCACAGATAAGCGCCAAAAGAACCATTTTCCGCCTAGTTGTCGGGCTCGGCGGTCCTGTAAATTCAATGGTTTGAGTGTCGTTCAAAAGCCGTAAACGGTTTAGGAAACCGTTGCTCTATCCTTCTGAGCTACAGGCCCATCAAAGAACTACCGATTTATGGTTGCACACTGGTTGCATATTCGCAACCCAGAATCTGTCCGATTTTCCAATGTGCTCTCAAGAAGCGTCTTAGGACCCGCCTCCCTCTGGACGCCCGCTCGTTGCCAGATAGTGATGATCGAGCGCTTGCCGGAGTAGTGTCTTGATTACCGCTTGGCGGCTGACGTTCAACCCCTTGGCAGCCCTTTCCAATTCTTCCAGCATCGTCGCTGTAAAATCGACGTTCACCCTTTGAATGGGTTCCATCATCTGGCCGGTGTTGGTGAAAAAGCGCGAAACGTCCTTTCCTTGCTCGGCCTGCCGCGCAATCGCCTCTGCCGGCGTAGGCTTTCGGCCTCTACGAGTTTTCTTCATAAAGTTGCTGCTCCTGTTGGGTTGCTTTCCACAAAGTCACCAGGTGGTATAACACTTATACCACAGATTCCGGAGGAACGCTAACAGGGATGACCGGAGCACTTGTAGCCCTGCGTTCAACAATGTAAACTCTTGGTGCTGGAGGATAATATGTCCCTTCGACCCATTAAGCGGCTCATCAGGGCGAAGCCGACCCTGGAAGGTGCGGGCGTTCACCTGCGCCGCGCGTTCGGCTTCGGCAACACGTCTGAATTCGACCCGTTTCTCCTCCTCGACGACTTCCGGAATGACCGTCCGGAGGATTACTTGGCGGGCTTCCCATGGCATCCCCACCGTGGGATCGAGACCATCACGTACGTCCTCGCGGGAAGCGTCGAGCACGGCGACAGCCTCGGGCACAGCGGCGCCATCGGCGCCGGCGATGTGCAGTGGATGACGGCGGGGAGCGGCATCATCCACCAGGAGATGCCGAAGGGTGATGATGACGGCCGAATGCATGGTTTCCAGTTGTGGGCCAACCTTCCGGCATCTCTCAAGATGACAGCGCCGCGTTACCAGGAGGTGAAGGCGGTCGACATCCCCGTCATCACGGAGGACGACGGCACCCAGGTTCGCGTCGTCTGCGGAAGCTTTTGGGGGACGACCGGCCCCGTGGACGGGATCGCAGCCGACCCGATCTACCTCGATGTGTCGGTTCAGCCGGGCATGAGGAAGACCTTGCCGGTCGAGACCACTCGCCACGCCTTCGCGTATGTTTTCGCCGGGGCGGGAAAGTTCTGCAACGCGTCGGGTCCCCTGGCGGTGCCCACGGAACCGGCCGGATGGGCGGACGCGTCGCCTTCCACGGAGGCGGACAACCGCTCGCTCGTGCTCTTCGATCACGGCGACGAAGTCACGGTACACGCCAGGGACGACGGAATTCGGTTCCTGCTGGTCTCGGGAAAGCCGCTGGAGGAGCCCGTGGCGTGGTACGGCCCGATTGTGATGAACACGCAAGAACAGCTTCGGCAGGCGTTCAGGGAACTCGAGCAGGGGACGTTCCTGAAGCATCAAACGCCGCAGTAGGAAGCCCGGTCGTCGCCCACTCGGAAGTCACCGTCCCGCCGCGCCCCAGCCATGGCGCACGGCCACGTGGGCGCGCAGTCGCAGCATGGGGCGCGCCGTGGCCCGTGTGAAAGCCCAGCCAGAATCCCCCGCTTGAAAACTTTGTCGGGTGTGGAAGGGCCGCAAAGGTCGTCTGTCGCCAAGCGAGCCTTGTCAAAGGGTAGGTGCTCCGCTTCCAAGCCCACCTCCTCCTCACCTTACAGTTCGCCGCGCTGCACGCTGCGGAACTGTGACTTCCCAAGCCAGAGTCAGGCGCCCCTCAGAGAATCCGCGCTTCCACGAGGATCGCTGGGCGCCCCACGTCGATAGCGGCAGGCCGGTACTCGTGTACTATTGCCAACCGTGCGACTCGACTTTAACCTGGAAAAGATGCTGAAGCCTGGAACGGCATCAACCGGGGCCGAAATGGTTTCGGGCGCGAGCGTGGTTCCGGCAGAAATGGAAACTTGAGTGAGGTAAACGATGGTCCTTTCCGCCCTGATCCTGATCCTCTCTACCGCGTTCTTCTTTTTCTATTGGCAGACCACTTGCCAACGCATCCTGCGCCAACAATTCGACCGAGAGTATTTCTTAGCCATTGTTAATGCCAGCGGCCTGGAGTTCCCTGCGGTGCGCCGGACGTTGGGAGAATTCAACGTGCCCGTCGACTATCCCCGGCTGCGCATGATGCTCAAGTCCGATTTCCTGGCACTTACCTACCTGCTCAAGAATGCCGTCAACGTGAACCAGCGCTATTCGCGTGAAGAGCGGTTATTGATGTTCTACTTCCGCCTGGTCTTCGCTTCCCTTATCATCCGGCGTTGGCTCCGCGTGGTTGAAAAACCGGCCATCCTGAAGCTGACGACGATTCTTCAGTATTTCGCCAACGTGGTGGGCCAGCGCGTGAACACCGTTCGTTACGCCAACCTGACCGCCGCCGATTACCTCCTGGGTCTTTAATCCTCGTTCTGGCGCTGTTCCAACTATGCGGGGCAATTCTTCCCCACTCACCCGCCATCCCGGCGCCACGCAAAGCTCCAAGCCCACCTCCTTCTCACCTTACAGTTCGCCGTGCTGCACGCTGCGGAACTGTGACTTCCCAGGCCAGAGTCAGGCGCCCCTCAGAGAATACGCGCTTCCACGAGGATCGCTGGGCGCCCCGCTTCGATAGCGGCAGGCCGGTACTAGTGTACTATAGCCAAACGTAGAACTCCCCTTTAAGCTGAACAAGATGCTGAAGGCTGGAACGGCATCAACCGGGGCCGAAATGGTTTCGGGCGCGACCGTGGTTCGGCAGAGAAGTAAAAACTTGAGTGAGGTGAACGATGTTCCTGGCCGCCCTAATCCTGATCCTTTCTACCGCGTTCTTCTTCTTCTATCTCCAGGTCACTTGCCAAGGCATCCTGCGCCGGCAATTCGACCGAGAGTACTTCCTGGCCATAGTCAATGCCAACCGCCTGGAGTTCCCTGCGGTGCGCCGGAGGTTGGAAGAATTCAACGCGCCCGTCGACTACCCCCGGCTGCGGATGATGCTCAAGTGCGATTTCCTGGCACTTACTTACCTGCTCAAGAATGCCGTCAACGTGGACCAGCGCTATTCGCGTGAAGAGCGGTTATTGATGCTCTACTTCCGCCTGGTCTTCGCTTCCCTTATCAGCCGGCATTGGCTCCGAGTGCGTGAAAAATCGGCCATCCTGAGGCTGACAGCGATTCTCCAGTACTTCGCCAACGTGGTGGGCCAGCGCGTGGACACCGTCCGCTTCGCCAACCTGACCGCCTCCGATTACCTTCTAGATCCTTAACGGTAGGTGGTATGTGGTAGGCGGTAGGTGGGGAGAAGTGTCAACCTCCTCTTCCTCTTCCCACCAACCTTCTCCTGTCAGACCTCTGATTTCTGCCTCTTTGCTCGTCCGGTCGCGGCGGGTCACTGGTCACTGTTCTCACATCCCTCATTAAGGCAGCACCATTCGCCCAGCGTGGTTTTAGCTGGTGGATTTCAGAAGTCTGCGGCGCTCGTAAACCAGGAAAATCGCTGCAGCATTCGTTTTTTCTTCGCTTGGCACGGAGCTGCAATATGGGTAAAAGGGAGTACGCGCTGGATGTCGGCGCGGGCATTTTGGCGCCGGGGAAGGCACATCGCGGATCAATGGCCGCAACCAAGAGCCAAAGGAAGAGGTGTAGAGAAAACTCTGTGGCTTTGCTACCCTTGATGCCCTGGCTCCGTGTTCTCCTGACCACTGGCGTAAGAGCTTTTCACCACGGAGAACAGAGCGCGGCCCTCGGCCGCAGCCAAAAGCAGATTCTTCTCCCATAAGGACGACTCTGGCCTCGCGAAAGGACTCGTCATGCATCCCCTTGACTCACTTCTCAAGCCACAATCCATTGCGGTGGTCGGCGCTTCGCGCCGGGCCGGCTCGATTGGCCGCGAGATTCTGCACCAATTGATTGAATTCGAATATCGAGGCATGCTTTTTCCCGTCAATCCCAAGGCGGATTTCATTCACTCGATGAAAGCTTATCCGTCGGTCAGTTCCATCCCTGACCCGGTGGACCTGGCGATTATCGTGGTGCCGCGCGAAGCAGTGCTGGCGGTTGTGGACGATTGCGGGAGAAAAGGTGTGAAAGGCCTGGTGGTCATTACGGCGGGTTTTTCCGAGACGGGTGACGAGGGGAGGAGGGTGGAGGCCGAGCTGGTCGAGCGCATTCGGCGCTACGGGATGCGCATGATCGGACCCAACTGCATGGGATTGATCAACACAGCCCCGGCGGTCCACATGGACTCCACCTTCGCGCCCACTTTGCCGATGACCGGGCGTATCGCCTTCATGTCGCAGAGCGGAGCGCTGGGGTTTGCCATCCTGAACATCGCCAAACAGCTCGACATTGGCTTCTCCTACTTTGTGAGCTTGGGCAACCGCACGGATGTCTCCAGCA
>Ga0326728_10019269_pt1 | contig 13269 bp, 14 predicted proteins | sample MB3enrmetagenome_FD_207602 | JGI IMG/M metagenome (GOLD analysis project Ga0326728, IMG submission 207602) | Lab enriched peat soil microbial communities from McLean, Ithaca, NY, United States - MB31MN | ecosystem: Environmental > Terrestrial > Soil > Wetlands > Peat | place: USA: New York...
ATCTCGTCGCGAAATGCTAGGGTTTATGCCACGAATCTTAAACCGGTTTAACATTAATGCCTTAAAATATACTATTTACCGTCGAGCTGCCTAGTATAACCAGCAACACCTCGTGACCTTTATGCCCGCAAACTAACGACACCGGCGCGCCAAAAGCGCGCAAACAGAAAGGTGCGATTATCGCACTGCGCAAGCGCACCCGCTGGCGGAAAGGCACTAGCATTTTGTCTAATAGTGGATATGCAGCTTTGCCGCAAACTTGCGATACTGACCGGGCCGCGCGACAGCGGCAAAACCGCCGTCATGACGGAACTGGCCGGTATGCTGCGCGCCGCAGGCACAAGTTTCGGCGGCGTCATCACGAAGTCCGGGTTTAGCGACGGCAGGAAATGCATCTATAACGCCTCATGCGCGGCCACCGGCGAAACCGTGCGGCTGCTTGAGCTTTCAAAAAACGGCCCTGTCGTGGCTGAAGAGGGTTTTGTTTTCGCTTCGCGCGTGCTGGCAAAAACGCGCGGCGCGCGCGTGCTTTTGGCGGACGAGTTCGGCCCGCTGGAAGCGTCGGGCAAGGGCTTTTGGCCCGCGCTGTCTGCGCTGGACGGTTTTGACGGCGCGGTGATAACGACGCGCCTTTCGCTTGTTAAAACGGTTTTAGAAACGTTCAAATACGGCGAATGCATGATTTTTGAAGCGGCCTCCACGGCGGAGACCGCGCGGGGGATTTTAGCTTGGCTGTCGAAATAAAAGACCTTTCATTTTCGTATCGCGGCGCGCAAAACGCGGTGCTGCGCGGGCTGTCGCTTTCCGCGCGCGACGGCGAATGCGTCTATGTCTCAGGCGAAAACGGCGGCGGCAAAAGCACGCTGGTTGCCATATTGTCCGGCCTGCTGCCGGGTTTTGCGGGCGGGGAAATGAGCGGCAAAGTATCCGTAGGCGGCGCAAATCCGGCCTGCGTGATGCAAAACATCGATTCTCAACTGCTGCACGAAACCGCGGCCGAGGAAATGGCATTTTATGAGAAATACTCGGCCTCCGCCGCGCTGCCGCCGTCCGAAGCCGCCGGGATGCTCGGCGTGGCGCATTTGCTGGACAGGAAAAGCTGTTCCCTGTCTTCCGGCGAAAAGCAGCGGCTTGTGCTTGCCTGCGCGCTGCAATGCTCCGGCGGAAAGCTGGCCGTGCTGGACGAGCCGATGTCCTACCTTGATACGGACGGCGTACAAAAGCTGCATGCCGCCGTGGACTCCATGAAAGCGCGCGGCATGACGGTGCTGATAACCGGCCCGCGCGGCGAAAAATTCCCGGCCGCCGATTCGCATTATCTGCTGGAGGGGGGGATTTTGTCGCCCGCCTCATCGGGCGCGGACGCTGAAATAGCCGCTGCTTCCCTGCCCTGCAAAACCGGCGTCGTGCTTGTGGAAGCCGTCGGGATAACCGCCGAGGGCGGCATGTCCGGCTGTCTTAAACCTTCTTCCATAAAACTGCATAGGGGCGAGATTGCCGGACTGCTCGGCCCCAACGGCTGCGGCAAGACCACGCTGGCAAAACTCCTTGCGGGCTGGCATAAACCGGTGACCGGTTCGATAACTCTGGACGGCAAAACCGCCGACTGCGCGCTGCTGCGCAAGAACGCGCGCTTTCTGGGCCCCAATCCGTATACCGGGCTTTTGTACGCGCGCGCGGGGGATAATTTAAAACACGCGCTGAAAAAAGATTTCGACGCGGAACGCGCCGCAGAAATGCTCGGCGCGACGGAATTTCTGGACCGCGATGTAGCCTCGCTCAGCTTCGGCCAGGCGCAGCGCGTGGCGCTTTTGTGCGCGCTGGCCGCGCGTCCGAAACTACTGGTGCTCGACGAAGCCGCCTCCTGCCTTGACCCGCGCGGTTTTGAACAGTTCTCGTCAGCCCTCGGCGCTTTTGCCGGTGAAGGCGGCGCGGCGCTGGCAGTGTCGCATCTGGAAAATCACATAGCGCGGCTTTGCCCGCGCACCATACAAATGGAGGAAGTCGCATATGCAGCCTGCTGATAAAAAACGTTTGCTTGTCTACACCACGGTGTTCGGCGTGCTGTGGGGGATTTTGGAGATGGTGCTCGGCAGTTGGCTGCACCTGATGCATTTCCCGTTCACCGGCGGGCTTATGGCGGGCATCGGCGGCATAGTGCTTTGTTCCGAGCGCGGTTTTACGCCGGTGCGCGGCGCCACGCTGTGGACCGGTTTTGTGGCGGTGCTTTTTAAATGCATCTCGGCGGGCGGTTTTAGTTTCGGCCCCGTAATCGCGATAGCGATAGAGACCGTTGTGGTGGAGGCCGTGCTGAGCCTTATGGGCGTAAACGCGGTCTCTTTCTTCGTCGGGCCGCTGCTTTCCTCGCTGGAGGCGGTGCCGCATGTGTTCGTCAGCAACTGGCTGATGTTCGGCGTCGGCATCTTTAAAACTTACGGCAAGGCCGTGCACCAGATACAGGCGTTCTTCGGCCTCAGCCAGGATTTGTGGAAAGTGGTGGCGGGGGTATGGCTGGGCGGGCATTTGCTGCTGGCTGTTTTGTCCGGCGCGTTGTCTGTAAAGGTGGGCCGCTACCTGCGCAAGATATGAAGAAAGGAACCTGCATAAAACTTGCGCTGCTTTTTTTTGTTGCTTCGCTGCTGCTGCCGCAGGGCGGCTGGCAGCTCGGCGCGGATTTGTGCGTTGTTTTAATTCTTGCCTCGCGCGACTGGCGGGCATTGGTTCCTGCGGGCGGCTGGCGTTTCTGGGCTTTCCCGCTGGCTTTCGTGGCGCTTATGCCGTGCTTTAACCCGGCGGGCGTCGGCCTTGCGCATTATGATATCGGCGAATTGCGCGGCGGGCTTTTCATTCTGGGCCATGCTTACGTTTTCGCCTCGCTGGCGGCTTTTGGCACGCGCAGCTTCAGCATCCGGGAGATTGCGGCGGCCTCGCCCGCCGTCGGGCTGCGCGTTGCGCTGGCGCTTTGCGCGGCAAGGCTGCTGCGCCGGATGATAGACGACACCTGGCTGCATTACCGCCTTACCCGCCCCGGATTTTTTGCCGCCGCGCGCGAAATGGACATCTTCATCGGCGCGGCCATACGCAACGCCGCCGCCACCGCCGAAAATATGGCCGCATTGCTACATTTGAGGAGCGTCGAAATATGATAAAACTTGAACCCGTAGGCTATGTCCGCAGTCCCGCGCGCACTCGCGCCGAGATGGTAATGAAAGGTCTGCCCGCCGTGGTGGAGATATTGCCCGAATACCGCACAGCGCTTTCCGGCCTGTCCAAATGTTCCCATATATGGGTTCTGTGCTGGTTCGACCGTGCGGACCGCTCCGTGCTGCGCGCCCGCCCGCGCAAGATTTCCGGCGCGCTGCCCGAGCGCGGCGTTTTTGCGACGCGCTCTCCTGACCGCCCCAATCCCGTCGCGCTCACCTGCGCGAGGATAGTCTCGACAAACGGACTTAAAATAAAGCTCGCCGGGCTGGACGCGATAGACGGCACGCCGGTGGTGGACATAAAGCCGTACTCCGTCGGTACGGACAGCGTGCCTTGCGCCTCAAAACCGGATTATTCCGTCAAATACAAGGTGGTGTCGGACAATTTTATCGCCAACACCTTCGCGCGCTCCGCGCTTAACATGTGCGGCAAGCTTGATAACGATGCGATGAAAGCCGCCGCTTTCGCGCTGAAATACACGCGCCAGACCTGCGACGCGCCGGAAAACGGCGCGCAGGAAATACGCCACGGCGGGCTGAAAGCCTCCGGCGTTGACGCGTTGTACGCCATATTCGGACTTGCACCTTCGAGCTGCGCGGTCAAAAAGGGGAATTTTTCCGGCGACAAAATCCGCGTAAAAACCAGACGCGGCGTCATAAAAATATCGCTTGCGCCGAAAGAACTCCGCGCTTTCAAGGCGATGATTTCCGAAACGCTGCTCGTCTGATACCGCTCCTTTGCAATAAAAAAAGCCCCGCGTGAGCGGGGCTTTTCCGTGCTGTAAATCGCGAAAAGATTATTGTTTAACAATAATAGTTATTGACAAACGATAATTAATATTCCATTATATATGTGCGCAGGGGAGTGGCGGCGCAATAAAAGCAAAGGAGACAATGCAATGAAAGTCATAAAGAAACCGATAAAAATAGTCTGCACCGTGATGAGCGCGCTGTGCTATGGCATAATGCTGGAAACACTTGGTTACAACATTATCAAAACCATCTACTATCAGGGGCTCACGATGAAATTGAACGGAGTCATGATTCATGATATGATTCCGATGGGGCATGAAATGACAATGTCCGGTCTGGTTGTTTTTATGCCGATTTTCCGGTTGCCGAGTATTCTGTTTATGGCGCTGTTGTTCATGGTCGGGCGCATGTTCCAGCGTTTCGCGCATGAGCGCATATTCGATCCGGAAAATATCCTGACGCTTAAGGCAGTCGCATTCTATTGTATGCTGATAAACGTGTTGGAACTCCTGCTGCAATACTTCGTGGGATTTGCGCTGCATTCCGGTTTATTCTCATTCGCCATCACCAGGGTCGGGATGAAATGGTCGCAAAAATATATACCGCTTAGTTCCATTAACTTCGATTATCCGACGCTGTGCCTTGGTCTTCTGCTGCTGGTTGTAGTCTATGTTTTTGAGGAGGGGCTGCGTCTGCGCGAGGACAATAGCCTTACGGTGTAACCTATGCCGATACTTGTGAATATAGACGTGATGCTGGCGAAACGCAAATGCTCCTCCAAGGACCTTGCCGAGGCGATAGGGATAACGCCGCAGAACCTTTCCGTGCTGAAAACCGGGCGAGCGCGCGCGATACGCTTCTCGACGCTGGACGCCATTTGCCGCTTCCTCTACTGCCAGCCCGGCGATATTCTGGAATACCGCCACGGCGAAACTCCGGAGGAAGACGCTACATTGGACGCATGAAAATTCCTTTACAATAAAAAAGCCCCGCGTGAGCGGGGCTTTTTTTATTTCAATATTGCGTTTTATTTTGCCAGCGGCGTGCCGCAGTTTTTCAGTTTGGCCTGCATTTGCGGCGTAAGCGCCTTTACAAGCTCCGCGTTGATGGTGCCGTAGGAGGAACCGGCAGGATCGCTGGCGGGCGGCATTGTTTTGAATATCTGGTTGGCCGCTATGGCGTTCGCGCGCGCTTTTGCGACAAGCGGCAGCCCGTCTATCATCGGGTCCACGTCGGCCACAAAGATGGACAGCGTGTTGTCTGCGTTGCGGTCGATCTGGAAGGTGCGCAACTGCTGCGGGAATTCGCGCAGCGACGCGGTCTCCACAACCCAGAAGCCGAGTTCCGGGTGCGCCGGGTCCGGCGACTTAAGCGGCGTAACCGTGTTTTTGTGGCGGTGTCCCGCCACCCACATGAGCAGGTTGGGATAGGTGTTTAACTTGGCGATAAGGTCTTTTTCCGTGACCGCGGCCAGCGTACTCCAGCCCTCAAGCGCATCGGCTGACGAAACGCCAATCGGCACATGGGCGGATATTATCATCAGCTTGCCTTCCTTTTGTCCCTTGTCTAGCTGCTTTAGCAGCCAGGCGTAGCGTTTGGCGTCCAGATAACCGTGTCCCCAGTCCGGACCGTTGTGCCCGTCGGAGGGATTGTCGTCGCGCTGGGTATCGTCTAGGACTATTACTTCCAGCGGCAGTTTCGGGTTGGGCTGGAAGGTGTAGTTGGCAAAGCCGTTCTTTGCGTTCTTTGCGCTGAAACCGTGGCCCCTGGGTTCGGTAGTGGTGTTGAAAAACTCGCCTATCCACTGGCTTATGTTAAGTGAGCGGCGGTCCGGGTCAGCGGCCACCGTGGGCGGCGCGGGGAATTTGGACACCGGGCCGTAGCCTTTGGGCGTGCCGTATTCCGTGCCGCCGTCCACTACGCCCACATAATAGCCGGTGGTGGCGGTGCCGAGGTTGCTGGTGAAGATGTTGCCGATTTCCATTATCGCGGAACCGGTGGCGGCTTTGCGCGTCTTTTCCGTCTCCGGGAAGGAGCCCATCCAGAAATGGTCGTGGTTGCCTATCGTGGAATACCACGGGATGGACTTGTCGAGGCCCTCGGCCTTGTAGGGCATCTGGTAATCTATCTTGTCCGCGCCGAGATGCGCGCCGGAGCTTGGGTTTATCGTCTTTCCGTCCATGACGTCAATAAACCAGCGCAGCTCGTTGTACTGCGTGCTGTTGGCGGCGTCGCCCAGCGACAGGCCGAAGTCGAATTTGTTTTCCTTGTTAAGCGCGTTTGCCGTGCGCACGGCGGCGTCGAGCACATGCGTGGTGTAAAGCATGGCGGGGGAATACGCCGAAATGATGGGATGCATCGGCATAACGCCGTAGAAAACCGCTTCGGCGGGCGATTCCTTGTCGGTGATATGGATGTCGGTCATCGTAAAGAAATGCAGCAGTTTGGCCGCGTTGGCCGCCGGAGCGTAGGACGCGGGCATCAGGTCCAGCTTTTTTGCGTAAGGTACGCCGGGGCCGTACTCCCAGCGCCCGTAACCGTACTTTTCAAATGACGGGATGTCATAGGGCGCGACCGGCGGCGCGTCCGTGGAGACGGCCACTGGCACCACGGTGCGTTCCACGGTGGTGAACACTTTTGTCTGCGCGTTTTGCGCGGCGGCGTCCGTTCCCGCGTGGGCGACGCCGGCCAGCGTGCAGCTTAACAGCAATATACCAGCTTTGGTCATTAATCCTCCGTAAGTTAACTTAGAGCCTGTTTAAAATCTCCATATTCTGCTGCAACCGCCGCTTTTGCCCTGATACTTCGCGGTCTTCGGCTTACAAGCGAGTATTGTAACGAGCGGGTGCCGCTACCTTTAGGCTGTTTAAGAAAGCGGCCAGGCCTAAGGGCCTGCTCGCCTCAGCCCACTGCGTCTCATGGCAAAATCGACGCTTTCGCTACGAAAGGAGATTTTAAACAGGCTCTTAAAATTTGTTTGCGCGGCTCTTTATTTCCCTTTCGCCAGCACCGGCAGCACGCCGGTTTTGCCGTAGGGGATTTCGGCCAGCAATTCGCCGTCGCCGCCGATATGCATGGCGCCGCCGCAGCCTAGATTATGCCCTCCGGCGGAGAGGCCGTTTACCACAAACGTTTCAACCCCGTACTTTTTTATTTCCGCATTATACTCGGCGCGATGCCTTGCTTCCCATGCTTCCTTGAAAGTGCGGAATTTCTTTTTATAGCATACGGCTTTCTTTTCGGCGTTGCATTCGTAATTGCATTTCTCTTTATATGTCGCGCAAAGCGCTAGCGGATGCAGGTTGCGGTCCATAGGCATAAGCACGAAATCCGGCTTTATTTCTTTTATCTGCCCGATGACTTTTTTGTCGAAAAGGTCGCCGCATATTATTATCGCCGCGCGGCCGAAGCGGGTTTTGAAAGTTTCCACCTTTTCACCCGGAGTTACAGGGCCGCCTTCATGTATTTTGCGGTGTACATGCACGGTTTTGCCGTTGGCGATATACAGCGCGGAGTTGTGTATCTTGTCTCCGCGTTTTTCCAGCATGCCGATGGCGATATCAATGTCGCGCTCTTTCGAAATTTTGTGCAGCTTTGAGATGAAGGGATTGCCGTCGAACTTTTCGGCGAAGGTTACTGATTTTTTCTCGTCGCGGCCATAGCTGTAGCCGCTTACGCAGTATTCAGGCAGGCAAACGATATTCGCGCCCGCTTTCGCGGCTTTGTTTATCGCGGCAAGAATTGTGCGGCGATTTGCCGCAGGGTCGGCGTATTTAATTGTTATCGGCGCAAGCGCCACTGTGAAGGGTTTCATGCTTTTCCCCAAAATGTCTTTTTGCAATTTTAATTATTGCTGCAAAAATACAATAAGCAATTATTGTGCCGATGATTCCCGCCAGCGCGGCGGACAGTTTGCTTTCACCCAGAAAAGGGATGTGATAACCGGACAGCGGGCCCGCGCCTTCACGCGCTTTGCCTGCAAAGCCCAGCGTTTGCGCCACGCTGTCGAGCCCGTCGGGCTTTTGCGACGCGAAAAATCCCGCCAGCGCCGCTATCGAGAGGGGGAGGAACAGTTTTTTCATAACGGGCGTTTCTCGTAATACTTAAGCGCCGCGACGGTTATGAACGCCTCCACTATCCCGATAAGGCAATGCGTTTTGACCATGGCGGGGAACACTTTTGAAAATTCTATAGTGCCGCTGTAGCCGATTTCCATCGAGCAGGCCGCCGCCGCGATAACCACGGACGCCCATGCCGCCAGCGCCGCGCTGTTCATTTTTGAAAGGAAGCGGTTGAAACCCGAGAACAGAGCATAGCCGCCCAGCGCGCCGATAACCGCCATGTTTATTATGTTCGCGCCGAGCGCCATTTTGCCGCCGTCGCCAAAGAAAACCGCCTGCACCGCAAGCACGGCGGCTATCACGGTTGCGCCCTCAAAAGGTCCCAGCAATACCGCCGCAAAAACCCCGCCCAGCAGATGCCCGGAAGTGCCGGAGCTTATGGGGAAATTGAATGTCTGCGCGGCGAAAATCCATCCCGCGATGACGGCCATGCCGCGCAGCTTCTTTTCGCCGTCCTCGGTAAGCACGCGCTTTGCTGCGGTCTGCACGTTGCCGAGCGCGTTTCCGGCGGCGGCCAGCACGCGCTGCGGCACCAGCGCCGTCACGGCGGAGGCTACTTTTGCGAAGGAAAATCCCAGTATCGCGGCGGCCGCGCCCATCAGCCCGGCCGAGGTTTTGTGGTCCAGAAATCCGTCGGGAATATGCATAACCATATTCTAGCAAAAGGGGGACATGGCATGCCGGAAACCGTCGGAAAAACGCAAGTTTTCAAAAAAGCCTTGACAATGGATTTAGCGGGGCTATACTATCTCTGCAGGCCGAAAGTTTTCCGCGAGGTTTGCGGAAGGCCCAAGCCCCCTTGAGGGGAAAACGGCCCGCTGATGCAGTGTCCGCTGTTTGACAATTGCCTGCGTATCCGCCGCTGTCGGCTTCGTGTCGGCCCTCCGGGACGGTGTCAGCGTTCACCTGCTGAGTCGTTCCCCGTCGTTTCGTCCCTGGGCCTGTTTTGGTTTGCGCCGACGCCGGTGCCGCGCCGAAGTGCGCTGATGTCGGGACCGCCCCGCCGGGCGGCCGTTGCGCGCTGCGGGCTAGCGGTCCGTTGCGGCTGCGGGGATGCTTTGCGTCGGGTTCGTCTGCGGTGCGCGTCTGGCCCGTCCGGGCTTATTGTGGCGCGGTCCGTGTTCCCGGCAGGTCCCCTTGGTGGTACGCCGATAGTGGTTTGTTGGCCGTCTAGCCGGTGCGTGTTCTCCCGGTCGGCAGCGTTCTCGCGCAACCCGCGCGTTCTCGTTACCGCGGCCATATCAGGAGGAAGTGAGTGTCTAAGACAATGTGAGACCCGGCAGCTTTCGACTTCGGTCGCCTGCCGGGTTTCCTTTTTTATGGGGGGAAATATCAATGTCTCGACTGATGATGTTTTTTTTGTTACTGCTTATGCCGTGCCTTTTGTCCGCGCAGGATGATGATGAATGGGCGAAGGACAGTCAAAAAGCGCAGGTCTCGCCGCGCATAGAATTGAGCTATAAAGTCGTCCTTTCTGACGGGATGCAAAAGGCATTGCGCAAATTAAATCCAAAATTCAAGGTTCTGACCGCCGCGCAGGTAAATCCAGTGGTGATGGCTTCATATACCTATACTGATGATGACTCGCGCGTAGCTGTACGTGTGCTGCAAAGTCCGTCTGCGGTGATAGGCGATTTCAACGGCGACGGAAAGGCTGATGCCGTCCTGCTGGGCTATGACGGCACATCGCTGCTTGTTGTGCGCTTATTATCCACGCCGCACGGCTATAAGGCCGACAGCGAGGCTGTCTTGCCCGCCCCGGAGCATCCGGACAAGATGCAGATGTACTATTGCTGTATCGAGCTGGTGAAGAAAGGAACCGCCATAAGTTATTTTGCCGAGGAGGGCGGCAACGACAAAAAAATGACGTTGAAAACCGACGCCTACCGGCTTGTGGGGGAAAAGGGTTCTTCCACATATTACTATTCTCAAGGAAAGTGGAACTCTGTTACCACGATGGATTAGACTGTCCACAAGAGTTCGGACATGCCCGACCGGTTGGCTTATACTACAAGCCAGCCGGAAACTGTTCCCATTCTTCACAATGTTTTGTTGCCGCGCGCCGCAGAGCGCGAAAGCAAAAAAGTGCGCTGAGCGCACACGCCTTTTGCTATCATTTCCGTGATGGCAAATTCCGCAGATAATAAAGACCCGTTGGCATTGCTGTGTCCGGAGTTTAAAAAACTCGTGGACTGCGGCGCGGCCAAGCTTGTGCCCGATTATACCGGCATAAACGCGCTGCGCTACGATTCCCTTCAGGATTACAATCTGGACGTGGATTATTATCTGCGCGTCGCGGGCGCTGCCGGACGCATTCTGGAACTCGGCAGCGGCACCGGCAGGATTGCGCTGCCGCTTGCCCGTGCGGGCTGCAAAGTCTGCGCGCTGGATAACTCCGCCGATATGCAGGCCGTTTTGCAAAGCAAGCTGGACGCAAAAACCGCGCCGCTAATCACGCAAGTCACGGCGTCGATGGCGGATTTTGATATCAACGGCGTTTTCGACCTCGCAATTCTCGGCCTCAACACCCTTTTTGCGCTCATTGGGGAAAAAGAGAGAAAAGCCTGCTTTGCCGCCGTGCACCGTCATCTGCGTCCCGGCGGGCATTTCATAATAGACGCAAGCATGCCTTTTGCGCGCGACGCAAAACTGCTCTCCGGCGCGTATTCTTTTTCTTCCGAAACGGGGAACGATAAAAAACCTTCTTTCTGCGTTGTGCGCTCGGAATACCGGGCCAAGGAACAGCTTTTGGTGGGAAATTATCTGTACGGAAGTTGCGGTTCCGACGGGAAGGCGGAGCTGTTTGTCACCCCGGCGGCGGAGTACCATCCTTCGCCCGGAGAGTTGCGGCTGCTGCTGGAAGGCGCGGGATTTGAGATAGCGGCGTTTGACTGCGATTATGCGGGCACGCCGTTCGCCGACGCTTCGGCCAGACAAGACATGGTGGTAACCGCCATATCAAAGGGGGAATAAATGAACAAATTGTTTTTGACTCTTGCCGTCGCCGCGCTTTGCGGCATGCCGGTTTTTGCTCAGGATGCCGCCACCGCTGCGGCCCAGCCAGCTGTTGCCGTCGCGCCGCAGGACGCTCCGGCAAAACATGCCGCCAGCAAAGACGACGATAAAAATCATACCGACTATTCCAAACCCGGCGAAAAAATACAGTCCGAAGATGCCATAGTCCCCAATTTCCATACCGTGGACCTTGATACGGACACGCTTAAGGTTTACCGCAGCGCGTCGCCGGTGCGCAGGCTGCTGAAAGGCAAGGACGTCACGCCAGATGATGTAGAAGTGCGGCTTGAAGCTTCAAAGATAATGCAGCACATTAAAAGCCTCGGGATAAACACGATAGTCTCGCTTGAGGACCCGCAGGACGGCGACAAGGGCGGCAAAAATCCGTCGGTGGAACTGGAAATGTCGGCAGCCACGGCGGCGATGATTGCTTTCCATTCTCACCCGATGCGCAATGCGGAGTTCAAGGACATGGACCCCAAGGACATTCAGGCGTGGCTGGACGGCGTGGTGAAGGATATATACGCTTCCGCCAGGAGCGGCGGCGTGCTGTTCCATTGCGCCGCAGGGCATGACCGTACCGGGCTTGTGGGCGCTTACCTGCGCATAACGGTGGACAAATGGCCGGTGGACCGCGCGATAGCCGAAATGCGCGCGATGGGGCATAACTGGGTGAAGTATTCGTCCAACGGCGGCAAATCGTCGTGGCATGAGGATTTCCTTAAAAACGAGTTCGCGGTTGCTGCGTCTACGGAGGCGGTAGCCGCTGGAAAGTAAAAAACGCATAAATCGTAACGCTCGGCCCGTTAAACTACGCGGGCAGCTCGCTTTCCCTTATACCGAGATTCGGCAAGTGCGTGCCGAATCTCTTTTCATCACGGCGGCAAGTCGTCGTGGCATGAAGATTTCATTAAAAACGAGTTCGCGGTTGCTGCGTCCACGGAGGCAGTAGCCGCTGGAAAGTAAAAAACGCATAAATCGTAACGCTCGGCACGGTTGCCCAAAAACCGGGCAACCGGCCGTTTCTTCATATCGCGGTTCGATATATCGAACCGCTTACCATAACCTCGGGCAGCTCGCTTTCCCTTGATAGGTTTCAACAGAAACCTATCGCTTTTTATATCCTTCTTGCTCGTTTGTGTCATAAATTTGTCATTGCGAACCCCCGTAGTCGGGGGTGAAGCAATCTGTGTGTCGTTATAATAAACAGCAATTATAGATTGCTACCGGCAAACAGCGCCAGCAAGCAGTTGGCATGCAAATAGGTCTTTAGGCCCATTCGCGCGCGCGAGTTTTGGTTTATACTAATAAAGAGTTTAAAGCTAGGAGGGAGACTAAAGTGGCTACAAGAACATCCAAAGTTGTTTTCGCGCTGCCTTTCCTTTTACCTCTGGCGTCCGCATGGGCGCTGGATGCGCAGGATTTAAAGACCGCTCCGTCCGGGGATGCCTCCTCGGTGGCGGTTCCCGCGCCGGTAGAGTCCTCCTCGGTCGCGACCGCCGTCGCGCCAGCGGCTTCGGCCATGCCGCTTAAATCCGGCGGCTCAAGCAGCGGCAGCTCTTCCGCCGACAGCGACGCGCCCTATGGCCCGGACCAGCGCCCCGCCACGCTCGTCACCGTGCTGCCCGACGGCACTCAGGAAATCAACGCCGTGCGCTGGAGCAAGACCGGCGACACGTACAACTGGGATGTCTCCTACATAAATCCCTCCGCGCTGGAAGATGTCTTCTGGGGACAGAACGAAGGCGGAGTGGGACACGCGTTCCTCGTTTTCAAATTCAAGGACGGCGGTTTCTACAGTTCGCGGCAGGGCGCTTACGCAAGCAAGTATCTGGTGGTCAGCGTTGAGGCGCGCGAAAAGGTGGGGCAGGGCTATTCGCCGGTTGCGGGCGAGTTCAAGACATATAAAATAGTCTGGAACCTCTCCACGCTGGAAAGCTACGCCTATGACACCGCGCTGGCCGGCAAGCGCACGTTCGACCTGTTCCCGTTCAAGGTTACGCAGGACGAGAAGAACAAGATGCTGCTCACCGCGCTTTCAAAATCCGTGGCCGACCACAGCTCGGAATATTACAACACGCTGGCCGACAACTGCGTTATAAACGCGCTGCACACCGTCGATTCCTCGCTGCCCTCCGCCGACGCGGTGCACCAGTTCCTGCCGGTGATGGGCACCA
>Ga0326728_10019270_pt1 | contig 13269 bp, 14 predicted proteins | sample MB3enrmetagenome_FD_207602 | JGI IMG/M metagenome (GOLD analysis project Ga0326728, IMG submission 207602) | Lab enriched peat soil microbial communities from McLean, Ithaca, NY, United States - MB31MN | ecosystem: Environmental > Terrestrial > Soil > Wetlands > Peat | place: USA: New York...
CAAAATATTGATCCACTATTCGTCATCGAACCTGTAATTGTAATCGGTCTCAGCGTCGGCACCGTCTTGTACTGGTATCGCAAACATGGTTTCAGCAGGGCAGTGCTTGTATTCTCGCTATTGGCCCATGGTGGGGCAATCGGCCTTAAGGTCCTCTTTCAATACTTGACTGCACCAGCCTTCCTGACAACGTCACAAAGCTCTGTGTGGTGGCTGGGACTCTACCTTGGTCTTCAAACAGTGGTCTTCGAGGTAGGTGGCGCGTTCTTAGTAGCCCGCTTTGCAATCTCAAGAGGCAAGATGAAACAAAACGACGCCGTAGCATATGGGTTGGGCCTTGCATTCTGGGAGAACGGCGTTTTCTTGGGGGTAATCGCGCTATTGAGCACAATTTCCTATTTCATAGTTCTCTCGCAAGGCGGGCAGGCTGCAGAGAGTATGTACACTCTTCTTTCAACGACCCAACCACAGCTCTTCTACCCGACTCAATCCGCGTTGCCACTCGTAGGATGGGGTTTACTGGAGAGGGTTTCATCATTGATGGCCCATCTATCCTGGGGGTACCTATGTGTAAAATCCGCGGCTCAACACAGGAGAGAATACCTACTCCTCGCATTACCGATGGGTTTGATAGATTTCCTTGTCCCCTTTGCTCAAGTCCTGGCGCTATCTCTTTTTGAAATGTTAGTCTTCATGCTTGCCGCACTATGCATGCTCGCGAGCATTTACGCCACAAGACCATAGCAAAATGAAACAAAAGAGGGAAGAATAGGACAGACTCGAAGGTGACTCACTACACCCAATTGAATCCACATCTGAAACAATGTTTTGTTGGATACTGCGTGAATGACCAAATTGAGCAATTACAGGCCGGACAATCCATTAGCCTTCACACCCTCCTTTATGCTGAATTCCTTGTAAGGAAATTTCGAGATCGGCTTCGCATAAACGCATTTCCACTTACTCTACATCTTAGCGCGAAAAAAGAAGTGAAGAGAATCGGCGACAGCCTCGTTTAAGGGTCATCGACTCCTATGTCAGAGATCTTGACGACCTTTGAAAATGCAGCAACCACGGGAAGACAACATGTTAATGTTTAATTGTTTTCTAGACGAGCGAAGGCAGTCGATGTATTTTTGACAAATTGGATGAAGGCGGCTAGGCTTCACAGGATACACGGAAAGCTGAGCCTGGATCAGGTTCCGGTCCCTAAGATTTCAGCTTCCGATGTTCTGATAGATGTGCGGGCTAGCGGAATCTGCCATTCTGATGTAAACTACCGTGATGGCGTCGCACCAGTAGCCAAGCTACCAATCATTCTTGGACATGAGATTGCTGGCGTAGTCGCCGAAAGGGGAACTCGTGTCAAGGATCCCGAGGTAGGCGACCGAGTCGTTGTCCATTATATCTCAAGTTGTGGCCGGTGCATGTATTGCCGCAGCAATCGGGAAAACCTTTGTGACATGTATGAGATGATAGGAAAGGACGTAGACGGCGGATTCGCCGAATACTTACGTGTCCCAGCGGCAAGTACTGTAAAACTGCCGGATCGGATACCGTTTGACCAAGGTGCCATTATGGGTTGCGCAGTCTCAACTGCATACCACGCCCTCAAAAGAGCAAGGTTACAGCCGAAAGAAACAGTAGCCGTTATCGGAGTTGGTGGCCTTGGCATGCACGCAGTTCAACTCGCTAAGAAGATCTTCCACGCACGCCAAGTCGTGGCCGTAGATAGGTTCGGCTGGAAGCTAAATCATGCTGAGCGTTACGGAGCAACCGATACTGTAAACGTTGAAAATCATGACGCGACGACGGCAGTGAGAGGACTAACGAACGGCGCTTTCGCAGATGTAGTTGTGGATTTCGTAGGCAATGAGAAAACTATCCAAGAAGGCATTGATCTTGTTGGCAAGGGGGGTAGGCTAGTCATAGTTGGAATAGGTGCCAAACTAGTGACGATTTCCCCCTACAAGAGCCTGATCGGAAAAGAGATGGAAATCATCGGCGTAGACGACCATTTGAAAGGTGAACTGAAACAACTAATCAATTTTGTAAATTCTAGAAAAATAGATCTCTCACATTCTGTCACGCACAAGATAAGACTGGAGGAGATCAACAAGGGGTTCAGGATTCTTGAAGACCCAAATGAGCATCCGATAAGGATCGTAGCCTCGAAGACATGATGACGATGCCGTTCAGCGTCTAAGGCGTCTGGCCACAAAACAAGTTGCCGCAAGCGCTAGAACGACTACTAAGCCGAACACGCTCGGTTGGAATTCCGGAACTGCTGAAGGAGGCTCTTGTTGCAGGTAGAAGTTAACGGTGTTCGATGAACCATCGGTTACGTTCACATTAGCGGTGGGTGCCCAATATTGTGGATTATAGAAATCATATACCGAAACGTTGTATGTTCCAGCGGGAACACGCATAAGGTAGAACCCACTGAAGCCAGAGAAAGCCTCGAAGGTCTGATTACCACTATTTGCGTGAATTTGACTCCAATCGACAACCATCCCGTTCGGTCCAACTACTGTCCCACTTATCGTTCCTCCCACCCCACCAAAGTACTTTGGGACAGAAGGAGCGAACACGAGGGTTTTGCCCGCTAGCATTAATGAGATAACCAACAGGAGACCCACGAAAATCGTCGAGGACCTCAATTCGATTCACAGAAACATCATGAAATGGTGAGATTAACGATAAAAGAGTTAGCAATGCACACTCTCGACGAAACTTGCAAAACAGCACCAGCTTCTCAGCCTAGGCGCAAGATTCGACTTCGACCCCGCAAGAATTGCAGCGAGGCAGCGTGTGTTAGCAAACCTACCCCGATAGCAGCCAGAAAAGACACGGCCACTCCCCACGCAACGATCGTCAATGACACAACTAGAAAGAATACTATGAACGTGAAAGAACCAGCAATGACCCCCCTGAGAAGCATGACCGCCTACTCTCTTCCTTGAAATCGATGAGTAAAAGCGGCTAAAGTTGCCGCATAAACCGGGAATGGAGAGATGAGCCCCGTTAGTTGCGGCCCGAGAGACTGAGCGAGCCCAGTAATCAAGAATACAAGAGCAGTAGCGAAAAACATTCGCGCGGGAAGCTCCCACCGTATGATTACAGCCTGCGCCATAATCCTGTGAGCGTGAGGCATCAATAGAAGAGAAAACACTAGAACGAATGTTGCTGATGGAAAACCGATCATCAACGGTAAACTAGCAAGTTGAAGGAGATACGTACAGGCAAGAAACGCTCCGAACCCCATCAGCATTCTCGGTAACGCGGTTAATCGCGTTGCTAACCAACTGTAAACCAGACAGAAAATGAACACTGACATGATTCCAACCATTATTGATTGCGATGCTTGAGCTGCGAACCTTGTTCCCTGCTCCAGAGCCAAGAAGAAGGCGACAGGCCCCGAGGTTAATGGAAGCCCAATGAGCCAACCACTGAAGGTTGGCCCCCAGCGTTGACCTGCAAGACTTACCGCTGCAATGAATATCGGTACAAGAAACAGCTTCAGAAGAAAAGTAACCCCGTCGATATTGACCATGTAGAACCCAATTTCAGCGTGATCCATAATCTGCTGGTAGACGGATTTCGGTCATGTGTACTTAAGACAAGCATAGCCGTATATCGTCTATGCGTGTCAAATTGGGCATTGTCTCGGTAGAAGGTGACCTGGATCCCAGACTCTGCATTGCTAGTAAAGATCTGTCCACTTTGCGGTGAGCCTTCCGCTTACGATGAGCTCACTGATTTTTACTTTTGCAATCACTGTGACCAAGTCATTCAATGGATGCCCGAGAGCTACGCTTTGGTTATGACTGGACCAGCAGGAGCGGGTAAGACGCCGTCATTTCACGCTTGGTCCAACTTCTATCTTCGTAACGCCCGACCCATGGTCTTGCTAGCTTTCGATGACTTTCCTTCGAACGTACGGGTCGCTTTTTCTGATTACTACCAGCAGAAACTGCCAGAATATGAGAAAGTAGGGCTAGTTACCATCGTTGATTGTTACAGCTCAATCGCGGGCGTCCAAAGTCAGGAGAAATATGCGCTCAAGAATCGTGTGGACTTGAATGAGTTAAGCCTGTTAATTTCGGAACTGTTGAATGAGAAGGCGAAATTTGGAAATTCCAAATTCATTATCGATTCTGTGACGCCGCTCTTCACATACAAGGAGCCGCAGGTGGTTGTGCAATTCCTCGCATCCACGGCGGTGAAGGTTAAGGCTAGAGGAGGAGCGCTAGCCGTGTCATTAACCAGTGGGACGGTTAACGACGAGACCTTTAGGCGATTGGAAACCCTGATGGATTTTGCCATCGAGTTTAGGCTTGTTGAAGAGGAAGGACATAAGAAGAGGCTGATGAGGTTCGTGAAAGCTCGCGGACAACGAATCTACGAGGATTGGGTTCCAATATACATCGGGTCGAAGACTATCTCAATAGAGGTTGGAGAAGACCCGAAGAAATATGAGAGGCTTAAGAAGGCTCTCTACGCTAAGCCTTCCTAAGTTACATTTGCTTCATCTGCGCTCCACAACACATACCCGCAGAACTAGACTCTTTCCCGCACGACGCACACTTGTACGTGGCCATTAGGAATTCACCTCCATACTAAAGCAAACAGTCCAATATTCCCTAGAGACCGATGCGTCGGTATATTTGATTTTGCCATGGCAAAATTCTATGCAATAGTCCATATCCCAACCCCGCGACCTTCGCGTGCTCGCAGGCGAGCCCTGCTTATCCACAGAAGATGTGTAAGCTCTGCAGGGAACTGATTTCTTTTCGAGCTGATGCGGAGTAGGGAACCTCAGTTTCTCCTTGATTTTGAAAGTGTTGATGAGGATAGAACTTCGACAAGAGTGTGTTCACCACTAGACTGACGTTCATGGTCAAATCGGAAGAACTGGAATTTTTTGGGAATGAGTGATAGTGAAGCTAAATAACCACAATTTGGGTGGTGCGTCCTCCCCAAAGGGTTGCCCCGATGAACCCGGTCGAAGTTAACCAACTTTCCAAGACCTTCGAAACAAGGGAGGGGGGTTTGTTTCGGAAGGTTCCGAAGAAGGTCGTGGCGGTCGACGCAATCAACTTCAGCGTGCCCAAAGGGGAAATCTTCGGCCTGCTCGGCCCTAATGGTGCTGGCAAGACGACGAGCATTAAGATGCTCTGCACGCTGATCACAGCCAGCTCTGGCGACGCCTATATCAACGGCTTCAGCATCGCCAAAGACCAACAGAAGGTCCGACAAAACCTAGGAGTCATGTTGACCGGTGAACGAACATTATACTGGAAGTTAACGGGACAAGAGAACCTCGAATATTTCGCTGCCCTCTATCATCTCGACTCAACCTACGCAAAGAAACGCATCCAAAGCCTCCTCGACCTTGTTGGGTTAGGTGAACGCCAGGACACGTTAGTCGAGAATTATTCGACGGGTATGAGGATACGGCTCTCTTTCGCTAAAGCACTGCTAAATGAAGCGCCGGTGCTACTATTCGACGAACCTACTGCAAGCCTCGACCCGCAATCCTCCCACCTGATAAGAGACATAATTGGAGACATGAAACGGCAAGGATACGCAATAATTCTTACCACCCACAACATGGAAGAAGCTGACGCGTTAAGCGACCGAGTAGCCATAATCGACCACGGAAAAATAGTCGTACTAGGTTCTCCTTCGGAACTGAAACAGAAAGTGAAAAGCTCAGATATAATCGAGATCGAAGCAAGGAATGTAGCTGGACAGACCGTAGATGCTCTTCAATCCTTCAGCGAGGTATCAAAGGTTGCAATTACCTCTTCCGCTCAGGGAGGGGAAACACAACTAGTTCGTGTGCATGTCGAGAAAGGTAAGGAAGTCCTTCCAAGAATCCTCGAGTTCTTCGTCCACAAACAAGTCACGATAACGAAGGTCAGCTTCATTGAACCAACCCTTGAGGACGTATTCATTGCTGAAACCGGGAGGAGCCTGAGGGATTAACCTGGGAACGACATCAGGCGTGAAGGCTGACGCGCAGGCCTTGGCGGCGATTTTTTGGAAAGGACTGAAACATCACATCAGATACCCAGGTGAGTTCCTAGTCTTCCTGCTATTGCCCTTCCTTTTCACCTTCCTGATTCTTGGCATGGGAAACGCCGTAGGAGGTACAAATGCCGCCGCATACTTTGCAACTCGAACAGGGACGACGAATATTGTCATCTATGAAATCTTGGGCAGTGCGGTTTGGATGACCAGCTGGGTCGTGATTGAGGATGTCGGGGCAGGCATACGGGATGAACAGATCAAGGGTACTCTTGAACAGAATTTTCTGGCACCCGTGAACCGCTTCACCCTACTAATTGGCCTCAGCCTGACGGACATCGTGATTACGTCAGCCCTCTTCCTTGTAGTCGTCGGCGTTTCGGTCGCCATCGTGATACCCTCAAGTTTTCTGAGCATAGTTCCTGCTTTTCTTACATTACTTCTAGGATTGATACCGTTGTTCGGGATTGGGTTTCTATTTGCTGGGTTTGTGGTACGATTCAAGGAACCTTACATCTTCATCCAAATAGTCAGCCTCATATTCGCTACATTAACCGGAACATATTACCCCGTGACCTTTCTACCTTACTGGGTTCAATTTCTGTCAAGCGTGCTGCCTCAGACTTATGTCATCGACGATATGCGCCGAATCGTTATAGCAAATCAAACATTGGTGAGTCTCTATGGGAGCATTTTCGTCCTTCTGACTTTAGCTCTCGCATACCCACTCGTCGGGTACGCGGTATTCAGGAAGATTGAGAAGAGGGCGGCTGTAACAGGTGAATTCTCGAAATACTAGCTGCCCACTTAGGTTATTTGAGGAATTCAAAGCTTCATTCCTCAAAGACCTCAGGTCCTACTTCCGATATCCAGCATGGGTCATAGGGGAATTCGTCAGTACCCCCCTCTGGTTCTTCTTTTTCGCTCTAGGCGTCACTCTCTTCGCGCCGGTCGCTTCAGCCGCGTCCGACGTTCATGGGTTGGCTTCATTCTTTTTCGGGTTTGTTTTCATCATATTATTCAGCACATCAGTCTGGGGGGTCGGTCAGAGTGTCAGAAACGAGCAAACATCGGGAACATTGGAACAATTCTTCCTTGCCCCTGCGAATCGTGCCACACTGATCTTGGGAAGATGGGCGAGAATATTTCTGACTGATTCACTCATAATCGGCTACACGACATTGTTGCTTTATTTGCTCGGTGGGACCGCTGTCGTTGTCCTCAACCCTTCGCTATTCTTGCTCTCTTTAGCCCTCTATGAACTCAGTCTAATCGGTTTCGGGCTCTTCATGGCAGGTTTGACTATGCGAATTAAGGCTTACAACTCAATCGGAAACATGATTTTCTTCGGGTACATGATTCTTACAGGTGCCCTGTTCCCGATCACAGTTCTCCCCACTCCAGTCCGCTACTTTTCGATGGTGATCCCGTTCACGTACCTAAACGACGTAATGAGACATGCAGCGTTAGGTACGCCTACGATCCTCCCCTTGACTCTCGAGTATGCGGCAGCGGTCGTGTCGTCGCTGTTCATGATGGTATTTGGTTTTGTTGCATTCAATAGGATTGAGCAAGACGCTAGGGTCAAAGGCAGCATCGCCACAAGCTAACCCTTAGGTACTGTCAATCTGGTCGCTGAGTTGGAGTTCAAGGAGCTAGGTAAATCAGGAATTAGAATCTCAACAATCGGGCTTGGTACGTGGCAGTGGGGAAGCCACGAATGGGGTTGGGGTCGAAACTACGGAAAGAAGGACGTGCTCGAAGCTTTTCAAAAGGCTCTCGAGGTTGGCATCAATTTCATAGACACAGCTGAGATTTACGGAAGGGGAAAATCCGAGCGACTGATCGGTGAGGCGATCAAAGGGTACCGAGACGAAGTCGTCATAGCCACGAAGGTATGGCCTTGGAACCTAACAGCCGGAAGGCTCGTCCGAGCGGCGGACCGGAGTGCACACAGGTTGGGTGTTGATGTAATCGACCTGTACCAGATCCACTGGCCAAACCCAATCCTTCCAATCCGCGATACAATGAAAACTATGAAAAAACTCGTACAACGTGGGAAGGTGCGTTCCGTCGGCGTCAGCAACTTCAACTTAGCAAAAATGAAGGCGGCCCAAGGAGCTCTTTCCCCATTGGAACTAGCGTCAAATCAAGTCAAATACAACCTGCTCGATAGAACCGTTGAGGCCGACCTCCTTCCTTACACTGAAACCTCGAATGTTACAATTATCGCATACAGCCCATTAGCGCACTCTCTGTTAACAGGTCGGTATACTACCGGGACCAAGCCAACCAGCCTGGTCCAAGCAGCCAACCCCCGCTTCTCTTCCCGCAACCTGACTCGAATGAACTCCGTACAGCAGGTACTCGCATCGATAGCTAACGCCCACAACAAGACTGAAGCCCAAATTGCATTGAACTGGTTGATCAGCAAACCCAATGTTATCGCTATACCGGGAACAAAAAAATCACAACATGTAGTTGATAGTGCTGGAGCTGCGGGCTGGCGGCTCACCGAACGCGAGATCAAGAGTTTGGAGTTGGCCGCTTCGGAACTAAAGTTCGACAGACTAAGCGGAATTCCAAACATGCTAAGAGCCATATCCCACCTTTGATCAATGAAATATGGTTCTGGAAACTTTAAGCGAAGGTTACGGTAAGTAGGCGTGCTTCAAGGCGCGTATAGTTGGTTGCTACGCTTCGGCTAGGGTATTGGGCGGCGCAAGAACAATACGACCCTCAACGCTTGCTCCAGTACGCTATGCGCGCCGAGGTCGTGGGATTCGACATTATCGTTACGAGCGACCATTTTCACCCATGGGGCGACACTGGCGGCCAGTCAGGGTTTCCTTGGATATGGCTCGCGTCCGCTGCGGAAAAGACTAGGAAAGTGGAAGTTGGAACGGCAGTCACAACTCCCCTCTTCCGCTACCATCCCGCGATAGTGGCGCAGGCATTCGCAACACTCGATAACCTTTACCCAGGACGAATCTTCGTAACGCTCGGCACAGGGCACTCGATGAATGAAACACCTCTTGGCTTCAAGTGGCCCGGTTTTGAGGAGAAGGTCGTGCGGTTACAGGAAGCGGTTGAAATTATACAGAAACTGTGGGCTGGTGATTTTGTAACTTACGAAGGGAAATACTATCACCTCAACAAGGCGAAGCTATACACGAAACCGAAAACTAAGATTCCCATCTACCTAGCCACCTCCAACGAAAGGATTGCCCGCCTTGCCGGGCAGTTCTGTGACGGAATCCTAACCAACCCTAGGGGACTCGAAAGGTTCAGGAAGATTGTAAACGCAATGGAGAAGGCAGCCACAAAAGTGGCGAGAGACCCGTCGAAGCTTAGCAAGAGCATGGAGTTCAAGGTCGCTTACGACATAGACTATAACCGAGCACTCAAATCAGCCATGTTCTGGGCCACAACCGCGATACCGAGAGAAAAACGGGAGAACGTTTGGGATCCAAGGGAACTCCAAGCCCTCGTTGGACCGGAAGAGGAGAAACAAATTAAGGAATCCTGGCTCATCACGACCGATTCAGACGACATAATCAAACGCCTCGGAGAATTCCTCAAAATGGGTTTCGACAGAGTATACATCCACAGCGCCAGCCCCATCGAAGAACGATTCCTCAACCTCCTTGGACGTGAGATACTTCCGTGGATGCGCGAATACTACGAAAGTCTCTTCCGCCCAGTTCGCACCGTAGCTGTAGAGTGACCGAGCCCGCACCACGCTCTACGGAAGCCCCAGCATGACCCTATCGCTTAGTGTAAGCGGGGCTGCAGAATTCTCGTATGGAGTTGTTGGTAGAGCTCACCCTGCTAGTCGCCGGTGTCGTCCACGCCGTCTGGCCAAAATCACGGCGTTAGTCGCATAACGAGAGAATCCTCTATTCGGTGTGGACCATTTGGTCCTCATCTCGAGCGCTAGGGTAAAAGCAGGGGTTGAGTTAGTGACTCAATCAGCTGCCCGGGATCTCCCCAATCTTGTGGATAAAGAAAGCCCAATATTCCACGGAAACCTGTGTGCCAACTTGAATGTGCATGTCGAATCCGGATGATATTGGATTTAGTCCGTTAGATGAGCTCGATCGCAGTGAAGCTCGCATTGTTGTCAAATTAGAGTTTAGACGGTTTCGCAAGCCCGTGACAATAATACAAGGTCTGCCCAACGCGCGACTTGCGGAGATCGGTCGCGAACTTAAGCGTAAGTTCGGAGCAGGAGGAACTACAAAGGGAAATGAGCTTCTACTTCAGGGAGATCATCGGAGTCATGTCAAAGACGAGTTGGTCAAGCTGGGATTCCCAGCAGATCACATCGACATGATCTAAAGGTCGGGTTAACTCAGGATGTTACCGAGTGGTGCCATCGCAGTATGTACTCCGGCAACCTGAGTCCACGTTCTCCAACTTTCTCGACAAGGTAGATTGGTAGGGGACTTAGTGCGAACGCGGTTTTGATGTAGAAGCTGTTCGGTTTTCCTTCAACACCGTTGCCTTTTATCGTGAACGATAGGTCGGATGTTGCTGCAATCGTGCTGTCAGGGTTTCCGACAATTGATGCGACGGTAGCTCCCATGCGCTTGAAATTCTTGCACCAGCCTGCAACAATTTCAGTCTCTCCACTATTCGAGATTACCAGTAATACGTCGCCTGCCCGCGGTGCAGGTGTGTTTGATTCTCCGGCAACGTAGATCTGGTCGCCCATGGCTCGTTTCACATGCCCAATCCTAACAGCGGTCATGCGTGCCACTTCTCGGCCGCTTCCTAACCCCACGAAGAAACATGAGCGTCTCTGCTCGAGCGCGTCAACAAGTGACTTGAAAAAGTCCGAGGCGACAATTTGATCCACGACGGACCCTATTTCGGTGAAGATTTGCTTGGATCGCCCGACGACAGTATCCGCCGAGGCTTCTTCGTTAAGGGCTTCAGCTATTGCCTGAAAGAGCACTCCCGTTCCGAGAATAAACAGGTCTTCGAGTATTCCTGCGGTTCGAAATTCCTTGGATTCTGTGGGGGCTTCATCAGGTTCGCGACCCTTCAGCATAAGCATGTTGCCGTACTTTGTCCCAAGCTTTCCTATTGGTGAGTCCCGTTCCGACGTCAACACGTCTATGCGAAAATCTCGAGCGTTGCCATGTTGAGCGATGTACATTGCCAATTGTTGAGCGTCAAGAAGAGGCATCATAGATTTTCCGCTACCCGAATTGATCAAGAGGCACACCTCCCCGAATCTCTGTCTCAAGATAGGAGCAGCTTCAATCATCGTTCTGCCAGGAAAGCCGATGTCTCCTCTATCTAGAACGAGCTTACCCCTCCGCATCTTAGCCATCTCACTGCACGCAATGCTGAGCGCACCCTTCGAGCGGCCCTCTCCGGATGGTAGAATCACTCCAGCACCCATAATATCATGGTATAGCGCTTCAATTTCGGCGCGGTTGGTCTGTTCAAGGTTTTGGAAGATCCGGTTTACGAAGGTCATGCTACTGATTTCTGATGGCAATTGACTCTTCACAGTGCGCCTAGGCGTCACTTCACTGCTGATATGACTCTCAAATATGTGGTTTCGCGTGTGCTCTCCGCGGAGGTAAGGCTCAGGCCTTTAGGACGCGAAAATATGTCCTTAAAGCGAATATAATGTCACTACTTGATCCGAAAACCTTCGTTTTCAAGCACGGAAACTACTCTGCCCTCTTAAGTACAATCAAATTCAGACTCACCTTTCGAGGTTCGTTTGAACTTGGCGCAGTCGCAATGGCTAAGCGACCAGACGACCTCGACTGTTGAGCAATGGAAATCGCACCTGAAAGAATTGCTCATTACAGCTTCACCGACATCCAAAGTCGCATTAGTAGGCATTGGGCATCCTTTGCGCGGCGACGATTACGTCGGAAGCTACGTCATGAAAGGAATCATCAAGGCAAGGGGAAGTACCCTGTACGACAGCGTCTACCTCTTTGATGCTGAAGGCAACGTGGAACGTGTCGTCACTAAGCTCTCAAGGATCAGCCCGAACCACGCGATATTCATCGATGCATGCGAGATGGGGACTAAACCTGGTGAAATGAAGTTACTGTCGATTAATGAAACCGAGTATCCATTCTTCACAACTCACGGAATCCCTCTGAAAGTGTTAGCGGAACAGCTGCTAATGGAGTGTCGAGTGTGGGTTCTCGCGATTCAGCCAAAGAAAACTGAGTTTGGCGAACTACTCTCAACTGAAGTTCATCATGCCGCGGGCTACATCTCGAGGTTCATTGCGTCGAGCCTAGCGAAGGAGGGCATGAACATTGTTTGAGCGATTAACTAAGTGGGCAAGGACGCGTTCCCCATGGGTTTACCACATAAATGCCTCCTCCTGCAACGGCTGCGATATAGAATTAGTCGCGAGCCTTACGCCCCGCTATGATATTGAAAGATTCGGAGCGATTCTAGCTCCGAGCCCGCGACATGCCGACGTCCTGATAGTAACAGGAACGGTCAACGCCCAAACAAAGGACCGACTGAAGCGGGTCTATGATCAGGTGCCAGAACCGAAGCACGTGATAGCTCTTGGTGCCTGCGCGGTATCCGGCGGCGTGTTCAAGGGATGCTACAACGCCGGACAGGGAATCCAAGACGTCATACCTGTTGACATGTTCATCCCAGGCTGCCCACCGCGGCCCGAAGCCATCATGTACGGTGTCTTGAAACTGTTGGGGGCGGTGAAATGAGCGAAAAACTAGTTGAGCAACTCCAAACGTACGCTGCACAATCGAACAGCAAGGTTTCAGTGGCACGGAAGGGCGAGACTTTCATTGAGGTTGATCAAGCCCACATTAAGGACTTCATCTCTCACCTAGTCAACGACCTCAGAATACTCCACCTCGCAACAATAACAGGCCTGGACCTGGGCGAGAATATCGGAATCATCTATCACTTTTTGCAGGATAAGGATACGATCTACGTTAGGAGCACTGTGCCGAAGGCTCAATCAACTGCCGTTTCAATCGTCGATATTATCCCCGGCGCAATTTTGTACGAGATGGAAATTCACGACCTGTTTGGAGTCACATTTCCCGGAAACCCGTGGATAAACCAGAAACTCCTCTTACCAGACAACTGGCCCGGCGACTTACCCCCGCCTCTTCTGAAGACTACCAAGCCAGCCGAGATCCGAAAGCGATTACACTTGGAGGTTGAGCGAAAATGAGCGATGAGTCGAAGGTTAGAGAAGAGTCCGCAGGA
>Ga0326728_10019271_pt1 | contig 13268 bp, 11 predicted proteins | sample MB3enrmetagenome_FD_207602 | JGI IMG/M metagenome (GOLD analysis project Ga0326728, IMG submission 207602) | Lab enriched peat soil microbial communities from McLean, Ithaca, NY, United States - MB31MN | ecosystem: Environmental > Terrestrial > Soil > Wetlands > Peat | place: USA: New York...
ACGGTGAGCCCGACACCGACGAACACGGATTCCTTCACGGTGAGCCCGACGCCGACGAACACGGATTCGTTCACGGTGAGCCCGACACCGACGAACACGGATTCGTTCACGGTGAGCCCGACACCGACGAACACGGATTCGTTCACGGTGAGCCCGACGCCGACGAATACGGATTCGTTCACGGTGAGCCCGACGCCGACGAATACGGACTCGTTCACCGTAAGCCCCACGCCGACGAACACGGATTCGTTCACGGTGAGCCCGACAGGGACGGTAACGAATTCGTTCACGGCGAGCCCGACGCCGACGAATACGGACTCGTTTACGGTAAGCCCGACAGGGACGGTAACGAATTCGTTCACCGTAAGCCCGACGCCGACGAACACGGATTCGTTTACGGTGAGCCCGACAGGGACCGTGACGAATTCGTTCACGGTCAGCCCAACCGGGACGGCGACCGCTACTCCGACGGCGACTTTAACTTTTTCCGTTTCCCCGACAGCGACTGCATCCCCGACGTTGACCGCGACTGGGACGATCGTCAAATTGGCCCAGCCAGCGACGTTCACGTCCACGTCGACGCCGTCTTTCACGCCGACGGTCACCTGGACCGCAACCCCGACCCAAACGGCATCGCCGACGCCGGGCTTTGCCGTCTACGTTTCGATTTTTAACAGCGCAGGTGAATTGGTGTATCAGGTCCCCAATCCGATCATGGTTTATGCGCCGATGAACGGAGTGAGCGTGCTGGGCGGCGGCGCTTTTGTTCCGGAATTACATGGGACCGTGACGTTTTCCCTCAACGGTACTCAGGGAGGGACCTATACCTGGAACGGCGCCAACGCCAATGGGCAACTCGTTGAAGGCGGGGTCTACAACGTTTCGTTTGTGGAACCGTCCACCACCGGGGGCTTGCCGGCCGAGTATTCCGCCGGAACCAATGTTTTGAGGGAACAGGAAGCCGGTGGGGTAAAGATTTTCAATAGCGCCGGAGAAGTCGCCCGGCATTGGGCTGGATTGGTGCCGACATGTTCGGATCCCCTGGTGCTGAGCGTTCGTGGCTTTGTGCCCCAGCCGGGGCGGGTAGGGGTCAAATTCGCCTGGGGGCCGGACGCGAGCACGGACAGCGCGGGTTGGGACGGCTTGACTGATGCGGGGGTGGTCGCGTCCGCAGGGGTCTATGAAATTTCGGTCACCGCTTTGGTGGGGGGGAAGCAGGTGACTCAAAGCGCTTTCGTGGAAGTGTTGAACCAGAACCCGGATCTGTTTGCGGGCACGGCTTTAAGCTCCAATCCGTTGAAAGGCGGGCCCTTGACGGTGTGGATGCCGGATTTGGGTGAAGCGGATCAAGTCCACGCCCAGGTGTACAGTTTGGCCGGTGCTTTGGTCGAGGAACAGCAGACCCAAGGTTCGGTGCTGACGCTTCCGATGCTCAAAGAAGCCGATGGAATCTATTTCCTGGTTTTGACGGCAAAGTCGCTTTCCGGCGAGACGGATCGGAAAATCTTGAAGGTAGGCGTCGTTCACTAAGGGAATCGAGAACGGGTCCTCCTTTTATGGAAATTTGAGATAAGTCAAACATCCCCGGGAAGTATGCTCCGGGGATGTTTCTTTTTTTGTCAGTTTTAAGGTTAGATTCTTTGGTAATCAACAGAATTTGAATTATGTTGGCATCCGGGGGCGAAGCTAGATAAAATGGAGTGTTCGCCCGTACTGTTTGAGGGGGGTCCAAGAACAGAGTCGGGCTGGGTAAGGGGTAAGCCTGCCATGAAGCGATTGTGCGCGTGGATGTTGGGGGGAGTTCTTGTTTTTGGAAGTACGGCGGAGGCGGCCACTTGGACCGTCTGTCCGAACGGTTGTTCAACGCAATCCATTCAAGCCGCCTACAATGCGGCTGTTTCCGGCGATACCATCGAATTGGAAGCCAACGTTTTTGAAAACGACCAATTCAATTTAGGGATTTCGGTCACGGTGACTTCGGACAATGGGGCACGGGTCTGGTCGAGCAATGGAAACGCTTCGGCGCCGACCCTGAATGTCGTGAACGCGAATAATGCTTCCGGGACGGTTCCCCAAGTGACCGTCGAAAATCTGGTGATGGACAACGCGCAGACCAATGGCGGATACGTGGTGTATTGGAACAACGCCGGTGTCAATCTGACCTTGGACCAGGTGCTGCTGCAGCGCACTTCCACCGCTACCCAAAACGCCGCCCTCCTGGCGCTTGCCAACGTCGATTCCAATCAAATCCAGGTTCTGCAGTGCGCTTTTGCGGGGAACGCCTTTGAAAACGGTATCGTTTATCTGGGCGGCAACGCCGACGCGGGTATTGTCGAAAATTCAATATTCTACGGATTTAGCGGAGCGGGTGAAGCGGCTATTTTGACCCAACGAAGCAACACTTGGGGCGGGATAAGCCTCCAGAATGACACGTTTTTTAACAACGCCTGCGCCTACCGCGACGAGTATTCAGGGCGGAATCCCTTGCCTTCGGCAACGACGCTGACGGACAACCTGTTTGTGGGCAACCTTCAAGATCTCAGTTTAGCCCAGAATTTGGCGCAAACGAGCGCAGAGCTGATGGACGCCAAAATCCAGTACAACGCCTTCGGGAGTCAAACGGCCAACGCACCCTACGGGGCCACCGCCCCCTATGGAGCGGGAAATTTATATGGTCTTTCCGCGGCGGCGACTTTTGTGAATCCGTTGTCCAACGGCACGCCGAATCTCCATGAAGTCGCCGGAGCCGCTTCGATCGGCACGGGGACGAGCCAAGGAGCCCCGGCGGTGGACAAGGACAACGTCGCCCGGCCCCAAATCGATGGCTGGGACATGGGAGCTTATGAGTTCGTACCGGCGGCCACAGCCACGCCCAGTGGGACGTTGACGTTCACCCAGTCGCCGACCTTCAGCGTTTCGCCGACCTTCACGCCGACGCCGACGGATTCGGTGTCGGCGACGTGGACGGATTCCCCCAGTGGGACGATTTCGCCGACGTTCAGCGCGCCCCCGACTTTTAGCGTCTCGGAGACCTTCACCCAGACCCCAACGGATTCGGTGTCTGTGACGTGGACGGATTCCCCGAGTGGGACGATTTCTCCGACATTCAGTCCGTCTCCGACATTCAGCGTCTCGGAGACCTTCACCCAGACCCCTACGGATTCGGTGTCTGCGACGTGGACGGATTCCCCGAGTGGGACAATCTCTCCGACATTCAGCGCGTCCCCGACCTTCAGCGTCTCGGAGACCTTCACCCAGACCCCAACGGATTCGGTGTCTGTGACGTGGACGGATTCCCCCAGTGGGACGATCTCTCCGACCTTCAGTCCCTCCCCGACCTTTAGCGTCTCGGGGACCTTCACACAGACCCCAACGGATTCGGTGTCTGTGACGTGGACGGATTCCCCGAGTGGGACGATCTCTCCGACGTTCAGTCCGTCTCCGACATTCAGCGCGTCCCCGACCTTCAGCGTCTCGGAGACCTTCACCCAGACCCCAACGGATTCGGTGTCTGCGACGTGGACGGATTCCCCCAGTGGGACGATCTCTCCGACCTTCAGTCCCTCCCCGACATTCAGCGCGTCCCCGACCTTCAGCGTCTCGGAGACCTTCACCCAGACCCCAACGGATTCGGTGTCTGTGACGTGGACGGATTCCCCGAGTGGGACGATCTCTCCGACGTTCAGTCCGTCCCCGACATTCAGCGCGTCCCCGACCTTCAGCGTCTCGGAGACCTTCACCCAGACCCCAACGGATTCGGTGTCTGTGACGTGGACGGATTCCCCCAGTGGGACGATTTCTCCGACCTTCAGTCCCTCCCCGACCTTTAGCGTCTCGGAGACCCTCACCCAGACCCCAACGGATTCGGTGTCTGCGACGTGGACGGATTCCCCCAGTGGGACGACATCTCCGACGTTCAGCGCGTCCCCGACCTTCAGCGTCTCGGAGACCTTCACCCAGACCCCAACGGATTCGGTGTCTGCTACGTGGACGGATTCCCCCAGTGGGACGACATCTCCGACGTTCAGCGCGTCCCCGACCTTCAGCGTCTCGGAGACCTTCACACAGACACCGACGGATTCGGTGTCTGTGACGTGGACGGATTCCCCCAGTGGGACGATCTCTCCGACGTTCAGTCCCTCCCCGACCTTTAGCGTCTCGGAGACCTTCACCCAGACCCCGACGGATTCGGTGTCTGTGACGTGGACGGATTCCCCCAGTGGGACGATCTCTCCGACGTTCACGGCGTCGCCGACCGCCAGCCGGTCGCCCAGCGATACGGCATCGCCGAGTGCTACGATTTCGGGCACATTTACCCCGAGCCCGGTGTTCAGCGCCTCGACGACACCCAACCTTACTTTGACCGAAGGAAGCAACGTCCATGCAGGAAGCCCGACCGCGACGCCCGGATATAGCGTCTATGTCGCTGTGGACAACAGCGCTGGGGAAGTCGTGTGGACTGCCCCTGCGGTCTTGGGCGTCTATGCGCCGATGAATGGGGCGGCGGTGGTCGGCGCTTCAGCTTTTGATCCGGACGAAGGCGGAAGCGTGACGGTGAATCTGCTGGGGACGGGTGGAGCCCAATGCCGTTGGAACGGGTTCAACGCGCAGGGGCAAAAGGTGGCCAGCGGGGCCTATACCGTTTCGCTCGTGGAAGCTTCCACCACGGGCGGCTTGCCGGCGCAGTATTCGGTCGGCGTGACGGTGCTGCGTTCGGTCGTCGGTGGGGTGGCTATCTACAACACCGCGGGGGAGTTGGTGCGCCATTTCACTTCCGCGGTCACGGAATTGCCGTTCTTGGCGTTGAGCGCCCGTAGTTTCGTGGCCGCCCCTGGGACGGCCGGGCTGAAGATTGCGTGGGGCGAAGGTGGACAGGAATCCGTGAGCTGGGACGGCCGCAACGATGCCGGGACTTTTGTCGCTGCGGGAACCTATGAAATCCGGGTGTCCCAGGGCGTGGGCGACCAGAATTTGGTGAAGACGGGCTTTGTGCAAGTGTTGGAGACTCCGGCGTCCTTGCTCGACGGCGCCGAAGCCGCGCCTAATCCCGTGGTGGGGGCGAATCTGAGCGTGGTTTTGCCCGGCTTGGGTGCTTCCGACATGGTTTGGGGCGGCGTGTATTCCTTGGCCGGAGCCAAAGTGGCGCAGGCTTCAGCCTTGGGATCACCCTTGGTCTTTTCGGTGGCGGATTTGGCGGATGGCATCTATCTTGTGACCTTGGAAGCCCGTTCCGCCGGGGACGGCGCCGCGGAACGCAAGATGCTGAAAATCGCTGTGACCCATTAGAACCGCAAGTTTCGGGCCGGAGCCTTCGGCCCATAGTCGAAGGAGCGTGAACGTGGCAATGCGTCGCGTGATCGTAGTGACGGGATTGGCGTTTTGGGCTTTAGGCCTGGGCGCCGCGGAATACGGCAGGCAAGAAAACGGAACTGCGGCCCCAACGGCCCAGGAGCGCACAAGCATCCGCATGGGGCGGTCGACAGCCGCCCGTTCGGGGACGCTTTCCAAGGCGCAGGGTTCGGCGGGGGCCGCTTCGAGCCAGGCCTCGTGGGGGCATTTGAGCCTTCCAACGACGGGCAAGCCCGCGGCCAAAGGCGGGGCTACCGCTTCCACGGTTCCGGCGCGTCCGGCCCAAGGGGTTTTGGCGGCCCACCGCAACACCTATGCCCGTTCCTACGTCGCCCGCAGCTTGTCGAAGGTCGGTGTGACCAAGGCCCCGGCTTTCGTCGCCGACCGCAATGAGCTGGTCCAGGCCGATCGGGGCCGTTCCCTGGTCAAGGCGCCGGTCAAAGGCCCCACGGGGGCCGCGATCACGGCCCGTCCTCTCTTGCCCAAGGCCGGGGACCGCGATCTTGTGCGCGGGCAGATGGACAGGATCAACACCGGGGAGTGGTTCGACAACGTCGATAGTTTCAATCGGATCGAGACGGAAAAGGGGCGCTACTACTGGCATCGCGACCACGGGTTCGATTACTGCCATTACGTCGATAAGGACGGCAGCCATTGGTACGGGTGGTACCTGAATGGGGGCTATTTCTGGACCCGCTGTTTGAACGGCCGCTGGTGGTGGTATGACGCCGTAGCGTCCCGCTGGGACTTCTACAACGACGGCAAATGGTGGTGGCAGGATCCCTACCACGTCGCCGATCTCTATTGCTACGACGAAGGCTCCTACGTGCCCGCCAATGTCCCGGGGGATCTCGCGGTCGAACGGGAAGAGGCGGCGCAGGGCAAGGACTACACGAGCCCGGACGGTGCGCGGACGGTGCGCGTGGAATCGGACGGCAAGGACGCCTATCTGGTCGATCCCTCGGCCAACCCGAGTTTCCAGCCGGTGTACCTGGCTTCCGGTGTGCAGAACGTCCAGTTTTCCGATCCCGGCAACGGCCGTCCGTTGGAGATTCTGCTGACGCTGGCGGACGGGTCTTTCGATATTTTCAACGCCGACGGTCGCGCGTACGCGCCGGGGGAAAAGGACGCCGAGGCGGAACAGGACGCCCTGGCGAATTCGGCGCAATAAAAGGGTAAAAGGGGACGGACGGGCGCCGGGCCGGAAATCAGGCCCGGCAGTCCTTGGGATAGCGGCCTTGGGCGACCAGGGCCGCCACCGAGGCCGAGACTCGGGGCTTGTCCTCGCGGTAAGTGATGCCGAACCAGGCGTCCCGCGAGCGCAGGACCTCGACCTCGGCCTTTTGTTCGCGGATCAGGGCGTCGACCACCGCGGGCAGTTGGAATTCCCCCGTGGCGGCTCCGTCTTGACGTTTCAGGAACGCGACAAAAGCCTCTGAAAGGTGCCCGAAAAACGCGGGGGTGAAGCCGAAGAAGTTGAGGGAGACGGTCTCTTGCCCCTGGAACTCCCGGCCGGTGGCCAGGTCGACGGCGCCTTTGGGCCTTTTTTCGATCTTCAGGTGCTCCTGGACCGTGACCAGGCGGCCCTCGTCCACCGTGCAGATGCCGCGGGAAACCGTGCCGTGTTCGCTGAGGGTGGCTTCCAGGTCGTAGCCGACCATGGCATAGCGGTCGGCGTTCGGGTCCAGGGTCGCCAGGCGGCGCGCCAGGACGGCATAGCCTTCCTGGCCGTAAAAGTCGTCGGCGTTGATCACGGCGAAAGGCTCGCGGATCACTTGGGCGCCCATGAGCACGGCATGGCCGGTGCCCCAGGGTTTTTCACGGCCTGCGGGCGGCTGGAATCCGTCGGGCAGTTTGTCGAGCTCCTGGTAGACGTAGTCGACCGGCAGATGGCGGGCGAAACGGTCGCCGAGGGAACGCTTGAACACTTCCGAGAAATCGGGCCGGATGACGAACACGACCCTTCCGAATCCGGCCTTGAGCGCGTCGTGGATGGAGTAGTCCAAGATGCACTCGCCGTTGGCTCCGATGGGTTCCATTTGTTTGAGTCCGCCGAAGCGGCTGCCCATTCCGGCCGCGAGAATCAGTAGACTGGGTTTCATGGGTTCCTCAGGGGAAAGAAAGGAAAAGGAGATTCATGTCGATCACGGTTTGCACCGGTAAATTGCATCGGGTCCGCGTCACCGCGGCCTGCCTGGACTACGAGGGCAGCATCACGCTCGATCCCGTCTTGATGAAGGCGGCGGGCATCGTGCCGTTCCAACTGCTCCATATCAACAGCATGGCCAACGCCGTCCATTGGGAGACCTACGCCATTCCCGGGAAATCGGGGAGCGGGGAAGTGCAGCTCAACGGCTGTCCGGCCCGTTTGTTCCATCCGGGGGACCAGGTGATCGTGCTGGCGCTGGAGCAATTGACCCGCCCAGAGGCCGCCAAAGTCCGCCAAAAAGTGGTCCACGTCGGCCAAGGCAACCGCGTCGTCCGGGTTGAGATCAAGAAAGCCTGAGCGCGGCTTCGAGCGCGTTCCGGGCGGTTTGAAGCGCGCCTTCAGGGCCGCCGCCGCCCGGCCCCAGGGACTCGCGGACCAGACGCATGCTGGAACACAGGCGCAGGGCGCCCAAGGGGCCGTCGGGGCCGCCCCAGCGGAAGGCCTGGCCTAGGTGGAATCCCTCAGACTTCAGGCGTTTCAGCAGTTCTCCGGTTCCGTCGGCGTCGAGCGGTTTCCCCCGCCGTCGCAGGCCGAAGGCGTGGATCGTCGAGGAACGATCCCAGGCGCTTTTCCCGTCAAAACTCCCGCGCCGAGGTGCGGGGGTTTCCAGGGGGAGAAAATCCGGGTTTGCGGCGAGCGCCGCGTCGACGCCTTGGGAGAAACGCTCCAAAAACGCGTCCACCGAATCCGGCGGCAAGGCCTGGAAAGCTTCCAGTTCTTTGAGGGCGGCGCGCCAGCGCAACAGCAGGCCGACATTGGCGCTGTGGGGAAGGACGGCGCGGGGCGCCCAGCCTTGGGGCCAATCGGCGCGGGCGGAATAGGCCGCGAAGCCCGGCGCCGGGGCGATTTCGCGGAGGCGCCGGGCGTCCGCCGCGCCCATCAACAGGGCTCCGGCAAAGGCCGGGCCGGTCATCGCTTTGGAGCCCGTGAGCGCCACCCAAAATCCGGCTTCAAGATAGGCCCGGACGCTTTGGGGGGCAAGGCGGCACTGGCAGGCGTCCACCAGCACCTTCAATCCTCCGGCCCGGCGGCGCAGGAGCGCCGCCGCGAGGTCGGGCGCGGGCGCCAAGAGGCCGCTTTTGGAGACGTCGGCCGTCACCAAAAGGCAGGCCCGACCGGCGGCGAGCGCCGTTTCGACGGCGGAGGAAAAGCGGCCGTCGCGCTCGTCCGGGGAAAGAGGGCGTCCGAGCGCGTCCCTCAGCGGAAGTTCCGTTTTCTCGAAGGCGACACAGCCCAGCGGCGAGGCCGCGGTCACGGCGCCGGCCAAGGGGGACCAATGGCCGTAATGGCGTCCGGCCAGCGCGGCGGGAACGCCCGATCCGGTTTCGCGGGCTTCGACGCCGACGGCGATCGGCGGGAGCCCTCCCGGAGTGGCGCAGTAACGGGCGGCGAGCAGATGGGCGTCGGTGCCGGAGGCGGAGAAGATCACTTCCGCCCCTGCCGGCAGGTCCAAACGGGCGGCCAATTCGTTCCGGAGGCGGTCGGCTTCAAGCAACGGGTCGGCTCCGGATTCCAGCCGGGCGTGCAGTTCGGCGGCGGCGGCATAGGCATCGGTCGAGATGCCGGAGGCGGTGCAGCTTCCGAAGGACGGCATCAAGCTTTCGGGATGGGGCCCCCAGCCGAAGGCGTTGCGCCCGTCTCCATCCAAGATGAGGCGGGCATCGCCGCCGAGCGTGAGCGCGTGTTCGAAAGCCGAGTTCATGCCCCGACCGCCTTGGCGCGCAGCAGTTCCGACAGGGCCGCGCGCGCCTTGAATGCGGCTTCTTTGCGGTAGTCCCAGGCCTCTCCCGGCGGGGGCGGCAACAGCGTCATCGTGGCGTTGGCTTCAAAGAAGACCACGTCGCCGTCGGGCGCGATTCCGAAGTCGATGCCCCCGTAATCCAGGCCTAAGCGCGCTTCGATCGCTTGGAGGACGCCCAGGACCCGGGGCCCGAGGACGCCGGGCATATCGTCGAGGAAAGCGGCGTCTTCGGCGCGGTTGGCGGCGTCTTCGGCCATGTCCGCGCTGAAGTAGTGGATTTTCCAGCGTTGAGCCGAAACAGCGGCGTGCAGCGGGAAGAGCCGTCCTCCGATGAACAGCACCCGGTATTTGCGGCGGCGCCCGTCGGCCCCCTTGGTTTCCAGGAATTCCAGGACCGTGAAGGCGTCCCCCGGAAGCTCGGCAAGGGCCGGGGTGAGGGCTTCGGGCGTTTCAACGCGGACGAAATGTTGGCCGGCCTGGTAACCGCGGGCCCGCACCATGAGGGGGAAACGGAATCCGCGTTCGAGGAGCCGGGCTTCGGCGTCGGGCGCTTCAAGGGCGCGACGCTCGAGGTCCACGGCCAGGGGCACTTTCAAGCCGGGGAGGTCTTTCAGACGTTCGGCGTTGTCCGAACGCCGGGTGCGCGCCACCGTTTGCGGCGGGTTGAGCGGGTGGAGCTTGAATTTTTGGCACCAGCTTTCGACCGAGCGGAGGGCTTCCGCGCAAAGATCGGCGTCGCCCACCGCGTTGAAGATCGGGGTCCCTTTGGGCGGAGCGGTCCCAGGAGCCTGAAATTCCACGGCCACGTAGGTCGCTTGGAATACGGCATGATCCAGGGACCACCTCAGAGGGATATTGCCCCCCAGGGCGGAACTGAGAACCAGGACGGGAATCGGGGGCTTTTCCCCGTGGTAGACGGAACGCAAGGGCGCTTTTCCGGAATAGGCCTTGCGGGCGTGTTCCAGGGCCGCTCCCAAATTCCGTTGCGCGGCGTCCAGGGCCGCCAGGCCTTGATGGGCGACGCTCGCGTTGGGATCCAAGGCCAGGGCGCGTTCAAACGCCGTGCGCGCTTCAAGGGGGGAGTCCATTTCCAGGAGGGTACGTCCCAGCTGCGCCCAGGCTTCCGCCCTCTGCGGTTGGAGGACGCTTAAACGGCCTAAAATCAGCGCCGCCGCTTTGCGGTAGCCCCAGAGTTGGAGGTCCTCTCCAAAGTGTTGTAATGCCTCAGGATGGTCGGGAAAGGCGTTGAGGAGCTCCAGGTAGGCGGCTTTGGCCTCTGTCGGACGTCCTAAGTGGGTCAGCAGCCGCGCTTTTTCCAGGAGCAGCCCCGCCTGGGGGGGCGCTGCCGCGGCCTTTTGGGAAACTTCGCTTAACTTTTTCTCCAAAAAGACTAAATGGGAAGGGCTATCCATTGGTATACCCGTCGGTACGTGGGCGGTACAAGGAACGGTTGAGCGAACACCTCTATCCCTCGGTGAGTGGAAAACGGGCTCACGGCGTCCAAGGTTCCGATACGACGTTTTAGCCGGGGGGAAAGCAGCGCCCGAGGGAACAGCAGTATAACAGACGGGGCCGGTAAAAATGCCTAAGTTTTCAAAGGGGCGCGGCTATGACACTTGACAAGGCCCTTGCCAATTTTGATAATAACTTCGGCCACAGACGGCCACCGCAGAACCCGTCTGTGGTCTGTTTTTTTTGAGCATGCGTGCCGGGCGCGGGACCGCCCCAACGGCGCGGGAAGGGGCCAAGGATTGCCATGGATGACATTTTTCTGACCCAACCCGGTCTCACGAAACTTGAGGCCGAGCTTAGGGATCTCAAAATCGTAAAGCGCAAAGAGATCGTGACGGCCATTCAAGAGGCCCGGGCGCAAGGCGATTTGAGCGAAAACGCGGAATACGACGCTGCCAAAGAGGCTCAGGCCCTGAACGAACGGCGGATTGCGGAGCTGGAAGACATGCTCACGCGCGCCAAACTCATCGACGAGAACACGGTCCCCAAGAACAAGGTGTGCATCGGTAAATGGGTGCGCCTATTCAATTCCAAGACCGGCAAAGAGGTGAAGTACCATTTGGTGGCCCCGGAAGAGGCCGATTTCGCCGCCGGCAAGCTGAGCATCACCTCCCCCATCGGCAAGGCCTTGGTGGGCCGAGGTCTGGGGGAGGAAGTCGACGTCCAGGCGCCTTCGGGTTCCGTGCGTTATAAGTTGCTTGAAATGGGTATGTAAGGATTTTTGGGTCCGGCCGGGGCGGGCGGCGGGTCAGAACAGATAGACCCGCGCGCCCACTTCGAGGCCGACCCCAAAGCCGATGCCGCCGATGACATTGACGGCGGGCGAGGCCTCCCCGTAAAACTCCCAGGGCGTGTGCGGCAACAGCCAGGCGACGCCTATTTTCCCGCGAATACCCGATCCGTTCCAATTGTTGCCCTCATTGACGTAGCCTCCCACGCCGTAATACAGGGGCAGATCCCTCTTTTTGAAGACCTTGTAGTTGTGCCACAGAAAGTCCGCGCCGACCGAAAGCCAACCATCGCCGCCACCGAGGCCCAGGTCCAAGGCGTGGATGCCGTCAAACCAATATTTGCCCGTGGCGGAAAGGCCGACGCCGGGACCGAGGGAGCCGTCGGCTTCCAGGCCGAATCCGAAACGATCTTGGCTCGTGGGACCGCACAGCAGAGGACGGGTTACGAAGGCGCTCAAGAGCAGGGCCAGACCGAGGATCAAGTTCAATCGATTTTTCATGATCGCTTTCTTGAGGAGGGAGGCTGCCAAGGCCTTAGTTTAACGCAGCCGCCTTCCTTTTGCCAAGTCCACCTCAGCGTGCCAAGGTCCCCTCAACGCCTGAGCGCGATTTTGAAACGCGCTGGTTTGCCGCCCGCGGGGTCGGTCGCGACCAAAAGGTAGATGCCGGAAGCGACCGCTTGGCCTGAGCCGTTGCGCAGGTCCCAGGGAGCCGGCGGGAGGCAGGTTCCCAGATCGCGAACCAAGGAACCCGCTATCGTGTAGACATGGACCTGTCGGATCGAAGCCGGGGACCAGTCGATGAGCACGGTCGACGATCCATCGCTGGGGTTTGGGGCGGCCCAAAGGACCGTCGTCAGTCCGGTGGCGCCCAGCACGGTGATTTCCAGGCGGTCCGTGGCCGAATGTCCTGGGGAAACGCTCGTGATCACCAGAAGGTAGACGCCGTTTTGGAGCGCTTCACCGCTGGAATCACGTCCGTCATAGCTTGCCGACCAGCCGCTTTGGCGGAGGGTGAGCGGACCTACGGAAGGGTCATAGGGCAGGGGAGACGCCTGGATCGTCGTCAAGAGGTTGAGGCTTGAGGCGAGCGCGGCTTCCCGCACGAGGGTTCCGCTGGAGGTATAGACGTCGAGCATGACGGAGTAGGGACCGGGCGTGGCGGTGACCGTAGGGCTGATGGAATAGGTCGAAGTAGGGGTGGGTGAAATGTAAGGCGTTTGGGTCACGGTGCTGCTGGGCGAGGGACTGGCCGTCGCGGTTGCGGTTCCGCTTGGGGTGGACGTCGCAGTGGCGCTCGAAGTGACGCTGGACGTCGGCGAAAGCGAGGGTGTGGCGCTTCGGGTGAAGCTCGCGCTGGGGGTAGGCGTAAGGGTGGGGGAGTCCGTTGGTGACGCGGACGGCGTGGCCGAGGGCGTGGATGTCGGGGACGCAGAAGGCGTGGCCGAAGGAGTATCGGTCGGGGAAGCCGAGCAGGTCGCGGTGGCGGAAGACGTGGCCGAAGGAGTATCTGTCGGGGAAACCGAGAAGGTCGCGGTGGCGGAAGACGTGGCCGAAGGAGTATCGGTCGGGGAAACCGAGAAGGTCGCGGTGGCGGAAGGCGTGGCCGAAGGAGTATCGGTCGGGGAAACCGAGAAGGTCGCGGTGGCGGAAGACGTGGCCGAAGGAGTATCGGTCGGGGAAACCGAGAAGGTCGCGGTGGCGGAAGGCGTGGCCGAAGGAGTATC
>Ga0326728_10019272_pt1 | contig 13267 bp, 10 predicted proteins | sample MB3enrmetagenome_FD_207602 | JGI IMG/M metagenome (GOLD analysis project Ga0326728, IMG submission 207602) | Lab enriched peat soil microbial communities from McLean, Ithaca, NY, United States - MB31MN | ecosystem: Environmental > Terrestrial > Soil > Wetlands > Peat | place: USA: New York...
GTGTACATCACTCCGTCGTCGCCATTTTCTTGCCGCCGTTTAGCGCGCTGCGCAGCGTGTGCCAAACCAGCGTGGCGCACTTGACCCGCACCGGAAACTCACAAACTCCGGAGAAAGCAGCCAGCTTTCCTAGAGCCGGAGTCTCACCCTCTGCGTGGGTTTTTCCGGTGACTAGGTTGTGAAAGGTCTCGAAAAGTGCCTCCGCCTGGGCGCGCGTTTTGCCCTTCAAAATCTCTGTCAAGATGGAGGCGGAGGCGGTGGAGATAGCGCAACCGGTACCCTGGAAGCTGATGTCGGTGATCCGGTCGTCTTGGAGTTTTAGATAAACCGTAAACCTGTCGCCACAAAGGGGATTGTAGCCGTCGGCGTGACGGTCGGCATCCTGCATGGGATGACAGTTACGGGGCCGCCTGCTGTGGTCGAGAATTACTTCCTGATACAGTCCTTCGAGTTCTGACATAGGAATGAGTCCGACATTTCTGTCATCCGTCATTCCCGCCAAAGCGGGAATCCACCGCCTTGTGGATGGCGTGGACCCCCGCTTGCGCGGGGGTGACAACATCTGCTCATCCGAAAAGAGCCTTCACTCTTTGGATGCCGGCGGCCAGCGCATTGATCTCCTGCTTGGTGTTATAAAACGCCAGCGATGCGCGTACGGTTGCAGGCACGCCGAAGCGGTCCATGACCGGCTGAGCGCAGTGGTGCCCGGTTCGAACCGCGATGCCTTCACGGTCCAGTATAGTCCCTACATCGTGGGCGTGTACACCTTCCAGAACGAATGAAATGACGCCGGCCTTCTCGCGCGCCGTGCCGATGATCCTGACGCCGGGAATCTGCTGGATGGCCTCCGTAGCATAAGAGAGCAGGGCGTGCTCGTAGGAGGTGATGTTCGCGATCCCAACCTGGTTCACGTAGTCGAGGGCGGCGCCCAGGCCGTAGACGTCCGCAATATTAGGCGTTCCCGCTTCAAACTTATGGGGAACCTCATTGTAGATGGTCTTCTCGAACGTTACGGAGCTGATCATGTCACCGCCGCCCTGATAAGGCGGCATGGCTTGGAGGAGCTCGAGCTTGCCGTAAAGCGCCCCGATGCCAGTGGGGCCAAAGACCTTGTGGCCGGAGAAGGCATAGAAATCGCAGCCCAGTTCCTGAACGTCGACCTTTATATGAGGCACAGCTTGGGCGCCGTCCAGAAGCACCGGAATGGCTCTGTCATGCGCTATCTGCACGATCTGGCGCACCGGATTGATGGTGCCCAGGGCGTTGGAAACGTGAGCGACAGCAACGAGTCGAGTGCGAACGTTAAGAAGCTTTTCAAATTCTTCCAGCATCACCTCGCCCCGGTCGTTGATGGGGACGACATGCAGAAAGGCCCCTTTCTCCGCGCACAGGATCTGCCAGGGAACGATATTCGAGTGATGCTCGAGGCCGGTGATCACGATTTCATCGCCGACCTTGAGGTTTTCCCGCCCGTAGGTCTGCGCCACCAGGTTGATGCCTTCGGTGGTTCCGCGCACAAATACAATCTCTCTCGAGTCGGCCGCGTTGAGGAATCGCTGAACTTTAGCCCGCGTCCCCTCGTAGACCTCCGTAGCGCGCTCGCTGAGGAGGTGAACGCCGCGATGCACGTTCGAGCAGTCGTGAACGTAGAAGCGCAGTATCGCTTCGATAACTTTTTCCGGCTTCTGGCTGGTGGCGGCGTTGTCGAGATAGACGAGCGGCTTGCCGTGCACTTTTTCCTTCAGAATCGGAAAATCCTCCCGGATGCGCTTCACATCGAAACTGGGAGCGGACGGTGCGCGGGCCGGTGCTTGGATCGCTTCGTGCGTGGTCGCCATCATGCCTCCTCGGCTCGCTGGCCACTCGCCAGACGAGCAGATAAACCCTCACTGAGCCGCTTGCGCAGTGGCTCATACTTGATCCGACCCAGGACGTCGTTGGCGAAGGCGTAGGTCAGCAGGTCGCGCGCTTCCTGCCGGCCGATCCCGCGGGAACGCAAATAGAACACCGCTTCCGCGTCGATCTGCCCGATGGTGGCGCCGTGCGTGCACTTGACGTCGTCAGCGTATATCTCCAGCGCCGGTTTCGTGTCAATGATGGCTTTTTCGGAAAGCAGCAGGTTTTTGTTGCTTTGTTTGGAGTCGGTTTTTTGCGCGTCCTTGCGCACAATGATTTTGCCATTGAAAACCGCGGACGATTCGCCGTCCAGAACGCCCTTATAAACTTCCCGGCTGCTACAGTGCGGCTGGGCATGATCGAGTGTGGTTTGGTTGTCAATGTGTTGGCGGCCGGTAACGACGTAGAGGCCCTCGAGTGTGGCCTCCGCGCCTTCCCCGTCCAGCACCGCCTTCACCTCTTCGCGCACCAGAGCCCCACCCGTCGCAATCGAGTGCGTGACCACCCTGCTCGAGCGTTCCTGGCGGAATACGAGGCGCCCGAAGTGGAATGCCCTATCACTTTCTTGCTGAATGCGGTGGTACTCGATCACCGCACCTTCACCCACCGCGACTTCACTCACCGCATTGGTAAAGTAAACCCCATCCGTGGCACAGGCACTCTTGCCTGTGCTTGTCCTCTGATTCGTGCCCGCACCGGCAGGAGTGCCGGTGCTACTCCAGACATACCCTTCAATGATAGTGGCTTGGCTTTCTCGCCTGGCAATGATCAGGTTGCGAGGATAAGATACCGTGGGAAGTTCGCTTGCGTCAGATACGTAAAGCAGGCAAATGGGCTTCTCGAGGACCACGCCTTTGGGGATCTCGAGGAAAGCCCCATCCTCAATGAAAGCCGTATTCAAAGCTACAAACGCATGCTCAGTATAATCCGTAGCGTAGCGGGTCAAGTGGCGTTCGAGAGTTTTCCCGTCGTTCTCCAGCGCCTCCGCCAGGCTGCCCGCCTTCACGCCCTTGGGCAGAGGTTCCAGCCTCGAAAGCGGCTTCGAAAAACGCCCATTAATAAAGACAAGCGTCGGGCATCCGAGGTCGGCCAGGGGATGCTGGAGAATCCGCAAGTCCCCTCCTGCGCTGACCAAGGAAGTTGGCGCCGACTCCCCTCCTCGCTGAGGAGGGGGCAGGGGGGTGGTGGCAAGATGAAAGGGCACCGCGGCGATCGGTGCGACGTTGGTGTTCCGCCACTCTTCCTGCCGCGGGGTCGGGAAACCTCTCTCGGCAAAAGCCGCTATCGCCGCCCTGCGGATTTCATGCAGCCAGGACGGCGAGTTTGCAGCAAGACGATCCTCGAGTTCCCTGAAGCTTGAAAGGTAAAGGCCTTCTTTTTCACTTGTGGCAATCATCAACTCGTTTTTCCCTTCTCCGCTTAAAGACGTCCGTGGTCAGTTGCCCGTCGTTAGTTGCCGCCTCGGAGTTCAAATCCCCCCGAAACCGCGGGCGGGACGCCCGCGCTACACCTGTCACCTGACACCCGAAACCTGCTCTACTTTTTCGAGCCACCCGTAGCCCTTCTCCTCAAGCTCCAGGGCCAGCCCCTTGCTCCCCGATTTCACGATGCGACCCTCATACAGAACGTGGACAAAGTCCGGAACGATATAGTTGAGCAGCCGCTGGTAGTGCGTGACCACGATAATGCTCCGGTCCTTGCTGCGCAGCGCGTTCACGCCATTGGCCACGATCTTGAGGGCATCAATATCCAGACCGGAGTCGGTCTCGTCGAGAATGCCCAGTTTGGGTTCGAGCACCGCCATCTGGAAAATCTCGTTGCGCTTCTTCTCGCCCCCTGAAAAACCCTCGTTCACGGAGCGCGTCATCAACGCTTCGTCCATTTCCAGCAACTTCATCTTCTCCCGCACCAGCGAGAGGAAGTCCATGGCGTCATATTCGGGCAGCCCGCGATGCTTGCGGATGGCATTGAGCGCCGAGCGCAGGAAATAAGTGTTGCTCACCCCCGGAATCTCCACCGGATACTGGAAAGCCAGAAAAATGCCTTCGCGCGCCCGCTCCTCCGGCGACATCACCAGCAGGTCCTTGCCTTCATAGATGACTTCGCCGCCCGTCACTTCGTAAACAGCCTGCCCAGCCAGCACCTGCGCCAGCGTGCTCTTGCCGCTGCCGTTAGGACCCATGATGGCGTGAAGTTCGCCCGTCCCCACTTCCAGATCAATGCCGCGCAGGATATCTTTCCCCTCCGCTCTGGCTCGAAGATTCTTGATTTGAAGCATCAGCCTCCTCTAGAAACTGAGAATTCGAAAATCGCAACTGCTTGTAGCACGGGCACTCTTGCCTGCGCGTCACCCACCCTTTATCCTTTACCCTTTTAGAATTCACCATTCACTATTCAGAATTAGCCCACGCTGCCTTCCAGGCTCACTCCGAGCAGTTTTTGCGCCTCGACGGCGAATTCCATGGGAAGTTCTTTGAAAACTTGTTTGCAGAAGCCGTTGACGATCATGGAAACCGCGTCTTCCGTCGACATGCCGCGCTGCCGGCAATAGAAAATCTGGTCCTCTCCAATCTTCGACGTGGAGGCCTCGTGCTCCACCTGCGCCGTCGAGTTCTTGACTTCCAAGTAGGGGAATGTGTGGGCGCCACACTTGTCGCCAATCAGCAATGAGTCGCACTGGGAGTAATTGCGCGCTCCCCTGGCCCCGCCCAGAATTTTCACCAAACCTCGGTAGCTGTTTTGCCCGTGACCGGCGGAGATGCCCTTCGAGACGATGGTGCTCTTGGTATTCTTGCCGATGTGGATCATCTTCGTGCCCGTGTCCGCCTGCTGGTAGTTGTTGGTGACCGCCACGGAGTAGAATTCGCCAATCGAGTTGTTCCCCTGGAGAATGCATCCCGGGTACTTCCAAGTGATGGCCGAGCCGGTCTCGACCTGCGTCCAGGAGATTTTCGAGTTCACGCCCTGGCACTTGCCGCGCTTGGTGACGAAGTTGTAGATGCCACCCTTGCCTTCCTTGTCGCCGGGATACCAATTCTGAACTGTGGAATACTTGATCTGGGCATTATCCAAAGCTATAAGCTCGACTACGGCCGCGTGAAGCTGGTTCTCGTCGCGCATGGGCGCGGTGCAGCCTTCCAGGTAGCTGACGTAGGCGCCTTCCTCTGCAACAATCAGGGTGCGCTCGAACTGTCCCGTGTCCCGCGCGTTGATGCGAAAATAAGTGGAAAGCTCCATCGGACAGCGCACGCCCTTTGGCACGTAAGCGAAGGACCCGTCGCTGAACACGGCGGAGTTGAGCGTGGCAAAGAAGTTGTCCGTATAGGGCACCACCGAGCCGAGGTATTTGCGGACCAGCGCCGGGTGCTCGTGTACCGCTTCCGAGAAGGAACAGAAAATGATGCCCAACTCAGCAAGCTTCTCCTTGAATGTAGTCGCCACCGATACGCTGTCAAACACCGCATCCACCGCTACCCCCGCAAGCAGTTCGCGCTCCTGCAGCGGGATTCCGAGCTTCTCGTAGGTTTTCAAAAGCGCCGGGTCGATTTCCCCTTTGGCTTGTTTCTTCTTGGGGGCGGCAAAGTAGCGGATGCTCTGATAATCGATCGGACCGTATTTGACGTTCGCCCAGGTAGGCTCCTTCATGGTCTGCCAGTGGCGGTAGGCCTTCAGCCGCCAGTCCAGCAGCCATTCGGGTTCATGCTTCTTCGCCGAAATAAGACGGATGACCTCTTCGTTCAATCCTGGCGGGACCGTTTCCTGTTCGATATCAGTCACAAAGCCATATTTGTATTCCTGGGTTGCCAGGATTTCGACTTCAGATTGTGGCGTAGCCATCAAAACTCCTCCTTCGGATTACGCATCGCCGGCAGTCCTCAATTTCAGAGGCGCAGGCAGCGCATGGGGATGCCGTCTGGCCCAGCAATTTCATCGTACTTAATCTATACGAGTAAGTCAAGATTCGACCCCTCCCTCTGGATTTGAACGAAGTTCCCGGGCTCCACTATCAGGCTCGAGACCGTTACTTCACGGAGGGCCTTGGCAATGGCGTCGTTGACCTTGCGCAACGGCTCGCGCACCGTGCATCTCGTCATCTGATGGCATTCGCTGCGCTGAGTTACGCAGGAGGTAATGAAGAGAGGACCCTCAAGGGCGCGAATGACCTCAAATACGTTGATCTCGGCAGGGTCTCTCGCCAGAGCGTACCCACCGTTAGTGCCGTGCTGAGAGGCTAGTAAGCCGATCTTCGCCAGCCTTTGCAGGACCTTGGCGACCAACTCCGTCGGCATCCCATAGGTCTGAGCGATTTCTTTGGCGCTGCAAGCGGCGCGGGGCCGAAGGGTAGCCAAGTGCCGAAGAGCGATCAGTCCGTAGTCAGCCTTCTTGCCAAGCCTCAGCATGGGCATATCCGACTAAATAAGTCGTATATATATTAGCTCTCCTCTGCTTTCGTGTCAAGTTATTTATTTTCAACCACAAAGTTACATTTTGACGATATGCCGGCCGGCCCTATCCAGTTTTGATTCTCTCCGCATCGTAAGTGTGTATTGGGCTCCGCGCCACACGAATGGGCACAGGGAAGTCTTTCAAGGGAAGGTGGGGATGCAGTCCGTCGACAACGCATTCCAGATGGTCTATGGAGTGGATTCCCCTCTGGCAAGCGCAGGGAAGCTTATCGCGGGAATGGTTGCAACCAAGTGTGCAACACCAGACACCCTCAAAGCAAATGATCCGGCCCGGCGATGACACATTTCGTCATGCCCTTTCGACAAAATAGGGCAAGGAGCGCGTGTTTTTTTCGTTAGGAACAAGTGTGCCTCACCAGGAAGTTTTCAACGCAGTGATAAAGCAGTAGTTATTTGTAAGCGAGAAATCATCTGAAATTCCAGATGGCAGGCAAACTGCTCTAAATCCCGTGCCAGTATAACGGTACTACTACCGCATAAGGAGGAAGTAATGAAGAAAGGTCCGCGAGGTTTTTCACTGATTGAATTGTTGATCGTGGTTGCGATCATTCTCATTATCGCCGCAATTGCTATCCCGAACTTGCTCCGCTCGCGCATCGCAGCCAACCAGGCTTCAGCGGTGGGATCACTCCGCACGCTTAACACCGCAGAGGTCACCTACTCTACCACTTACAACACAGGTTTCTCTTCGACGTTGGGGGACTTGGGCCCAGCGGCTGCAGGCCAGAACACCCCTACCGCTGCTTATGCCGGCCTGGTCGACGAGGTTCTGTCAGGTATTGGTACGGCCGGAACGAACAACACAGTTTTGACAAGTTCGAAGAGCGGTTATACGTTCGTGTACTCACCAGCCGCCACGGACACGAGTGGGAAGATTGATTATTACAACATCACTGCTACTCCCATCAGCGCCGGGACGACTGGGACCAACTACTACTATACCGATCAGTCGGGCGTAATCCGCCAAAACAGCACGGCGGTGGCAGGCTCAAGCGATTCGCCACTAGCTGGCTAGGCTGCACGCAGAGGCCATGACAGCCGACCACCCGCGCAGGGCAAGAGGAGCCAGTGCAAGAACCGGCCAGCCCAGAGGTGGAGAGCCACTCGATTTGTCCCGCAACCTGTTTCCGGCTTGCCGTAGATGACGGGCGAAGGGTTTGAGATTCCCGGAGCCTCCCTCACCTGCGGCAGGCCCGGCGCGGGCCTCCCCGCGGTAGCGTCCTGCCAGATTCGGACCCTGTTCAGTGCTGCCATCTCCTTACCCCTCGCCCCTCACAAAGCGATTTCAAATGGCAAAGGGCAAATGGCAAAAGTCAAATGGTTTCAGCTATGCCGTTTGAAATTGCCTTACCCGGTGCCGGCGGTTAAAGAGCTCCCATCAAATCGGGTTGTCGGCTATCAAGCTTGCCAGCCCTCGAAAGCCGCAAATCCAATTCCAGATTCAAGATTCCAAATTCCAAAGATCACGGTGAGTCGGCGAATCGTGGACCTTGCGCGGCGGCCCTTAAGCCCTCGGCTCGTATTCCCGCCGGAAGAGGATCCGGATACCCTCTCTCCAACCATCATTAATCCCCACTTGCGTGATGTGGATAGCCGGGTCAAGATAGCGAAGCATTCGCCCTGTGCTCGAGTGGAAGCGAAAAGCAGGAGAGACTAGGTATACCAAAGGGGCGGAAGCGGAGAGTTCGATGCCTGGGAAATAGCCGAAGGGCTCGAACTGGCCGCGCTCTTGCAGCCACTTGACGCGCAGCCAGTAGTCCAGACCCTGGAGCGGAAGGTTGATATCCTCGTGCACTTTCAACTCCAGCACGGCCAGCCGCCCGCTGCGGTTGGCCCCAAGAATGTCGATCACTCCTCGATCCATTCCGGAAAAGGCGGGGACCTGAGGGTAGATACAAGTGGGTAAGAGAGCCGGATCAAGCTTGGTGACATCGCCCACGACCATGCTTTCGAGCCAGCGCTCGGATTGGAGCCGGTAGAGGTCGCTCGATGAGTCCCGGCTTGCCGCGCAGCGAATGCTCACGACGGTCTCGAGGAAGCGGCGAAGTTCCGCGCCATCGTCATTCTCGAGCCGGCGAGCATTGCCTGGCGGGCCGAATGTAATGCGTGGGGCCAGTAGACCCTCGAGTCGTGCCACCTCGAGGCCTAAGACCCGAACGGAGAGGGCCGCAGCCGCCGGGTCTGCTACGATGTCAACCTTGGCGAGGAGTTCACCTAACAGCCTCGAAAGCAGCGCGCTATGGCGCTCGAAGAGGTCTGCCGCCAGCCGCCGCGGCGTGAGGCGCGTTTCAACGTTGCCGTAATCTCTCCAATCCATAACGCACGGCCGCTCGTCGCCGGCCGACCACTCGAGAATCTCCACCTGCACGGCGCGATGGTTGAGGTAAGCAGCGCGATGGGCGCTTGCTTCCGCTGCATGGGGCGGAAAGATCAGTCTCAGCCCAGGGTAAGTGACGCGGTCCGACCGGCTGCGCAGCCAGTCCAGCCAGATCAGTCCGAAAGCCAAGGCCGCGTCAGCGGCGGCGGGGGATTCATTTTCCCCCATGCCGACAAAAGCCCAGGCCGTCCGGCCCAGCCGGGTCACACCCCGCGTGTACCACGCCGAAAACGAGTGTTCCCGGTCAGAGCGGTGACTGACACGCTCGATGCTCCAGCCCGGATATTGCCTGGAAAGCATGGCGACCAGTTGTTTCTGAAAGGTCGCGCGCCCCGGCGCCTTATCCGTCAGTTGAAGGGCAGCCCGATCCGCGGGGCGGAATTCCAAAGTCAGGGTTTCGCGGCCGCCCGCCTTGCGCGCAAACACCCCCAAGCGCTGGCCGTCGCGGTAGGCGATTTCCTCGATCCGGCGGCTCACCGAGCGCGCGGCGTTCCAGGCCGCAAAAATCACCTTGCCAAATTCCACCGACAGGCGCCACTCGCTCCCTGAAAGGTCAAAGAGCTCAGCCTCATCTTCCACCACCACGGGATGAGGCAGTGACCTGATGAAGAGTTCGATTTCGTCCCGCAGTTTGTGAAGAGAATCAATCTCGCCAGGAGTTGGCATGGGTGGTCAACCAGGTGCGCGGCCCCCCGCCTTTGGGGTCCGCGGGTTTTTCCCTAGGTCCGCATAAAAGCCGCAGACCCCAAAGGCGGGGGTCTGCGCTACCCAGCTTCTCCGTGCCCTCTGCGCCTGTAAAGCCTCAACACAGAGAACACGGAGGGTCTCATTGACCTTTGTGTTAGGGTCTTTCCGACCGCGGAGGTCACGGAGGCGATGGAGAACTAGAATGGCACCCCGTCACCCGGCCCGCTCCGGCTGCTGAAAGCGCCGGCCGCGGGCCATGCCTCTCCCCATGGGAGAGGCGTGTTCACACGTTTCGCGGGCCGCGCGTACATGAAGAAGATCGCATGTGCACCTGCGAACGCGGCAGCAAGGCTGCCGCGCTCCAAAGGCCTCATGACGCCGGCGCTTGGTCCAAGATCGTTTCCGTCGCAGCGTCGTAATAGAGTTTCTTGCCCGCCCAAAAGGACTGTGCCGCCATGATGCATGCCACCGAGTGAGCGTAGCCGTCGCCCACGGGCGAGTGTGGCTGCTGGCGGCTGCGCAGGCACTCGAGCCAGTTCTCCATGTGGTGGAGGTCAAGGTCTCCCATGCCCGCGGCGGGCAACACCTTATCGCTGGGAAGCAGGAGGTCCTTTTCGGCGCGCTGGCGATCAATATCGGGGTCATCTTCGTGGTTCCCCTTTTCCTCGACGAGTTTATATCGAGGACTCCCCTCGCCGCCGATGTTCATCAGTGTCGCTTTCTTGCCCATGTAACGTGTGAAGCTGGGCGCGTCATTGCCAAAACTGGTCGAGTAGCTGACCAGGAACCCTTTGGGATATTCGAGCAGTGCCTGGAAGGTGTCCGGATTCTCACGGCCGTCGTGCCAGGCAAAAATCCCTCCGTGCGCCACCACGGAGCGCGGATATCTGTCATCCATAAACCAATGGACAAGGTCGATGGCGTGGCTTAACCACTGGTCGGAGATGCCACTGGAAAAATCCTTATAGAGCCGGAATTCGAAATAGAGCTGGGGGTCGAAGGGACGAGGCGGCTTGGTCATCAGCCACTTGTTCCAGTCGGTATCTTCGGCGCGGAGTTGTTTCACCTCGGGCCGCCCCCGCCAGCGCGATCCGTGATAGTTCCACACAATCTCCACCTTGCTGACGTCGCCTAGCGCCCCCGTCTGGATAAGCTGGCACGCCGCCTGCGGATACAATTCGCTGCGATGCTGCGTGCCTACCTGAACAATCCGGTTGTTTTGCCGGACCGCATCGCGCGCCGCCTTGACCTCCTCCAGAACGTTCCCCATGGGCTTCTCCACATAGGCATCTTTCCCCGCCTCGGCCACGAGCTTGAGGATGGGCGAATGCGAATGTTCAGGGGTGGAGATCAGCACCGCGTCAACGTCCTTCAAGAGCAATAGCTCCTCGAGATATTGGAACTCGCGCGGCGCCCTGCCGTAATAAGTGCTGTTGGCGTGGACCGCTCTCTCCCGATTTACTTTCCAGAGATCGCAGACTGCGGTCATCTCCACGTTATGCTTCTGCTTGACACGCGAGACAATCCAATCGAGCTCGCCACCGCGACCGCCAATTCCAATGTGCCCGAGTAAGATGCGATCGTTCGCCCCCACAATGCGCCCATAGGAAGCTGCCGTAACCCCCAGGGCTGTCCCGGCCAGCATCGAAGCAGAGCGATTTAGAAAGGACCTGCGGTCAATGGTATTATCCAGCTTATCAGGCATCGTATCCTCCAACCTGCAAGTAGCACAGGCACTCCTGCCTGTGCCCAATATTGCCGCATCGCTCGGACAAGCACAGGCAAGAGTGCCTGTGCTACTTGCTCGGGACTCGAGGGAAAGCCCGCGGGATAATCCCTGTCCCTTCCTTCACCGTGATGATCTGGTTGATGGGAACGCTCGTGAGCTTGTCCACGGTTCCGCTCGGCCAGGTGATTTCGAGGCGATCGATCGTCTTGCGCTGGGCCAGGCCGAAATGGACGCGCGGATCATGGGCGGACATGTAACTCATGCCGCCTTTTCTCTGCTGGTACTGGATAAATCCTTCGGAAACCAATTTCAGCGCCGCGCCCACGCCGTCACGATTCGACTTGGTTCCAACGAGCATCACTTCCAGCCAGTTATTCGCGTTGCCGCCATCGTTGCGCAGAAGCTGGGGATAGCTGCCGCTGACGGAAACCGCGATGTCCAGGTCGCCGTCGTTATCGAAGTCGGCGACGGCCGAGCCGCGTCCGACCACAGGCTTCATGAAATCCGGCCCCAAGAGTTCCGAAACCTTTTCAAATTTTCCCTGGCCCAAGTTGCGGAACATCAGTTTGGGTTCCGGGAAGGTCTCTTCGCTGTGGTAAAGCTTAATATTATCCAGCATAGAGCCATTAACTTGAAAAATATCCACCCAGCCATCGTTATCGTAGTCGAAGAGCTTGGCGCTCACGCCACTCAGAAAGATCGCCTTGTTGCCCAGCCCGGAGCTGTAAGTGGCGTCGTCGAAGGTCTGATCGTGATTGTTGAGGTAGAGGCGATTCAACTCGAAATCCAGGTGGGTGACGTAGATGTCGAACCAGCCGTCGCCATCCACGTCGGCGGCGTCGGTGCCCATGCCCGCCTCGTATTTGCCGTCTTCGCTGGCCGCCACCCCGGACATGAAGGAAATATCTTCAAACGTCCCGTTCTTCTTGTTGATGAAGAGGGAATTCGGCCAGGTGTCATTAGCCACAAAAACGTCCGTCCAGCCGTCGTTGTTGAAGTCGGCCAGGACCACGCCCATGCCCTTTACCTCAGGGGCGCTGAGCCCCGATTTCTCGCTCACATCGGTAAACGTGCCATCGTGGTTGTTGTGGTAGAGTTTCAGCCGCAGCCCTCGATAATTATCCGGATGGCAGTAGGCGCGGTAGCCGGGCCGGTGCTCGCCGCACCAAAGGTTGTTCATTGGCGACCAGTCGATGTAGTTGCACACCAGCAGGTCGAGATAGCCGTCCTTGTCGTAATCGAACCAGCCCGCGCTGGTGGACCACTGGCCCTCGTCCGCGACGCCGGCCCGGGCGGTGACGTCGGTGAAAGTGCCGTTGCCGTTGTTGTGGTAAAGGATGGCGCGGCCGTAGCCGGTAACGTAAAGGTCGGGAAAGCCGTCGTTGTCGTAGTCGCCTACGGCTACACCCTGCCCGTAGAGGCCCACGGCGCCCACCCCCGCCTTGTCCGTCACGTCTGTAAAGGTCCCATCGCCATTGTTGCGGTAGAGGGCGGAGCGCAGGGGGTGCGGCGGCTTGTACCAGTCCGTCGCGGCCGTCTGCACCAGGTAAAGGTCCATCAATCCGTCCTGGTCGTAATCGATCCAACCCAGGCCGTTGCCCATGGTTTCGATATAGTTTTTTTCCGCCGTGAAAGTATGGTCGTGCTGGAAGGTGATGCCGGCGGCCTCGCGGACGTCCGTAAAGCGGACCGGGACGGAGATGGGAGGAGTCACCGGCGGCTCGCCGCTCAGTCGTTCCAGGGCTACGAAGGCCGCCGACAAACTCAACACGATCAGAGCGGGCGGAACAAGCCGCCTGAGTCTGCTTCCCGGGCGTGAGGAAACCTGAGCCATATTATTCAGCAAGCCAGTTCTCAACTGCGATACCCCCGAGGCGAGAGAGACGGGCAAAATCGCTGTCGGCGGTAACGAGCGGCAATCAATGACGCTGGGCAACAGCGGCAATCCATAGATCATTTTCCTGAAATCCAAGCTCGGCGAGATGGGTTATTCTGCGTCTCGTCTTGTCTCTTGGCCCAAACCTTTCGATTCCACAACTTTCTCACTGGCCAAGAAGCTCGAGGTATCTCCCCACCGCGTCAATTCCGCGATAGAAATTGGGCAGGTAGAAT
>Ga0326728_10019273_pt1 | contig 13267 bp, 11 predicted proteins | sample MB3enrmetagenome_FD_207602 | JGI IMG/M metagenome (GOLD analysis project Ga0326728, IMG submission 207602) | Lab enriched peat soil microbial communities from McLean, Ithaca, NY, United States - MB31MN | ecosystem: Environmental > Terrestrial > Soil > Wetlands > Peat | place: USA: New York...
ACTACTTCCCCACAAACCGCGTCACGTTTGCTTCAAGAAATATCTGGACAGAGGCCGCATACGTGTCCAACATGTCGTATAACCGTGGAATCGGCACAGTCATTTGGAACTCGAAGCCGGAGTCACGGCGGAGTTTAACCTCTGTTGAACCGCCCACGAGCCCGAGATGGATCGTTAAATCCTTTCCGTCCCATGAGGTTGAAAGGTGGGTATCACTCGCGTCCCAATGCGTGATGGACGTGTTACGGTACGTCCGAAGTCTCCTGAACGCGTCCGCCTGAGTAGTGATGGTATCGACATCGCCGGACAACCCCATAGCCGAAGCGTCCTTCGCCAACTTGTCGAGGAGCGTCAAATGACTCCAATCTTCACCATTGGGGTGAAGCTTTGTCTTACGACCACGCGTGAAGCCAAAAAAGAACCTGACGTTGACCGCAATCTGGTCGAGGAGCATATTGGCAAACAGATAGAATGTCTCGACCTCCAACTGAAGGCGTTCACGCACGTCTTCAGTGACACGGTATATTCGCACCCCCGGCTTGGGATGCGGTTCATACCTCTTCGCTTCTGCTTCATACCTTTCACGGATGATGGTGAGAAAACCGTGATAACGATGCCACGGCTGAATGCGAGTATTGACGATCCCTCGAACACTGCCCAATCGAAAATGCCGAAATTTCATTTTTCCCTCGCATCGCTTCCCTACGAAATTGGATTTGTCTCGAAGCGCTTTTCGATCACGAGGACGGCGGGTGGCCATGTCCCCGGCAAATCTTAACTCAACAACAGAGTTCGGGTGCCCCAGGTCTCGCTCTTGAGACCTTGTATGTTCTGGGAAATACGAATTATAACTGCGGGATAGAGATCACCAGAATTGTCTGAGTTTCAAGAAACTTTCGCAACCCCGAAGTCAACTCCCGCCAACAAGCCGAGGCACTCACTCTGAGTGGTTTGCGCGAAGAACCCGGATAGGTATTGGGAAACGCCGCAGTGTCCAAGAGGGCAGAATTTCCCGAGCAGACCGACCGGAGCTTGGACCAATTCGGTGCTCTTGTCGGGCGCCTTAGATCTCGACTTTGAGGCCTGGGATTCTCGCAAAGCCTCTCATGGCAGAGCATACCAAGAACCCTTGCCGCTTCCATGCCGGGTGAGATGCTGCTTCTCCACCAGGCTGCGGAAATGGTCTTTCAACGTGTTCCGGTTGGCGCGGGTAACGCGAACCATATCGGCCATCGTGACGCGGCCGTGCTGGCGGACGTAGTCGATAATCTGGATGGCCAACTCGGGTAGGGCGGCAATCACAACCCGCTCGCGCTCCACCTTGGCCGCCAGCCGGCGCTCCTGCTGCTGCAAGGCCCGCAGAAAAAAGATCAGCCACGGCTGCCAGTTCGGCGCCGCGGTACGGAGAGTGCCCTGCGTTTGGCGCAGTGCCAAGTAGTAGCCCTCTTTGCTGTTCTCGATTACGCCTTCCAGAGAACTGTAGGGCACATAGGCGTACCCGGCCTTCAGCAACAAGAGCGTGGTGAGTACGCGGCTCAAGCGGCCGTTCCCGTCCTGGAAGGGGTGGATTTCAAGAAAGACAACCGTAAAGATGGCGATGACGAGCAGCGGATGGAGCCGTTTCAGCTCCTGGGCTTCCCGAAGCCAAGCGACAAGTTCGGCCATCAGCCGCGGCGTGTCGAAGGGCGTGGCTGTCTCAAAAACGACTGCAATCTGCTGGCCAGCGTCGTCGAAGGCGGCGACACTGTTGGGCAGCTTCTTGTACTCGCCACGGTGCCGGTCGTCTTTCTCGCTGTAGCGCAAAAGGTCGCGGTGGAGCTGCTTGATGTGGTTCTCGGTGACCGGAATCTCCGGCCACGCATGAAAGATGGTCTCCATGACCTCGGCGTAGCCGGCGACCTCCTGCTCGTCGCGGGTAGCAAAGGACTTGATCTCCAGGTTGGCGAGCAGGCGCTCCACGTCGCGGTCGGAGAGTTTGCTACCCTCGATGCGTGTTGAGGAGCCGATGCTCTCGATGGTCGCCACGCGGCGTAGGGCGCTCAGGCGCTCGGGCGCTAGGGTTCCCAGCGCGCGCCACGCCCCTTTGAACTCGTCGATCTCGGCGATCAGCGTGAGCACTTCGGGGGTAATCGGGATGTCGTCGGTCTCGAACATCTGTCCCTCACACCCATATATACACCCATAAGCACCCATAAATCCACTAGAGATGCATTGGCCCAAGGTGTTCATCAAGCCAGTCGAGCTGGCTTGGGCAGGTGCGGCGCGAAGCGGTGCCCGGCCAATGGGCCGCAATGTGAGCGAAAAGGCCGGCAGCGGCAATTTCTGAAGCGGGGTAGCTGCCTGAGTACAGTAGGCTCTACATATAGTGGTTGCTGATTCTCCAACTCCGGAAGTTTACCCGCCCTATCCGGGAACATGGCAGGAATTTTGCTCCTGGTTTGCTGACGAGCAAGCCTGCGCCACGTATCTGGAGCGGTTGCGATGGCCAAACGGCGTTTGCTGTCCAAAGTGTGAGCAGGGAAAGGGCTGGCGGACGGCAGATGGACGCTGGGCTTGCTCGGGTTGCGGTCGCAAAGTATCGGTCACGGCAGGAACCATCTTCGACCGCAGCCGGATTTCGCTTCAGGAATGGTTCGCTGCCGCCTGGTATATGACCAACCAGAAGCATGGAGTCAGTGCGCTCGGTCTTCAACGCTTGCTGGGGCTGGGCAGTTATCAAACTGCCTGGACCATCTTGCAAAAGTTGCGCACGGCCATGGTTCGGCCTGGGAGGGATCGACTTCATGGCTCGGTCGAGGTCGATGAAAGCTATGTGGGCGGCATTGAGCAGGGCGTTCGCGGGCGCGGCGCGGAAACCAAGTTTATTGTCGTGATCGCTATCGAAGTCTTGTCGCCAAAGGGCTTTGGCCGTGTGCGTATGCAACGTGTGGACGATGTTTCCGGCACCAGTTTACTTCCGTTTGTCTCGGCGGCGGTTGAGTCCGGCTCAGAAGTCCACACCGACGGCTGGAAGGGTTACAACGGCCTTTCCAAACAGGGACACCGGCACCGGGTGACAAACATCTCCAGCAGCGGCGATCCGGCGCACGTTTCCATGCCGGGGGTGCATCGCATTGCCGCGCTACTCAAACGCTGGCTGCTCGGCACGCATCAAGGATCGGTCACAGCCGCGCATCTGGACGCCTATCTCAATGAATTTGCCTTCCGCTTCAATCGTCGCCACTCACGCCGTCGCGGCTTGCTCTTTCTCCGGTTGCTGCAACACGCGGTGGTCACTCAGCCAACTCGGTACAGGCCATCGCGCTCTCGCGATTCGATTGCAAAACACAACCTGTAGGGGTCACTGTACTAAGGCAGCTACCCCACTTTCTGAATAGTCCGTCTCCCCTCCAGAACTCTTCCGGGGACCGATTGAATTCTTACTGAGCGCGAAGGGCTGTTGGCGTAAACCTAGAATTCTGCCGAAGCTGAACGGCGGAACCTTGGCGACTTCCCGCAAGAGCCAGGTTCCATTTACTCAACCCACGTGTTTCTAACGTTATAGGGGATTACTAACCCCGCGGCCGCTCCACAAAATTGAATTATTTGGCTTTTTTGTGTAATTGGCTCGACAAATTGGAGCCAATTATGTATTATCCTTTCAGTCACATGAAATAACGAGCAAATTCAGGAGGCCGTCGATGGACGCACTGCTACTGCCGGGACTGGAAGAGAGCATAGCTCCCCTGGACCCGGATAACCTGACTGACCCGAAGGAGACCATCAAGATGCCACGCGGAAGACGCCCGAAATCGATACCAGCCCCCAAGAAGTTTGAGCGCCAGGAGGCTCTGAAGAACCGCATTGTCGCACTTTCAGAGGAACTGGCAGGGGGAGGGTTCGCTGACCTGCTTACGCCGCTCGTCCCCATCCAGCCGGTTGCGGCGGTGGTGGTGGATGAGAAGACGAGCGCCCGGATTGGCCACGTAGAGGAAACTCTTGCCGTTTACTTGCAGCGGACTTCCATCAAGGACAACCTGTCGCAACGGCCGCCCTTTGATCACATCGCCGATCCCATCTATCGGCGGCTGATGCGTGACTTTATTCAAGGTGCGCAGATGCCAGAAGTGAAGATAGCGGCGCTGCGCGACTTAAGCGGCCGCATCAAGTCGCTCGACGAGACCGGCATAAACTACAGCATCATCGACGGCTTACAGCGCTCTTGGTGCTACTCCACTACGGTGCTGCTTGCACTGCACCGCGAGAAGCTCGTAAGCGATCGTTGCATCACGGTCGAAGCGTGGGACTACTTCCGCCCCTTCATCGAAAAGCTCGGCGACCCGGACACGGCGGCGCGGACCCTGCTCGGTCGGACTATCCGGTACGAAATCTACTACAACATAGACCTTGAGGGCCTGCTGCATTACATGGTCACCTTCAATACGGCACAGCGCCGGATGAGCCTGCAAGTCCAGCTCGAAATCATGCGCAAACCCCTGATCGATGAGATCGAGGCCGCCGCAAACATCAAGGTATTCCGCGACACTCACGATATCGAAGCCACAGGCAAAGTGCAGAAGCCGCGCGATCAGTTCGCCGCATCGGACATTGCGGTCGCCGCCGAAGCCTTCATCACCAATAATGCGCAGGCGTCGCAAAAGGAAGTTGCGGAGGATCTGCTCGAAAAGGACAGCGGTTACACAGCCACCGGCGTTGACGTTGGCGACATCGCCGACGTTGTGTACATGTTGAAGCGCGTTGCGCAGGACATCCACCCGCTTATGCTTCTGGTCTACGCGGACGAGCCGGGCAAAAAGTTCTACTTCTCCGGCGGCGGCACGTTCCTGACCGGATTCACGGCTGCCTGCGGCTACGTCCGCAACCGCAACAACATGAAGATGCTCGAAGGGGCTCTCGAAAAGCTCATCTTGCTACTCAAACAGCCCAGCGAAGACCCGCTCGGCCTTGAAGAGTACCAGGAGCTGATCAAGAACATTACTTCATCACGCGGCAAGATGATGCGCCGCTTGGTGTACGACACCTACCTGCGCTTTTTCCTGGGCACAACCACCCGGCTGGAGTGGACCGATGCCTACCGCTCTCTGAGCCTGACTTAAGAAGGAGGATTCACATGGCCAACTTTACCGTCCGCGTAGAGCTTCACCAGGCAACGGGAGACGATTATGACGTGCTCCACTCCGCAATGGAGCAAAAGGGATTTTCCCGCCTCATCACCGCAGATAACGGCCAGACCTATCAAATGCCGTGGGCCGAGTATAACGGTTCGGGAAATCTCACCAGCTCGCAGGTGCGTGACATAGCGCGGGAAGCCGCCAACACTACGAGAAAGAACAACGCAGTATTTGTAACGGAAGCAACAACCCGCGCTTGGATCGGCCTTGCGGCCAGGTAACGCGATGCGCAATCAGTAAGGGAGTCGCAATGCATCTGAATTATTTACCGCTCCGGTTTACGTCCGATGTCTTTCATGGAGTAACTATCTCCTTTTCGGGCAATGCCAAGGATCTGGCCGACAAGAACAGTGCGCTTTCAGTAAAACTTCGAGAGCTTCGCCATACGTATGGCGCGACACACTTGTTTCACGCCTCCAATAATTCCATAGCGTGCGTGCCGCTCACCCCAAACGCGCCGCTAGTTGGCGAAAAGAAGCAATTCAGCACGGTCACTGACTTTCAACTGGCGAATGCGCTGGCTAGGAACGCCCTTTTCGAGTTTTTCCAAAATGCGAACCACACGGTCGTCGCGCGTAAACCCGTGACCGTTCTACTCGAAAAACATAACCTCGCGTGTGCCAGGCAGGATGTATTTGGCATTTTCCCGGAGTACACGTTGGACGTTCGTCCCCTAGCACCACACGAGGGCGAGATAACGAGTGGAGTTCTCATCGGTTTCGGCATCCGTTATGTTTTTCTGAAGACCGCTGCGGAACTGTTGAAAGCGGGGGTCCCTCTCGAAGGCCTCTATGTCGTTCGCGTTCTCGAAGAGGATGCGGAGGTTCCGACGCCATTCGAACGCCGATACCTTGGCCGTGTGGACGCCATCCACAACGGACTTGCAACCCTCTCCGATTCCGATGTCCGGGAGATAGCGTTGGACAAATGCTATCTCGAAGGCAGCCGTGGGAATATTGAATCCGCTGGCAGAGCGTTACTCGGCAATGGCTACGACGCATTCTCCAATGATCTTCACGAGAAGACTTACAGTGTCATGGGCGCTGAGCATCAAGTTAAGCGGCTCAATGACCTTGGTGCATGGCTAGAGAGCAAATCTCCATTGCCGTGCAGCGCCGGTCTGAGTATTCGTGTTCACAAGACTCCGCATGAATGTCCGCGCGGCACCGATGCCGGCACGTCGCATGACTTCAAATCCCCCAATTGTGTTCTTCGTCCGGGGGGCTCGATTACCGTACCGTGGCCCGTCGATAAGCAGATCGATAAACATGGACCTTACGACGCTGAATCCTTCCCCGACAAGCGGGTGCGAATCGCCGTTATTTGTCCGCAAGAATTCGTCGGCGAGGTGGGACAATTCCTTCGGCAGTTCAAGGATGGTGTGAATTCCAACGACGACAGGACACCTTTTCGGCAAGGGTTCGTTCGGAAGTATCATCTCAATGGATGCGATTTCACCTTCCATGAGGTGCAGCGGACGACGGCGACGCTTTCCCTGGAAGAGTCTTATAAGAACGCATCACTTCAGGCTCTCCAGGACAAACCCCATCTCGCGATAGCGGTCATTCGCGGGCAATACCGAAATCTGCCTGACTCCTCAAACCCCTACTTCACAACCAAAGCACGGATGATGGCGCAGGGCGTCCCTGTTCAAATCATCAAAATTGAAACTATTCACCTGCCCGGAACCGCGTACATTCTCAATAACATTGGCCTCGCTAGCTACGCTAAGCTCGGGGGTATTCCGTGGACACTAGCCCCGAGTCAGGATCTTGCGCATGAAATTGTAGTGGGAATTGGAAGTGCGCGACTTGGGGACAGTCGGCGTGGCGCCGGTGAGAGAGTCATTGGGATAACTACCGTGTTCAGCGGAGACGGCCAATACTTACTGGCCAATAACACGCGTGAAGTCTCGTCGGAGCAATATATTGACGCCCTCACCGCATCTCTTCACGAAACTGTGACGGAGCTGCGAAGCAGATTCGGCTGGAAGACGCGGGACCGCGTGCGCTTCGTATTTCACCAGAGCTATAAGAAATACAAGGACGTGGAAGCCGAGGCCGTGAAGCGATTCGCGGCCTCACTCACGGACTTTGATGTTCAGTATGCCTTTGTTCATGTGAGCGACTCGCATGACTGGATGTTGCTCGATCCTTCGTCAGCCGGAGTGAAGTGGGGAAGGACGAACAAAGGGAAAATGGTGCCTCAGAGGGGTCAGTGTGTGCCACTTGGCCCGAACACTGCACTCCTTACCCTGTCCGGGCCACACCAGGTTAAGACAGGAAACCATGGCTGCCCTCATCCGGTTTTGGTCAGCATTCACGAAGACTCTACATTCAAGAGTCTGGACTATCTCGCACGGCAGGTTTTCAATCTGAGCTTCATTTCGTGGCGCGGATTTAATCCGTCAACCTTGCCAGTCTCAATTTCATACTCCAACCTGATCGTCGATTTGCTTGGGCATTTGCGGCACGTTAAGAACTGGAACCCCGAGACACTGGCGACTTCACTGAAGGAACGGCGATGGTTCCTGTAAATCAGAATCTCTATCTCCAGCCGAGCCTTGACAGGCTTCGCGTTGCAGTGCTCGAACAGAACCGGCCAGGCTCGGTCGAGGGCCTGCTTGCCCATCACGTACTCAAAGACAATCCCAGGATCAACATTAAGTGGCAGGTGGGCTGCACGCCAGCGTGGATGGCCACGGAGTACAGACCGACGATTCTCGATCATGTCGCTGCCCTGGGATACTATCTTTGGGCACATCCCACGTCGCAGTTCACACCACAACTCCTAGATGGCCTGAGCCGCGTGCGAGAGCGAGACGCTTTCAAGGGCGTGCATCTGAGTCTTGCACACAGTCCATCTCGGTTACTCGGCATCATCCTCGGATGCGTTGCCGTGGGCGGTGCCGCGTCCGAAACACTCGCATGGTGTCGAACAGTTCTCGAACAAATTCACCAAAAGGGCGACACCGGATTCGATCCATTGGTGCCCTATCTTTTCTACCGGGCATTCGGAACCAAGATGATTGCAGCGTCCCAACCGAACGATACGGTGTACAAACTTGCCTTACTGGATTGGATGACCCGCCACCAAATGCGCGAGGACGAGCCGTCCTTGAAGCAACTCCAGGAAGATGGACAGAGAATTCTGTTTCAGGCAGCCACCGATTTACGTTTCGACTCCGCGCCCCAGGCGGCATTCATTTGGTCGGGCGTCACCTCGATTCTGTTTCACGCTCTCGGCGAGGCATCACTTCAGGCAACGGACGTGGTGGCAGTTCTGGAGAATTTCGAAGCCGCCATGAAGCGCTGGCGTTGGGACGGCGACGCAATGCAGAAACCGATTCGCTGGCCAGTCACGCAAGAACGCGAAGTCCAGGATATTCTTTGGCTCATATTGCGTTCGTATTTTCCAGACCTCGTAGATGAGGATACGTTGCCGAAGCTCGGCCATTCCACCTATAAGGCGGACTTCGGAATCGGCTCACTAAAGATGATCATCGAGGCGAAATTTGCGTCAAGCAAGGAGGACTTCAAGAAAATCGAGAAGGAGGTTCAGGAGGACTGCATCCCATATCTGCGGGATTTGAGATACGAATCAGTCGTGGTCTTCATCTACGATGACTCCGCCAGCGTCCAAGAACATGACATTACGCGCCGCGCATTATTAGAAATCCCTGGCATCGTGGGCGTGGTGATCGTTAGTCGTCCGTCGCAACTTCCTTCCAAACAGTCCTACGCCCCGCAGGGCGAAAAGCCGAGCCGAAAACGCCGTACATGACAGGGCTAGAAGAACGGATCTTTGGGCGGGCGGACATTCCAATTTAGTCGCGCCGGACGTATCTGACTCTGCGCTCGTTTCATATAGGCGAACTGCGAAATCGTCCGATTGAGCGTTATGTTCTTGTCCGATATGTACCTCAGCTCGGCCTTAGAAAATGCGTCGTCCCCACGGTGGACGCCGCTGTAGTAGAAGCTAACAAAGTCCTCCAACCCGTCCTGCTGCCAGCGAAAGCCATCGCTACAGAGCGCCAGAACAAAGAGCTTATTCTCCCCCGAGAGATTGGCCTCGGCAGTCTTTCGCTCTAGTTCCCGCGTGTACTCCAGCATCCTGGCTCTCGCTGCAAACCAGGCGTGCCAGATTTCCCCACCGAGCCATTCTTCTGCAATGACCACATGCACGTTGTCCGCGATCCAACCCTCTTTCGTCGCCTTCTCGAACTGATCCCACCTGTCGGCGGCTTGAGGCTTAATCGTCTTCACATCTACGTATGCGATCTGCCCGGTATCCGCCGTCGCGCGAAAATCGATTGTCTTGACGCAGCCGGGCAGAGGCGGCTCGTACTCCAGACGGATAAATCGCAGACGCGTGTTGGCAAGCAAGGCGCTTGCGATGCAGATTTCGTTGTGGGCTTCATCAACGGCGCTGAAATGCCCTTTGCCGTTCTTCAGAACCGTTTCGATTGCCGCATTGAAGCGGTCGAGGAGCAGTTGTCCTTGCGCAAATCGATCACTCGCGGCAGCACACTCAGGCCCGAATGCATCCTTCACCGCCGCCGCGTGCGCTTTAACCCACGCAATATCGTCTTCGTCCAGATTCACACCAGCCATATTGTTTCCTTCTACTGGCCTACGAGGGCTCGCAACAGAGGATGTAAGACATCCTACGCCTACCTCCGGTGTTTTAGAGCAGATCTCCCTGTGATTTCTCCGCAGCGGCGAACGCCATAGCGCCGTTGTTTACGCTTGGGTTAGGAATCGATAGTCCCGGTATTAAGCAATTTGAGGGCGCGCTTAGAAAACGCCATGACATCGTTCATCGAAGCGGGTTTTTCAAAGACAGGCGAGCGTGTCAATGTAGATGTGGCCGGGATTGAGGCTCTGTGCGAGCTAATCCTTCGATTCGCCAAAGAGATCAACAAAACATTGGCGAATCGAAAAAGCGCAAATTAAACCGTTCTTGCTAGGAATGAAGCCCGCCACGTAGCTCCCATCAACAACGAGGTCGTCTTGGAACAGCACAACCTGAGCTGCGACGAAAACTGCCGCGTGCACCACCCAGGAGTTCGTTTTTATAGATACAGAGACAATCTTCAATCTCCGACGGTGCCAGCCACAGGAACGGTTTGGGCAAAACCTTCGGGTCAAAAGATTCTCCGCCGATGCCAAGTGCCCGCGCGCCCACTCTCACTCCGGCATGCAGGTATACACGGTCCGGCTCTTTGCCGAAGTAAGCGCCGATGCGATGAGAGATGTCGTACACCGTGAGCGCGCCGATTCCCTTCGTTCCGCCTATTTCTGACTCTACAAGGCGATGCAGTGCGTCAAAGTCAGTGGCGTTGGAGAGTTTTCGACGAATGGCCTGAAGCTTTGTCTCGGCCTGCTCAAGGAGCCATTTTGGAATGCGTCTCTGATGGTCGTGGCGTTTTCCGCTCTTGAGTTCACAGAGCGCGGCCCGGCGAATCGCCGCTGAAGGACTGGGTTCATTCGCAAAATCTTTCATCTCAGCGCCCGAATAAGGGCGCTGAGTGCGGATGTAATCTTTGACTATTTCATCGAGCGTCATATTCGTCCTCAAGGTTTCGCGGTCGCGCGAAGCTCCTCATACCGATTGATGGAGTTGATGAGCATATCATCATCGGTCGGAAGGCAATTCAGAAAATCCTCCGCGCCCGACACCAGTGCGCCAAAGAAGTTGAGAAGCCCGAATGCTAGGATGCCTCCCTCCACCCTGATGGTGCTTTCGTCGGCATATAGCGATGCCTCGAACAAGTTCCAGCTATGGACCAAGCTTAGGCGGAACACTTCATAGATCTGGTCTGCATAGGGGCGGTATTCGTGAGGAAAATGGGCCGCAATGAACTTGCCATTCTTTTTGTTCCGATAGCCATAAGATGAAATTGCATCTAGGGCGCACACCATCGCTATTGCAACGACGTGTCCACGAAAGGCAAGCGTGCCATTGCTCTTTCTGATGTCTCCGATGACGTTACGGACTTCTCCCAGGATTGACTCTTCAAAGACTCGCTTCAGCACTTCTATGAACTGATCCGGTGCAGAGACTGACGCGACGGGCCAGGTACTCGGCTTCCATGCCACGAAATGCAGCGGACTTGTGCCGCTCACATAGGCTCCTGTGATCGGTGGAGAGATGGTGCAGAGCTTCACGCTGAAATCAAGCTTGTACTTCATGTGCGTCCTTCCGTTGTTCCGTGGTTGACCGCTGCCACCGTAGCCGGGCAATGGACTTGAACTTGCTCACACCCAACGCGCCTCGTTCATTTCTTGATTTTGAACCGGGTTCGGCCAGAATTCTAAGAACATCTTCCCGATCAGCTTCGTAAATGGCGGTCGCGTTGAAATTCTCGTCGAGCAGTACCAAGAGAACCGCATCGAAATCCTTTGTCCTATCGATGGAACCCAGCCTTTGACCGGGTTTGCAGTCATTGAGCATACAGCGGCCCTTGATCTGTAATCGCCTGACCGCGCCATTGATAGTTTCAATCGCGTCGTAACCTGCCTGCCTTGCTGGAGTCAGTTCCACTCCCAGGATTCTGGACGCTTCATATTCAGCGACCTCCCCTGTGATCCCAAGCGGCTTGCCCGTCAGGGCGCGATACTTCTGCGCCAGCACTTTTGCGTCGGCCAAGAGCGCCATGACTTGACTGCTTTCCACAGATGCCTCCCTCAGCGGCTTCGTCTGCCTCTGTGCATGGACAGTACAAGATCTCCGCAGGCATGACCAGTCTAGTCGAACAGGCATGAGTTCCTCACCATATGTCGCCGTCATTTGTCTCGGCAGTCGGATTTTCAGACACGTGGCAGACCTGTACCGTGAACGCCCTAAGGTCCTGGAGCATCTCTTGAATGACGCCAAATCGCCTTCCCGCTCACGGCCCCCACAAGTTGCAATGGGGGAAGTGAACCGGATGAGCAGGTTCTCTTTCATTGACGACGAATCTCCATCCCTGTCACAGCTACCTGCCTTCTCGCTCCTGGGTGCGCGTTTTGATTCTCTCGCGCAACGCCCATTGTGCCGACTGGCGGACCTGTTCAACCCGTTCAAGAACGTGCTTGCGCTTCCCTTCATCTATCGACACCCGGTAGAATTGCCGGCCGTCTGAGGTCTTGATGACCGCAACCGTTAGATTGCCGCCGACGTCTGCCTTCGGTTCTGGTCCTTGATCCGTTTTCAGGATCTGGAGCATTTGTTGGGAATGCGCGGCAGGCTGGAAGCAAGAAAGAAGCAAGTGTACGTCGGCCTCATTGTTGAAGAGCAGTCCGCTCGTGTCCTCATTCTGCAATCTGGCTTCAAGGGCATGGAGGCGAGCAGCCCTGACCTGGAGCGGATTCGCCACGAGTTGGTGCTGGTGCTGGGCATCGCGCATTGCCGGGTCGGTAAACTCAACGAAGATGCCGTTTTGGACGGCCACTTTGACCACCTGCCGCTTCCAATCGTCGCCGCCAGAGCAGGCGATGCGCGATCCGTACTTCTGGACGGCCATCTCCAGCCCAAAAACGATTGCGGCCTCGTTCTGGTTTAGCACGGTCACGCGCCGCCCACGGTCGATAACGGACAGCTTGCCATTGAGCGTGTACGAGACATCCCCAGTGGTCCGGTTAATCGTCCATATCCGGGCAGTTGCAATCTGTCCAGCGAGATTTTCCGCCCTCTGTTGAGCAGCGAGCCGCTGTTGTATGAACTCGGACCAGTCCGTCTTCCCCTCATCCGTTGAAGGGCCAAGATGCAGCGCATTGGGTTCAAGCGTCGTTTCCAGCCGCCGCTGGTTTCGCTGATCCGCATAGCGCCATCCGCGCAATTGCGCCGCCGCCCGCGCATCGCCTTCGGCGGCGCGCTCCGCAACCCATGTGCGCAGGTTCTGCGGAAAATGTGCCTGGCGCGTCTTCTGGGTGGACGACTTGAGCGTTCGCAATTCGATGACAGACGCAGCTACAGCCTCCGAGAGCAGGATCTTCTTCGCGGGCCACGGCAGCGCCAATGCGCGAATCTCCTTCTTTCTCTGGCGGAGACTCATAATCAGGTTCTGACGTGCTTCTCTTCCCTGTATGGTCACACCCTTGCACACTTCTCGC
>Ga0326728_10019274_pt1 | contig 13266 bp, 15 predicted proteins | sample MB3enrmetagenome_FD_207602 | JGI IMG/M metagenome (GOLD analysis project Ga0326728, IMG submission 207602) | Lab enriched peat soil microbial communities from McLean, Ithaca, NY, United States - MB31MN | ecosystem: Environmental > Terrestrial > Soil > Wetlands > Peat | place: USA: New York...
AAATCAGGTTTTGCCGCCATGATCTGGGTGATATAGGGGACGAAATCCGTCTCCCCCACTTTCCACCAGGTCTGCCCCAGAAGCTGGACCTTGGGGTTAAGCTGTTTCAGCCGGGTCCAGGTAGATTCGCAGATGGCGTGCCCGTATTCCATATCATCGCCCGCGAGCCAGTACTTGATATAGGGTTTTTTCGCAAGGGCGGCTGCTGCCGCGTTTCCGGCCATGGTGGTATTTTCAGCCATGTCGAAGACGTACCGGTGGCCTTTCTCGCCGGATATCTTTTTGCTCTTGGAATAAGTCACGAAGAAGGGGATCTTCTCCCTTTTGGCAAAGGTGGATATAGCCAGGGCCGAAGCGCTGCTTATGGTTCCCATGAGCAGATCCACCTTCTCCTTCATGACGAGCTCCTTCGCCATTGCCAGAGCAAGGTTGGGCTGAAACTTCTCGTCCCTTGTGACGATCTCGAACTTTCTGCCGAGGACGCCTCCTTTGGCATTGATCTCATTGATCCCCATCCTGAACCCGTCGCGCATGTCGATGCCGAAGACAGCCGCCGGTCCTGAGTAGCTGTCAACGATGCCCACCTTGATAGTGGCGGCTGCGTGGCCCACGGAGGAGATGGCAAGAAACGCAAGGAAACATGCAAGAATAACCGAAAGCATTGCTGTTCTTTTCATCATGATACCCCCTGTCGAAGATAGTCCGCCTGCCGGATGTCCCGGTCAGGCACAATACAATGCTAAGAATAACCCCATTCCGGCCATCAAGGCAAGTATGGTTTTTTTGGACACGAGGCCGCCTTATTTTTTCAGGGGCGCTTCCGGCAACAGATGGGAGAGCGGGGAACAATGCGGCTGCAAAGGATTGTCTTTGTTCTCGTACATAAGGGAACATAGCGGCACGTCGTTTGCAAAGAGGAGTTTGCATTCCACTGAAAGGAGGTTCCGTTATGTCTGTTTCCGCTATTTCTTCAGGCGCCAGTGTCTACCAAAACCAGCTTCAACAGATAAGGAAGGACTTCTCAACTCTCCAGACGGACCTGTCCTCTGGTAGTCTCGCGACGGCCCAACAGGCGTATGCGGCATTAACGCAGGACCTGCAGGCTGTGCAGCAGACTGAAGGGGGACAGCAGGTGGGGGGGAGCAGCCAGCTCAGCAACGACCTTGCGGCGGTCGGCAGTGCCCTGCAGTCCGGTAACATCACAAGTGCCCAGAGCGCCTTTGCCACGCTCATGCAGGACCTGGGAAATAGCAGCGCCCAGAGTACGACCGGGACCTCCGGCAGCAGCACCATCCTCCAGGCCGTCGGCTCTAATGTCAATATTGCCGTTTAAGGCCGATTAAAGGTAGGCGGCCCTTGCGGGAATCCTCCTTACCGGGCGGAAAAATCTTCCTATAAGGGAATTTTTTTCTGCCCGGTAAGGATAGAGCAGGGGGAGTATCGACAGTATCCCTGCAATGTGTCTCCTTCAGAAGAAAGGCCGCCGCCAGGCCGATCAAGGTGACGAAGAAGCAGATTATAAAGGCAGTACGATAGGCAGACTGAGGATATATTCTCACTCCGTTGAGGAGTGCTCCGTCCCAGCCCAGGTCCAGCGTTTTTCCAAGCACTATCTGCATGAGTGCGGCTCCGATAAAACCTCCCGTGTTGCACGTGCCCATCGCAATACCCGCCAAACGGATATCGTTTACCTCCTTTGTGGTCACAATCGAGAGGATGAAGGCGGAACAGAAAAATCCCATGGCAAAGCAGAGCGGGTAGAGGTAGTGGAGCGGGGGCTTGCCGCCATTGCTGAAACAGAGAATCGCCCAGATAAGGGCATAGGCACAGGCGCACGTGACGTAGGGCAGTTTTCTCCGGGCGAGGGCCCTGTCGGAGACGAAGCCGACAATGGGACAACCGACAACCACTCCGAGTGACACGGTCATCACGTAATCGGCGGCCTGAAGGGTGCTGATCCCGTAGACCTGGGTGAAAAACGGGATACCCCAGAGTCCCGAGAAGGCCATTAACGTGGAATAGAGGGCGAAGAACCCGAAAAACGGGGGCCACGTATAAGGATTACGCACTACCCGTTTCAGGCCCTGCCAAATTGCCGGCCCCAGGGAGGGGCTGCCGTGACCGACCTGTCGCGCGCGGGACCCTGACGGCCAGGGGGAGGGAAGACCGCAGTCGGCCGGCCGGTTTCTGATCACCCTCCAACAGCACCATGCCAGGAGCAGCGACACGAGGCCGATGCAGACAAAGCTGAGGCGCCATCCCAAAAGACCGGAGAGGAGCGCCAGAGGCGTCGCCGCCAGGAGTGCGCCGACGCCGCCCACCGCAGTAGTCAAGCCGTTCATCCGGCCGAGCTCGTCGGGCCGGAACCACTCCACGCAAATACGCATGGTGTTGACCATGAATACCGAAACGCCGAACCCTATGAGGAAGCGCCCGGCATAACAGAAGAAAAGGTTAGGGGCAATGCCGAAGAGGATGGCGCCTGCCCCCATTACCGCCGCACCCAGCGCAACGGTGAGTCTGGGGCCCATCGTGTCGGAGAGGATGCCCGACGGTATCTGCATGAAAGCGTAAATGTAGAAATAGGCCGAGGAGAGGGCGGCGAGCGCGGCGCCGGTGGTCTGAAACGTCCGCATGATGTCGCCGGCCGTCACCGCGGGGGCGACCCGATGAAAGTAGCCGATAGCGAAGACGGACATGAGCGACGCGAAGATGAGCCATCGCTTTTTTCGTGTCTCGTCGAGTGCGCTATGCATGGCTTTTTCCATAAGAGTGGACCGGGGAGCCCCTGCGCTACACCTCTATCCCCAAATACCGCACGAAAATGTCCTTCCGCCCTTCCAGCTCCGCCCTGGTTGCCGTATATTCCACCTGCCCCTTTACCATGAAGTAGACGCGGTCGGCAAGGGCGAGGGCAAAAGGCACACGCTCTTCCACCAATAGTATGGTCATGCCCCCGGCATTGAGCTTCTTTATGATCTCCTGAAGGCCGGCCACAAAGAGCGGCATCAGGCCGGTCGTCGGCTCATCGAGCATCAGGATGTCGGGCTCCTTAAGAATAGCCCTGGAGATGGCAACCGCCTGCTGCTCACCTCCGCTCAGGGAGCCTGCCTTTTGATGCAGTTTGCCCGTGATATTGGGGAAAAGCTCGAAAACGCGTTCCAGCGCGTCGCTCCTCCCGGTGTGGATCATGCCGGTTTTAAGGTTTTCGAGCACGGTCATCTTCGGGAACAGGTGCCTCCCCTGCGGGACGTACGCTATCCTCATCCTGCCGATCCTGAACGCCTGCATCGCCGTAATATCCACGCCGCTGAAGACTATTTTGCCCGATCGCGGTTTGACAAAACCGATTATCGTGTTGAGGGTGGTGGTTTTCCCCACGCCGTTGCGCCCCAGCAGCGCGACTATCTCCCCCCGGCGCACTTCCAGGGAAACGCCCTGCAGGATGTAGCTTTTGCCATAGTAAGTGTGGACGTCGGTGAGCTTCAGGAGCATGTGATCTCTCCCAGGTAGATCCTCTGCACCTCTTCATTCCTGCCGATCTCCTCGCAGGAACCGTCCGCGATCACGCGCCCGTTGCTAAGGACGGTAAGATTGTGGCAGACACGCAGGATGATGTCGATATTATGCTCGATGAGAAGGATGGACATGCGCTGTGACAGCAGCTCTATCAACTGTACGATACTGTCCGCCTCTTTTGGCCCCACACCCTGGGTGGGCTCGTCGAGAAGGAGGAGGACAGGGTCCGTGCTGAGGGCCATCGCGATTTCGAGCACCTTCTGGTCGCCGTACGACAGGTTGGAAGCCAATTCGTCCCGTTTGTCTTCCAGTCCGACCAGCCGGCATAGCTCCATCGTTTTGTCGGCCACCTCTTTAAGACGGTCGGCCCGGGCGAAAAACAGGGTGCCCGCCCGCCTTGCTTTCGAGTAGACGCCTACCCAGACGCACTGGTACACGGTCATTTCCGGGAAGACATACGTGAGCTGGAATGTCCGGCTCATGCCCTTTTGACAGATCCGGTGAGGGGCCAGGCCCGTGATATCCTCGCCCTTCAGATAGATTTTCCCTGAGCTTGGCTTGAACTCACCGGTGATCACGTTGAAAAGCGTTGTTTTCCCCGCCCCGTTGGGACCGATGATCCCCCGCACTTCTCCCGCGCCGATTTTATAGCTCACCTCGTCGACCGCAGTCAGCCCGCCGAAATGCATCGATACGCCCGCCACTTCGAGGAGGTTCCCGTTTTCGGTCATGCTACCTCGTCCCCCTGCCTACCAGATAACCGAGCATGCCCCTGCGCGATACCTTGAGAATGATCAGGATAAGAATGCCGAACAGGAGCAGGTAGTGCGTGAACCAGGCACTCACGTAGTACTGAAAAAGCGACATGAGGGCAACGCCGATCCAGCAGCCGGCAAGGGTCCCGGTACCGCCGATCAGGCACCAGACTATCGGCAGAACCGACCAGTAAAAGCTGAAATAGTCGGCGGACGCGTAGCGCAGGGTCATCGCATAAAGGGCGCCGCTGAGCGCCCCGAAAACACCCGACAGGACGAATGCGACCAGTTTATACCGCGTGACGTTGTAGCCGAGAAAATGTGCGCGTCTGGGGTTTTCCCTTATGGAGATGAAGATCCTTCCCAGGGGCGCGCCGATCATCCGCTTCAGGACGAGATAGCTCACAAGGAGGAAGAAAAAGACGAAGTAATAATTGACATACGGGTTGTAGAGGGAGAGTTGGCTTATACTCCGGGAGATGGGCGGGATGGTCGCACTCAGGCCGTCATCGCCGCCGGTCAGCCACGTCATGTCCATGGCGAGCAGATGAAAGACGGCGGAGATGATGGCAGTCACGATGACAAAGTAGGCTTCCGACAGCCGAACGCAGATGAGTCCCAGGAGGAACGAGAACAGAAAGCCGACGAGCAGCGCCACGCCGAGGGCGGGAATAAGCCCCAGCTTGAATGACATCACCGAGAGAATGGCGCCGTAAGCACCGGCCCCGAAGAACATCGAATGGCCCAGGCTGCACTGGTTCGTGTAGCCGAGGCAGATATCATACCCCATGGCGAAGATGGAGAATATCATGATCTGCACGACCAGGGAGCGGGCTCCGCTCGGCAGCACCACGCCAAGGATCGCCAGCACTACCAGCGAGGTGAGGGCGAACCGGGCAACCATGCCTTTTCTTTCCATAATCCGTCCCTAGTGTTCCGGCTCCCCGAACAATCCTCTCGGCCTGATCATGAGAATGATGATCATGACGACGAAAATAGCAGCCTTGGATTGGGTCGGGTTAAGGACCGCCGACAGGACGCCTTCGAGGGAGCACAGCGAAAGGGCCGCGACGAGAGTACCTCCAAGACTGCCGAGCCCGCCGATGATGACGACGATGAACGCGAGAAGCGCCACGTCATTACCCATGAGGTAGAACACCTGGGTGATGGGCGCGGCAAGCACGCCGCCTGTGGCGGCGAGGACACTGCCCAGCACGAAGGTGCCGACGAGCACTTTATTGACGTCGATCCCCATTGCGGCAGCCATATCCTGGTCCTGGATCGACGCCCGGATCAGGACGCCGTACGACGTCCGATAGAGGAATATCCAGATAGCCGCCAGGATCACTACCGAGATGCCGGCGATCAGAAACCGGTAGCCGGGGTAGGAGACCCCGAAAAGATTGAAAGTGACCTCCCATGGATCGGGCATTTTCTTGGGGATGCCGCCGTAGGTCGCAAGCGCTGCCTGCTGAAGAATGAACGATATACCAACTGTGGCGATCATGGTCACGGCATGATGACCCTCGTAGGGACGCAGAACGAAGCGTTCGATAGGCGCGGCGATTACCGCGATGATGAGCGGGACGACAAGCAGCGCCAGCCAGAAATTGCCGAGAAGCGGGAAGAGGTAAAAGGCGAGCACGGCGCCGACCATGTAGAAGTCGCCGTGTGCCATGTTCACGATGCCCATGACGCCGAAAATGAGAGAGAGTCCGAGCGCGATCAGGGCGATGATAAGACCCCAGATGAGGCCGTTCATCAAAAGAAACAGGACATTCAGCAGCCATTCAGGCAACTAGTTCCTCCACAAAAGTCACTCACTCCGAAAAGCGAAAAAGCATGATCACGCCTTAGAGCAGGGTGTGCATCCTGATGCCCTTTACCTCAGGACCCAACGTGTGTGAAACCGATCAAAAGCCCTCCTTCGAGTGATTTGCAAGGGGTGGGTACATGACGTCGGCAGCCGGTACGCGCGACGCTACCTTAAGCTCTCCGTTCACGATGCGCTCGACGTAGAGCCCCACACTGGATAGATGATCTTCGGCGCGTATCTTCATGTCGCCCTGCGGGAACTCAACGCCTTCTTTGAACTCCATGCCTTCGAGTGTTCTGATCAGCTTCGGCGTATCCTGCTTCCCCTGCCAGCCGCTTTTCAGGATCGCCGCCTTGAGGGCGAAAGGCGCCTCCCACATAGCCCAGTTATACGCCAGCACGAACCGCTCTCCGGTACCGATTTCCTTCCCTTCCGCGTCGACATTGATGAGTTCCCTGTAAGCCCTGTTGCTCTTGGTATTGAGCCCTTCGAGCATGGTAGGATACGCGGTCATGCAGTAGGTCCCCTCGGCCGCAGGTCCCAGCTTCTTGATATCCTGGGCGGAAATCGCATAGACGCCGCCCAGCTTCTTGATGTCCGGCCGCACGGCGTACAGGTCTCTGATAAATGAAAGAAAGTCGGAACCAAAGTTGGCGAAGTAGACCGCTTCAGCCTCTTTTGGTATTTTGCCCTTGAGATAGGGCAGCAAGTCACTGGTGCCGAGGGGAACACGGATGGACTCCAACACCGTCCCCCCGTCCTCCTTGATGTACTGGGTAAAATCCTGCTCGTTCGCCCAGCCCCATGCGTAGTTGACCACGACGGTCACCCATTTTTTTCCGATATTCCTTACGGCGTACCTGGCTGCGGCCTTTGCTTCCTGACGCACAGCCGAACACACCTGGAAGACGTAGCGATTGCCTTTGTCGCCTGAAATCTCGGTGGCTCCGGCGGACGGCATATAGATGACCTTCAGCTCCTTGGCGATCGGAGCGCATGCGATTGCAACGCCCGAGCTGTTCGAATCGATGACGAAGTCGACGCCATACGTCTCGACCAGCTTCCGGAACTTCAAGGCGCCGACTGAAGGCTTACTCTCCGTATCTTCCACATAGAGCTCGACCTGACGCCCACTGATGCCGCCGTCCTTGTTGATCTTGGCGATAGCGGCCCTGACCGTCTTCTCGTGAGAATACCCGTATGCGGCCAGCCCTCCGGTCTTGTCCGCGATCATCCCGATCTTGATCGGTGTCCTTTTAGCCTGCCCAAGCACGTCTCCTGAGAACCCGACGCCTGCCGCAATCAGCAGAGCGATCATCCAGGCTCCTGCCCATTTTTTCATCTCCCTCTCCTTTTCCAATGATGTGGACTTCCGAAAGAGCAACACTTTTTACAATGAATGGTAATAATATAAGAAGGTTGAAAAGTCAAGCCTTGTCAAGCCCCGAAGCCGGGGATGGGGGGTTCGCGGCTTTCGTGACGCCGGGCACGTATGCGGCCGCATCACCGCTCTTTTTCCTCCTTCTTCCAATGCCGGCCGAAAGGAATACCGAGTTTTTGCAAGCGGTGTCTGAGGGTTGCCGGGTTCATGCCGAGCAGCACGGCCGCACCTTTATTCCCCTCCACTCTCCCATCCGTGATCTCCATGATGCGCCGGACGTGGCGGTATTCTACCTCCTGGAGCCTCAGACGGCGCTCCATCAGGTCTTCTTCTGCCTCGGGCAACTCGGTTCTCTGTTGAAGGGGCGTCAGGTCATCAAAGGTGAGGGTCGGACCTTTGCACTGGATGAGCGCCTGTTCGACGATATTCGCCACCTCCCGCACGTTGCCCGGCCAATCATACGCCACGAGCCGGTCGATGTCCCTTTCGGTAATGACGGGGATGGAGCGAAGACCGATCTCCCGCGCCTTTTTTGTGACGAAATAGTCTAGCAGGGCGGGAATATCCGCCCTTCGCTTGCGCAGCGGCGGGATGTGGATGGGGTACACCGCCAGGCGGTAGTAGAGGTCTTCCCTGAAGAGACGTTGGCTGATCATCTTCTCCAGGTTCTTGTGGGTGGCTGATATAACCCGTATGTCGACTCTTGTCGGCTCCGAGCTGCCCACCCGCTCTATCTCTTTTTCCTGAAGCACTCGCAGGAGCCTCACCTGGGCGTGGAGTGGAAGCTCGCCCACCTCGTCGAGAAAGATCGTGCCCTTATGAGCTCGCTCAAACCGGCCTCTCCTCTGCATCACCGCTCCTGTAAAGGCGCCCTTCTCGTGACCGAAGAGCTCGCTGTCGATGAGCGATTCGGGAATTGCCCCGCAGTTTACCGTGATAAAGGGGCCGTCGTTCCGGGGCGAGAGGGTGTGGATGGTGTTTGCGATCACCTCCTTGCCGGCGCCTGTCTCGCCGATCAGCAGGACCGGGCTCCCCAGGGGGGCCACCCTGCTTACCTGCTCCATCACGCCCTTGAGACCGAAGTTTGCTCCCACTATCTGCGTTCCCACAGTGTTTCGAAGCTCATCATACAGATAACGGTTGTCATCGAGGAGCGCATCCTTGAGCTGCAAAAGCTCGCGATATCGCAGGCTGTTTACCAGGGCGATGGCCACGGGCTCATTCACCGCCGACCAGAGCCTCGCGTGTTCTTCGCCGTACCTCCCCAGTCCATCCGCCCTGATGATGAGTGAGCCGATGAAGCTGTGCTCGATGATCAGGCGCGCGACGATCACGGACGAATCAGGCCATTTGAAGTGCGCTGCAACCTCCTTTATGATAAGGTCCCGCCGCGTGTCCTTCCGCACCCTGACGCGGGGATAACTCTCCACGTGTTCGAGCTCTTCTCGAACTTGGGCGGGCATGAGTATCGTGTGAGACTCGGTGCTGATCCCTTCGCTGTCCGCGCGGGCAATCACTTGCAGCGAGCCCATGGTCCTGTCGTAAACGGTAAGTATAAGCTCATCCGCAGGCATGGTGTGGCGCACGTAAGAGAGACAAGCGGGAAGGGCCTCTCCTATGTCGAGACTTCCACATATGCGCAGGCTGAATTGCTGGAAGAAATCACTCTCGTCGTCCATGTCGTCTCCTTCACAAATCCGGGCAAGGACCAACTCAGGGGACTACCCGCGAGGTCCGGCAGCCTGCGCGCCAGCTTTTACGCACAGGACCGGGATGCCCCGGGATATGATACAACCATGTGGCATCATACTAGTAAATCACTATCATTATACGCAATTGGTAAAAAATTGATAGCCCCTTTGCGGCTAGTTGATAGCTGGGTGAAACGTCGTTTCGCGGGCAGCTAAATTTGCTTGAAACTCCTCTCAAGAACTGGTACTAGACATTTACCTTTCGATGAAAAAGCTTCTCGCCCTTCCCTTTATTTCGCTTCTACTCCCGTCCCTGGTAGCCGTCGATATGATGATAGGCGGGGATATCAGTTATCCCACCAAAAAAGGCGATTGTCTCCTTCTGGTTGGCGCTAAGGTCGGCGTCGACTGGGCGTTGGCGAGAATAGTCCGGAGAAAGTGCTGAACCTTCACAACGTCCACACGGGCGAGAGGCTGAGCACGCGATACTGTGCGGATGGCTGCTACGACAAAAACGAGCTCAGCCGGATCAACTACATCCTCCGGTGTCACTACACGAACGCCGTCAAGCCCATAGACCTCAAGGTCGTAGACCTTCTTTGCGACATAAAGGACCGGCTGGCCCCGGACAAGGAAATCGCTCTTATCTCCGGGTACCGCTCACCCGCGTACAATGAGTATCTGAGACGGCTGGGGAGGCACGTGGCGGCGGGGAGCCTCCATATGACGGGTCTCGCCATCGATTTTGCCATCGGCGGCATCGCAATGGGAGAGCTTAGCAGGACTGCGAAGCTCATTGCCGCGGGCGGCGCAGGGGAATACCCGGACTTCGTTCATATAGACGTAGGCCGCGTGAGATACTGGTAGGGCAGTACCCGACGATATCCCGTTTTGCCTCATGAACCCCGTTTTCGCCTTGCGGTGATCGTCTCCCCTCCTACGCCCCAGTTGTCCGTTTCGACTTCGTCTATGACGACGAAAACCGTGTTCGGGTTCTTGCCGAGGACTTCGCGCAGCAGATCGGTAGCCCCCTTGATCAGCTTCTCCTTCTGCTCGGGGGTAACGCCTTCCCTGGTGACCTTGATATTGACATACGGCATACACGACCTCCTTATATAAAAATGGTAAATAGACCGTTTCCGGGAGACCCGTTGTCTGCTTCAATGGGCCGAGACAACGAGCCGGTCTTCCCCCTCCACTTGTGTTCCGCCAGAGTCGAGGGTGAAACGGCCGCTCTTACTCATGGACGGGATAGTGACGACGAATATCCCTTTTTCCAGCGCACGTGCGGGCAGCGGTCTGCCGTTGTAGTAAACCGTCACCGCTTCTCTCGGGGGTGTGACCCGGATCTGTACCTCCTGACCCCACCGCACGGACCTGGGCTCGAAAGAAAAGCCCCATCCCGCGGGCATACGGGCCTTGGCCGCCTCACGGACGCCACGGCCGGGCAATATCCGGTCGCCGGAGAAAGCGGACAGGTACGGCCCGGAGCGGTTTGCCCTTGCCGGCTCCTTGAAATGGAGCACCAAGCCGATGACGAACAGCAGGACGGCACAGGCGAGAAGCGCCCACGCACGGTTTTTTCCAAGAGGTGAGGGCTTCTTCATCCGGCTGACTATCAGTAGTGAAATAAGGAGGAGTCCTCCTGCGATGAGCAGGGATGGCAAAGGCGGAAGCACCATAACCTATTATAGCAGAACCAACGGCCATACGCCAATGCCACGTGCCGGAGTGAAGAAACACGCCCAAAAATGGTCGTTTTTGGCATTTGTTACTGCGCTTTACCTTCTTTTTACGCTCGTCAGCTTAAGGTGCGTCTTGCACTACTGCCTTACCGATGTAATCAATGGAAGGCAGAGCTACTCAAGGGGCGCCTTAACTCAAGGATAAAGATTTGATGGAATAGTTAAGATGGTAATCGTGAAGTCAGCGGGAATCAAAAAAGGCAGAGCCATTGCTGACCCTGCCCGTAATTGCTGCTGAGTTGAACGCTACTTCTTTAACCTTTTTCTGACTGCCGCCAGACCAGCAAGGCCTGAACCAAAAAGCAGAAAGGTCGCGGGAAGCGGTACCGGCGCATAAGCATAGGCAATGGTAACATCGCCGTTTACTAATCCATTGCCACCGACGGCAAGGGTCCCGGGGGTAAAGCTGGCAGACGAGGTGTAAGGCCCCAAGGCAGCTTGGAAACTGAGAGGACCAGCGCCCTGGTATTGAGCCCAAATCGCTGGTGACAAGTCGATTATCTGGGTCTGGTTTACTGTGGACCCGGAGAAGGTCGAAATAGTATACATTCCGGCCGAGGCAGTCCCATCTATCGAGCCGGTTGAGGCTGTGGCGGTCACGGCAGTACTTCCCGGGCCATTGAGGGTAAAAGTGGCCGTTGACTGAGCATTTGTGAAGGGTTGGCCTGAAGTGGTAAGATTAAGTAATTGCACCTGAGGCGTAAGGTTGGTGACGAGTGTCAGGGAAATACCGGTCAACGTCCCGAGAGCCGGATTGAAACTGTTCAGTGACAGGTTGTAGGGGGTAGTATTCCCATTAAACGAAAATGTTGTTGTATCGGTTATGAAGGCTGCGTGAGCGACCCCCGTGCCGGCTGTCAGAGTTGCGGTCACCAGTGCTGCGAAAAGCAGGCTTTTCAAGATCGGTGTTTTAAAGGTTCTCATTCTATTACCTCCTGAGTTTGCTATGTACGAAATTACTATGCATAGGGGTTATTTGCGTTCGCATACGTGATATCTGTGTTTCACAAGATGTTTATCTCGGTGGAGCCCCGGGTAGACTCTCCCACAAACCGTTTTCCTCATCCATTACGATATTGAGCAAAAGGCTCTACAATCCCGACGAGTTAACCTCCTTAAATGAGTTTCTCGCACTGGCGGCCCTGCAGTCTCGCTGCGGTCCGGCTGTGTCTCACCGATGAACGTCTCTCTGCCTGAGACCCATCGGTTTTCCGTCCTACGGCCGCCCGTAGTCCGGTTTTTTCAGATCATTGTATACAACACTATACTATTGTATACAACACTATAACATAATTGTATACAATAGTATAGTGTAAGTGTATACAATATTATGATGTAGTTGTAAGGTGTCGGGAAAAAGCGCAAGTTCTGAAAAATCAATTCCTCCCGCTTTCACAAGGAAGCAGAGGGGGTCGGGAACTGACCTCATGACCACTCATACTTCCTAGATTTTTCTCGTTTAAAGGAGTGTTGCATGGTACAATTGCCAATGGGCAGAGTTTAAGCGGGAATTGACACGCCTCCGTAGGATGTTGTCCCTTGTCAATGGCTGCGTCTACCATGTGGCCGTGCTCTTGACCCCGGATAAGGAGAAGGGGTACGTGCTTTCCACCGCTGCCGGGTAAAGTGAGTTATGTAGTTATGGACGTTCCCGCGGGTGGACAGGGCAAAGTCATCTGGTACGGGAAGGATTTAGAAAACTGATGAGGGTTAAGATGAGAACTTCATGCATCGTCTTTGCAGTACTGATATGCTGTGTGGTCTGGTTTCTGCCGACGCCGGCGATTTCTTTTCAGAACGAGCCGAAGGGGTTCAGGGACATCGAATGGGCATCAAACATTTCCGGGCTTGCCGGCATGTCGGTATTTTTCTCGCAGCGCGACATTAAGCTCTGCTCAAGGAAGGCGGACAAAATGGCAATAGGAGACGCTGTCCTTGACAAGATAGTCTATGTTTTTTACAAAGACCAGCTCACTGGAATCATTATTAGTTTTCACTCCTTATCAACTTTTCAAGCGCTCAAGGGCACATTATTTGAACAGTATGGAGAAGGTGAGCAGTCCGACCCATTGAAAGAGAAATATTTCTGGGCGGGTGAAACAACCATAATTCGCCTCGATCTTACCCCGGTATCCTACGAGGGCACTTTATCCTTCCGCTCTAGAGCGTTGCTTATTCAACAGCAGATAGACGAGCAGGAGAAGGCCGGAGCCAAAGGCAACCTTTAGGGCCTGACGGGGTCAAATCTTTATTCTTGATATTAATCGTTCCACCTGTTATCATCCTTCCATGGCTCGCCCTTTACGTATCCAGTATGAAAACGCCTGCTACCACGTCACGTGCAGGGGCAACGGAAGGC
>Ga0326728_10019275_pt1 | contig 13265 bp, 10 predicted proteins | sample MB3enrmetagenome_FD_207602 | JGI IMG/M metagenome (GOLD analysis project Ga0326728, IMG submission 207602) | Lab enriched peat soil microbial communities from McLean, Ithaca, NY, United States - MB31MN | ecosystem: Environmental > Terrestrial > Soil > Wetlands > Peat | place: USA: New York...
GCGCGAAAATCTTCGTCATCGAAACGGATGAGGAGGCGATGATCGCCCGCCACACCGTGGACCTTATCCGGCGGCTCGCCTGATCGCCCGGCGATGCGTGCTCGAGCAGCTTTGCGCCCGCACATTTCGCCTTGATCTGCGTCAAGGGCGATAGCTTGCCGCCATGCGATTAAATTGTAGAGGGCTGAAGCCCCATGGGCCGAAGGCACAGGCAGGGTTGCGGCGGGCAAATGCAAATGCTGAAAGAGCAAGCGGCCACTTCCAGCGGACAAGAGGGTACGGGAATCGCAACCTCTTTTCTGTCGCAGATAAAGATAAAGGTAGAGCCGGGAAAGAAATGGCGGTGGATCGCCGCGGGGGGCGCTATTGTGCTCCTTGTAATGGCGGTTCTGGCATGGAGGCTTTCGGCGAGCCGCGCAAACGTTGCCTATACTGTGAGCCCTGTTACGATCGGCTCCGTCACCCGCACCGTTACGTCCACCGGCACCGTTAACCCGGTGCTCACAATCATAGTCGGCAGCTACGATTCGGGTCCCATCCAGCAGCTCTATTGCGACTACAATGCTCAGGTGCTGCAAGGACAGATTTGCGCGAAGATCGATCCGCGCCCCTACCAAACTATCGTCGATCAGAACAAGGCAAATCTCGCAGTCGCCAAAGCGCAGCTTGAAAAAGACAAAGCCAATTTAAACTATACAAAGCTTAATTCCGATCGCCTCGCTCAACTGTCTAAGACGCAAGCCGTGTCTCAAGATCTCGCGGACAGCTCCAAAAATGCTTACGATCAGGCCGTGGCGCAGATTGTCTACGATGAAGCAGCCATCCAGCAGCATCAGGCACAGCTTGAGGCCGCGCTCGTCAATTTGGAATTCACGAATATCGTCGCGCCCGTTAACGGTGTGGTGGTATCGCGCAATGTGACGATGGGACAGACGGTGGCTTCGAGCCTCCAGACTCCGACGCTGTTCTTGATTGCAACCGGCCTCACCCATATGCAGGTCGATGCCAATGTGAGCGAAAGCGACATTGGCGGCGTGAAGCTTGGCGACCGAACCACCTTCACCGTCGATGCTTATCCGAAGCGGGTCTTTGAGGGCAGAGTCGAGCAGGTGCGCCAATCGCCGCAGACCGTGCAGAATGTCGTCACCTATGACATCGTCATCGGTGCCGCAAATCCGGATTTGGCGCTTAAGCCGGGGCTAACGGCCGCGACAAGGATTGTGACCGATGAGCGGCAAGGCGCGATCCGCGTGCCGGACCTCGCCTTTCGCTATAAACCAAGCCAAAGCCACTTGGCGAGCACCTCCCCTGAAAAGGCCGAAGGCTCCGTGGTCTGGGTTCTGCGCGAAGGCAAGCCCGTCCCCGTGGTAATCAAGACAGGCTTGGACGACGACACCTTCACCGAAGTTCTGGAGGGACTAAAACCCGGCGAACAGGTCATCACCGGAGAGCGAGCGCCGGGTGCCTCGTCCAGCGTTCCAGCGCCAAGACTATAGGAGTTCCGTTTTGGCCACGAGCGAGCCTGTCATAAAGGTTGAGGCCTTGACCCGGGTCTACCAGTCTGGAGACGTTGAGGTCCAGGCCCTGAGAGGGGTCAGCCTGGTTGTCATGCCCGGCGAGTTCGTCGCGATCATGGGCTCCTCCGGGTCCGGCAAGTCCACACTTATGTCGATCCTTGGCTGTCTCGACCGCCCGACGAGTGGCCATTATTTCTTCGAAGGCCTCGATGTTGCGCAGCTCAGCGAGCCGGACCTCGCGCGCATTCGCGGCGAGCGCCTCGGCTTTGTCTTTCAGAGTTTCAATCTTCTGCCGCGCACCAGCGCGCTTGAAAATGTGACGCTGCCGCTCTTCTATTCGGTCTCCGCCCCTGCTAGCCGCGAAGCCCGGAATAAGCGCGCTCGCGCGGCCTTGGCCTTGCTCGGCCTTGCTCAGCGCGAGGACAATACGCCGGGCCAGCTTTCCGGCGGTCAGCAGCAGCGTGTCGCCATCGCGCGCGCGCTTATCAACAGACCCCGGTTGATCTTGGCCGACGAGCCGACCGGTAATCTCGATACGAAGACCTCTCACGAGATCATGGAAACGCTCGTCAAGCTGAACCGCGAGCAGGGCGTGACGATCATCGTCGTCACGCACGAGCCCGATATCGCGGGTTATGCGAGCCGCGTTATCACGATGCGCGATGGAGAGATTCTGTCCGATGAAAGGCCAGCAGCCCGCCCGGAGGTGGAGGAGCATCCGAAGCCCGGGGATGAGGCAAGCACCTCGGTTCTTTTCCATCCTCATGAAGACACGCCGCAGGCGGCGCTGCAGCCCCAGGCCTTTCTTTCCTTCGGCATCATGATCCTGTCCGTCGCGGCGCAAGCCATCAACCGCAACCGGATGCGGTCGGCGCTGACCATGCTCGGCGTTTTTATTGGGGTCGCCGCTCTCATCGTCATGGTTGCCGTCGGCCAGGGCGCGAACGACGCCGTACGCAAGCAGATAGAAAGCCTTGGAACGAATCTTATGGTCGTCGTGCCAGGCGCGGTGGCGACCGGCGGCTTTCGCGGCGGTTCGGGGAGCGCCTCGACCCTCACCGTTGGCGACGTCCAGGCGATCAGACGCGAGGCTCCTGCCGTCGCCAAAGTGGCCTACCTCATTCGCCAGCAGGGGCAGGTCCAGTACGGAAGCCAGGACTGGACCACAATGATACAGGGAGTCAGCCAGGGCTACCCTCCGATCACCAACTGGCAGATCGCGGCCGGCCGGGCGATCAGCCAAGACGACGAAAGCAAAGCGGCGCTCGTTGCCCTGCTGGGCCAAACGGTTGTGCGCCAGCTTTTCGCCGCTGACGAAAACCCGATCGGCGCGCTGATGCTGGTTAAGGGAGTGACCTTCCGTGTCATCGGTACCTTGAGCCCGAAGGGACAATCAACCTTCGGACAAGATCAAGACGATCTCGTCATGATCCCGTTCACAACGGCCGAGCGTAAGGTCCTGGGCGTGGCGGCTCCAAGCCAGGCGCTAACCCAGCTCAACTGGGTGTATCTTCCGGCGCCAAATCCATATAATTTGCAATCCCGGATCACCGGCTATGTCAATCAGATCTATGTGCAGGCCGTTAGTTCTGCCGGGGTGCAACGCGCAATCGATCAGCTAACCAGCATCCTTGTCCGCCGGCATAGGATTTTGCCGGGCCAAACCAACGACTTCGCCGTCCGCAATTTGAGCCAGATCGCCGAGACCGCGGAAGGCTCGAGCCGCATCATGGCGCTGCTTCTCGCCGCTGTCGCATCCATATCGCTTATCGTCGGGGGCATTGGCATCATGAATATCCTCTTGGTGTCCGTGACCGAGCGCACCCGCGAGATTGGCCTGCGAATGGCTATCGGCGCGCGGCGGCTACACGTCCTGTTGCAATTTCTCGCTGAGGCCGTTTTCCTGAGCGTGAGCGGCGGCATTGCGGGGATCGTGCTCGGGATTGGTTTTACGCTTGTGATCCCCGTCATTGCGGGATGGCCGGCGCCGATTTCCTTGTGGGCGGTCGGAGGCGGATTTCTCTTCTCCGCGGCCGTTGGCGTGTTTTTTGGCTTTTACCCGGCCCGCAAAGCAGCGAGCCTCGATCCCATCGAAGCGCTTCGCTATGAGTAGCGGTGGGCGCAAAATGCAAATTGGAGGAGTCATGACCACCGGCCCCCGCAGAATCCTCATCGCACAAGCGGCGCTGGCGCTGCTCGCGTTTGCTGTGCCCAAGGTGGCCTCCGCCGCACCTCAAACGCTCGATTGCGTCTTGACGGACATCGAGATCAAGAGTTCGGGCGTGAAATTCGAGAGTCAGGTTGGTGGGGAGAAGCGAGCCATGACCGTGATTTTCGACGAAGATGCGAAGACCTTAGTCGTAAAGCAGGACGGCACCGTAACGCCGCTGCGCAATATTGCGATTTCTCAGACATCAATGACCGCAGCCGGCGATAATATCAGCCTCGGCATCGACCGGTCTTCGTGGCTGATCGCGTTCCAAACCTACGGGAAGGCAGATACGCGCAACGAATTCGGCGTTTGTAGCCTGCAGCATTAGCCGGCGGCGGGGGCTTCACCTAAGAGTTAGAAACAATGCCCTATGTCAGCAACGACGATCTGCCTCCCCCGGTGCGGAACCATCTCCCCCTGCATGCTCAGGATATTTACCGCGAGGCCTTCAATCACGCCTATGCCGCGCATTGGAACGACCCGCGCCGCGAGGAGGCCGCGCATCGCATTGCTTGGGGCGCTGTGAAGCGGTCCTATGTGAAGATTGGCAGCGAGTGGGTAGCCCGCGGCGAAACCTGAAACGGCTTAAGCTTTAGCCGCCGTTGGGCGCTTGCGGCTCCTCGGGACGCGCGGGTTCGCTGGCCGCCTGCGCGCCGTCGTCTTCGGCCTTCTTGGGTTCCTCGGGTTTTGCCGCCTGAGTCGCCGGCTGTGCGCCCCCGGTTTCAGCTTTTTTGGGCGCCTCGACGAGCGTGTCGCGTTTTACCTTCGCGACCGGCTCTATAGCAGCCTCCGAAGCGCGGAAAAGGAAGCCATTGGCAGAACTTGCGAAAAGATAAGCGCCGCCAGCCGCTTCTTTCTTATATTTCAGGACGATAGGCGCGCCCGCGGTGCGCTTGACCGTTACCTCGATGTTTGGCTCGTCCACCTTGGCAAGCGCCTCGGGGCCTTTGCCTACGACCGCGTCGAAAGCCGGATAGGTCAGCGCGCCAACGAGCCGGTAGATTGCGGTCTCGTTCGGCTTCTCGCCCTCGGCGAGCCCGGCTAATGCGAACTTCCCGTCCTTGCGCTCGAGCGTCACGTCACCGACGGAAATGCTTGCGATCTGGTCTTGCGGGATCGTGAGGAGGCTGCGGTCCATCCAGTCCTCGCCGCGGGCGGCGGCATCGTAAGCCGCAAACGCGACGCTGTAGATGTTGCTGGCGTCTGCGGAGCGGGCGTGAATCTGCTTGAAAGCGGGCGACGTCCCGAGCAGGAGTTCGCCAACCGTCTTGCCGCCGCTCATGAGCACGATCTTGCGCTCAAAGGCGTCATCGGTCACATGCATGCGCTTGGCCGCGTCCGCCGTGGACGCAACGGGCCAGCCCTTTTTGAGACCGGCAATTTTCGCAAGCAGGCCGTTCACCTTCGCGCTATCGGCTGGAAAGCCGGCGGAGGAGGGAATGGCCCAGCTCCCATTCTCTTTTGCGAGCGCGACGGAACCGGCGCCGGTTTCGGCGATCTCGATCCGGTCCACTTTGGAGGCATCAAAAGAGAGGAGCGGCTCCTTCGCCCTGAAGGCGGAATGATCGGAGCTTGAAAGCCAAAGTATCGCTGCCAGGACGAGCTGGAAGCCCAGCACCGCGGCCAATTTAAAGCTAAGACGCTCCATGACGGTCAGGCTCCCTTAGTCCCAAGCATCCCGGCATATTTGCGGTCCGAGACTTGCCGCAGGTAACGGCGAACGAGATACACGATGCCAAGCCCGATGAGGGCAAGGGCGTAGTTCAAATATTCCCACATCGGCTGCTCTCCGGCTTTCACGGGCCCGAGCGTGCGCGAGAAAAGTCCGCCGCGGGCTCGAAGCGCCAGCAGCCCGCGATCTTCCAAAGACCAATCGACAAGGTTCTGCGCGAAACTTAAGGGCGCGAGATATTGCGTGCGGTCGGCCTGGGAGAGAAGCGACAGGATATCGTCCGAAAGGAAGCTGCTCGATCCGATGAGAATGATGCGCGCGCTTTCCGGCGAGCGTTCGATCACACCTGTAATCGAGGGCTTTTCAGCGTCCTTGTCCTTGCCCATGCCGGGCGTGGACTTGTTTTCGCCGGCCTTGCTTTTCGCGTCCTCCGGCTTGGCATCCTTTGCCAAGGGAGACGGCTTGCCCGCGAAGTAGGATTTGAATTGCCCCTCAACCATTGCGCCCAGGAGCTGCCGCCCCTTATTGCGGCCCTCCTCGAAGCCGAGCTCGGAATGCGCATCGAAATCGGGCACGACGTTCGTTGCGCTCGAAACCCACGAATCGCGCGAGCTTTGAATGAGCCGGACGACTTTCATGTCTTTCGTCTTGTCCGCGTCGATGGCGACGGGCGCGGCCCACGAGAGCGTGAGCTGGCGTAGCCCGAGAGTTGGCGCCTCGCCGTTTGCAAGCCCATCCTCGCGCACATCCGGAAAATACGGATAGTCGAGGAGCTGGATCTGCCGGACGGGAATTCCGGACACCTCGCGGTCAATTGGAATGGGCAAAGGCGAGTTCTGCCGGTCGAGAACCATTCCATCGCCGAGGCTCAGCCCATAGGACTTGAGCCAATCCTCAAGGCCCGAAGGCGCCTTGCTCGTGTTGAGGTTTCCTTGCAGCGACACGTCGTAGGGCGACGATGCGATCACGACCGTACCGCCCTTCATCAGGAATTGATCGATCGCGAAGAGCTGCGTGTTGCCGATCTTGGCCGGAGCCGCAACAAAAAGGATATCGGCCTGCTCCGGGACCCTGCCGGTGTCGAGGTTGGCGGGCTCGACGGCAGCGTTCTCCTTGAGCTTGGCTTCGAGCGCTTGGAAGGTGGGGCCGCCGCTTCCCTCGATGCCGAATTGCGGCATGGGCGGCGTGACAGGCGGCGTATAGACCGCCACGGTCCGCAAGGCGCCCGGCCGGAACCGCTTCAGCTCGGCTTCGATATTTTGTTTCAGGCCGGATTTATCGAGCGATTGCGGAAGGGCGACCTTCTCGACCTTGCCGCCGCTCTTGAGAACAAGGCCGAACCAGAACTGCTTTGGATCGAGAAGCCCGACCGCGAGCGGATGCAGGCCGTAGAGCCGGTCGAGCTGCTTGGCGGCCGCTTCGCCCCCTTCGCTAGGATCGGTGATTTTGGCCGTGAACTTGCCGCCGCTGGAGGCGCGATAGGCGGCGATGAGCTCCTCAAGATCGCTTCGCAGCTTTGGCAGCGGGTCCGGCAGCTTATCGTCGGACGAGATGAAAGCTTCGAGCTGCACGGGTGCAGGAATGCCGCTAAACAGATCGCCCGAGCCGCGATAGCTATCGAGCGACTTCTTGATGGCGCGTGTGATCTCGAATTCCGGGTCGCGCAGATTGACGTTCAGGGCCGTCTCGCCCTCCTGCTTGACTTCGATGAGATCGCGGAAGCCGAGCGTTTGGAACTCGCTGCCATATTTCACGAGGACGTGGAAATAGGAGTTCGTGACCGACGCTTGATATTTGTTCTCGGTCTGGAACGGCACCGGCTTGATGTTGTATTGGCTGTTCGCCTCGGATTCGAGCGCCGGCTCTTTCTGCGGATCGATGAACTCGACCCTGACTTGGCCATGGCCGGCGATCTCGTATTCCTTCAGAAGATCGCGCAGGCGCGGCACGAGCGGTGCGAGCAGCGGATGGGTTTGCGCGCTGAAATAGCCGCGGATCAGAAGCGGCTCCTGGAGCTGCCGCAGATAGGACTTGGTCTCGCTGGAGATCGAATAGACGCTGCCGGCAGTGAGGTCGGCGCGCGCCCAGGTGAGCTGGCCGAGCCAGAAATTGCCGGCGATGAGATTGGCCGCGGCGAGCGCTGTAGCGATCTGCCATTGGGAGTGCTTCTTCTCCTGCCCGGTTGCCGACCATCTCAAGCTCTCCAGCGAGTAGAGGTTGAGGACGAGGAACACGCCAAAAATGCTGAGGTAATAGTAGATATCGCGCAGGTCGATGACGCCGCGCGCGATCGAATCGAACCGAGATCCGCTGCCGATCGAGCGCAAAAGCTCGCCGCCGCCATTGCCGGTCAGCGATGTGAGCGAGTCCGATCCAGCGACGTAAAACGCCCCGCATATCAGCGCCGAGACGATGAGGCTCACAATCTGATTATCGGTGCGGGAGCTAACGAACAGCCCGATGGAGATATAGGCCGAGGCAAGCGCGAGCGTCGCGATATAGCCCCCGGCGGCCGGCCCCCAATCGAGGGGCCCGAGGATCGCGACGGTTACCGTCAAGGGGAACGTCAGCGCAAGGGTAATCGCGACAAGTGCGAGGCAGGCCAGGAACTTGCCAATGACAAGGTCCAAGGGACTCACCGGCGCCGTCAGCAGAAACTCGAGCGTGCCCGCCCGGCGCTCTTCGCTCCACATCCGCATAGTCATCGCGGAGGTAAGGAAGATCAAAAGCACCGGCATCCACTCGAACAGCGGCCGCACGTCGGCAATGTTGCGCGCGAAGAACCGGTCCACCCAGAAGAAGATGAAAAGCAGCGCGGCGAGGAACACGCCGATGAAAATGAAGGCCGCGGGCGAGGAGAAATAGGCGGCAAGCTCCTTGCGTGCGATCCGCAGCACGCTAGGCCCGGGCCCGGCCGGAAGGGAAGTGGAAAAAGCGGAGAGATGCTCGCGCGCTTTGTGAGCGGCGTCAGACATAGAAAACTTAAGCATGGGCTACCCCTTGCGCTTCGGCGCCGGCGGTGATTTCTGCGAATATCGTTTCGAGATCGCGGCTCTCTGGAAAAAGTGCGAAAAGCGAGAGCCCGTTATCGTTGATGGCACGGGCCACTTGCGAGGCGGCTTCATCGGGGGCGTGACCGTTGAGCTTCAGGCCGTATGTGTTGGCCTTGCCCGCCGTGGATATGGTTTCCACGCCCGTCACCGCATGGAGGGCGGAGACTATCGGCTTGACCACGTCCGGCTTGCCGTCCGTAACGAGGCGCAGGCGGCCGCCGCCGGAGAGATCGCCGAGCGTGCTGTCGAGCGCGACCTTGCCGCGGTTGATGATGATTACCCGTCCGCACACCGCCGCCACTTCCTGCAAAATGTGCGTCGACAGCATCACCGTTGCATTCTCGGCGAGCCGCTTGATGAGCGCGCGCATATGCTTGATCTGGGAGGGATCGAGCCCGTTCGTGGGCTCGTCGAGAATGACGATCTTTGGATTGTGCAAGATGGCCTGCGCGACGCCTACGCGCTGCCGGTAGCCGCGCGACAGACTCGATACCGGCACCATGATTTTGTCCGCAAGCTCGGTCGCGGCGACCGCTTCCCTGATAGCGTCCGCCTTCTCGCCATTGGCGATGCCCTTCAGCTCCGCGGCGTAGTCGAGAAAGGCCGCAACCGTCATCTCGGGGTAAAGCGGGCAATTTTCCGGCAAATAGCCAACATACGCTTGCGCACGGCTGCGCTCCTTCTCGATGTCGCAGCCGTTGATGGCGATGGTGCCCGCGGTGGGCTCCAGAAAGCCCGTGAGCATCTTCATGATCGTGGTCTTGCCGGCGCCATTGTGGCCGAGCAGGCCGACGATCTCGCCATCGCCGATGGTGAAGCTCACATTATCGACGGCGGTAAACGATCCGTAATTGCGCGTTAGATTTTTTGCAGCGATCATCGCAGCTCCAGCCTTGACATTGCATGGCGAACGGATTGAAGGGGCACTCCCAGGACGTAGCACGGGCTATTGCCGCGGCATGAGGCAAAAAAATGGCTTTAAGATTACATTTGCGAAAGATGATGGCCGCGGCTACTTCGGGATGGATGTTTCGACAAAAGCAACCGCAGCCTTGGCATTCACCAGACCGAAGCCAGTCATGCTTTTGTCCACGCCCGGAACGCCGGTGGCGGTCGATTGCAGGGCCGTACGGATTTCGTCGGGTCCCGCTTTCGGGCGCTTCTCGAGCAAAGAGGCGACGACACCGCTGACTTTGGCGGCAGCGAAGGAGGTTCCCGATTCGGTTCCATAGGTATTGTTAATGTGCGCGACGAGCACGTCGACCCCGGGTGCCGAGACGCAAATATGCTTACCCCGGTTGGCGGCACTGTAAATTCCGCGGCTTCCGTTGGCCGCCGTAACCGCAATCACTTCCGGATAGGCGGCGGGATAAAGCGGCTCGGAGGCAGGGCCGGCATTGCCGGCAGCAGCGACTAAAACGATGCCTTTGCGGTACGCGGCGGCAACGAGCCGTTCTACCAGCGGATCGGCCGGACCGGCGAAGCTTAGGTTCGCCACCTGGGCGCCCGCCTTCGGGGTCCAGTTCAAGGCAAGCGCGATCTCCCGGCTCGTCGAATCTATCTCATTGTCTTCGGCGCTAAAGGTGAACGCCCGGGCCGGCAAAAGCGATGCGCCGGCTGCTGTGCCCTGGAGCTTGGAGTGACCTGCGATCAGACTGGCCACGCCGGTTCCGTGATTTTCAGGCCGGCAACGCGCCGATCCCGGCTGGATCGCGTCGAAGGAAGCTGTCACCGAGCCCTGCAATTCGGCGTGATTGGGTTCCACGCAAGTATCGATGACCGCAATCTTTACGCCTGCTCCGGTTGGCAGCGGTGCAGCGCCGTTGCTGGAGAGCGCTTCCGATCGGGTGCTTTGTGACGGCCCTTGTACGGGAGTGTAGATGTAGTTCGGCTGCGCAGTTATGACCCGGTTGTCCTGCAAGAGCCTTGTGAGCGCCGTTCGCAGGTCTTGTCCCTGCGCCAGCTTCAAATGCAATATTCGAGTGCCGGTCAATTCGAGGACGCCAATATCTCGAACTTGCGCCACGTACTCGTTTGCAAGCCTCTCCCTAAGACCATCCGGCGTTTTCACCGCCACTTCGACGACAAGCTCGCGCGGCCTATGCCGTTTTTTGTTGAGCAGCGCAGAGGCAACGTCAGCAGGCCGCTGGCCGGGAGCGTGCGTGAAGCGTGGGGCTATCGGCGGACGATTGGTCCCTCCCGCCCCCAGGATGGTGAATGCGGCTACTGGCACACCCAGTTCGATGGGCGGCGGCGGGTTAAAAGGAGGAACGTACCTGCCGCCCTCGCCAGACGTCTGCCGGGAAGGCTCGCGGGAGCCATCGACGCCGTTGGAATGCGGCGGAACGTTCCTGTCTGAGTTTGCCGTGCCCTCTCTTCCGTGACGCGGACGCGGATAGCGGTTGTGCCCCCGCGTATTGTCTCCACGGCCCTCGCGCCAGTGCCTGTCCGCGAACGCTCTTGAAGCTCGCGGCCGCCTGGGGAACGAGCGGTGCCGGTTGCCGAAGTGGCCGCCGCCGAAATGGGAGCGGCCGAGGCCGAAGCGAAAACCGGCCGGAACCGCACTTGGCTGAACGGCAAGCGGCCTGTTTGCGGCAACGGGCGAGGCTTGAGCCTTCTCATGCGCAAACGAAACTAGAACGGCCAAAAGCGTAACGGCAAACCAGCTGTAAAATTTTGGCGGCATGGAAGTCCGGCTTTCACACAATTGGGTATCACTACTCCGGCAGAATCTGCTTAACAATGCCTGAGGATTTCAGCCTCGCGTACGCTTGATCCTTCGCTTGCGCGGTGCTCTCGCGCAGGCCGAGGTGGTACAGCATATCGGCGTTCGGCCCGTCGACAATAACCGCGCCGGCCTCGCTAAGAGTTTTGCCGATGTCCCCGATCGAGGCATCGTCCGCGAACGATACAATGAAGACCGGATGTCTTGCCGTCTGCGGGCCCGAAGCGGCATGGAACTTCGCCGGTGCCGTTCCGGAGCCCGATAGATAGACGATAGCTCCGGCCTGAATGACGCAGAGGGCCACCGCCACCGCTGCGGCAGCTTGCCATTGCGGCATTGTAAGGCCGGCAAAAAAGCTGGAAATAGAATCTCTCAGCGAATGAATTTCTTTCGCCGGCCAAAAGCTCGATCGAGCTTTCTTTTCCTGCTCGACCGACTTGCCGATGCGCTCCCACACCGCCGCAGACGGGCGGCCTGCCGCCTCGTTGACGGAAACTGTTGCTTGCGCCTCCTGGCTTGCTTCCGCAATCAGCTTGGCAAACTCCGGGTCGTCTTTCGCGAGCTTCTCAAGCTCCCGCGCTTCGGCGTCTTCAAGCTTTCCGGCAACGTACCAGGGCACGAGGAGATGCGCTTCATCCATGCGTGAGGATTGGCGCTTATTTTCCGTAGCTGAAGGCATCGGTTCCATTCCCCGCGGCTAGCAGCATCTCTTTAAGTTTCTTCCTGGCATAGAACATCCGCGTCTTCACCGTGTTCTCGGGTATGCCGAGGATCTCGCTGACTTCTTTCACCGGCATCTCGTGATAATAGACAAGGTCGATGATTTCCCGGTGTTCCCCGGATAGTTGTGTCAAACATTCCCGCATATAGTTCCCCGAGCTCGATTGCATGGCCGTCATTTCCGGCGTCGGCTCGGCGCGTCCCGGTAAGTCTTGCTCGGTCAGGTTCCTGCGCTTCCGTCTCGCATCGAAAGCCTTGTACCTCGCAATAGAAAGAATCCAGGTCACTACTGAAGAGCGGGCCTCGAAACGGCTTGCGCCTCTCCAAACCTCCAAGAAAACATCGTGTGTAAGGTCCTCCGCGGCAGACCTGTCCGCCGTGAGCCTGACGAGGAATTTAAACGTTCGATCGCTATGCCTGACGTACAGCGTTTCAAGCGCGCGCTTGTCTCCGCCAGCGATCCGCTTAACCACCTCGAGGTCGGGAAGCCCTTCCGCCATTTGTTCCTTGTCTCGAAAATTTAGTGGGGCCGGGCGAGAAAAAGGTTCAGACAATTTGTTACGCCGGCAAAATAAATCGCGCAAGTGCGGCAGAGGGCTATGCTGGCGCGCACCTGGGGAAGAGTGCCGGGCTTTCCCCGGCGCGTGGACTTCTCTTTCCGGTTCATAGCGGCCTTAGCTTGGATATCTTGGGGTGAGTTTTGACCCAAAGGCGAAGAATAGAAAAAGCAAATGAAGTTAGTTTAGCACGACCGCTTCCGGAGACTGCGGACATATTATTTGATCGCGATTAAGCCAGCGCCACGGAAAGGTGACGCTTCGTGCCGGTCTACGAAAGAGCTTAACCCGCAATTTTTCTTTTTCGCGGTCGAGGGACAAGTGCTTCAATATCCATCTCTCCTGATCGCAAAAAATCAAGAAAGCTGACCCCCTTATACTTACATGTCTCACTGATGCTCAGCAGGACTAGGTATTCTTTTATGCCCTTTGGCGTGCTGTTTGCGCCAATTACATTCCGAAGGCGGGCGAACGCCTTGATTGCGTGCTCGGCGTTATTGTTGTTCCATGGCACCCCGTCGTGCTCCAAAAATGTAAAAAGCCGCTCCCGGTTTTTCTCGAACCGCTTCTTGTACCCGGCTGCGGCCGCCGTCGCGTATTCCTGCTTTGACAAGACTCGATAAAACCGCTCCACAGCAGGCTTATGAGGTCGCAAATGCCGCGCCTTGAGCCCAAACCGATCAATCGTCTGTACAATGGGTTTAAGCAGTTCAGCGAAGCTCTGCGCAATTTCTTGCATTTCCTTATTGAAGGGTTCTTTCAAGACATCTTCGTTGATATCCCTAAGAAGGTGGATCAAACATTTCTGT